>Ga0210408_10001628_pt1 | contig 23156 bp, 20 predicted proteins | sample IncBWH4MmetaG_FD_155471 | JGI IMG/M metagenome (GOLD analysis project Ga0210408, IMG submission 155471) | Forest soil microbial communities from Barre Woods Harvard Forest LTER site, Petersham, Massachusetts, United States - Inc-BW-H-4-M | ecosystem: Environmental > Terrestrial > Soil >...
TCCACCCGGCGGCCAAGGCCTCCGCCTTGCCAACGTTTATCCGGAACCGGATCGCCTTGACGTGTTCTTCGTCCTGAGCGGCGAGTTGCCGGATGACTCTCCAGCTGCCGTCCGAACTTCCATCATCCACAAAGATAACCTCCCAATGGGAGGCCAGATTTGTCGCTTGCGCAGCGATTCCGCGAAAAAGAATTTCTAACGTCGCCTCTTCATCTTTAACCGGTACAACAAACGAAAGCGACGGCCGCAATTGGGTATCCACGGTGCCAACGATGTTTGTCATGTTGCCCAACTCCCTTTGTGAAAGTACCAGCCTGCATTGTCAAGACTAAGCGCACCCGCCAGCTCCTTGGAAACGCGAGTCGCCCTCTGTCAGACGAGCTCGGACACCGGTTCATTCAGATCCGTGAAGACAAAATGAAGAAAAGTGTAAGGAATCTGTGCCGCCTTGGAAGTCGCGCCGAGAAGCCAAGCAACCTCATTGACGGTCCGGACGGATGTCGTTCTGATTCATCTGCGTCTTTATTCTATCGTGCGCCGGCGTCGCTACAAGCTTGGCTCGCCTGACTTCCGGTGGCGCTACTAATTGAGCTCGTCTGACTTCGGGCGTCCCTACCAGTTCAGCCCGTCTGACTTCTGGCGTAGGTTCCAACATCGCATTGTCCGGTATCATTTTTGGCGTTCCTGCCCGCACCGGTGTTGCTAGTTCAGGAGTCGTCGTCGGAACAACACTGCGGGATCGCAAACGATTGCCATAAACGATGGTGAACAAGAGCAGAACCATCCCACACAAGGGCGCAAATATTAAAGGCCAGATCTTCTTTAGGGTTTTCTTTCCCGAGTATTCCGCACTTGAGGGCAACGGGTGGTCCGCGGGTGGCACATGAAGAGACGAGTTCCCCTCCGGCCACTTCGCCGTCCTAGTTGTGTTGGAGAACTCGCTTCCGGGAATGCCAACTGTCGTGCGCACGCCCCGTTGGCCAACATTCGTCGTGAACCCGCGCTTGCCGATTGAAAGCGAGGGGAATCCTTTGCGCAAATTGATCCAGAGACCCGGCCTGATTTGTTTGCGGAATTTAAAACTCACATTGATCTCCTAGACGTCAGCTCTCGACTTGGTGTAGCAAAGCTTTTGCAGAGGAAACCTGCGAAACTCCTTAAGCTGCCAAGCCCATTCACCGAGCGCATTGCAAGCGATGTTAACCTTCTCAAGGGTACGCAACAAGGCTTCGGATTGCTCGGGCGTAGGCCGCAACTTTACTTGCGCGGTCGTTCACTAACTCAACACATATGTATCAAATATTTGAAAACTCAAGCCTTGCGCTGATCTTGCGATTTGCACGCAGTTCGCAGCCTCTTTTGGGTCGGTCAAAAAGGCGCTGCCCTCATCGACATTCACGCCCTCTTCCACACCCTCGAGACAGCCCAGTTCGGCCTCCACGCCTACCCCTTTGGCGCGCGACCTCTTGACCGGCCGCATCGGCCGTGGGAAGAAGATCGAGACACATGACTCAATAGCTTTCGATATCTTTCCTAGCGCACTGCTCTGGGCATTCGGAGCGAGTTCGCTCTCAGATGTCGATTGGAGAGCATCCCTTAGCACGAGTCTGGAGTTATCGAGAATGATATTACCCGACCATAAAACTAAAATCGTTGCGACCATCGGTCCGGCCTCGAAATCACCGGAAATGCTGGAGCGTCTCATCCGCGCCGGCATGAATATTGCCCGGCTCAACTTTTCGCATGGTAATTTCGACCAACACGCGGAGGTCATCGGTCGAATCCGTCATGCTTGCAAGGCCACGGGTCGTCGCGTTGCTATCATGGGAGACCTTCCAGGCCCAAAAATGAGGCTGGGAACCATCGATCCCGATCCGATCCACCTCGTGTCCGGTAGTACCTTTACTCTGACAAGCGAGGACGTCATCGGCAGCATCCGGCGAGCCTCTATGAGCTTTGAACCGCTTCCTGATGTGGTCAAGCCCGGCGATCGTCTCTTTTTGAACGACGGACTGGTACAACTTTTGGTCGATCGGGTCGAGGGCACGGAGGTGCATTGCACGGTTGCTGTCGGTGGCGAACTTCGGTCGCGCAAGGGTCTAAATCTTCCCCGGATAGATCTTGGCATCTCTGCGTTTACGGATCACGACCGCAAATGTCTCGAGTTTGCTCTGGGGTGCGATGTCGACGCGATCAGCCAGTCGTTCGTGGAAAGCGGTGCCGACATTGAGAAAGTGCGGGCTGCGGCTGCCGCTCTAGGCAAAAAACCTTTCCTAATTGCCAAGGTTGAGCGTCACGAATCGGTCAAGCATTTTGACGAGATTTTGGCAGCCGCGGATGGCATCATGATCGCGCGAGGAGATCTGGGCGTGGAGGTTCCGATCGAGGAGATAGCAATTCTCCAAAAGCAACTCATCGCGAAGGCGAATCTTGCGGGCAAACCAGTCATTACCGCAACACAGATGCTGGAATCGATGACTTCGACTCGCCTGCCGACTCGGGCCGAAGCGACTGACGTGGCGAATGCCATTCTGGATGGAACCGATTGCGTCATGCTTTCGGGTGAATCGGCGATGGGCAACTTTCCGGAGGAATCCGTGACGATGCTGGCGAAGATTTCCGCTTTCACTGAGATCCACCGTCCCCGGCTATCCCTGGCTTTGCATCGGGAAATGGGTGATATCCTGGTTAACCCGAAGGCGATGTTGGTCGATCGCGCTCTGGAAATCGCGCCTTGCGATGCGGTTCTGGTACCTACCCGGGACGGAAGTACGGCTCGGGCCGTGGCGCGTTGGAGACCGCCAGTCTGGCTAGTGGCGGCGGGGCCCGAGCCTGGAGCTATGCAGGGGTTGGCGTTTTCCTACGGCGTGCACCCGGTTGATCTGGCCGAGGATCCTCGTGACTGGCGCGGCTACGCTTGGCGTCTGCTGTCAGAACTGGGCCTTCCCTGCAGGCAGGTGTTACTGGTCGCTGGACCGTCACCTCAGAGCCCGGAGGCTAATCAACGCTTGGAACTCATGGTCTTTGACGAGACGGCGCCTCTTAAAGGCTGATCTCGCTGCGTTTCATCCATGGATCTTGTTTTTGCCGCGCTTCCAATCGGGCTCCTGATCTTCGTAATGACAAAGAAGAGAGGGATGCCCTCAACGGTCGCTTTTGCTCTGGCGGCGCTGGTAACCTACATCATCCGAATCGCATACTTCAAGACCAATGCAAACCTGGCTCACGCCGCAATTTTGAGCGGCCTGCTGCAGGCGCTAACGCCGATTTCGATTGTGTTTGGCGCCATCTTTTTCTTTGTTGCGCTGGAACGCTCTGGTGCCATGCAGACCCTCACGCTGTGGCTCGACGGTGTTTCGCGTAATCCGGTGGCACAGTTAATGATTGTTGGCTGGTCATTCTTATTTCTCATCGAGGGCGCCAGCGGGTTCGGCACTCCTGCTGCGTTGGCGGCTCCAATACTTGTGGGGCTCGGATTTCCACCGTTGCGCGTTGCTGTTTTGTGTATCGTCATGAATACGGTTCCGACTTCGTTCGGAGCCGTTGGCACTCCGAACTGGTTCGGCTTTGGTTCGCTTGGATTAGCGGAATCGCAATTACTCGAAATCGGTCTGAAAGCCGCGCTGATGCATGTTGTTGCTGCACTGGTTATCCCAGTGATCGCTCTGCGCTTGGTCGTCGATTGGAAAGAGATCCGCCGGAACCTGCTTTTCATTGAGCTTGCGGTCTTTTCCAGTGTTCTGCCGATGGCCGCCGTGGCAACATTCAACTATGAATTTCCATCCGTTGTAGGTGGGGCGATCGGCTTGCTCCTGACAATTTTCCTCGCAAGAAACGGCGTCGGTCTAGCGGAAGAGAAAGCGAATACCGTAGACTTGGTAACGCCGAGATCCCAATCGGCTAGTGATCTGCAACATCCGGAAGCGAGTAGCTTGCATCGCGCTGATGTCCTTCGTGCATTGACTCCCTTGATTGCGACCGTCGGAATTTTGCTCGTTACACGAATCCCATTTCTCGGATTACGGGAGCTTCTGACCTCTGGGACGGGCTCGATATCGATTCCACTTGGAAAGCTCGGGTTATTTTCTCTCAGTCCGTCTCTTGTTTTCCAGTTGCGGGGAATTCTTGGCGAAGACCTTCACTGGTCGCACGCCCTTCTATTTGTTCCGTCCATCCTTCCATTTTTTGTCGCTGCCGTGCTGGCCCTTGTGCTTTATCGCTGCCCGTGGAGCGTTTTTCGGGACGTCGCAGGAGAAACCTTCACGCGTCTTCGGAATCCAGTTATCGCTCTATTTGGGGCCTTGATTTTTGTTCAGCTGCTTAAGATTGACGGAGAGCGGGCGTCTACCAAGATTCTCGGTGACGCACTAGCAACGGGGACTGGCGGGTTATGGATCTACGTTGCCGGATTTCTCGGTGCTCTCGGCAGTTTCTTCTCCGGTTCAGCCACCATCTCGAACCTGACCTTCGGACCGATTCAGCTAAGGATCGCCCAAGACCTTGGGGTATCACCAACGACAATGCTTGCCGTGCAATCAGTCGGAGCAGCGCTGGGTAACATGGTTGCCATACACAATATCGTTGCGGTATGCGCGGTCTTAGGTTTGAAAGACCAAGAGGGTGCGATTCTTAAAAAGACATTCATACCGACTCTGGCCTACGGAATCATCCTGGCGGCCGTGGCTGGGATTTGGTTCGCTGTGTCTTGATCTGAATATTTGAGGAGAATGGGCGCATAACTCCATTTGGCGAGGCGACGGCGCTGGATTCCGGCCATCTTCACCTCAACCTATCGCTCACCTTCGTTTTGTCTTTCGACTTCCACTAATCCCAAACTCCGAAGTTTGGATCCTCGTCCTCGTGCTCGTCGTCGTCCTCGTCCTCGATCAGTCTGAGGCGTTTTCTCCGGCGAAGAGAGCCCGATTGTCCCGCAACTATTTTGTCCACTTAGTCTGATTGTCAAACATCGGAATTCTCGAGGACGAAGGACGACGACGAGCACGAGGACGAGTCCTCAATTTCGGTATTTGGGCTAATACGTAAGACCTTGACGGCCGGTCTTCCTATGATTTTAGTTTTCACGGTGATCCCTGCCTTTCAGCCGATACCAGCCACGTTGCGCCCTAGTTACCTTTCACGAGGGTCAACTATGGCTCGTTCAGGTCACAGGCGGTCGAACCACCGTGAGATTGAGAGATTAATAAGAGGACAGATCAATGAGCACTTTGATTGTACTTGATTTTGACGGCATTCACACCGCTGATGAGGTATTGAATAAGGTGCGCTCGCTGCAAAAGGACGCTCATAGATTCGGACGATCACCTATTCGAAGCGTGCAGGTTGTCCGGTCGCCGCTAGAACGGCCTTCCACCAGGCGCCGTCGGTGTCGATGTGCTTCTTCTCAAGAACTAGCATCTCAATAGGGATATGGATAAATGAATCGTGCAGAAATCCTATGACCAACCCGGTTTTGCCAGCCATAGCGGCGTGCACCGCGTTGCGGGCATAGAGATCACATAGAACAGAATCAGCAGCGTTGGCAGGACTGCTCCGAATCAAGTAACTCGGGTCGAAATAGCGCATGACGATCGGAACATTCACATCTTTGAAGTAAGTCTCGATTCGCTCGCGCAGAAACAGGCCTATGTCTTTGAGCTTAATGTTCCCGGATTGATCCTGCTCCGTTGACGGATCCTCGAAAAACTCCTGTCCGGCGCCTTCGGCAACCGCGACAACTGCGTGGGCCCGTTTCTGGATGCGCTCTCTCAACGCTGAGAGAAATCCGTTTTCACCGTCAAGCTTGAAGGGTACCTCCGGGATCAGCGTGAAATTTACATCCTGGTTCGCGAGCGTGGCGCCGGCGGCGATAAACCCGGCGTGGCGACCCATGAGTTTGACGAGAGCCAAGCCATTGTGGACGCTGCGCGCTTCTGTGTGCGCGCAGGTGAGCACTTTGACCGCCTCCTCAACCGCTGTGAGGTAACCGAAGGTTTGAGCTACAAACGCCACGTCGTTGTCGACGGTTTTCGGAACACCTACGATAGAGAGCGCATGCCCGCGCCGCTTGGATTGCTGAAAGAGCTCGTTGCCTCCGCGCTGGGTACCGTCACCGCCGATAGTGAATAAGATATTTACGTCGCGTCGGATGAGGTTGTCCACCGCGGCGGCCATATCGACCGGACCGCGAGAGGTTCCGAGTATTGTTCCGCCATGCTTGTGGATATTATCAACAAATGAAGGCGTGAGCACTACCGGCTCTGGACCGCTCACGGGATCAAGTCCTTGATAGCCACCCCGAAAACCTAGCACTTCCGCCACTCCATAGGTATGATGGAGTTGGAGGAATAGTGCGCGGATCACGTTGTTCAGGCCCGGACATAAGCCACCGCAGGTCACAATACCGGCGCGTGTCTGCGCCGGGTCAAAGAACAACTTCGCGCGCGGCCCTGCGAGCTCAAACAGCACTTCATCCCGTGGAGGCATGTCCGGATCGCGTACAATATCCGCAGGGATGCGTTCCTGGTCACTGACCGGGTGTTGAATCGGTGAGGCGAATCGAGTTTCGCCAAGTGAAGTTATCTTCATGTAGGTCGTAACCGAGTTCGGACAATGCAGCCTTGCCGTGGGCCCACTACAGAACCGTTCCTTCGAGCAGGGCCTGTTTGCTAGCAAAGCGTCGCACATTCTCGACGGTGACTCGCGCGATTTCGCTCAGCGCCTCGTGTGTCAAAAAGGCCTGATGCGCGGTCACAAGCACGTTGGGAAATGTGAGCAGACGCGCCAGTTCGTCGTCCTGCAAAACCTCACCTGAGAGATCTTCAAAGAAAATTCCTTCTTCCTCCTCATAGACATCCAGGGCGACGCCGCCGATGGCTCCGCTCTTCAAAGCCTTGATAAGGGCTTTAGTATGAATTAGACGACCACGGCTGACGTTAACGAGCATTACCCCGGGTTTCATCAGGGCCAGTGTTTCTTTATTGATTATGCGATCGGTCTCAGGCGTTAAAGGAGCATGCAGGGTAATTAGGTCGCTTTCTCTTGCAAGAGTGTTCGTTTCCACATACTGAATTTCATTTTGGGCTGCCCATTCCTGGTCCGGAAAAGGGTCAGACGCGAGGACTCGCATGCGGAATCCCCGCAGTATTTCGCCCACAATGCGACCAGTCTTACCAGTGCCTAAGATGCCGGCCGTTTTTCCACATAAGTCAAAGCCCACCAGGCCGCTGAGCGAAAAGTTAAATTCCCGGACCCGGTTGAAAGCGCGATGGATTTTGCGGTTCAGCGCCAGAATAAGAGCGACGGTATGCTCGGCAACGGCATGGGGCGAATAGCTGGGTACACGAGTGACGGCGAGGCCCAGATCCTTGGCTGCATTTAAATCCACGTTGTTAAATCCCGCACAACGCAACGCAACCAATCGGACGCCCGAACCTGTCAGGTGTTCGAGGACGTCACGGTTCACGACATCATTAACAAACACGCAAACCGCCTCGGTACCGTTCGCCGCAAATGCTGTGTCAGGCTCCAAACGGAATTCGTGAAAACGCAACTCCAGTTCACCTGAGCCAGCGGAGCGGCCAAGATAGTCGCGGTCGTAGGGTTTCGTATCAAAGACCGCGACAACGGGGTTCCCGCTCTTCATTGAAGGAAGCCTTCTCAGGATCGAAATGGAAAATCAAGTTCAATTCGTTTTGGAACGCCAGCGCAGAACCAGACCGCCACCCGCACTCGGAATAAGGGGCTGCTAGGCCAATGCGATATTTTGGTCTTCGAGTTTGCGATCAATCGCGGCCCAGAGATCACTTTGGATATGCATCCAATCTTCGTACCGATCGGTCCATGCGCGAAGTTCCAAGGTGCGCGTGTTCGAACTCAGGGTTGTAACGTAGGCTTGGGGCACCGGATGTTTGACCACTCCCGAAGTCTCACTCGCGGCCTGCCTCAAGAGTTCCGTCGCGGCGCTTTGATCCACGTTACGAGGAACCTGGATTTGAGCGGTAATGGCGCGTAGCCGGTCTGAAAAGGTCCAGTTTGTAACCTCGCTGGAGATTAGGGTGCCGTTTGGAACAATAATATCGGAGCCGTCCTGGGTGTGGACAACGCTCGCCCGAATACCGATCTTTTTGACGGATCCGATCGCGGCGCCCACCTGAATCATGTCACCGACTTTGATCGGTCGCTCGAAGAGCACAATCAAGCCGGAGACAAAATTATTAATTACGTTCTGCAAACCGAAGCCGACGCCAACGCTGAATGCTCCCGCCAGGATCGTGAATTTTGTCATATCCACGCCCAGTGCCGCCAGTGCGATAAAGAAACCGACCATCAACACCGTGTAGTGAAGGACGCTCGAAATGGCATAGGGTAGACCACGCGATAGCTTGAGCCGGTCGTAGACATCCTCTTCCAGCAAGAAACGCAAAAACTTTGAAACCAGGAGGGAAGCCCATATCGCCACAATGAAGCCGGCTATCTGGCCCAGAGTGAGGCGGAAAGAGCCCAGCGTGAAGGCGCTATTCAGCAGCGCATTGGCTTCACGCAATAAAGGATCGCTCAGCTGAAATTGTTTAAGCACTAAATTTAACCATAGCAGGAAAATCAGGAACCGAAGCACCTGTATGGTCCGCCGTCGAAGCAACCCTCGGTGCCTGCGAACGGTTGTGGAAAAGGTCAATGGCCTCACCTCGAAGGCGATTATTACCAAACCTTCGACAATACGACTCGCCGCAGTAAAGATTAATGCCAGAAAGGCCGCGCGGAGAACGGAATTGCCTAACAGATACGAGAGACTGTCGTAACCCAAAATGTTTCCAACCAAAGCGGCTCCCAGCAGAAACAGACTGACTCGGGCAAACCATCGACCGGTGCGAGGGAGAGGCGGTTGAGCGCCCTCGCCGCTCGCGGTCCGTGGTCTTGCACGAAGCAACCAAACGATAAAGCAGATCCCTCCTAGCATTTCGACTAAAAACAGGCAGCGGGTGACCAACGGGAGAGCCACTGTAACCAGGCGGATCTCATCAATGAAAAAAAGAATGATCAGAGCGTAGAGCACCGGGAATGTCCTTCGGTCCAGTAAGCGGCGGAGCAGAATGACGGCTGGCACCAATGCGGCGATGCCAAAGATCGCCCGTAACAGCCGCGGCATCGTCGAATGATAGATCACAGGGATAAACAACATGGACAAAGCGATCGAAGCGGCGATCGGCATGTCGAACACGGGTCCGGAGCGCTGCAAGCTCGGATCTTCTTTCACCCATTCCCGCATCCCTCGCCTAGCCCAGTGCAAGGCCAGGAACAGGCAAAAAATGAGCGCGATATGGGCGAGGAATTTCCCCGGTTCCTGTGTTACAAAGGTTTCGAGTCTGCCTACCTGATCAAAAAGCGTATGCCGAGTGGTTTGCCTCGATAAAGTGTTCTCGCGGAGCGCCCAAATTGGTGGGCTCTCTCGGTCAAGCAATCGATTGAGTGCCCCTTGCCTTGCTTGCTGAACCGTGCTGAGAGCGATTTGGATCCGGGTCTTTTCCGCGGCCAGCCGAGACTGCAGACTTAAGATATCTGCTCTACTGCTTTTTATACTATTTTGAGTCTGTTGAATTAGTCCTACCGTCTGAGCGACACGGTCGAGCACCTCTTGCGGCGCATTTTTGGCCCGGGCTTCATTTGCGGTCATATTCCAGATCTCTGTCATGATATCCAGGCGAGCTAAGTCAGCATCCAAACCAGTCGCACGCTGAGTTAGTTCGCGACTCCACGAGCTGGCATTATCACTTAAGCCTTCCCAGAGACTCATCAGTTCTCCGAGGGTATCGAGGGAAGGGCCGTTGCTGATAATCCGCGTCGACTCGGCATTTCGCATGTCGATCTCGCGTTCAAAATTTGGCAAGCGCTGCAATACAGCCGTCTTGACAGGGTCGGACCCAAGCTCCGCATTGATATCTTGGAGGGTGTTTTGGGCAGCGCTGGCTTCGGCTACAATATCCGGCAAAGCAATGGGCGTTGGCCCGGGCATTGTTGTAGCGGCAACTTTTGGTGTTACGCTGGCGCTAGGTGAAGCAGTTCCCTGGGCAAGTAAACTGGCAGCCATCGTGATCAGCGTCAGCAAAGCTAGAAAAGACTTGGACACGTAGTTCATACTCGACAGGAAACCTACGCAGGGTTGGATACGCTTCTAGCTTGCATTGTTGCTTTGCGCGGTGCGGTGCAGGATGCGCGGATTACCATTCGAGCAGGAAGGCGGCTGCTCATCGGCACCGGCAGTCCGGCAATTAATGCCACAACGTGATCGGCCGCTAGGCGACCGATATCGAGCGCCGGCACATTTACGGTCGTCAGGGGCGGATCGGTATGCGCCGAAATTTCAATGTCGTCGAAGCCGGTAATCGAAAGATCCCTTGGTACCAGCAGACCCAGCGCCTTGCTTTCCGCGAGAGCGCCAACCGCAAGGGCATCCGACGTACAGACGACCGCTGTGATTTCTGGATCGCTATCCATCAGTTTTCGCAGTCCGGCTCGACCGTTCGCCACAGAGTAAGTCACTTTGACGATGCGGCTTTCCCCGAGATGCATTCCGCCCTCCTTCAATGCTCTAAGCACTCCATTGCATCGTGCTTGGGTCCGATCATTTCTCTTGGCCGCGTCGTTAATAATTCCAAACTCTCGATGACCAAGCCCAATAAGATATTGAGTCATTCCGTACATGACCTCGGCGTTGTCGATGCCTACCGCCGGAATCCTGTGACGCGACTTGCATACATATGTCGTTACTAAGGATGCCTCATGCCGCCTCGCCAGAGTTCTTACGCCAGGAGCAAAAGCGTCGCCGACAAGCACGACGCCGTCGACGCCGCGGTCGAGGAGAACGCTGATTTCCTGAAGCTCCTTCTCGGAATCGTATTCAGAATTCGCGATGAGGAGGGTATAGCCATGATCCCGGAGCCGACCTTGCAGCGCTCCGATTCCGTCTGCAAATATCGCTACACCGAGCATCGGGACCACCGCTCCGATAGTCCTGCTCCTTCGCGACTTCAAGGCTCTTGCTGCCGCATCTGGGGTAAAGCCGAGTGAGACAATTGCTCGCCGTACCTTTGCCTGAATCGTTGGCCGCACAATCTGGGGATTGTTGAGTACACGGGATACGGTAGCTGGTGAAACGCCGGCGGCACGCGCGACGTCCGTCACTTTGGCCCGCCCCCGTGGTCCTCTATTCGTCGCCTTCGGCATTCTTTCGCCTCGCAGTGCTTATTCTGTTTCCTTTTGAAAATCGACAAATGCGCAGCGCAATTAACGGATCAGGTAACCACCATTCGGACTGGAACATCCCGCAGCCGGCCGAGAAGCACTGACTTGCACAGAGCTTCCGAAAAGTAGAAGTCTCCAAAGAGAACGGCGCTGTCGATCCCCTCATTGTGCGGCTTCGAATAACATCCATGCTTGAGGATGCCCCGATGCTTCTCGCCTCGCGCGAGGTAGTCGCGACAGAGACATTCCAGCATGGCGTACGCTCGTCGTAACCAGACCCCGCCTGCTGCTGGGTCTGGGTGAAGTGCGGCAAGATCAAGGAGAGCGGATGATACGATCGCGGCGGCCGAGGAGTCGCGAGGAGTGCTTGGGATCGCCGGATCATCAAAGTCCCACCAAGGGACGAGGTCGTTGCCCATGCGTTGCAGATATCTGTCTGCGAGTCGTTCAGCGAGCATCAAATAGGCATGGACTCCTGTCGCGCGTGCAATTGCGACGTATCCGTAGATTGCCCAGGCTTGGCCACGCGACCAGGTTGAGTTGTCGCTCCAGCCTTGGAAGGTGAACCCGCGTCGGCGTGCACCGCAGGGCAGTTCATACTCGACAGCATGAAACGTTGAATAGTCGTCACGGACGAAAGAGCCGCGCGTCATGACCGCATGCGCTTCTGCTGCGTAGAGAAAGCTTCCATCCTTCGCCTGCTCTGCCGCCCAGCACAGGAGAGGAATGTTAGCCATTGTATCAATGGCCGAACTGCTGCGAGCGCGTGGATCATCAAGTGGCCCCCACGCCGCGATATACGCGCCGCGATGCGTTGGCACCAGTCTCCGGCGAAGATGGTCGGCAGCCACGAGAGCAAGGTCAGCAATCCACTTTTCTCCGCAGATTCGGTGTGCTGGTACCGCGCTGCTCCAGAAGATGAAACCGATATCATGAGTATTGGGATCGGTTGCGCGTGGGGCGACCAGACGCATTCTCTCGATCGCGAGATCAAGGAACCTCTGCTCGTTGGTGTGCAAGTAGCCGACAAGTAATAGGCCGACCCAGAACCCACAGAACCAGTTGCCATGCGTCCATCCTGAAGGTGTGTATCCTGCAGAGACCGAAGCGCGCATTGTAAGCCAGCGGCCATCGGGATCCGTGATGTATGGAAAAGATGTCCCGAGTCTCGAATCATCTTCCACCGTCTTGGTTGAGATCAGGTCTAGGGCTTTGGTAAGCAATTCGTTTGGCATTCGATCTGACACTCTCTTTTGAGCGAGGAACCTTGACTCGCTTTCCCTGATGAGTTAACAAATTTAGCCTTGAAATCGATTTCAGAAAAGTCCGAAGCGAAGACCTCGCTGCTCGACGGGATCAAGGTGGTCAGTTTCTGCCACTATCTGCAGGGGCCTGCTGCCATGCAATATCTCGCCGACATGGGCGCGGAGGTTATCAAGATAGAGCCGCCGAATGGTGCGTTCGAACGGCATTGGGCAGGAGCGGACCGGGCGACGGTTGGCGATGTGAGCGCGCTTTTCCTCTGCGCGAATCGGAACGTTCGCAGCCTGGCGATCGATCTGAAGCGTCGTGAGGCCGCCGATGTCGTCTTCAAGCTCATTGAACAGAGCCACGTGTTGGCCGAAAACTTCCGTCCACACACGCTTGATCGACTCGGCTTCGGCTACGACGCGGTTCGGCAGCGAAAACCAGATATCATCTATGCGTCAGCTTCTGGATTCGGCTCAAGTGGCCCATTTTCTAACCGTCCCGGACAAGATTTACTCGTGCAGGCGATGTCCGGCCTCGCCGCCGCAGGAGGAAGAGGAGCTGAGGATCCGGTGCCGGTCGGCTGCGCAGCAGTGGACCAGCACGGAGCCGCGCTGATGGCTCTTGCGATCGCCGGGGCTTACGCACGGTGGCTCAAGACCGGTGAGGGAACCCACATTGAAGCGACGCTATTGGGAGCGGCGATCGACCTCCAGACAGAGTCGATTGTGACCTATCTCGCGAGTGGAGTTGGACGGGAGGGGCTTCAGCGCAACCCTCATCTAGCGACCTGGTATCATGCTGCTCCCTATGGGATCTACAAAGCTGAGGATTGTCATGTTGCATTGTCGCTGACCGACGTCGGCGCTCTTGCTGAAGCCCTTAAGAGTTCGATCATTGAGGCGTTCGTCGGGCTCAATGCCTACTCGGAGCGTGACGCTCTTGCCCAGGCGGTGGCCGCCGAGATATCTACTCGAACATACGCGGAGCTCGCTCCGGCATTCGATGCCAAAGGCGTCTGGTTTGCACGCGTCGATGACTACGACGATCTGATGGAAAATCCTCAAGTTCAGCACAACGGCAGCTTCTGCACCGTACCAGTCAACGGCGAGACCGCGACTCTCGTCAGCCACCCGGTCCGGTATGACGGGAAGGTGCCGCCGTTTCGCTGGTTTGCGCTCGCTCCTGGGGCGGACTCTCGCTCGATCCTCGCCGATGCTGGATTTTCTTCAAAGGAGATCATCGAGCTCGTTCGCGATAAGGTCGTTTTCGCACCGGAAGAAGCGTGATGAGTGCCGAGCGAAACAACTTCTTTGTGCGGGTTGGCGATGAGGTTGAGTTTTCGAAGACCGTCGGTGAAGCCGATGTCTATCTCTTTGCGGGAATTACCGGTGATTTTTCACCCAATCACGTGAACGAACACCTGATGAGTCAATCGAAGTACAAACGCCGAGTTGCTCACGGCGCACTCCTGGTTGGTTTTATGTCAACGGGGTCGACGCGCCTGATCGAGACCTTCGGTGGATCCGCGCGCGGGAAGGCCACGGCCGTGTCACTAGGATATGACCGGGTTCGCTTCGTCGCTCCGGTCTTTATTGGCGACACGATCACAGTTCGATACCAGATCACGCGAGTCGAACCGGAGCGCGATCGCTCTTACGGCTCAGTCGTCGTAACCAACCAGCATGGCCGTCAGGTTGCAGTTGCGGACCATATTCTAAAATGGGTGCCTATCGAATCGGTGGAACGTGCAGAAACGCAGGAGCCGCTGATTCGAGAGGGGCCTAAGTTCCTGGATGAATCCGGGAAAGGGGGAGTTACCCGTTCCCAAAACCAAAGAGTAGAACCATGAAACCAATATTCCTTACATCGATTCGAATTCCCGCGATCAAGCTGCTTTGCGCCGCAGGCCTAGCGATCATAGCCGCTCTACCAGCAACCGCCGCGCAGGGCCAGAAGACTATTGCCATCGCCGTCAAAGTTGCAGGCGACCCTTGGTGGGCTAGACTGGAGGAGGGTCTTAAGGAATTTAACGGGGCTCACCCGGATCTACACATTTTCATGCAGGGAGTCTCGCGTTCCGATGGTGCGCTGCAGGCTCAGCTCATTGAGGACCTGATTGCGCAGAAGCCGGACGCAATCGGAATAGTGCCGATTTCGCCGCAGACACTCGAGCCCGTAATCGCTAAGGCTCAGGCCGCTGGCATTAAGGTCGTGATGCATGAGGGCGAGACGCAACCGACGAAGGACTTTGACGTCGAGGCCTTCGACAATGCCGCCTATGGCCGGCATCTGATGGATGAACTTGCTAAGGGCATGGGCGAGGAAGGCGAATACGCTGTCTTTGTCGGTAAGCTGACCAACGTGTCCCATAACCAATGGGTCGACGCGGCGGTCGAGTATCAGAAGCAGAAGTACCCAAAGATGAAAATGGTCGGCACCAAGAATGAGAGCAATGAGGATGCTGCGACCGCCTATCGAAAGGCACAAGAGCTGCTGGTCGCCTACCCCAATATCAAGGGATTTCAGGGATCCTCCTCAAACGATCCCGTCGGCATCGGACAGGCGGTCGAGGAAGCTGGGCTTCAGCACAAGGTGCACGTAGTGGGAACCAGCCTGCCTTCGCTGAGCGGCAACCTGCTCAAATCTGGTGCAGTCGAGTCGATCAGCTTCTGGGATCCAAAGCTCGCCGGAATGGCGATGTGCGAGATCGCAGTTCGGCTGCTCAATGGTCAGGCGGTCAAGGACGGCGACGACCTAGGGATCGAGGGATACCACCATGTTGCGGTCAAGGGTAACGTAATCAAAGGAGCCGCGTGGATTGACGTTACGAAGGAGAATATGGACAAGTATAAACTCTGAGTCTTTCGTCGAGCGCTTGCGCTACATGGCTACAGCCAGGCGACCTTGAAACATGAAAAAGGAAAACCCAGCGTCGCCAACGGCATCTCAAGATCGCGGAATGCGCCAGGTATCCTCGACAACATCGTCCGCCCGACTGTTCGTCGAGGGTACTCCTGCAAGTGATCAGCCTCTCCTGCGGGCGGTCGACCTTAGCAAGCACTATGACGGAGTAACGGCGCTCGCTGGCGTTAGCTTTGAAGTTGGCACCGCCGAGATTCTTGCTCTGGCGGGGGAGAACGGTTCGGGAAAGTCGACCCTGATCAGGATCATTGCAGGCGTCGAGCGCGCGAACGAAGGCACGCTGTTCATCGACGGCGCTGACTGGACCGGTCGCTCGCCAATCGAACGGATCGAGGCGGGTATCCAGGTCATCTATCAGGATTTCGCACTCTTCCCCAATCTGTCTGCGGGGGAGAACATTTGGCTGCCTGAGCAACTGCATCAACGCCGGCGTCTGGCCGCTCGGTCCGCCGGCGTGGCGATGGCGCAACGTGTGCTCAGTGAAGTCGGCGTTATGATAGAACTCGATCGCCCCGTTGCCGAGCTGCCGGTCTGGCAAAAACAGCTTGTCGCCATCGCCCGAGCGCTCGTCCATGACGCGAGGCTGCTTATCATGGATGAGCCGACTACCGCGCTCACTCACCGAGAGGTCCAGCACCTCTTCGCCGTCATTCGGCGCCTGGCAGGACGCGGCAAGAGCTTCATTTTCGTCAGCCACCAGCTTCAGGAGATCGCCCAGATTTGTGACCGGGTCGTCGTTCTTCGAAACGGATCGAAGACGCTTGATGCGCCAATGAAAGATTTGACCAATATTCAGATTGCACAGGCCATGACCGGGCGAGAGATCGCTCCCGGGAATTATCGACGGACTCCGCCGAACTCCAGCTCGGTTCCCCTCCTTGCGGTCCGTGGTTTTAGCCGCGATGGCGAATATCACGACATCAACTTCACGCTCGCTGCCGGTGAGGTGCTCGGATTCGTCGGCCTCATGGGAGCGGGACGGACTGCGGTTGTTAAGGGGCTTTTCGGCCTCCCTCCTGCCGATCTTGGGACGATCGAGATCGATGGCAGGCCCATCGTCATCCGCAATGTCAGTGATGCGGTCAGGGCGGGTCTGGCCTATGTCCCTGAGGATCGCCTTAGTGAGGGGCTGTTTCTGGACTTCAGCATCGGTGACAACATTGTTGTGCGAGCAATGGAACGCCTCGTCACCAAGACCGGCTGGATTTCAGGTCCGCGCAAGGTCAAAGAAGCCGCGTGTTGGATTGACCGACTCTCGATTAAGACGCCTTCTAGTCGTCTGCCGGTCAGCAGCCTTTCTGGAGGCAACCAGCAGCGGGTCGTTCTTGCTAAATGGATGGCTGCCAATCCGCGTGTACTCATCCTGAATCGCCCGACGGTTGGGATTGACGTCGGCTCAAAACCGGGCATCCACCAGATCATCATGGAGCTTGCCGCGAAAAAGGTCGGTGTCATTGTCGTCTCCGACGATGTGCCGGAACTCATGCTCATCTGCGATCGGGTTATCGTGATGCGGGCCGGGGCAATCGTGGCGGAGAGGAATGTTAGCGAGAGTTCGGAGAAGGAGATCACGCAAGTCGTGACCGAAAGTGACCCATGAGCCTTCCGAGGAACTTCCCGCGCCACGAGGGGATCGTGCTCGTCACGGTGATCCTGCTCGCGATTGCGGTTGGAACGATCAATCGAGAGTTCTTTTCGTTCTTCAATATCTTCTCCCTTCTGAAGAATAGCACGATCATCGGTCTTTTCGCGGTCGGATTTTTTCTCGTCCTGGTAGTGGGAGGTCTCGATGTTTCATTTACGTCCATCGGAGTCGTCGGCATGTATGGCACGGTGAAGCTTGCGCTCGCATTCTATCCCGGCGCACCGTTCGTTATCCTCTTTGTTGTCGCAGCACTGATCGGCGCCGCGTTGGGACTCATCAATGGACTTTTGGTAACCCGGCTCCAGGCACCGTCTTTGATCGTTACTCTTGGCACATTGAGCCTCTACCGTGGTTTTCTTCTCTACTTCATTGGCACCAAGTGGATACGGGAGGTACCAACGGCTATGGTCGAGTTCAATCGGACCAACGTTCTAGTGATGACTGCTGCGAACGGCGCCAAGGTGGGATTGCACATTTCCGTTGCTATCTTCCTGGCGATTGTGGCAATCGTGTTCCTGGTACTCCGCTACACAACCCTCGGCCGTAGCCTCTACGCAGTTGGCGGCAACCCGGTGGCAGCCCGGCGTATGGGGATCAATGTTGAAGCCGTCCAGACGCTCGCCTATTGCACGGCAGGGACACTTGCTTCTATCGCAGGATTCCTCTCGGCGGTGAGGCTTCGTCTCGCCGACCCCCAGAGCCTTACGGGCTCCGAGCTCGATGTAATTGCTGCCGCCGTTATTGGCGGGGCAGCGATCACCGGAGGTAAGGGTAGCGTCATTGGCGTATTCCTCGGTGTATTGCTCATTGTGATCACGAACGACAGTCTGATCGTCCTCGGAATTCCAGCCGCGTGGCAGAAGGTGGCAATCGGAGTCCTCCTCCTTGTCGCGATTGGCATGCCATTGCTTGCGCGAGGCAGATTCACGGCTTCGCAGGTTCGGACAGGAGGCGGCCTGGTCAGAGTCGGAGGGGGATCGACATGAGAGTGCTGCAATCCATCGATTCCCGCTTGGTTACCCTCTTGCTTGCTGCGATCCTGATCGTAGGAACGCTCGGCATGGTTAGGCCGGACACATTCCTTAGCCCCCTGAACATAAATTCGATGTTGCTGCAAAGCAGCGTAATCGGACTCTTATCGCTTGCGGTTGCGGTTACGATGCTGACGGGAGGTATCGACCTTTCTATCAATGCGACCGCCAATGTTACCTCGATCGTTGTCGCAACACTGTTGTCTAAGACGGTTCCAGCGGAGGGCGGCAATGCCACGCTCGCGATCACTGCCGTCGCTCTGGTCGTTGGACTCTTGGTCGGCTTCGGTTGCGGCCTCTTCAATGGTTTCCTCATCGCCATTTTAGGCTACTCGCCGATATTGGCGACGCTCGGTACGATGACACTTTTCGTTGGCATCGGAACTGTCTTAACAGGCGGCAACACGCTCTTCGGCATCAGCGCTTTTGCGGCGGTCGGCCGGGGTTCTGCTCTCGGTATACCACTACCTGCAATCATCTTCTTGTTGGCAGCACTGGTGCTGTCACTCGTGCTCGAAGCAAGACGATTCGGTTTTTATCTATATCTCTATGGTGCAAATGAATCGGCGGCAAGGTTCTCGGGGATCAATGAGCACCGCCTGATTTTCAGCGTTTATGCTGTCAGCGGAGTACTGTCGGCAGTTGCCGGCCTGATCAATCTCGGCGTAACCAACTCGGCCAATGTCGATTATGGTGCCTCCTATGTTCTACTCGCGATTCTGATCTCGGTCTTGGGCGGCATTTCTCCCTCGGGCGGAGCCGGCCGAATCATTGGCGTGGTTCTCGCTGTTTTGATCTTGCAGTTCCTGTCCACCGGTCTCAACCTCGTGTTCCAGTCGGGTGGCAGCAACTTCCTCAAAGAATTCGCTTGGGGGACTATTCTGCTCGTGGTTCTGGCAATCGGTGGGCGCCGCTATTCGAGGCCTGGCCGGGCGTCCAAGGGCCGAGGCCAGACACCGCGCACAGTTAAAGCTGGCAGCGCCGTTGCGCTTTGATCTACCAGAGGTTGAAACGATGGCAAACCGCGATTTGAACTCAGATGCGCTGCTAGTAGCCTGTGATGCTGTTCTCCGGGAAATTGCGGGATATCCGATCACAGCTGACCGCCTCAACGCTGCCCTGCCACTAATCCGAGAGATTCAGTCGGCAATCCGCGCGATGGACGAGGTTGATGTCAGCGCCTCTGAGCCCATGACAACCTTTCGGCCAGTAGCATGAATGGCGCGCGCTCCTTTACCATTCGCGAAGCAAGGGACGGAATCCGTTCCGGTGCGCTGAGCTCCGTTGAATTGATGGAGGCCTGTCTGGATGCCGCAGACAGGCTCGACAACAAGCTGAATGTGTTTGTGACGCGGGTAGACCGCGAGGTTCTGCTCCAGCAGGCCGCGCACATCGACAGGCGGCGCAAGACGGGCATTGAACTCGGGCCTCTTGCGGGAGTCCCGATCGCTCTGAAGGACATTTACTTCACGAGCGACCTACCGACCACGGCAAGCTCGAAAGTTCTCGCTGGGCACCGGACGACCGAGGACGCATTCACGGTGACAAAGCTGAGACAGTCGGGCGCTCTCATCGTGGGCAAGGTACAAACTCACGAGTTTGCCTACGGCCCAACCACAGTCAACGAATTTGCGGGCCCGTCACGCAACCCCTGGAATCCGGACCACGTACCGGGGGGATCGAGCGGCGGTTCTGCGATTGCCGTTGCAACCGGCATGTGCCTCGGCGCTACCGGAAGCGACACTGGCGGCTCGATCCGGCATCCAAGTGCGTTTTGCGGTGTCACGGGGCTGAAGCCGACCTATGGGCTAATCAGTCGGCGAGGTATCTTATCGCTCAGCTGGTCGCTCGATCATGCGGGCCCAATCACGCGCACCGTGGAGGACGCGGCGTTCATGCTTCAGGTGATGGCGGGCTTTGATCCGCTGGACCCCGGGTCCATCGAAGTGCCGATAGCTGACTATGTCGCAGGGGTGGGCCATGCGCCCGGGTCATTGCGAGTGGGCATTCCCCGCGAACATTTCCTCGATTTGGTCGACGCGGAAGTCCGCGAGGCGTTCGACGCTTCGCTACGAATTCTCGATGGTTTCGGCTGGAAAATTGAGGAGGTATCGATTCCAAACCTGCGTTACGCGCTTGGTGCCGAGCTGGCAATCCTTAGCGCCGAGGCATCATCTTATCATCGTGAGATGATGCGCGTCCACGCCGATGACGTGTCCAGCGACATTCGCAAGGAGCTCGATTCGGGGATGGTGCTTCTTGCGACAGATTACCTTCTGGCACAACGGGTTAGACGGATTATTGCCCAGGAGTTCCGCGCAGCGTTCCAGAAGATTGATGTTCTTGCGACGCCTACAATACCGATCCCGGCACCGCGCATTGACCAGTCGGATGTGCAAATCGGCGGCCAAACCATATCCGTCTTGAGTGCGATCTGGCGGAACACTTATCCGACAAACCTCACCGGATCCCCGGCCTTGTGTATTCCGTGTGGATTCACTGAAGGAGGATTGCCGATCAGCCTGCAGCTCATCGGGCGTAACTTCGATGAGTTGACATTGCTTCAAGTCGGCCACCGTTTCCAGCTGGAAACCGATTGGCACAGCCGGAAGCCACCAGCGGTTTAGCCTGAAAACCGAAATTGAGGACTCGTCCTCGTACTCGTCTCGTCCTTCCAAGAATCCCGATGTTTGACAATCAGACTAACTGGACAAAATAATCGCGGGACAATCGGCTCGCTTCACTGGATAAAACGCCGGCTGATCGAGGACGACGACGAGCTCGAGGACGAGAATCCAACCTCGGAATAGGTTTAGCGGTGTCCCCGTCGGGGTTCATTTCTATTTACTCCAAGGGAGCAGATTCCGAATGCGCGCGTCGCGAAAAAAGAGCCCACCCCAGATCAACGCGGCGAAAACGACCGGCATGAGAAACGTGAATTTCTCCGCCTCGACGCGCACGTGCGTCGCGACCGCGCCGCCAAGATAGCCGGTGAGCAGGATCGCCCCAAGTACCGCCGTGCGCGGGATGATGTACAGGACCGTCGAGACGAGGCAGGCTGCGCCAATTGCAGTAATGGCATTTTCCGGGTAGCCGAATTGGGCCATGCCTTGCAGGACTTGCGCTGATTTGGACAACGACATCACGGACGCCATCAGCAACATCAACGACGGTATCACGCTCAGCACCACGCCGGTCCAATACATACCCTTTCCCGTGGCTGCGGGTTCATTTTCATTCATAGATTTCTCGATAGTTCCAAGTTAGGTTTGAGCCAAGTCTTTCTGGATTTCTTCCGGGGAGAGACTTTTATTCCAACTAGTACCTCGGAGGAGCAACAGGTACAGTCGTGTCACATGCTTCGCGGTCTTCATTTGTTTGGATATGCGACGAACGAGATCATATGATCAGGACCACTACAATGCTTTGTTGCAAACTATCCGAAGTCGCAGCGGTGGGGAGCTGCATTGATGATTCATCCGGCGGACTTGGATGGGTTAATCTATTTGGGCCGTCGTTGCGGTACTCATTGTCTCGCAATGTTCGGGGATGATGCTTCTCGACGAGGGTACCAGAAATCCCTCACAACTGAGTTGCTTGGAGATTTGGTTTGTTGGGATGGGTTCTGGCCTATGTTGGATCGCTTGAGGGTCCGCATCAGCTCCCTGCCCAAGATACGCACAGAGGCTACTTGGCCGCTTTAGCCTTCTTCAGCTGCAATCGCGCACAATCCGTCGCCTGACTCGAACCGTTTTCGAATGCGACGGTCATTCGCGGATCCCAGCAAAGATATCGCTCTGTACTTGAATCGTGGATCTCCCGGGAGCGCAGTCTGCGATTTAAACCCAAATTCCAAAATTTGGAATCGTCCTCGTCGTCGTCGTCGTGCTGGTCCTCGGTGCATTGGGATTCCGTGACCGCAAAGAGACCGATGGAACTAATTTGTTCTGTTAGTCTGATGGCGAAAAGATCGAGCCACATCAAACCTGCAGCGCAGGGTTGGCCAGTCTCCCAAGATTCACTTGACATCAAGATACTTGAGCACAAGATATATCTACTATGATTAAACGCTTGTTGCAGACAACCAATGATCCGGTCCTCACCATTGTTCGGCTTACCCTCGGAGTCGTCTTCTTCGCTCATGGCGCCCAGAAGGCATTGGGCTGGTTCGGCGGCTACGGGTTCGCGGGAACGCTGGAGGGATTTTCCAAAATGGGGGTACCTGTTCTTCTGGCGCTCTTTGTCATTCTCACTGAATTTCTCGGCTCTCTCGCGCTCATCTTCGGGGTTTTCGCGCGAGTCGCGAGTGCAGCGATCTTATTGCTGATGGCCGGCGCCATTGCCACGGTGCACGCCCAGTTTGGCTTTTATATGAACTGGTTCGGTCAGCAAAAAGGCGAGGGATTTGAGTATCATCTCCTTGCAATTGGCCTTGCTGTAGTCGTAATGGTCCGGGGTGCCGGTGCCTTATCCATTGATCGTTTGCTCCTCAATGGTAATCGCGAGTTGAACCGGGCAGGTACGTTGAATCCAACAGCGTAGATCGAGCTCCTGAGTAATCAAAAGCGTAGACGACCATGGGTGGATACGACGAAATCGATCGCCTTCACGACCTCGGCGTCCTTGGCGACGTCAGCGCGAACAAAGGCTGCCGTGCCTCCGTTCTTGGTGATCTCCGCGACGACATTCGCACCTTCCTTTTCGCGACGGCCAGTGATGACGACTTTCGCGCCCGCTTCTGCAAAGGCCAGCGCTGTAGCTTTGCCGATACCGGAGGTGCCTCCGGTCACAAGCACTATTTTGTTAGTATAGGAGTTTTGCATTTAAATAAGTAGTTAGTTGGTTTGAGATGGCTTTGATTCAGTACGGTCCGACCCCGCCGTCGGCAAACAGGTCAACACCAAAGTGTCGGCTGGGATGATTCGCCGCGGTCGCCTTCTTTGCTCACGAGCTAATCGACCCTATCAGTGCGTCGATCAGCTATTCGCACCGGCGGATTTTGATCCAGAAGGTGCGGCCGAGAACAACGAGTTAAGCCCCTCCAAAAGGGTCGGGTGAGCCAGGATGGC
>Ga0210408_10001629_pt1 | contig 23131 bp, 22 predicted proteins | sample IncBWH4MmetaG_FD_155471 | JGI IMG/M metagenome (GOLD analysis project Ga0210408, IMG submission 155471) | Forest soil microbial communities from Barre Woods Harvard Forest LTER site, Petersham, Massachusetts, United States - Inc-BW-H-4-M | ecosystem: Environmental > Terrestrial > Soil >...
TATTTTGTGCAGCAACTCCGGAAGGCTGGCGAGCGGGGCATCCAACGGAGATGCACGAGGCTGAAGTACTGCGCCGATTTCTCGAACATTTTGAGCGGGCCTGTTTGGCCCTCGGACTCGCGCTTAAAGCTCCGGTCTACACCGCGGACAGATCGTGGAAAAATCTGAAAAGATCGGTCCAGTAGAAGAAGGATGATGGGAACGCTGTCGTTTCATCCGGTCTAAATATGACGTAGCTGTTGGCGACCGGAATACCGTGGCGGTCACTGTAGACACCCGTCAAAGAAGTCAGGATCCCATTCGCGGTGTGAGAAATTAGCACGGTGTGGTGGTTGGGATCCAACGTGCCATTACTTCGGATGAAATTCAGCAGATGCGGCATCTGCTCCAGGTCGGACGGTACGTTCGGGTTATCGCGCCGCAGGTGAGTGTTGTCGAATTGGATGTAGATGACGTGCTGAATTCTGTCCTGAGCCGAATTGAATTGGCAAGAATTGTGAGCAGCCGCTCAATGAACTGCACCCGCCAAGCGATGTAGCTTCAAAACAAATCAGCGCTAAACGTAACACCATTCGGAAACGCTGCATGGGTGACCTCCTCCTGACTAACATGTTTCGTGCACGTGTCTACTCTGTACGGGTCGTGTATCGAGCCAACATGCTAGAACCGGTTGGGTAAACGAGATGTCAACGGAAGGTAACAAATCGTTGAATGATGAGGTCCCGAGTCATGGACTATCCGAGGGTGGGCGGCCCCCAAAACCCCCGATGCCAGCGTCCTGAACGGGTTTTCAGGCGAATTTAACCTGCACGTAACATCCCCGTTACGTTGAAGGGATAGCCTTCGCACGATCGAACGGGGGCGGCGCAGAGGAATTCAATGAAATCCCAAAACATCATGGGACTCGCTGCAGTTTGTGCTGCTCTACTGACCGGCCTGACCACGTCGGGGCAAGTGTCGGTGTCACTCCTCACGCTGTCTCCGTCTTCACGACCAGTATTGTGGGGTGCCACGGTTTTGCGAATGGAGGAAGTACCATGTCTAGGAGCCTAGATCGAATCTCTATTGCGTTCACTCTTGCGCTGCTAACAACGACTTCCGCAACGGCTCAGGGCCCCGACCTGGATGGCAACCGTCACGTTTTGCTGATTAGCATCGATGGCATGCACGCTCTCGATTAAGCAGGCGGAGCACGGCGGGTTCGCCCAGGACGACACGAACGTGATGTTGCTCGTTTCGAATCCTGGTATCAAATCCCGAACGGTCACCACCTTCGTCGAAACTACTCAGGTGGCGCCCACGATCCTGTCGATTCTAGGACTCGATCCCAACGCGCTGACCGCAGTAAAGAAGGAAGGTACCCAGGTTCTTCTGGTTTTGGATCAGGCCAGAATTGATCGTTATTGGCTGATGAGATCGCCGTGTTGCCTCCTTGCGCGCCGGTGGGCTTGGACGAGCTCAAGCGACCAAGACTCGACCGGAGCCTGTTGGTCGGTTTCAGCAACACCAACTCTACTCGGCCCTGGGAGCCGACATTCATGGAATCAATTGCTACGCCGGTCGGGGGTGATGCTGTTGTTTTGCGGCCGCGAATCGCGCGACTTTGTATGTTCGTCTTCCAACCGGGATCGTAATAATTCCAACATGAACTGATGATTGGGAGGGGGGCGACGCCACGGCATCGCGGCCAAGAGGACCACGAACCCAGCGAGCAGCACCAGTGGAAACGCTTCGGACACAGCGGCCTCTGTCTCGAAATGCCAATCCCCCGAATGTTACGGGACGGCGGTCGGCGTTTCAAATTCGCATGAGAAGAAAATACTTTAGACGCAATGACGACGGGGCATTGCGCCCCTAGTGGCCACACCCGATCCGGCTGTATGAACAGCATGTAAAAAGTGGGCTCTTGAGCGGGCTCTTGAGATTGACGACGTTCGAAGCATCCGATATCGATCCGGTTTCTCAATGCGCAGAATCGGATACCCTTAACGTGTCTCATCGCTCTGGGCGCGATCTGCGCGGCTCAGACCATAACTTTGACACCTCAACAAGACCTGAGCTCGAAGTTGCCCAGTGGGGCAGTATTCAGTAGTTGTGTTACGGGGATATTTTTGGGCGTCTGTCCCGAGGAACGTAACTTCTTTTCCGCAGACCTCCCCTGATTTAACAGGATATTCATATGCACGAAATGCTTGTGTAACACCTCGTCCATAGGCTTCCTGTGCCGACTCACCCTGGTCAAGTGACCCCAAATAAAACAGGAGGTAGTTGCATGAAAACGTACTCCGTACCGAAAGACTTTCGGAGGGCGCCGTGGCGCATGGTTTTGCTTGCTATTTCTCTTTGTCTGATCTGCGCCCAGGCTTTCGGGGAAGAACCTCAGACTGACGCCAAGCTGCGCTGCATCAAGCACATCGTCGTGATCTATCAGGAGAACTGGAGCTTCGACTCCTTGTATGGCCTGTTCCCGGGAGCCAACGGCTTAGCGCAGTCCTCGGCCAAGTCCCTCAATCAGACTGACCGATTCGACCAACCTCTCGGTGCGCAAACAGGGCAGCCGTTCAGCTTGGTATCCGGATCGCTGCTGCTGACCACGCCTCCGCCACCGATCAACGCCGGGAAGATCGATACACGCTTTACGGCCGGACTCAATACCCTCCTTCCCTATGACGTTCTGAAGAACTCGACCCTACAGCCGAACGACACCACGGGCGACCTCGTTCACCGCTACTGGCATGAGCAGTCGCAAATCGATGGTGGCGCCATGGATTGGTTTGTCACTTGGAGCGACAACCCGGGCCTGACCATGAGCTACTTTGACGCGACCAATATGCCCGAAGGGCTGCTGGCTCAGAAGTACACCATGGCGGATAACTTCTTCCATGCGGCCTTTGGCGGATCGTTCCTCAACCACCAATTCCTGATTGCGGCGGCGGCTCCGGTGTATCCGAACGCGCCCGCATCCATGCAAGCGGTCCTCGATACCGACGGGCAATTGCTAGTGGATGCGACGACGGGCAAGATCGTGCACGATGGCAACATCACCCCCGTCGGCGGCGTGTCGTTCACCGTCCCCGGAGCGACGTTCGACAAGAACTACGCCGTGAACACGATTTTTTCCGCGAACCTGGTTCCTACATTTTCTGCTGTCAACGCAGCCTTGCTGCCGTCCCTGAATGACAGCGACCCGTCGGATCCGATCCGCCCTTTCACTCCGACAATCGGCGACCGCCTCAGCGCGAAGAAGATCAGCTGGAAGTGGTACTCCGGCGGCTGGGACAATGCCCTGGCCAGCACGGTCAGCAATCCCGCCAACAACGGCGTCGTTCCTCCGAACGCGCCCGTCGACCCGCTGTTCCAATGGCACCACCAACCCTTCGCCTATTATGACAACTATGCTCCGTTCAAGAATGGCGTCCGCAATCCAGTATCTGCAGCACACCTGCAGGATGAAGACAATTTCTTCCAGGATCTGAAGAACGAACGCCTACCGAAGGTCGCCTTCATTAAGGCGCTGGGACCCGACAATGAGCATCCCGGATACGCCGGCCTTTTGCGTGGTCAGCAGCACGTTGCTGATCTTGTGAGCGCAGTCAAACATAGCGACTACTGGGAGGACACGCTTATCGTTGTGACCTATGACGAACACGGCGGCCGTTGGGATCATGTGACACCACCAGTCAACAGCATCTGGGGCGATGGTTCGCGCGTTCCTGGAATCATCATCGGACCGCTTGCCAAGCGCGGTTTTGTGGACCACACGCAGTACGACACGCTTTCGATTCTCAAGACGATCGAAGAGCGCTTCGGACTGGAACCACTGAGCGCCCTCGATGCTCATGCCACCTCGCTGAAGAACGGCTTGCGCTAGATAGAACCAAACGAATCGGGATAGGGGAAGACGAGTGATCGTCCCCCCCCTATCCCGATCCCACGAGCCTTATCCCCGGGCGGAGCCGGGCAATAGTTTCGCGCCCCAGTTCTCCCTAAGGTAACTCGAACGCGGCATCACCCCATCCGCCGCTGTCCGCGAACCTCTTGCTATCTTTCAGCATGAAATCGACATCATGCTGGGAATCCGGTATCGGCGGGAGTCAGAGTATCGTGGCCGGCGTGTTCTGCCAGAACCCCTTGCGCATGTCGGTGGCTCCGGCGGCCAGATAGATCCGTGTGGCTGGACTCAGTCCAAACACGGCTTACGCCCACTCCAGGGCACCCACCAGGCGTTCGAACGTGCTCGTATCAAAACCAGGATGCACCTCGATCCGGCGCCCGCCCGGCGGCACCACGGCTAGCCCACAACTCGGTTCGTGATGCTTCGACCCCGACCGAGATGCAATCGATGAGCGAGAACGACTGCGAGTGTTTGGCGAGAACCGGGTGAACACGCCCGGGACAATGTTGCCAAGCTCAGCACTCCTATTACATGTAACCCTTTCATCAGAGCTGTTTTCCATGTGCAATGTCGGGGCTTCAAATAGCATGGCCCTCAAATCCTATCTTGAATGGCCTGTTGCGATTCGTGAACAAATCGACCCACGGGCGGGCGAGCGTGCGAACAGATCAACGACGATCGTCCCTACCGCGATCAACAGTTACCAAATGAGACTGACGACTGACGGGTGCCCGAGACGAGCTTCGTCCAGGCGTCCAAGTTGCGGGACATCATCGTCACTTCCGTTCAGTGAGAAATCAGGGAATTCTAATCTCAATTTCCGTCTCCCTCGCTGTTGCCACCGATTGCCCTTATCGGTTGAGACGAATGCAGGCTCAACCTGCCGATGGTCCGGTAGTCACCCAATCCATTCTTCGGTTTCGGCGTGTGATAGCCGGCAAAGATGACCGTGACGTCTTGCCGGTCGAAGAGAGTGCCGCTCGGTGCGTACACCCGGCCAGCGAACCATCCCATGGTGTTTCCCGCGATCGAGGGGGTCGCCGGAACGGTGATCGTCGTTCCGGTAGTCACCGGAAGGCCGTTCGAATCGACTGTCATAGTAAACGGCATAGTCGAAACGACCGGATTGTTGATCCCATTGATAACCTGCCAGTGGATCAGGTCGGTCGACTCGGCATAACCAATGTAGTGGAACGCATCCGAATCTCCATCGATGCAGCCCCCGCCGGAAAATAGCAATCCATAACGCCCGCCTCCGAGCTTCAGGATTGTGCCTGCCGTGGCCAGCCAGCGGGTGCCGGTGGCGCTAACGGTAGTGATGTCATTTAACCCTTGCAGCGGCCCGAGATCTGTAAAGTGGATGCCATCCGTGGTCTGGGCGAGGCGGAGGTACGTGATGTCATCGTTGACTGCGGTTCCGAAGGGGTTGGTCGCATAGTAATTCGCCCAGCCGGTGTTGCACTGCTGTGCCGCCGGAAGCGCCGTGGTTCCAGTATTATCGCCGTTGAGGATCTTCTGCTCATAAATAATGGTCAGCGGCGACTTTCCGGGCACCACGCCAAGAATGCCGTCCGGGTTCATCAAGCCCATCGTGTGAAACGTATTCTCGGGCTGTGAAGTGGTTTCATCCGTCGGGCCATCGTTCATCGTGGGCGCTCCGTTCAGCGGCAGACCCGGCTGGGGCGATAGCTCATGAATGTACAGGTCGTCACTATCAATGTGCCCAACCGCACGGTCGAGAGTGTATAGATAGGTGTGGTCCCCCATAGTGATAACGAACTGGTGCCCCTGCCCATCATCGTCCCCGTTGTCGCTGTTGTTGGGGTCGGGGCCATTATCCTTGTCGCCGTCTGGATCTTTCTGAACCTGGTTAGGGCACGTCGTCCTCAATTCAAGCACCTTCTGCTGGAATGTCCAGGTGAGACCAGCATCGTCGGAAGACGCCGCCGCAACGGCCTCGTCGATATCCTTCGGCCGCCAGTCGAAGTAGCCTTGCAGATGCATCACTCTGCCCGTGATGAACGGAAAATAATAAGGCTGCATCCGTTCCGTGCCGGGATTTCCGACTTGATTTCCATTGTTGTCGCAGTAGTGGGCCGATTTCAGGCCCACGGCAGCCCCAGACTGCTCGAGCGTCCAACCTCCGCCGGTGATGTAGGTTTCTGAGGGCGCTCCGTTCCGCATCCATTTAACGGCGCCGTTGCCTGATTGTGCGCTGAGAGAAGCTGGCAAAAACACGGCGCAAGCGACTAACACCCGTAGCGCTAAGCTCTTCATTTCGTACCTCCTCTGTATTTTGGTTCTTTTTTGGTCCAGCGGAGGCTATCGTGAGTAGGTTACGAAAAGGTTAAAAGCGCGTGAACTTTTGATGAAGAACTGGTGTGGATTCTCTCTTTTTTGAACTCCAAAGCGGCTGCGGATAGCACTCCGATGACGGGGCACTCGGAAGCACCTTATGTAATCCCGCGTTCTCTCCAGCTTGCGTCGCCGTTTGTTCGCCAAAATCCAAGATGAATGAGCGCTCGGGGCTTCCCATTTGCTTGACCTGGTGGAAGCTGGCGACGGGGCAGAAAAGCCCGTCTGGCGGGCCTTTGTGAAGCCTGAAATCGACTCAATCGAAGCGGTCGAATTCACAAATTCATAGATCTTTTGTCCGTCTGTCACATTCCCGTAATAGGCGGCTGTTAGTGTAGCTCGCTGGAGGAAATATGAACTACTTTGTCGCCAAACGAATCGCGCGGTTTGCGATCGCTTCCATTGCGTTGACCATGGCCTCGTCGGCTTGCGCTCAGCACATCCGCCGGACTACGACGTTCGCGACCGGAACCGCGGTCAATGCAACGGGACCCGACTCCATCACTTTGAGCAGAAATTCCGTGTGGGTGAGCTACACCAACGGGGCCGACAGCACCGGCCTCAGCGGCAGCAGCACAATCGTGCAGTACAACTTGCACGGCGAGGTGCGCCACACGTATTCCATCGCCGGTTCCGTTGATGGCTTAAAAGTTGATCCGAGAACCGGACGCGTATGGGCCCTGCAAAACCAGGACGGCAATTCCACCCTGAGGGTGATCAATCCGAAAACGCACACCGTCTCCGGCTCAATTCCCTACGCTGTCAAATCGGCGACGCAAGGCTACGACGATGTCGTTTTCCGCGGTGATCAGGTATTCCTGAGCTATACCAATCCAGTGGCTCCCACGGACCCGACGATTCAGCTGCTGCAGAACGGATCGAATCCCCTCGTCGTTACCCCCATCTTGACGATGGGCGCAACCGGTACGAATCTGGCGACCGGACAGGCGAACCAGCCCACCACCGACACCGACTCTGATTCTCTGAAGCTGACGCCAACCGGAGACCTTATGCTCTCCAGTGGGGCGGACGGTCAGCTAATTTTTGTGGAAAAACCGGGAAGACCCGATCAGTCGGTCAGCTTCTTGCAGTTGCTAGATCCAAGCACGGGTCTCGCCGTTTCCGGCCTGGATGATGCGGTTTTCGCGACCGCCAGGGAAGGGACCTTCTATCTTGCGGATACAAGCAACAACCGGATCCTCAAGATTGAGGTGGATCACGTTCGGGTCGGCACACTGTTCGCTTCTGTCGGCAGTTTGAATCAACTAACGGTGGTCGACATCCACACGGGTGTCACAAGCCCATTCGTCAGCAATTTGAAGGGTCCACACGGATTAGAGTTCGTATCCCGTTCAGACACTGATGCGGACGAGCAGTAGGGTTCGGGAGACTTCGGTCCTGTCCGAGTCTGGCGTCAGTCGGATCGCCGGCTCCACCGGAACGTCTCACCTGCAACTCTCACATCGCTCCGGAGTTTTGCCAGCGAGCACAGCTGGTAATTGGTCCCGACCGCAAGATCGTTGCCTTTGAGGTGCTGGCCTCCCAAGCGGACAGTTTGGTCGTCACCGAAGTCCTTCAGCAGGCGGATCGATTTGATTTTGCCGGCGGCAAAGACGCAGGTGGCGATCAGGCGTACTTCAGCGCGCAGAGCAAAGACAAAAGACTCCTGGTGCGATTTGAAGTGCAAAGCCAAATCCGTTTTATCGTGGGTCCGCTACTCTTACTGACGGATGAGATGGCTCGATGCATAGGAGTCTTTCCGTACCACCTCATCCCCATTAGTTGTCAGCAACTTACCTTTGCAGAGTGGCCCCAGTTTTGGGACGGAGAGATGCTGTTTTTCGGCCAGCTCGGATATCGAGTCATCGCGCATGACCGGCGAGGACGCGGCCGCTCCGAGCAGACCTGGGACGGAAACGAGATGAAACGCATTCCGACGATCTCGCAGCCCTCACAGAAAGCTTGACTTCAAGAACGCGATCCAGCTGGGCCACTCAGTTTGCGACTTCTTTAGGCGAAAAAAGGCATCTTCGATATTTATGGCACATGTGAATAATCATGTTTATGAAGCAAGAATCGATTCGGACGACGGTGGACATTCCGGCGGCCCTTTACCGGAAATTAAAGGAACAGGCGGCGGGAACTGGTTCTTCGATTCGTGAACTGGTTCTTCTCGGCGTGAGACGTGTGGTCTTGCAGGCACAGCGGCCGAGGCCAAAGCGGGTCCAATTTCCTCTGATTGTTTCCCAAGGACCACCGGTAGACCTGACGAATGAGCAGCTCTATGAACACGTTGAATTTTCTTGATGCCAATGTCTGGCTGGCGCTCCTGTGGAGCCGGCATATACACTCCGAGAGAGCCAGATCCTGGTTTGAGCAGGCCGGACAGGAGCAATTCCTTTTCGGTCGGTTCACGCAAGTCACTGTTCTTAGGCTTCTCACGACCGAACAGATCATGGGAGTGGACACAAAATCTATGGCGGAAGCCTGGAGACTGTGGGACCGGATCTGGGCTGATGATCGAGTTGTTTTCGTGCCCGAGCCGGAGGATATCGAGAAGGACTTCCGCGCGCGCTCTCGAATGCCTAGTCGCTCTCGAAAGGTCTGGGCAGACGCGTACATGTTGGCTTTCACGGCCGTGGCAGGCTTGAAGTTGATCACGTTTGACCGCGCTCTGAAGTCGCGCGGCAACGACGTGCTCGTGCTATAGGACAGACAGCTAAGCGGATGCGGCTGTGCACCGCCAGAATGTCATGGGATGAAAATGTCGCGAGTCTCTTTCGCCAGCCGCGACCTTTGAGCCCGCACTGGACCACTCATTCCATCTGCAGAACTCGCCAGTCGTTGATCCGCACCGCCCCCGTTTCGCCGTACGGAAGCTGCTCCATTTCTGAAATGATGCCTGGCCGTCCCCGACCCGGTCGGGTTTGTGTTCTGCCGCGCGGGCATCGTACAATAAACGTACAATGAAGGCGGGATTGTGGGGAGTTCTGGTCTTTAGGGCCGACACAAAATCAATAAGTTACGTGTTATCAACGAGATACATTGTTAAAATCCCCCCTTCCACACCAACGCACTCATTCCATTCGAGATAGAAAGGCCGGCTCGCTGCCGGTTTGGTTTCCGGGTAGATGAACATTCTGATTGGCTTGGTCTACGCGGTACACATTATTGTGTGCTTTTTCCTGATCATCGTGGTGCTGCTGCAGAGCGGCAAGAGCGGCGATATCGCGGCCGCTTTCGGCGGTATGGGGAGCCAGACCGCGTTCGGGCCGCGCGGTGCCGCCACCGCGCTTTCTCGCGCAACCACCTGGTCGGCCGTGCTCTTCATGGTCACCTCAATTACGCTGTCGATCGTTGCCGTGCGGCGCAGCGGCGCAGCAACTTCTCGTTCCGTTCTGTCTGGGGTCAAGCAGACTACATCCAAGCCGGCAGCTCCCGCTCAGGCGCCGGCCACTCCCGCTTCACAGCCCGCGCCCGCTAAGAAGTAGGTTTTCGCCGATCACTTCGGCAATCAGATATGACGCGAACGTCCTCCCCATGGGGAGGACATTTGCTTTTCGAGATCGTTCCCTGCTCCCGCCGTCGAATAGAATCTCCTTATGATTCACGAAATTCTCCCGGTCGGACCTCTGCAGTGCAATTGCTCCGTCATCGGTGACGAGCAAACTCGCGAAGCCATGGTCATCGATCCGGGAGATGATGTAGAACAGGTGCTCGACCTGATCCGGAAGCACAATCTGCAGGTGAAACAAATCGTGATCACCCACGCGCACATCGATCATGTGGGGGGAGCCAGGAAGCTGCGCGCGGCGACAGGGGCACCCGTACTCCTGAATCGGAATGATTACGCTCTTCTCAAGATGCTCGACGTGCAAGCGGCGTGGCTGGGAGTGGCTGCGCCCGAAAAAGTCGAAATCGACCAGGGCATCGGTCAGGGCGATACCGTAAAGGCTGGTTCCCTGGTTGGTCAGGTTCTCCACACGCCCGGCCACACCGAGGGCAGCATCTGCCTGTACTTTCCTGCCGAGACCATGCTGATTGCCGGCGACACGCTCTTTGCCGGCAGCATCGGCCGCACCGATCTTCCTGGAGGATCGTTCGAGAAGATCCTCCATTCCCTGCACGACCGCGTGCTGGCTTTGCCCGATGAGACCTTGGTGGTCCCCGGTCACGGCCCGCTCACAAGAATTGGCGTGGAGCGGGAAAGCAATCCGTTTCTGGTGAAGCGGTAGGTTAGCGGACTGGACGAGTCAGGAATTCAAGAGATCGAGGATCAGCCGGATTCCTTCACGAAAGTCCTCGGTCGGCGTGATCAAACTCATCACCAGGTACCCGTCGCCGGGAAGGTCGTAGAAATGTCCGGGATGCACGAGCACGCCGAGCTTGCGAAGCAGATCGATCGCCAGGTCTTCGTCGGACTGCATGGCCGGAACTCGTAACACGACATACCATCCGCCTTCCACATCCAGACGCTCACATGTCTTCTGCTGCGCCAACCTGCGGTCGAGTTCCTGGAGGTTGGTCCTGGCGCGGTTCAGCAGCAGCGGTTGGATGTTCCGTCGCTGCACCAGCAGAAGCGGCGTGGCGAGCTGCAGGGGAGTATTCATTGAGAGATAGGTATCCGCAATTACCTCCAGACGGGCCACCGCTTCCGTTTTGCGCTCCTCGGGACCGCTCGTCACGACCCACGCGACTTTCATCTGCGGCAGGCCGCTGATCTTCGATAGTCCGCTGAGCGTGAATGTCAACACGGCGCGATTCAGCGCAAACGTAGGACGTGCAGCTCCGTCGAGCGGGTAATCCAGAAAGACCTCGTCCACCAGCAATGCCAGCCCGTACTCGTCACAAAACCGGTTCAAGGCAGCAACCTCTTCAAGCTTCGCGTAGGACCCGGTTGGATTGTTTGGGTGCACTACGACCACCGCGCGCGCGCGATGCGTCACCGCTTTGTAAAGCGATGGAAAGTCGATCTGCCAGCCGTGATCGTACAGCAGCGGATAGGGCACGAGTTTTACGTCAGCAAGATCGGCCAGGAACTCGAATAGGGGGTAACTCGGCTTCGGAACAAGGACCTCGTCATCCGGATTGCAAAGTAGGCGGAATACGTGCGAATAGGCTTCGCTGGTGCTGGTAGTGAGGATCAACGAATCGGGATCGAGATCGAATCCCTCGTGCGCCTCGCGGTAATAATCCACGACTGCCTGCCGTGCTTTGAGTAGGCCCTTGGGCTGGGGGTCGTAATCCATGGCCTCCGGTTGCACCATGGCCTGCAGAATTGCTTCGTGGTCGAAGTGAAGCTGGGCTCGGGATGGATTGGAGACGCTGAGGTCCAGGATCTTCATTCCCGCCGCGCGCAATTGCGCTTGCACTTGCGAAAAACGGTTCGGCGTCAGTTTCCATTCGGTGCGCTTGGAAAACATTAGTAGACGAGTCAAGCCTCAAGGCTGCAGGTAGAAACCGAGCTGCTGCGGTGGGGGAAGAGTTTTCTGTGCCCAGTATTGCCGTTGCGCGTCGCGCACGGCGACGATCTTGCCTTGGAACGTCTGCGCCAGGAGATCGTAGCGGACGAGCACGTTCCCTAACCAGTAGGGACGGTTTTCGCGGAGCCAGGCCTTCTCGTACATGCCGCGAAGCCGCGTGGTTGCATCCCGCAAGTCCTCCAGACGCGCATTGATCGCAGTAATCTCTTCGAGATCATTCTCTACCCGATCGCCGTCAGTCAGGTGTTGGTACGCATCCCAATAAAAGTGGTTGATCTCGGTGGTGAACTGGATCTTCATGCCCAACGTGTCCAAGCGCCACGCTGCCAAGATCATGTCGTCGAGCGTGTCGGCGTTCAGGCGCACGGCACTGCGGTTGCGGTACAGGGCTTCAAGGGCATGCTCCGCACCGAGTCGCACGTCTCTGGCGGCCGGCAATGCTTTCTGCATCAGCTTGGCGCCGTCCTCGCTGAACGGATCCGCCCAGAACAGTGTGTCATCGGCTCCTTCACTCCCCGCATTCTTCAATGCGGCGTGCGCAACATCGAGATTTTCCAGTACCTCTTTGATCGTATCGCCTGGGCTTCGATAGAACGCCCAATCATAGCTATTCTTGAAATCCTCAATGGCAGACTCCCCGGGTTGCCAACCAACCGCAGCACCAAACACCAGGGCAGGCCACGTCATTTCGAACAGGGTCTCGCCATCGTCGTCCCAGGTGGTATTCAGCATCCCGATGGCGCCCGCCTTCTGTCCGTCACGCACGAAGTTCCGAATGTTCACATAAGCCACATCCAGGTTCGGCCAGATCACATTCCAGTTGCTCACGCCGGGTGCGACCATGGTCGGCAGGCCGGCGTCTGTATAAGGTTTCAGGATGGCGTCGTAGCTGGGTTTGACATCGTAGTCCCAGGGGACCGCAATCATTTCCTTGGGAAGGATCGTCAGCAGCTCCGGATACTTCACCGCGATGTCTCCCCAGAACATCAGTTGCTTGTGGTACGGCTGAAGAATTTCGTGCACTTTTTGCAGATGTTCAAGATATACGCGGCCCAGACCGACTTGATCGGCTCGCGCCTTGGTCTGGCCGCGTCCCAGTTCGAAGGTTTCGTCCGCGCCAATATGAAGAAACGGGCCTGGGAACAGCGGCACTAGCTCCGCGTAAAGACTCTTTATGAAGTCATAGGAGCGCTCATTCGTGGGCGTGAGCACGTGTCCGTGCGGAGTCTCCGCCACGTCGGAGTAGATTTCGTATTTCAGCGCATGATGGAGATGGCCGAACGCCTGCTGCTCAGGCAGGATCGTGACGTAGTACTTCCCGGCATACTGCACCAGTTCGCGGATCTGATCAGGAGTGAGGGCGGCCTCTTTCGGAGCCATCAACGGCTGGCTCTGAAAATCGAACACGTGCTCCATGTAAAGCGCGAACAAGTTGACCTTGTAGGCCGCCAGCGTACGAATTTGCTTCTTCATGTAGTCCAGCGTCGGGATGGGTCCCCGGCTGACGTCGTCATGGACCCCGCGCCACTTCATGCTCGGCCAGTCACGAATGGCGACCGCGGGACACTCCGCTCCGGTTCCCCGAGGATGGAGCAATTGACGCAAAGTCTGGACTCCGTAAAACAATCCCTGCCCGCTCGCTCCGGCGACCATGATGCGGGACGAGTCTGCATACAAGACGTAGCCCTGTTCGCCAAGATTCTCCGCGACATTCACGCCCTTCGCCACGAGGTAAGAGCGCGCGCGAGAATCCGACAGCCGACCAAGGACAATCGCACCGTTGCCGGCAGGCGGCTCCTGCACCTTTTCAATCGCGACTTTCATTCCAGACTGATCAAGAATCTCCTGTGCTAGGCTTTCGGCGGCAGTGCGATCTTCCGCAGCGTAAATAGCTTGGACGAAGATTCGAGTTGTGGAAGTCACGGCGAAAGAACTCTTTCCCAGGCGAACGTCCTTCGGCGCAGGCAGGAGCTTCAACGACGCCGGAATCGATGATGCTTGGGCAAAAGCGAGAACCGGGGTCAGAAGCGACAACAACGCGGCGGGTAACAATGCGGGTAACAACTTCATTCGTCGCATTCAGTAAGAACGTCCTTCTTTGGTTGTGAAGGCGCAGCCGATGCCGCTCGATCACTGATTCAATGTTGTGTCGCGGTCGCCATCACAGGGCTAAACCTGATATCCGGTCCCGCGTGATCAATTTGCGCAAGGCCAGGGCTCACTTGCCGAACGCTTCCTTATTAACGACGTATGGCATCTTGGTGACATCCCCGCCGTAGTTTCCTTCCAGAACGTCCATGAGGCCCTGCACGCAGCGGCCCGCCATGCCCCATTCGGGGTCGGTGGAAAGACGCGTGATCTTCGCGGCGCTGGCGAAATGTGGATACAGCCGGCAGCGGTCTTCAATCGCCGGATCACGCAAGGGCGAGTCCGCCGGGAGAGGCTCCTGCTCATAAACATCGAGAGCCGCCCCCGCGATCCAGTTCTCGCGCAGAGCTTTCGCGAGAGCAGTCTCGTCGATCACCGGCCCCCGCGAGGTGTTCACCAGGTACGCGGTCGGCTTCATCATGCGCAAAGTCCGCTCGTTGAACAAATGAAACGTTGGGGTTGGACTCTCCCCTTCCCGCAGCAGGGGCACGTGCACGCTGACGTAGTCGGCAGACCTTAGCGCTTCGTCCAGTGAGGCATAACGGATCCAGCACTTCTCGCGACAGATGCCGCGCGCGTGGCGCAGGTCCTTCATTTCCTGGATTGCCTTCACGTATTCATTGTTCTGGTAGACCGGGTCGTAGCACAGGATGTTCATATCGAACCCGGTGCTCTTCTTGATCATGGCCAGGCCAATGCGGCCAGTGCCAATAATCGCAATGGTTTTGCCGGTGACCTCGTCTCCGAGAAACGGCAGGTATGGATGCCAGAAGCCCCACTGGTTCTTGCGGGTCAGGTGCTCGGCGCTCCACAACTTCCGCGCCAGCGCTCCCATGATGAAGAAAGCGAATTCCGCCGTGGCTTCGGTTAGAACGTCGGCAGTGTTTGTGAACGGGATGTGATAGCGATTCGCATCCGCCCGGTTGATATTATCGAAGCCGACCGCATACTGCGCCACAACCTTCAGCGTGCTCTTCCCGGCTTCAAACAATTCGGCGTCCACCTCGTCGCGGAGCGTGGTGATCAGTCCATCAATCCCCGACCGGAGTTTCGAGACGATCAGGCTCTTCGGCGGGGGTTCCGGACTTCCGTACACCTCCACGTCGTAGCCGCGTGCACGCAGCAGGTCGATTGACTCTCCGATATCGCAGGTGGCAAAAACGCGAAATTTATTGGTCATCTTCTTTCAGGTTGGCTTGGTGCAGGCCGTCGCACTTCACGGCACACGACGGAAAAGAAGAGACAGTTTACTCCAAAGTTGGCTTCCTCGCGGGTTACCACGGGGTTGCATCTCGGGCAAAACGGATGTACTTCGGTCCCTGGTGTTTGAGCAGCAGGAAATCCGTGGCCTTGCGGGTCTCCACCACGTCGCAGCGAACCACAACCGTCATGTTGGGCAGCGCAGCCACACATGGCGAACAAGTCTCCCAACGCCTGGTGGGTAGCGCCGTCGGGTACCACGGAAACGCCGCCATGCGCCCCGGCAATCATGACGCTAAAATTGCCGTAACAAATCGACGTGCCGATCTGGTCCAAGTTGCGCGCCGCGGCAAACGTGGCGCAGGTTCCAAATACCGCTAACTTCCCTTCCTTGGCGAGCCCCGCGGCCGCCGACGTTTGCCGATTGCTCAGCGATGCCGATGCTGATCCATCGCTCCTTTCGCTCGGGCTTCGACGCACTCGAACCCGCGAAACCGAGCTTAGGCTGGAATGCCGATCGAGGCAGTGAGTGGAATCACACGCGGGGGTTGATTTGGAAACGTCTGAGTCGCTTTGGCCTTTATCTCCACCCTCAGCAGCCACTGCTACAGGTTCTTGGCCGTCCATTGCGCGATGCGATCCAGCGCTTTGTTCAGATTCTCCAGTGAATTGGCCACGCTGAACCGCAGGTACCCTTCCCCAAAATCGCCAAACGACGTGCCGGAGAGGCAGGCGACCCCGGCCTCTTCGAGCAGCGCGTTGGCCAGTTTCTTGGACGGCCATCCTGTCTTCGTAACATTGGGAAAAACGTAGAACGCGCCTTTCGGCATCCGGCAGGAAAAGCCCTTGATCTTGTTCAGTCCGGCGACGAAGACATCTCGCCGCCGTTTGAACTCGTCGCGCATGCGATCGACGGAGGATTGATCGCCCCGCAACGCCTCGATCCCGGCGACTTGGGTAAAACTAGCGGTACAGGAATTGGAGTTCGTCATCAGGCGCGTCACGTGAACGGCAAGATCCGGACGCATCACCCCGTATCCCATGCGCCAGCCCGTCATGGCATACGTCTTGGAGAAACCGTCCAGCAGGACCGTCCGCTCCTTGAAGCCGGGAATGGACATGATCGAGAAGTGTTCGCCCTCGAACAATAGCCGGCTGTAAATCTCATCCGACAGGACCATGATATTGCGGTCACCGATCGCGTCGGCGATGTCGTGGATCTCCTGCTTGCTGAGCACCCCGCCGGTGGGATTCTGCGGCGAGTTGATGATGATCAGACGAGTCTTGTCGTTGATCAGCGAGGCGAGCTCATCGACGTCGAACCCGAAATCGCGCTCCTCGCGCAGCCGGATCGGCACCGCCTCGCCACCGACGTAGCGGATCATGGACTCATAAATCGGGAAACCCGGGTTGGGGTAGACGACTTCATCCCCAGCATCGATTAACGCCAGGATCATAAAGAAAATAATGGGTTTACCGCCCGGCACCACGACGACCTCATCGCTAGTCACGAAGACGCCGCGGGTGCGGCTCACGTACTCGGCAATCGCCTGGCGCAGCTCGGGAAGTCCAGCCGAGGGGCCGTAATGAGTCCACCCCGTATGGAGCGCGTCCACCGCGGCCTCCACCACGTTTGCCGGCGTATCGAAGTCGGGCTCGCCGATCTCCAGATGCACGATGTCTTTACCTTGGCGCTCGAGCGCTCGCGCCTTGCTCAGGACTTCAAAGGCAGTTTCCGTGCCCAGCCGCGCCATGCGGCTGGCTAAACGAAGCTCGTACTGGGTAGCATTTTCCATGGTGGCAAACCGACGCATTATAACCCCCGAGCGGCTGGCTTGGCCGATCTCCCTATTCTTCGCTCAGGAGAATCAGAATATCTGGGAGCAACGTCACAGCTGCGGGTGACGTGTAAATAAGAAGGGGTTCAAGGCCCGCAGATCTTACTCCGAGACTGTGTGTTCTTCGCTCTGCGAACGCAGGACGCGATCGACAGAGTAAGGAGCGCGGCGCGAGGGCTCGTGGTAGTGACGCACCTGCATCTCGCCCAGAAGTCCGACCGCGAGCATGTTCAACCCCGCCAGGAACAACACGGCCGCGAAGATCATGAGAGGGCCATGTTGCAGCAGCAGATCGGAGTGATGGAACAGTTTCCGCTCGACCAGCCAGCCCGCGATTCCGAAGCCGCTCAGGATGCTGGCCATCCCGAGGGTCCCGAAGAAGTGCAACGGCCGCGAAAGATACCGCAGCAGGAAGCGAATCGTCATCAGGTCAAAGAACACCCGGAACGTCCGCGAAATACCGTAGTGCGACACGCCCCGTTCCCGGTTCACGTTGCGGATCGGGACTTCGATGATCGAGGCACCATGCCAAGAGGCTAGCGCGGGGATGAACCGGTGCAGCTCGCCGTATAGAGGAACCTGTTCGAGGATTTCGCGGCGGTAGGCTTTGAAGGTAGTGCCGAAGTCGTGAATGTCGACGCCGCTCAGCTTGGCCATCATCCAGTTCGCAATGCGGGACGGAATGCGACGCAGCCAAAGATTGTCGATGCGCTGTTTCCGCCAGCCGCTGACGATATCGTAACCCTCGCCGATTTTCTCGATAAACAACGGGATATCGGACGGGTCGTGCTGTAGATCGCCATCCATGGCGATGATGTATTCGCCGCGAGCGTGATCAAACCCGGCTGCCAGCCCCGCGGTCTGGCCAAAATTCCGGCGCAGTTTCACAACCGTCACGCGGCTATCCACCGCCGCAATCTCGCGCAGTAATGGGAACGTGCGGTCCACAGAGCCGTCGTCCACTAGGACAATCTCGAAGCTCTCCCCGTTGGTCTCCATCACCGCCTTCAGGCGATCATAGAGATCGGTGACATTTTCCTGCTCGTTGTGCAGGGGTACCACAATCGAGTACTTGGGCATGGAAGACTTTATTATATACGGGAAAATCGCACGAACTGTCGCCTTTTGGTCGTGGACATCCGTGCTTGAGGACACTCTTTAGGTAACCTTCTTAGAGCGACCCGAAGTCGAGATCACTCGTAGCGCAATGCCTCGATCGGATCCAGGTTCGCCGCCCGCATCGCCGGGAACATCCCGCTTACCATCCCAACCACTGCCAGAATGGTCACGGCGACCATCAGGATTTTCGGCGCCACGATGAGCCGGATATCGGCTGCCTCGGCGTGTTGCGCCATCGCGCTGTAAAGTGTCAGGGATCCAACCGAAAAGGAAACCAGGTAAGACAGCAGGATCCCGAGCACCCCGCCCACCGCCGTAATCACCATGGCCTCGGCCAGAAACTGGAACATGATGTCCCGCTTGCGCGCGCCCATGGCCTTCTCCACGCCGATTTCGCGGGTACGCTGGGTCACGGAGACCAGCATGATATTCATCAATCCGATGCCGCCGATGCCCAGCGTGACCGTGCCAATGAAGGTTAAGAGGATCTTGAGTCCCATCGTGATGATAGCGAACTGGGCCAGCTGTTTCTGTGCGTCAAACACAAAAACGGCGCGTTGATCGTCGGCCTTGAAGTTGTGGGCCATCGCCAGGGAATCGCGAATGGTTTTGGTCAGCTTCTCGTGATCCATGCCTTCAAAGTCGAGCCAGATTCCGCCCAGGTAGTGGTTGTCTTGCAGCACGTCCATGGTGGTGAATGGAATATAGATCTGGCGGTTGATGTCGCTGTCCCCTTCCTGCATGCGGGCGGACACCACGCCCACGACCTGGAAGGTCACCCCATTGAAGCGGACGAACTGGCCGACTGCATCCATCCCGGAGAACAGCTTATCTTTGGCCTCGTACCCCAACACCGCGACCCGGACGTGGCCGAGATTGTCTTCCTCTTTCAGAAAGCGGCCGGCAGCGATATCGAGGTTCCAGATCGCATTCACCGGCGGATCGACACCCTTCACCGGCAGATCAAATGTGCGGGCGCCGTACTGCGCCGTGCACTGCTTGTCGGACTGCCGCGAGATGTGACGAATCAGCGGCGCCACATTCTGAAGAAGCTCAATGTCTTCGCTCGTAAAGCGAATCTGAACCCCCGCCTTATTGCCACCCGCTTGCTGCGAGGTGCGCCCCGGAAAAACGCCGACCGCCTTGGCGCCGAAGCTCTGGAAGATGGTGTTGATGGCGCGTCCGAAGCCCTCGCCATAGGCTAGCAGCAACACCACGGTCGCTATACCCCAGGCCATTCCCAGCATGGTGAGAATGGTCTTGCGGAGATCGTGGCGCATAGCAGCAAACGCTTGTGCGAGCAGGTCGCGATGCATCCTATTCCTTGCGCAGCGCCTCCACCGGTTCCAGCAGCGCAGCGCGGCGCGCCGGATAGAGACCAGCGGCGATCCCCGCGATCGCCAGCGCCGTAATGGCAAGGGCAGCCGTCGACGGCACCAGTTTGGGCGGATCAAATCCCGCGGGCGACGGTAATCTAGACAAAGCCGCCATCAGCGCCGCCGCAAACCCCATCCCGATCCCGCCGCTCAAGACCGTAAGAAAGGCTCCCTCAACGAAGAACTGGAACATGATGCTGCCGTTGGTCGCACCGACCGCCTTCCGCAAACCGATCTCGCGGGTGCGGTCGGCGACCGCAACCAGCATGATGTTGATGATTCCAATGGCTCCCAGTGTCAGCGTTACCAGTCCCACGCTGCCCAGGAATGCATTCATCGCGTCGAAGATCTTGCCCACGTTATCCACCGTGCTGATCGTGTCCCATTCGTCAAAAGCATCCACGTTGCGGTAGTCGAAGCCGTGGTTGCGCGCGACCACTTTGTGAACTTCGACTTTGGTGGCTTCGTGCAGGGCACGCGTTTTGGGCTGGTAGACGATGAGCGAGACCGGCTCGAGCAGGTCCACGTTCACAGGGAAATACTGCCGCATGGTGCTGAACGGGATCCAACTCTTCAGGTTCTGGTTGGTGTTTTCGCCGTGCCCAATGCGCTGGTTCGCCCCAATTACTTCGAACCGGACTCCGTTCAGCAAAACCGTGCTGCCCAGAAAAGGACGACCGGGAAACAGAACGCGCCGGGTTTCATCTCCGAGCACGATCACATTTCGTTTCTGGGCCTCATCCATCTCGTTGAGCCACCGGCCGGACGCAACCGGAAGATAGCGGATCTGGTTGAACTCGGGCAGCACTCCGCTGATCTGCCCGCTGCTCGAGTAAAAATCGCTGGCCGCCCGGATGTCACTTCTCTGGATCACCGGAGCGCACAGCTTTACGCCAGTAGCCGCCTTGATATCGAGGTAGTCCTTATGAGTGAGGTAGTATTGCCGCATTCCGGTGAAACTGCCTTCCACCGCAGGCGCGCGTCCGCCCCAGATGAACATCACGTTCTCGCCGAGTGAATCAAATTGCTTCTTGTTTCCTGAGCGAAAACCTTCCCCGAGCCCCACCAAAAGGAGCAACGACCCCACCCCCCAGGCAATGCCGAACATGGTAAGAAACGAGCGCAGCTTATGTCCCCAAAGCGTGCTCAGAGTTTGGCCGAAGATTTCCAGTAAAACTCGCATCCGTCTCCAGGATAAACGATGGCACAGAGGATACCGCCGGCAATCCCCGCGGTCGTTCCCTATCGGGAACCGCCTGCAATTTAGGGCGTGACCGTCACGGGCGTGGTCGCCGTCGCCGAAACATGATCAAACGTGGAGAACTGCGTGGCAATGAATTGCACATGGTAAATCCCCGCCGTCGGCGGAGCGTAGTAGGTGGCGATGCTGGGGAACTTGTTGGGGTCGTACGTCACATACCCCATGGGACAGTTGGTGAAATTCGCCTGGGAGGTCGAGGTCACCAGAAATCCGCAATGCTCGTTCGCAACCGAAGTTGATTCCTGCATCTGCCATTGCGGCAACGGCGTCTGCGTAAATCCCGTCCCGTTACCGGTAAGAGCTACGGTAGCTCCGGCGGCAAGAGTGGGATTGGGAGGGTTGATGGTCGCCACCACGCTGCTGGAACCCGGCAACCCTGACCCGCAGGCCGCCCACAGGCAAATCGTAGAGACCGCGAAAACCGCGCAGATCCGTATCCACATTCCCACCTCCTGAATCCGCCCGCCCGGACGAGCGAACAACAAGAAACAGAGTCGATCACGGCATCATTCTGGAAAAGCATGGAGGCCCCGGGCGGAGTCGAACCGCCGACCTGCGGTTTAGGAAACCGTCGCTCTATCCATCTGAGCTACGGGGCCACCCGAACATAACCCATTGTACCCAACCAACTTGCGCTTGCAACCAAGCCCGCTCGGGGGCGCAGCTCGGAGCGTTCCGTTTTCGGACCGCGCCTTCCAGCCGCCTGCAAACCTTTGTCGACTGCGCCTCACGGCTGCGAGCGCAGCTCCGTCATTTCTCTCAGCCCCGCTAGACAACCTTCTGTTCCGCTCCTGTTTCCAATCGGTTAGGAACTGACCCGTTCCGAGCGCCCCGCGCTCGGAATTCACGAGGTGGGAGATGAGATCTTTGCTGGTGGTCGGAGTGGTAGTAGGTTCAGTCGTCTGGGGCGCGGCCGCCGAAAAGCCGCGCGTATACGTAACTGACAGTAAGTCGTGGGAACTCTCCGGCGGTAACGGCGGAAGTGCGGCCGGATTTGGCGGCGCCGCCAGTGGCGGAGACCGCCCGCAAACCGCCGAAATCATTAAAACCTTCGGCGAGCGGTGCCCGGCTGTCATCGTCAATAACAAGCAGGAAAAGGCCGACTACGTGGTCCTGCTCGATCACGAGGGCGGCAAGAGTCCCATTTCCCGGGATAACAAGGTAGTCGTCTTCAACAAGGACGGCGACTCCATCATGAGCCATTCCACTCGCAGCCTGGGGAACGCCGTCAAGGATGTGTGCGACGCCGTGGCCCAGGACTGGCCTAAGCAGGTCATCAAGGCCGCCAACGAGAAGTCCAAGTCCGAAAGCTCCGGATCAAGCGTAGCGAGTAAGCGTCCGTAGCCCGGAACAACCCCTTTAGAAAAGACCCCGGAATTGCCTTTGCAAAGGGGAATGGATCCTCAAATGGTTGCTCTTGCCCGGGTTACGGGAAGACGGCGTGGGCACGGGAAGAGCCCACGCCGCCGTAGACGAGTGACTTAAGTACTCCTCCCGAAAGTACATCGCCCGGTCGATACCTTTCTACCCTCCGAACGCCCCTGAGAAACTACCATCACCCCAATTTGAGGATGGCGCAACCTGAACCTCGCCCCCGCAACCAGGTTGCTTTGGAGGAATCCGATGTTGAGAACTTACTTCCTAGTCGGCGTAGTGTCACTGGCTTCGATGGCATACGCTAAGGAACTCAAACCGCGCCAGTCCGGCAAGTTGCTACAGATGGAATCGGTCGCCTGCGGCGTCGACGAAAACAGCGGCAAGAGCCTTGCCGGCGAAATCATCGGGACCGACGGCGCTCACAAGAAGACCCACGAACTGCTTTGCCAGGAATACGTCCTGCAATCGGACAAGGTCATCTACCGCATCCGTCCGCGGGACGAAAAGCACCCGGTGTTGCTGCCTGTCGGTGAACAGGCGCAGTTTCGCATGCAAAAGGACAAGATGATCCTGCGCGTGGAAGACCTTGACGACAAAGACCGGGAGTATACCGTCGTCTCCATGTCTCCGCGCGACGACAACGAAAAGACTGCGCTGAAGTAAGCGGCTTTTCACGCAACCAATATCAAGGCAGGAGCCCTCCCCCACCTTGATTATTTGTTTGCACGCGGCCGTGCCCGCAGATCGCACTGGCACGCGAGGCGAAATCCTTTCGGATCGTGGGCTCCGTATCCCGACGTCCGCAGAATTAACGCGTCCTTTTCGACGCGCGTCACTGCCACGAAGACATGAACATTCGCTAGCAGGTGAACGTCTTGTTCCGCCGGAACCAGCCTCGCGAGTTGGACCTTGTCGAGCGTGACCTGCTCGACAGCAAACGGATCGCCGCGCGAGTCGATCGCGAACACCAGGGCTCGGGACGTCCGCTGGCTTACGTAGTCGGTGACCACAACGAAACGATCCCACGAGCAGGCGACCGCAACCCGGCTTACGTAGTTGTAGAGCGCCCACGACTGCCC
>Ga0210408_10001631_pt1 | contig 23119 bp, 26 predicted proteins | sample IncBWH4MmetaG_FD_155471 | JGI IMG/M metagenome (GOLD analysis project Ga0210408, IMG submission 155471) | Forest soil microbial communities from Barre Woods Harvard Forest LTER site, Petersham, Massachusetts, United States - Inc-BW-H-4-M | ecosystem: Environmental > Terrestrial > Soil >...
GGCTACGACTTTGCGCCGTCCCAAGTCTTGAAAAAGCAGCGGCGGCTCGTTACAGTCTGTCACAGAAGAAGCGGTGAGTGGCGTTTTCATTTTGGCTCGCTGATTCAAGCCTTATGACGCTCTCGCCGCTTCTTTGTTCAATTTAACTATGAAATATCCGGGCTAAAAGGAGCGTGTGCAACGTCGTTGTCGCAACTGCGGCTGTCTTTCGCGACCTTATCAGCCTGCGTTCATGGCTGCCGCCAGAGGTCCACCCCCCAAAGAACCGTGTCGCTATTCAATTGAGCTTCGATTTTTGTGACCACGTTGCAAATCAGGTAATTGTTGCTATCATTTCGTCCATCATGGAACGCTCGTGGACCGTCAGAGAAGAAGCCAATGCTCTCACCTGCTGCGCATTTCGCAACGGCTACATCGAGGAGCTTCATGCCGGTAAGCACTCAGAGCTTCTGGAAGACCCGGAGCTCTCGCGCATTACGGATGACGAGATGAAAAAGCTGATGATCGGTGCTTCGGCCAAACTGGCGGAACTTTTGGCGATGAAAGAAAGCAAACCCGATGAATACTGGAAACTCGTGAAATTTTTCAACGAGAGGTATTGCAGTCGATGGGAGAAATAGCCTTGACCCAGTGGGGTGAGGAATGACAAGATGACAAGCGCTACAAGGCATGGTTATTTTGAGAGCGACTGTACGGCGAATGCTATTTTTGTGGGAGACGATCGGATCGTGGCGGGTCGTCCAGACTTATATGGGATTGCAGAAGCTCCTCCGTAAAAGGAGCGTGTGCAACTTTCGTGGAAAGCATTGCCCTTAGAGAAAAAATCTCCGGGCTTGGATTGCGACCGCATTTAAGTTAAGCGTAAAGCGTGGGCATGCCTGCATTTTGATTTTGAGCACTTGGATAACTCTGTTGCCTCCTGTTCAACGCCGTTGATCTTGCCATGTCCTGTCCGATTCCACCGTAAACATGGACCTCAGAAACGATCACAACGTATATATTTTAGGTGCAGGATTTTCAAAAGACGCCGGCCTTCCGCTCATTGGTGATTTCCTTGTGAAAATGAGGGATAGCCACGAATGGCTTGTCGCCCAGCGCCGGCAGCGCCAGGCGGATGCGGTCCAGAAAGTCCTCGAATTTCGTCTTGGAGCAGCCTCAGCGGCTTACTACGTGCCTTTGGACCTAGAGAACATTGAGGAGCTATTCAGCCTGGCTTCGGCCAGCGCAGGCGATATGGATGCAAGAACAATCAGAATGGCAATCGCTGCGACAATAGACTTCATCCGAAAAACAAAGCCTTCTCCACGATGGCGAATCTTTGCTGTAAGTTCAACTAGCCCAGGAAGTCTTTTTGTTGCGCCGACATCCAAGGGCGGACCTGCCAAATACCCGGAATGGACAAAGCCTGCGGGGGAACTCGATTATCAAAATCCTGGACGGTGTGGGCCGCTCTCGATCAGCGCATATGGTTTTCACGTCGCGCGCCTCCTTGGCATGTTTCTGGACGGGAAGCCCCAGGGCGAAAACACATTTATTACCTTCAACTACGATACTGTGCTTGAGGACGCGCTCATCGAACTAAAGGTCAATTACGATTACAAATTTGGACGAGGCGCCCGGGGTCCGATTGCTTCGCAATCCCCTATTCCACTGTTCAAATTGCATGGCTCAGTTAACTGGGGCAGAAAGATCAAAGCCGGGATCCGGCAACCGCTCAGAATCCTCCAACCGCTTAAAATCTACTCGGAGTTGGGTCAATTACTTAATAATGGAGCGGTGCCGTTCCTGGTTCCGCCCACATGGAAGAAAACCCTGGGAGGTCCGCTTGAAGGAGTCTGGGACGGCGCCATTCACAAGTTATCCACAGCCACACGCATAATTATTATCGGTTTCTCCATGCCGCCTACCGACATGCACTTCAGGTATCTGATGGCCGCAGGTCTCAAGAATAACGTTTCTTTGCGTCAGGTGCTTTTCGTGAACCCTGCGCAGGACAAAGCTCGAGCAGAAACTCTTCTGCGGAAATCGTATGTCGCGTTTTCGGAAAAATATCTGTACAACTTCACAAGTTTCCAGGAGGGTGGCCTAGACTCGATTGGACGGCCTGCCGAATCTGGTCTGCGTTTCGATATCTTCCCTGAATAGCGCCGGTATCCGATAAAAATTCTTGCTAACCGCTGGTGGGGCCATACCATAAAGCAAAAAAGGAAAATATATGGAACAGCCAGGACTTGATAATCGCCACCGTGACAAGGATGGCGAAATTGACCTAAAGCATGGGAACACACTTAATAAACACCTGCCGGTGCCCATCCCGCAATTTCCGTTAGAGGCAACGCTCGAAGACATGCGTCGGCGGACAGGGGAAACAAGTATTGAGAGGATCAGGGAAGCAGCAAAAGAGCTGAAATAATCTCTATGTGAGGCGGCAGCATTATCTTCCTAGACACCTCAACTTTGTCGTTATTTCATACTGCTTGACCCTTCCGTGTATCGCGAGCACGACTGGGCGGCTGCATCGACGCCATGCTGAGAACCAGATCTGCCGCCGCATCACCTAAGGTTGAATCCTTCGGTCGAAAGGATTGTGTGCAGCTTCCTTTCTGTTCCGACTTATGGGGTATTGCTCTCGGCGCAAACTCCCTGCGCTTACGACCGGGAGCAATAGCATTCTTCCAATAAATGTCTACGCAAAGTGTATGAGTACCCAGTTCGGTGGCCTAATTAGAATCTCTGCTCAGCCAGCGCACTAGGTCATAAAGGATTTGCACCAGTACGATCCAGAATCGCGGAAGCTTCGTTGTAGCTTGACGCGTGCGCTTGGATTTGCTAGCTTTAAGAGAGCTAGAGCGGCGTTTACCAGCGGTCCTTTTCTGACAAGTTTTCCACTGGTTGTTGCCAGAGCCCCGAGATTTTTTGGGGCTCTTTCTATGGGCCAAGTTGAGGCTCCTCCTTTCCTCAGGCGTTGCCGCACGGCTGCACCAGCCAGACAATTAAGTCTGACAACAGCAGGGAGTTGTTGCATGAGCCGAGTCGGACGGTCCATGTTCTCAATCTACACGGATCGGTCAAGAAAACAACTTCCACTGCCGATAATTTGCCTGTCACAGCGACGGCCTGCTTGTCCAGCCCGTGTTTAATCCGTCGTACGACTCTAGAACCGTAAAAGGCATATGTCCTTTGCAGGTGTTAAACCCGTGTTAATCCGTCCGTCTCTGAACCCGTCTCCACAACCCGTCTGTCGTGTGAGCGACAGGTGAGAGGGAGGTTGAGGCGAGCGTGGCTTCCACTCCAACACCCGCCGTGCGAGCCATAAAACTGACCGAAATCGGAGATGCTGCCAGGCGGCCAAACGACGACAAAAACCCCGGTAAACCAAGGACGATCTCGATCCCGAGGGTATAGAGGCGGGCTTCGGCCGCATCGATGCGCTCCTCCATCCGCTCGAAACTCCGAGCGATGGAAACGGCAACATCGTCGCTGTTCTTGTAGAGAATGCGCTCGATCTGTTCGAGGTCTTTCTGTTCTAGTGCCATGTTTGATATAATGGCTGATAATCCAAGCCCTGGACTATTGGGCTTGTGCGGGGAAGCCTTTGCGTCGGCTCTCACCCTTGCGGATCAACTTGGCGCCTTTCTGGCCGGCGGTGATGCCGTTCCGGTAGCTTTCGAGGACTTTCTCGGCTGCCCATCTGACGATGGATGCCGTATCCTCGGCTCCCTGGAGCTTCTTCACGAGCTCCTGTTCGAACTGTTCGATGAACGTCATGTTCGTTGTGTTGTTGGCTGGTAATCGTTCGACCTTTGTGCGGTGGCGGTCCGTCCGCCGTTCCGCACTCTCGGAATGGCCGTCCGAAGTCACAGGTTGAGCGAGCGCGGTGGAACGACTTCGACCGGCTAGGCTGGAACGACCTTGACCGGACGGTATAATGAAGAGAGGGCGGCGGCGAACGGACGAGGGGCGGGGGGGGCGATTGGCAGAGTCCAAGACAAGCGCGGACTAGTAACTATTTGGCGGCTCTGTTGGTCAATGGCCTGCTAACATCCATACGCGTAACTGCACCAGTGTGAATGCTGTTCATCCACTGGTAGTATGCGTTGTTCTGAGGTGTGTCGTCGGCGCCCACCTTTTTGCCGAATAAAATCGGCCAAACCCCACCGTAACCAGCTTGGCCAAGCTTATCTAGCGCATCGTCAACATCATAGGCACGAGCGTTAAGTTGGTCGCGATTAGTTTCCAACTGACTTGTGCGTGTTTGTAAGGATGAGTATTGGAGAAGCAAATTAGTTGCAATTGGAGAACTCCTTATTACGTTCACAACCTGAGCGATGTTCTCTAGATCGCCTGCGTTGGTGCGCAGAATGAGCACCGCTTCTTTCAGCTTTTCCGCTTCTGCTGACACAGCGGCGACCCCACTCCTTTGTTCCCCAACTTTGACAAGGAGTGCGTCATTTTGCCGAGCGACTTCCTTTGTCCGCTCAACCATGAGGCCAGCTAACTCATCAAACCGCTTTTGGTTCTCGCTCAAAATCTTGCTGACCCTTTCTTCGGCTTGCACTCTAGCGATGGTACGGGCCGCCGAATTGACGGATAAGAACAACGCACCTACTGCTAGAAGATTGGGGATTCCAATGATCGCGAGTGACAGTAAGGCATATTTTTTAAGCAGCGTGCGGACTTCCTGCTGAATGAATTGCTTGGCGTCCGTTTCGGACATTGGGCTTGAATTCATTTTACTGGGTTAATCTAGGGTCGAGAGATTGTCAACGCAGAAACACGGGAGCGCGGCATCCGGTGCTCGAACTCCGCGGGGCCGAACCAAGAACAACGGGATGGAAAAAGGTCCAGCGAGGCGTGCTTCCGGAGCAAGAGGCAATTCCCAATCCCCATCTTCTTGGCTCCCCCCATTCGGTTTTCCAACCAAGAGTTACCGGGGGTTTCTTGCGGGAGGATTTTGTGAAACGAAGGCCTAGTCAAAAGCCCTGTGGCGGCCAATGTAAAGTTTTGCGTCGGGGACTTTTATACCCTCTGCTTGCCACCAGTAGCGTTGCTTTGGGCTAAAATCAGTTAGCAGATTGAGGGTCTGGCCGCGCACGGCAGACCTGTAGCGCTTCAACTTTTGCGTGTATCCTCCTCCCGTCATTTTTTTCCGGTCTTGGAATACGAGGTGGTCTTCGGAATTGACTTCAAACCGGGTTCAAAATGATAGCTCACAGCTGTCAGGCCATTGACCCAGTAATACACGCGACCGAAATAGGCTGCGTGAATCCACTTTTCCCAAATCTTGCGAGCGTAACGAGGCCGGTCCAGTGCTGGCGTCCGCTGCAAAAGCCAGAGCACGTAAATTCCTTTTCGGTGATAATCGATGGTCCGCCGCATTATCGTTTCCACTGAAAGCGAACTGATCTGCACTTCGATTGCCATCGGCGCCCCGTTAATTGTGGCGCTCACATCTGGCCGGACTTCCTCAAGCGGCATCTCCAGTGCGACATTTTCGACGCCCGGTGCATTGCGCAGAGCTAGGAAAATTTCCAGCTACACCTTCGATGCGCCTCGCTTTCGCCCTCGGCGAACTTACACGCAATCGGATTGACGTGGGCAAAGTGGTTTATTGAATGTCTGCCAGCCTTCAAGATCACCTCTTCATTGCAATCTGGTCAGACGAATGGCGCGTGTGATTTTGACGCGAAATATGCGTTTGTGATCTCGCCAGTGAGTTTTCGCTTGGCGCAGAGCATGTGTGAACGGTGGGAAGGATGGACTGAATAATAATACCAAAGCGGCTTAATTCTGACGAATCCTGCGCCGCGTGAAGCGGGGTCGCGGGCCATGATAGAATTGAGGGCGGACGTTTGCTCAATGTATCAACCGAAAGGAAATCAGTGAAGTGAGCCAACGTAATGCTCGTGAAAAAGCGAATCTCCCGACTCGGTTTAGCACCGGGTCGGGAGAGTTCCGTGACTGACTGTTAGAGCTTGTCTAGCGAAACAAAACCACCCGTTCTTCGGGACTCAGGTTCGCCAAGACTTCCTTTATCCGAGGGCTAATGTGATTGCTTTCCGCGATGTACCTCTCGAAGGTCTCGCGGTCTGCATAGTTAGCCGGGTCTCGGACGGTTTGGCACGAACACGCCAAAGCAACATCCAACAAGTGGTCTTGATCGGGTTTACCGAAGGGCTTGCGCGGAATTTTGATCGTTTGGTGTTTTGAATTCGACATGAATTAATGGGTTAAGATAAAAACTAAAATACTACGCCACGACCAACACGTACACATGGTGGCGAGGCGTTCCGCATGCTCAGACTGTGCGCAATGCTCAGGGCGGATTGTAAAACAGAATCCCGTGATGAAACTTGGTCATTTGACTTGCCATAATAGGTCCTTTCATAGCTTGCTTGATTGTGTGGTTGCTGGCCAGCAGCATTTAGCGCCGGCATTGACCAGCATCCGGCGTGCAAGCACCGCCGGAAAACTTTAGAGTCTTGGAGTTTCTAAGCATACTTCGAAGACGGATGCTCAATTTCCCATCCGTATTCTTGCAGAACGGCCTTCGCTCGGTACCTCAATATTGAGAGACAATGCCTGATTTCATCTTCGCCGAGCGACAACGGCGCATGGTGGGAGTCAATGTAACCCTTAATCGCAGCTACGCTGGGGTTTCGAGGAAGCCCTTCGAGTTGCAGGCCGTTTGAACTCACGAAAATCGCTGATAAAGCTTCCATGACCAAAGTCGTGTGCGGATACAGATCCGGAACAAGAGAGCGGCGGATCGCCGCCATGAGATCGTCGACTTCTTGATCCGTCACCGTATCACCCCGATATGCATCCGCTTCGTCGCGCTGAACACACCAGAGGTCCTGGAAGTTCCCAAGAAGTAGATTGCGCCGGCGTCGTTCAGTCCGATGCACTTGCCAGGCTGACCACTCGCAAACCAGGTTGACAAAAGTGGCCAAACTGCCTTGACTCGTGTTGACCCGTTTTCCTGAATGTGCGTAAATCCAAATCTTGTCGAATGTTGCGTCGGCGGCCAGGTCCTTCCCGGCAGCGGAAAGACCCGGGTAGCGATGGCCAAGATATTCCTGCACAATGTCGTGATACTTTTTCTGCAAACGCGCGAAGGCCGCTACGCGTGCATGTTCTTCCGGACGATTCAAACAATACGCGATTGCCTCATCCAATTGGTTGATGTCCTGCGCTCCGAGCGTCTTTGATAGTGCGATAATAGTATCTTCATCGTTCATAAGTGGCGAACCTTAGGCTTTGGGGGACTTCTGTTAGCACCATGGTTGTCTCGCCGTCACTTTTGGGTTAGATCTGAGCGCGTTCAAAACCTACATTCGGACCTTGCTGAGATTCCGATTTGTCTCGGCCTTCGACTTCCACGACAATTAACACCGCGTTCTCTTAACTATAATCTGCCACAACTCGGACGGTTCAAAGGGGAAAAATCACCTCAATCGATGTTTTCTTTGGGCGCTGACGACCGGTTGATGACCATATATCGCTGAAAGGGACAACACATGAGAAATCGAATTAACATTTCGCGGCCCGCCGAGTGGTTTGTCGTGGGGTTCATCATCCTTGCATTTGCCGCCTTCTGTTTCTGCTGCGGATATAAGGCAAAAATCGAACACGAAACCTCCGGTGCGCGCGACCCCGGGATGGCCGAGAGGCGGTAAGCGAAAAACCAAACGCGCGCAGTCTTGGAAATGTCTGCCCTTTTTTGAGCCAGCGAGAAGTTTGGTCTGACACCGGAGCTATCGCGCTCTTGGCAATTGGGTGCCTGGTACAGAACATGCTAACATATGTTAGAGTGGCCTTTCCTAGGCTTAGGGGGCAACTCAACGGGGGCCTAGGCATCACTGCCTGGGCTCTCTATTCATGCATCTCTTGTCGGTGTGACTAGGTCGCTTCATCCTGCCCCCGAAAATCCTGCGAGGATTCAAGCCGGAGGGAGGCCCGCCGAAAGAGGAGCGGGAATGAGGCGGTATCCCCGAAAGGCGCCGAAAGCTCACAGGTCTTTGGCACCCCCGGACCCGTTGTCCTTTACTGGTCGAAACTCGTGAAACCCGTCCGTTGCGGATGAACTCGTTTTCGCGTGAGCGATGAGGGAGGTTTTTGGCGAGCACGGCTTCCACTCCAACACCCGGCGTGCGAGCCATAAAACTGGCCGAAGTCGGGGATGCCGCCAAGCGGCCAAACTACTACAAAACCCAGGTAAACCAAGGACGATCTCGATCGCGAGGGTGTCCCCACGGTGGGGACAGGTGCGGGGATATGTGTGGGGATACCTTTTTTAAGCTGGATTCTGGTCAAAGAAGGTTCGAACTTTGTCCGAGAGCCACCGTGAAAAAGGTTCGAGCTTTTTTTCAAGACGCACCCGCTACCGGTTGCCCTGGAAAAAACGTTCGAGCCCGCACGAAAAAGCGGCACGGCACGGATTCATCACATATCTCACTTTTTTAGCACCGCCTTGCGCGCCTCCGAGATTACCTCCCCCACGTAAACCTGAAGGACATCGCCGATTCGGAGCAGTGTGTCGAGCGTGGGATTCCATGGTGTTGTTTCTAAACTGCTAATGAGCGACTGGCTGAGTCCAGCCTTTTCTGCCAGCGAATTCCCGGAAATGTGCTGGCGTTTTCGCTCCGCCATGAGGAGCCTCACGACTTCGGCACAAATCTCGTCTCGGACAAGGTCTTTTGACACCCTTCCCCTTTAAACAAGAATCGGCTTGACAACGTATATCATTATAATGATAGTTGGGCGTGTTTGTCCGCAGACTTGGCCCAGACCCGCACGCGAATGGCGCGCAGACGTATGCATGCTCCGGTTGCCCGGATATTTGGGAGCTGGAGGGCGGCGATTTTGCCGTGATCGGAACCGACATCACCACCGCAGCGGACAGGCTGCCGTCCGGCGCCAGTTGCGGTCCGGATGAGCGCATAATCAGGATCCCGCGTAAAACGCTGGTGCTTGCCAAACCGGACATTCCAGACCAGGCCTGACCCTCCTCCATTTCTCCATGTCATGGTACGATGGAGCGCATGGGAGCGTGGTTCACGGAGAATTGGTTCAATCTCTTGAGCGCCGTTGGCGTCATTGGCAGCCTTTTGTTCACCGGTATATCGCTCCGGACTGAGACGAAAGTCAGGCGTATTGGGAATCTTCTCACCCTCACACAGAACCACCGTGAATTATGGTCGGAACTGTTTCGTAACCCGGGATTGGCGAGAGTGCTGGACGCATCGCCCGATCTGGAGAAAAAGGAGCCGACCCGCGAGGAAACGCTGTTTGTCAATATAGTGATCCAGCATTTGAGCAGTGCGTTTGAAGCGATGAAGACTGGGCTCACCATAAAACCGGAGGGCTTGAGCCGGGACGTTGGAGAGTTTTTCTCATTGCCAATTCCAAGGGTGATCTGGAACAAAATCAAATCTCTGCAAAACGATGATTTTGTGGAGTTTGTGGAGCGGTGCAGGATGGGCAGAGAGCGGAGGTCTCGCCAGACTGTGACACACTAGTGGACGGTTAGTTTAGTTAGCTTGTAGGGGTGAGCGTTTCCAAGGCTCGTAGCACGCGAATGACTGCCTGGGTCTTCTGCTTTTGCCCTCCACAAGCGCGGGCAAGGGCATCAATTGCTTCGCGCCCCACGTCGCCTGTCTGCGCTGAGGTTTCTATGAAATTATCAGGATCGATATTTACATACTTACATACCTTGATCACTAAGCCCTTCTTTGTCTTGAAATGACCGGAGAGGAAATGACTGATCTGCCCCTGCGTGATATTTAGCTCTTTTGCTGCTGTGCTTTGGGTTTTGCCCTTTTGCGCCAGACCTTTTGCTAGGGCTTCTCCTAGCTGCTCGGGTTGCAGGTAAACACGCATCTTGGTTGTAAATATGTAAAATATATGTTGCATATTTACATATACCACTGGCAAGCTCTTTTCGTGATACTGACCAAAAACCTCGACCGAGACAGCGGAGTGGTCGTCCAGCGTCGGCTGCCGGACCAGTGGCTGATCGGGGCTGACGAGTCGGCACCGATCTCGTCAAACCAACCGGCGTTGCAAATCCCGTTCCAACGCTGGTTCAAGTTCAAAGAGGCCTTCTCGCCGCAGTTCATCTTGCAGTGTGTTCACAGCCTGGACCGGTTTCCGTCGTCCTGCCTGGACCCTTTCGGCGGCTCAGGGACTACGGCGCTGACGTGTCAGCTATTGGGCGTCAAGCCGACGACAATCGAAGTGAATCCCTTTTTGGCGGACTTGATAACGTCGAAGCTTCATTCCTACGATTTGGAGTCCTTGAAGCGAGACTATTTGAAGGTGCTGGAGGTTTCGCGAACGATGGCTGTGGACACGGCGTCCTTGCTCAAGGAGGCGCCTGATACGCTGGTGGAGCCGGGACGCGATTCGCGTTGGATTTACAGCCGGTCTGCGGCGCACCGGATTCTTGCAATTCGCGAAGCGATCACATTGGTCGCGTCGGAATCTCATCGCGCGCTTCTGCTGGTGGTTCTCGGCTCAATCCTGGTTCCGCTGAGCAATGTGGTGGTCAACGGCAAGGGCCGCAAGTACCGCCGTGGGTGGGAGACACGCCAAAAATTCGGGGTTGATGTGGACCGCGGATTCCGTGACGCTTTTGTCGCGGTCTATACGGATTTGGCAAGGTTTTCGTACGAGACACGGACTGGGTTTACCGTGCTGCGTGGGGACAGCCGGCGACTCATCGGGGGATGCGAAGCCGTGGATCTCGTTATTTTCTCGCCCCCCTATCCGAACTCGTTCGATTACACCGACATCTACAACCTCGAACTGTGGATGCTCGGCTATCTGTCGTGTCGCGACGATAACACGGCGCTCCGGAACGAAACCGTCCGGTCGCACGTTCAGGTGAAGCGTGACTTTTCCGCTCAGGAGTTGCCATCCCGCGAATTGAAGCGGGCTTACGGGCTGCTCTGCCGCCTCCGCCCCGACTTGTGGGATAACAGCATCCCGGAGATGGTGCTGGCCTACTTTGGCGACATGCAGACGATTCTGCGGCAGGTCAGAGGGAAATTGAAACGCGGCGGAAGGGCGTTCCTCGCGGTTGGGAACAGCAAGTATGCGGGCGTGGTCATTGACACAGCCGCCGTTCTGACCGAAATGGCGCCCTCGGTGGGTTTTAATTCCTGTCGAACGGAGGCAATCCGTTCAATGCGAGCCAGTGCGCAGCAGGGTGGCCGCCACGAACTCAGCGAGTCTTTGATCGTTTTGGCTTAGCGGCGCGGACGTCGCGCGCTGTAGCGTTGAAAATGTCGTATTTCCGAAAGTTCACCGATTTTGCTGCGCATCGTGCGCTCACCTTGATCAGGGGCGCGTGTTTTTTACGCATGTCGTATAGAAGGAGAAATGCCTCTTTGGCCTGTTTGGCAATTCGGTAATCACATACCTGGTTAATGCCGCTGTCTGCCCAGACCTCATTCTCCTTTTTCGAAAACTTTTTCACAGGTTTTCCGAGTGGGTGGTAAAAGAAGGACTTGAGGACTTTCATTTCCAGAACGAATGTAGTTAACGGGCTGAGTGACGTGAGAGTCAGGTCGGTCCGTCCGGCATTTGTTTGATCCTCTCGGACGACGATACACGTTCCCTGGGTGTTGCCTTTCAAGTGAATATAAAGAAGGCCCTGGAAAAGTTTCTCCGCTTGAAAAATTGGAATGAACTTCTCTTTCTTCCTCCAAATGTGCGGAATGGTCTCGGGGTATTTGAGCTCGGTGTTGTACAGACCAGTCATGAGGCTGTCGAGATTGGGCACCGTAAGACTGCCGTCGAATGCCATTAGGTGGCAAGGAACAACGGGACCAGACACCCCTCCCTCGGCCGCGATCATGACGCCGGTTTGAGGTGCAAAAAGTACGGAAGGGGCTGCGGCAAGGTTGAGCGCCTTTAACTTGCGGCAGATCGAATCGGCGTCCATATGTCCGCCCTGGTCCCGAAAGACGCGGCTCAAGGAGTAATCGGAGATGTGGATGTGTCCGCCGAGGTTTGGATCTGGCGCGTCGCGGAAGAGCTGTTTTTCGGAGAATCCCGCCGGCACTCCCGCGGCGGCGAATTCATGATTCAGAACCAGAGCGCAGTATCCAGGTGCGATGGTGTCCCAACTGAAGCGCGTCTTCCACCACTGGCCGAACCAGTTGACGGCGGCTTCTATGAAGGCGCGGGGTTCGTCGCTTTTGGCCGACGGGATGCTGTTCAGATGGTCTGCGGCCACCTGTTTCATCATATCCAGTTTTGTGGTGTCAGCGGACATGCTTAAACGGCTTTCTTCGCGACTACTGCTTCCAGAAAGCGCATGTAGAGGAACAATTCCTCTTTGCGAGTGGGAACCAGCTGGGCCGGAAGGACGGTTCGGAAGGTGAGCGCAGTTTTCAGCGAGAAATTGTCTTCCTGATTGGAGAAATCAATAAACGAGTCGTCGCTTGTTCCCGAACGGTCGTAGTTTTCGTCCCGGAGAGCGACCTCATCAAGGGCGGCTCCGCGGAGGGAGGCAAAACCGGCCACCACTTCGGTCAGGTATTCGCCGAGCCGCTGCCCGTAGGCCGTCCGGCGGCAATGAGAAAGGACTGGTTCCATCGTTCGGCCTACGCCGTAGTCGGCGCTCACCCACCAGCCCAATTCGTCATGCGTATATTCAATATTACTTATGGCCAGAACCCCCATCGTGGCCAAACGGTCCAGCTCCCACTGGATAAGGGGATAGAAGGGACCGTGTTTGTATTTGACAATCTGGGCCGTGTTCGGTGTTGCCTGGAAGAGCGGGGCGAGGCAGTTGGACAGAAACACGAGTCGGTGCAGGCGCCGCTTTGAAAGGGGATTCAGGCCGGCCCGATACGCTGCATCGGCCAGGAATGTGAGCCAAACTCGGGTGGTGAAAACGAGCATCGGCTTATTTTTTCAAGGCGGCTTCCAGCTCCGCTTGGTATGTTTTCCTGTCTTGCCTAACCGCGGCATTCGGCGCGGCCAGTTCCAGGAGGTTGATAATCTTTTTGGGGACATCTTCTCTTACGGCCCGTTTGTTCAATGAGCCAACTCCAAGCAGGGATCGCACGATGCCGGTGCCGTTCAGGTTGCAAGAGGCGATAATTACGTTCGGCTCGCCGGCCCCGTCTTCAGCGAATTTGCGGAGTAGGTCGCCGGCCTTTCGGACGAATATGCTGTCGAGGCTCGCTTCTGGCGTTTCGATGACAAGCATCACGCCGTCCTCGGCCTGTCGGACCGCGTCGAAGAGTGCCATACGGAATGCGAGGTCCACAAACTCCTTTTGCGACTCGGAAACCTGCGTGTCCTCGGTTCGTGGTGTTCCCATCCTGGGCGAAACGGCGGAGGTCATGCTCACATGGAAGTTCGGATAATTTAACAATTCCCCTTCCTCCCCCAAGCGCCGCTTCTCCTCGCGATACGCGAGCTTACATTTTTCAGCCAGAAACTCGCCGGCGTAATATTCGAAGCGCTTGGTCAGTTTGGCGGCCATTTTCTCGATGCTTTTTCGGCCCTCGGCAAGCAGCGTGGAGTAGCGCTTGGTTTCCTTTGCGATTTCCAGTCGGAGGTGTTTCATCTCGCGGCCCTCGTTGTCGAGTTGTTTCCGCTTCTTGTCCAGTTCCTCCTGCGACGGGGGCAGCGTTGCCTCAAGGCGTTCCGCTTCGCCCTGGGCGGCCAGCAGCTTCGAACTGTTTGCGGCGCGTTCTGCGTGAAAGGCGTCTACTTGTTCGTGTGCTTTCTTCAGCCCATCTTCAAGGATTGAAAGGTTCTTTCTCTTTTCTTCGATCCGCGCGTCGAGCTGCTTGATCTCCTCGTCGGCGCGAGCGGACAAGGCTCCGACCTTCTCGGTGCGGACATTTTTGGTTTCGCAGAAGGGACAGACTCCCTGGTTGGCAAGTTCACGGAACTTCAGCCTCCGCTTCGGGTTCGGTGTCCCGCAAACGAGACAGCCGTGGTCCCCATCGAGATGATTCAGGATGTTGGCCACGACGTCCGGCAGGTCGGGAAACGCGCGCGAGAAAAAGCTGTCCAATAATCCTTCTTGCTGGCGACGGTCTTCCTCAAGCTCAAGTCGCATCTTTTGGATCTGCTCCAGTAAAGACGTGCGGTGCAGGAGGGCCTTTTCCAGTCTGCGCCGTATGGCTGAATCTGATTCTTCAAGGGTGTTGACATCTACCCGCTTGAGCCGCAGTTCTTCAGCCGCTGTTGAGGTGTTCCCGGTACGGGCTTCCGTCTTGTTCAACTCCTCCATCGCCTTGTTGTAGTACACCCGCAAATTTCGGTATTTGCTGTCCTTTCTCTTAATTGCGTCGGCGAGTTCCGCAAATTCCTTCGCTTTGGTTGGGTCGAAGAAAAGAATGCGGAAAATCTCGAACTGGCCGCTCGGATTCCAGATCAGCGATACCTTGTCTTCCAAGAAAAACGTAAAGGAGCGGACGACGTAAAAGAAATCATAAAGGGTTGCCAGACCCGAGGCTTTCACGATCTCGTGTTGTAATTCGTGCTGCTCGCCTTCGATTGGTTCGCCATTGAGGAACAGGCCTTGGATGTCGAGGGTGTCTAGCCGCCGCATGATCTTCAACCGGTCGGAGCCGAAGGCAAACTCGGCGTCAACGCGCGCGTCCTTCGCCAAGTTAGTCGTCCGTGATGTGAAGTAGTCTGTCTCTTTTTCCACCATCTTGTGGGAGCCGGAGACCGGATCGTACGGATCGAACTTAGAGGGCGTGTAGAATCCGAGGAGCGATCGAAGGATGATATTGAGCAACGTGGTTTTCCCCAGGCCGTTGATTCCAACGACGACGGTAACTCCACGCTCAAAGGCGTGGTCTATCCCCGTGCCGTCCGTTCCAGGGAAAAGTTGGTAGCCAGAGACGTTTAGTCTCTTCAGGACTGGAAAGCGGATGGTGGTGTCTGCCATGGCTTGAAACCGTTGCTACTCTTTTTCGAACCCTTGGGCGGTGAATTTCAGGGTGCGGGCGTTTTCGGTGACGGTGCGGACGGTGTTGTCTGGAACGCAATGAAGCATTTCGGCCTGGATTCCGAGAGCGACCTCAACGGTGGTGCCTGGCTGAAGGATCAGATGCTGGATGATCTCCTCAGCGATTTTGCCGGCGTCGCGGCCGACGCGCTGAGGATTCAGCTTCACCGAATCAAAGAACCGGTTCGGCTTTTGGTGCGCGGTGGGGGCTGTGGTTCTTGGCGCCGCCCCTGTCTCGTCGGTGTCGGTAAACTCGACATGCCCTGTTGGGGTCGTTGATGGCCCGGTTCCCACGACGGCGGCCGTGGCGGCTTCGGCCAGGAACTGCTTCTGAGCAGCATCGGGCTTAACAAGCGGGCCTGATTGAGTATCGATGGTGATGGCGATGTGCTGACCAAAGCGGAGGCCGCGATAGCGCTTAGCCTCGTCGTCGAAGCTACCCGGAGTAAGTTCTTCGAGTCGAGCCATCTGAGTGGGAATCATCGTCCCGAGAAAGGTCAAACACAATTAAAAAAATTTGGATAGTTGACTGAACTGAGTGAGGTGCGTGTTCCAACAGAGGCGAGCGTTCATCCCCGCATGGTCAAACGCGAGCTGCAGAAGCGGTTCGCTCTTTGAGGTGATTCTCACCGCGTGAAAATGCCAAACCTGCACAACTCACTGACAGGCTGGATTTTTCGCTGTTTCTTTGGCCAGACTGGAACCGGTTATTCTCACTTTTATTCGCATTTTGGAATTTTGCTCGGTCGGAGGATTTCCTGAAACACTGATTTTGCGGGGCAGGATCGAAGTTGGAGCGGGTGAAGGGAATCGAACCCGCATCTTAAACCAGCTCGTTTTGCCGAAAGGACGCAAGTCTAGCGCGACCTAAAGTAGGCGGCGGCAAACAGCGATTTAATTGCTGGCCAAGAGTTCCTGTTTGGCTCGGTCCTGCTGCATTCCCAGTTTTGGAGGGTCTTCCGGCTCACGCCGAGTCTTTCCGCCAGAGCTTTGTGGGTGAGGCCTAATACGGCGCGTTCCTGCACCAGCAGTTGGCCTGGTGGTTTGCCGTTGACGACGTAAGGTGGCGAATCATACCTTATGGCCCGGAACATGAGTTGGCAAAATGGGCGCATAAACACTCCCTTCCGCTACCTTTTTGGCGATATTCTTTTGGGAGAATTTGTTGCAGGTGATATGTCCTGCTTACCGGTTTTCCCCGGTTCAATCTTTTGGTCCTTCTCTGACGCACGAAGGGTCAGACAATTATCCGCCGTTGCGGACGCCTGGATCGTCTGGCATAACGTGGCCTATGAAGAGTCTCACCGAACACCTCTGGTTCGAAGTGCCAAACCGGCGCGGTTTCGTGAACATCACGCAGACGGTCGAAGACCTAGTGCAGAAGAGCGCAGTCCGAGAAGGCCTGTGTCTGGTGAACGCGATGCACATAACGGCGGCGGTGTTCATAAATGACAATGAGAGTGGTCTCCTGCACGATTACGAGGTGTGGCTTGAGAAACTTGCCCCTCACGAACCCTCCGCGCAATACCACCATAACCGCACCGGGGAGGACAACGCCGATGCACATTTGAAGCGGCAGGTGATGGGGCGGGAGGTGGTGGTCGCCATCACGAAGGGCAAGTTGGACTTCGGCCCGTGGGAGCAGATTTTCTATGGTGAATTTGACGGCCGCCGTCGCAAAAGGGTTTTGGTCAAGATCATCGGAGATTAAATCCCAGCAGCGAATGGGAGTTTAGCAGAGATTGCAGTTGCTGAAGCTTGGCTTCGGGAGGAACAGACCGGCCAGTTTCCCATTGCCAGATCGCAAAGGGGCCTTCAGCCAGAGCTTTAGCCAAGTCTTCCTGTGTGAAGCCCAATCGGCGCCGTGCGTAAGCGATTCTCTGGGGTAAAGATTTCGGCACTGGTTTCGGGTCGTGTCCAAGGAACTGCAGGATTCGGGGTATCAGACGGATTGCTGGCTCAGTAATGCCTCGTTCCCAGTTTTGGACGGTGACTTTGTCCACCGCCAACAGTCGGGCAACATCTGTTTGCAGAAGGTGCTGTTCAATTCTGCGTTTCCGGATACACTCCCCCAGCGTCTTGGGTGACGCGGAATATGACTGGGTTGCAATCCAATTGTCCGGGAAGGGGCAACGTAAGGCCTTGATACTCAGGTGGCAAAATGGCAACGCATACAACCGCCTCCGTTTTCATCAACGATAACGAGAGCGGCTTGCACCACGATTACGAGGTCTGGCTGGAAAAGCTGGCCCCTCACGCCCCCACCTCTCAATACGAGCACAACCGCACCGGCGAGGACAATGCCGATGCCCATTTGAAACGCCAGGTCATGGGCCGCGAAGTCGTCGTCGCCATCACCAAAGGCAAGCTTGACTTTGGCCCGTGGGAGCAGATTTTCTATGGAGAATTCGACGGCCGCAGGAGAAAACGTGTGCTGGTGAAGATCATCGGAGAATAGAACCTTTCGGAACGGAGGACAATTATGCCCGACTCAATTGCTTTTAAACTCAATGGCAAGCCGGTCCACCTGGGGGTGGATGGCGAGCGGACCCTGCTCTGGGTGCTGCGGACCGACCTCGGCCTGACCGGCACCAAGTTCGGTTGCGGCGAAGGCCATTGCGGCTCGTGCACTGTGCTGGTCAACAATGTCGCTTCCCGCGCGTGTCTGCTGAAGGCAAAGCACGTCGCCGACAAAGAGGTGGTTACCATCGAGGGCCTGGCGCCGGAGGGCAAGCTACACCCGTTGCAGAAGGCGTTCATGCAGCACGATGCGTTGCAGTGCGGTTTCTGCATACCCGGGATGATCCTCACTGGTGCCGCCTTCCTGAAAACACATCCTCACCCGACGCGCGAGCAAATCGTGCGTGGTCTCGAGCAGAATTTTTGCCGTTGCGGGGCGCATGTGCGCATCATCCAGGCGATGCAAACGGCGGCGGCGGAGTTGGGGAACATGGTGAAGCGCTAAGAGGTTGACTATGAAAACGGAAGATTATCTGGCACTGGATTTCATCGACGTTCCGACTTTGCCGGCCGACGTGCTGGCGGAGCGGGCGGCCGAGCTTTTGCGTTCCAGCGGCGCCATGGCGCCCCGGAGCGCTGAGGCGGAGCCAGCGGGACCGGGAAAACCGGCAGAGCGGTTCCCGCTCAACCGCCGGGAATTCCTCACCTGGCTGAGCACCGGCATTGTCATTTTCATTTCGCTGGGTGACGTGGCGGACGCCCAGGAGACCCGGCGCCAGCGCAGCGGACGACCCTCAGGCCCATCGGATTTCAATGCCTTCCTGCGCATCGGCGAGGATGGACGGGTGACCTGCTTCACCGGCAAGATCGAGATGGGTCAGGGGCCGATCACTTCTTTGCCGCAGATGCTGGCCGAAGACCTCGAAGTGCCGCTCGAATCGGTGGATATTGTCATGGGCGATACTGCGCTCTGTCCGTGGGACATGGGCACCCACGGCTCCATGACTACGCGTTCGTTCGGTCCGAACCTGCGCGCTGCCGCCGCCGAGGCCAAAGCGGTCCTGTTGGAATTGGCGGCGGAATCGCTCAAGGTTCCGCCAACGCAATTAACGGCCAAAGACGGGGTCATTTTCGACCAACAGAACAAGGAACATCGCGTCACCTACGCACAGTTGGCCAAGGGCCAGAAAATCGAACGGCATCTCACCGGCAAGGCTGCCTTGAAAGAGCCGGCGAGCTTCAACGTGATGGGCAAGCCGCAAGTGCGCCGGGATTCTCTCGGGAAAGTCACCGGCAAAGCCCAATACGCCGGCGATGTCCGCCTGCCGGGAATGCTTTATGCCAGCATCCTCCGCCCGCCCGCTCACGGCGCGAAACTCAAGAGCGCGGAAACGGATGCCTGCAAGCAAATCCCGGGTGTGCAAGTCGTTCATGAGGACGACCTGGTGGCGGTGCTGCACCAGTTTCCCGATGTAGCGGAAGCGGCGTTGGCGAAAATCAAGGCCGAGTTCGAAGTCCCGGAGCCAACCGTCGATGACAAAACCATCTTCGACCACCTCCTCAAAGTAGCCCAGGAACCCAGAGTGGGAGCTCATGGCGGGGACCTCGAAGAAGGCACGAAGCTGGCCAGCAAGAAATTCGAAAGCACTTATCTCAATAGCTACGTCTCTCATGCCGCCATGGAAACTCATACCGCGCTCGCCCAAATTGAGGGTGATAAGGCGACCGTTTGGGCTTCAACGCAAAGCCCGTTTGGCGCGAGAGACCAGATCGCCCGAGCCCTGGGTTTCCCGCCCGAGAACGTCCGCGTGATCACTCCGTTCGTCGGCGGCGGATTCGGCGGCAAATCGCAAAGCGCCCAAGCGGTGGAAGCGGCGCGTCTGGCCAAAGCGGTTGGTAAACCGGTGCAGGTATGTCGCACCCGCGAAGAAGAATTCTTCTACGACACCTTCCGGCCGGCGGCGGTCGTCAAAATCAAGTCCGGCGTCGATGGCGCCGGTAAGATTGCGTTTTGGGATTACGAAGTCTTTTTCGCCGGGGAACGCGGCGCCTCGCATTTCTATTCCATTCCCCATCATCGCACGGCCGCCAGCGGCCGCGGGTTTGGGGGCGAAGGCCCGCATCCCTTCGGCACCGGCGCCTGGCGTGCTCCCGGCAACAACACCAACACGTTCGCGCGCGAATCGCAAATCGACCTGATGGCCGCCGCGGCCGGTGTGGACCCGGTTGAGTCCCGTCTCCAGAACCTGACGGATGCCCGGATGGTCCGAGTGCTCAAGGCCGCCGCCGAACGCTTTGGGTGGACCCCAGCCAAAGCGCCCAGCAAACGCGGCTACGGCGTGGCCTGCGGCATCGACGCCGGCAGCTACGTCGCTGCCATCGCGGAGGCCGCCGTCGATCCGAAAAAAGGGACGGTGCAGGTCAAGCGTGTCGTCTGCGCGCAGGACATGGGCCTGGTGGTTAACCCGGAAGGCGCCAAAATTCAAGTCGAGGGCTGCATCACCATGGGCCTGGGCTATGCGCTGAGCGAAGAAATCCATTTCCAGGGCGGCAAGGTCCTGGATACCAATTTCGACACCTACGAACTTCCGCGCTTCTCGTGGGTACCGGAAATCGAGACGGTTTTGGTTGAGAACAAAGAGCTTCCGCCGCAAGGGGGCGGTGAACCGGCGATCATCCTGATGGGCGCATTGGTGGCCAACGCCATTCATGACGCGACGGGCGCGCGGCTGTTTCAATGTCCGATGACACCCGAGCGGGTGAAGGCAGCTCTGGCAAAAGCGTAAGGCTAAAACGTGGCTTTTTTATCATGAGCTTGCCCCAAGTGATCTTGCTCGCTTGTCAGCGGAAACAGCCGGCCGTTGATCAAGATCATTGGGCAAAGATTACCTAGTTAACTCTTTTAACCCGGTTAACTCATTTAACTGTTAACTGCTTAGGCGTTCAACGCGTACTGGTGTTTTTGACTTTGCCGCCTTGCTTTTGACATGCTCCCCCCAATGGAACCGATCGAAGCGGAGCTGATTGCCGCGGTGTTGAAAGGGGACGCCGCCAGTTTCGAGCCGTTGGTTGAGAGATATTCCCCCCGGGTATTTGCCACCGCCCGGCGTTATGCCCGGCGCGAGAGCGAGGTGGAAGACATCGTGCAGGAGGTCTGGTTCAAGGCCTTCCAGAAGCTCAAGAGTTTTCGAGGTGAGGCGCCCTTCGAGCATTGGCTGATGCGCCTGGCGGTTCGAACCTGCTACGATTTCTTGCGCGGCCATCAGCGCAATCGCGAGACCACTTTTTCCGAGTTGAGTGAGCCGGAGAGTGATTGGCTGGAGCGGTTTGTGAGCCAGCCGGAGACCGCCCAGGAAAACGCCGAGGCAGCGAGGCTATTGGTGGCGCGGCTGATGGAACAGCTTGCCCCGCCCGCGCGGCTGGTCATTACCCTGCTGGAAATCGAGGAGCGTTCGGTCAAGGAAATCTCGGCCTTGACCGGCTGGTCGGTGCCCCTGGTCAAGGTGCGGGCGTTCCGGGCGCGGGCCGAGATGAGAAAGTTGCTGGCGAAACTGGCGAAAGAGAAGTATCTGTAACCCAGCGGCAGCGCATGGCGTCTGATTTTTCAGAGACACAGGACAGCATGAATTTGGAAGAGCTACAACGAAAACTGATCGTGGCCGCCCGGACCGAAACGCCCAGCGACCGCGTCCCTTATGCTTTTGAAAAACGGGTGATGGCCCGTTTGACCGCCCGCCAGTCGCCGGATGAATTGAGTTTGTGGGCGGGGGCTCTCTGGCGCGCCGCTGCTCCGTGCGTCGGTATCATGCTGCTGCTGACCGCCTGGTCCTTGTTCGGCCGGGCCGGCGCCGGCGCCCCGCCCGATTTATCCCAGGAACTCGACAACACCGTCCTGGCTGCGGTCAACCAGGAGGCCTCCCCGGATTCGACCTGGTGAACACCTGGAAAGTCATTCTGGCCACGATCGTCATCTTCGGGGCCGGCGTGGTGACTGGCGGTTTGCTGGTCCATCATGAAGTGATGCGCCTGCCGCCGCCCAGGAACCCCCACCCTCAACCTCGCCCCGTCGGCCAGGCCCCTTTGGGCGCGATGCGCCTGGAGTTCCTCCGCCGTGCCCAACGCGAGCTGGACCTGACTCCCGAGCAGCGCGAACGCGTCGATAAGATCATCAAGGACAGCCAGGAACGGACCCACAAACTCGTGGAACCGATCATGCGCGACCAAATCCAGCGCGCCCGGCAGGAGTTCCTGGACGTGCTCACACCCGAGCAGCGGGGCCGCTTTGACGAGTTCATCAAGGAACAGCAACGCCAGCGCGAACAGCATCGACAGCCCCCTGCTCATACCGAGCGCAAGCCGGAGGCAGTGGTTGGGGCGGTGACCAATTCACCGTAGCGGATTTCGGCTTTACCCCAGCCGCCATCGTCTGAGCCGCAGCGCATTGCCAATCACCACCAAATCTGACAGGCCCATAGCGGCGGCGCAGAGGATCGGGCTCATGAATCCCAACGCCGCCAGCGGGACGCCCACGCTGTTGTAGAAGAACGCCCAAAAAAGGTTTTGTTTGATCGTGCGCAAGGTGGCCCGCGCCAGGCCCAGGCTCTCGGGTACGGCCTCGATCTCCGATTTGAGCAGGATGATGTCCGCCGCTTCGCGCGCGATGTCGCTGGCGCGACATACCGCGATGCCCAAATCCGCCTGTTCCAGCGCGGGGGCATCATTGATGCCGTCGCCCACGAAGGCGACGCGCTGCCCCTGCTGTTGTAGCTTCTTAACAAACTCCGCCTTCTGCTCCGGGCGCACTTCGGCAAAAACGTTTTCCGGCGGGATGCCCGCTGTGCGTGCGATGCTGGCGGCCGTCAGCGCATTGTCGCCGGTGACCAGATAAATCTTCAACCCCTGAACTCGCAATTGTTCGACGACAACGCGCGCGCCGGGTTTCACGATATCCTTTACCGCAAAGAGTCCCACTAAGGATTCATCGAGGGCCACTCCGACGATCGTGGCGCCCTGCCCGGACCATTCCTCGACGAAACCCTGGCCAAGGGCTAAATCCACCCCGGATTCTCCCAGCCAACGCAGCGAACCCATCCGCGCTATGGACTGTGGACTGTGGACCGTGGACTCTGCACTTTGGACTTTCGCCTGCACTCCCGCGCCGGGGACTTCCTGCCAATCGGAAAGCTCGACCTTGGCCGCAGAGAGCCGTGCCACTGCCTGACTGAGCGGGTGCGCCGAGTGCCTCGCCAAAGCCGCAGCCAACTCGCTCGCGGAACCTGGCGTTATATCCGGGCTTCGGATTTCGGATTTCGGATTTCGGATTTCCTTCTCCCTCTCCCACACCTTTGCCACAAGCGGCTTGCCCATTGTCAGCGTCCCGGTCTTATCGAAAACGACCGCGGTGACCTGCCCGGCCTTCTCAAGGGCGACACCGTCACGGATAAGAATCCCCCGCTGTGCGGCGGCATTGGACCCGGCCATGATCGCGGCAGGCGTGGCCAAGCCCATGGCGCACGGACAGGCGATGATGAGCACCGCCGCAGCAATGATGAACGCAGCGGCGAGCGAACTCTCCGGGACATGCGCCGGCCAAAGAAATTGGGCCAGCCACTGATGGGCGTGACTGGCGGACTCCGGCGCCAGGCCCCACCATAATCCAGCCGCAAGCGC
>Ga0210408_10001632_pt1 | contig 23116 bp, 18 predicted proteins | sample IncBWH4MmetaG_FD_155471 | JGI IMG/M metagenome (GOLD analysis project Ga0210408, IMG submission 155471) | Forest soil microbial communities from Barre Woods Harvard Forest LTER site, Petersham, Massachusetts, United States - Inc-BW-H-4-M | ecosystem: Environmental > Terrestrial > Soil >...
GTCGGCGAGTTGTTCGATTTCATCAAACTTCACTTGATCGGCGGTGTGCGTGGCGTCGTCCACCAAGCCATTGCTCTTGTTGTCGAAGCCGGTGGGCGCTTCCGGAAGGATCGGGGCGAACAGAAAAAGTGAGACCAGGAGCAAAGGGATACCAAAGAGGATCTTCATGAAGACCTCAGGGGGCTGGTTAAGTGGAATCTACGCTGATGGCTGTTGAATTCCAAGCTCAAAAGCGAAGCGAGAGACAAGACGAGGAAAGTTTCTAGTGATGGCCACGCTTCTTTAGAAATCGCCAAGCGTAGCGGCCGAACTGTCCGCCAATTCACGGGAGATTCACAACCGGCTAACACGAGGAATTTACCTTCGGACGGCCAGGTCGATGAATCGACCGAAGGAAGAAAATACCCGAAAGGAGGCGGTCCTAAGGACCGCCTCTTTCTTTTGCACGATGTGAAACAAAGACGCGCTGCCATAAGAGCTAAACGGGACGGCGGATTCCGAGTTTGCGGATGCGGGCCTGCAGAGTTGTGCGCTTCATGCCGAGGAGGACGGCGGCGCCCTGGGGGCCGGCGACACGCCATTGGGTATGCTTCAAGGCGCGGAGGATGTGCTGGCGCTCGGCGTCTTCGAGAGTGGAGATGGACGAGGCTAAGGAAGTAGAGGAAGTTAATGAGGCAAAGGAGGAAGAAGGTTCAGTGGCAACGAAGGAGCTGGATTTAATTTCGGAGAGCGGGACGCGGAGCTCTTTGCCGGGGGAAAGGAGAACGGCGCGCTCGATGAGGTTTTCGAGCTCGCGGATGTTGCCGGGCCATGAATAGCTGGCGAGGGCGTCCATGGTGTCGGCGGGTATGTATTCGACGGCTTTGTTGAGGCGGCGGCTGAGTTTCTGGACGAAGTAGCGGACGAGGAGGGGGATGTCTTCGGCGCGATCGCGGAGCGCGGGGATCTGGATGGGAAAAACGTTGAGGCGGTAATAAAGGTCGCTGCGAAAGGCGCGCTCGGCGACTTGCTTCGAAAGATCGGCGTTGGTGGCGGCGACGACGCGAACGTCCACGCGCTGGGTGCGGTTTCCGCCGAGGCGTTCGAATTCCTGCTCTTGCAAGACGCGAAGAAGCTTGGGCTGGAGCTCGAGAGGCAGGTCGCCGACCTCGTCGAGGAAAAGCGTGCCGCGGTCGGCCAGTTCGAAGCGGCCAATTTTCTGGCTGATGGCGCCGGTGAAAGCGCCGCGTTCGTGGCCGAAAAGTTCGGATTCGAGCAGGCCGCTGGGAATGGCGGCGCAATTGATTTTGATGAAAGTGCGATCGCGGCGAGGGCTCAGATTGTGAATAGCGCGCGCGAAGAGCTCCTTGCCCGTGCCGGTTTCGCCGAGGAGCAAAACGCTGGTGCCCGCGGGAGCGGCGAGCTCGACCTGTGCGAGGGCGCGCTTGAGCACCGGACTCTCGCCGACGATTTCTTCGAAGTTAAATTCGCTTCGAATTTCTTCTTCGAGATAGAGTTTTTCGACAGCAAGTTTGTTTTTGAGGGCGTCGATTTCCTTGAAGGCCAAGGCGTTTTCGACGGCGATGGCGATCTGCGCGCCCACGGGCTGAAGCAGCTCCAGGTCCCTGGGGTTGAAAGCATCCATGCGGCGGCTGGCAAGATTGAGTGTTCCGAAGGTGCGGCCGTGATGGATCAGGGGAGCACAGCAGACGGATTGTATGCCTTCGGCGCGGAGGGTGCGGATGATTTCAGAGCTGTATTGGTCCAGTTCAAAGCCCCGTGCGATCAGGGGAAGGTTGGTGGCAATGGCGCGGCCCGCGGGCGAGTTGTCGCGGGAGACGGTGGTTTCTGGTTTGAAGATGCCTTGGTGGCCGGGAAAATCGAGGGCATGAATTTTGAGCAGGCCGGTGTCCGGATCGAGAAGCGCGAGGCTGGTGTAATCGTGATGGATGACGCGTTCCAGAGTGGCGACGATGCCGCGAAAGACTTCCGGGAGTTCGCGGGTGGTGACGAGGACGTTGTTGATTTCCAGGAGGACGCGGAGACGGTCGCGCTCGAGGGCCAGTTGCTTCTGGTAAGCCTGCGAGCTTTCGAAATTAAGCGCGTTGTCCACGGCGACGGCGACGAGGCTGGCGACGCGCTGCATGAATTGGAGTTCGGTATCGGTGATGCGCTGCGGAACGAGGCGGCCGAAGCCCATGGCGCCGAGGCGGCGCTGCGCCGTCGTGAGCGGGATGATGGCGAGAGCGCGGACGTTGTGTTCGCGAAAACGCTTCAAGAACTCGGGGAAGCGCGTTTCTTCGTCGACGTCGCTGACGACGAAGGACTCTTGCGTCTGCCAAACCCAGCCGGAAGGATTGTTTTCAACGGGAGCTTCCGTGCCTGTGGGTTTTTCACTGGGGATGCGCGTTTCGAGGACGTGGAGGCGCATGGCGTTACGCGCGGGGTCGTGGAGAACGAGGGTGAGGAAATCGAAGTCGACGACGGAATGCAGGCGCTCGGCGAGGTCGTGGAAAAGCGCGGGGAGATCGCGCTGCAGAGCGATGGCCTCGCTGACGTCGAGCAAGGCTTCGAGCTGACGCCGGGAGTGTTCCAGCGGGGAGGGGAACGCCACTTCCGGCGGAGAAACGACGGGTTCCGCCATACGAGTCAGGATAACACCCGCGTCGGGCAAGGCTCAACTTAAGTGGTAGTTCCCTTCAATGTTGGACTGGAGGACGGAATCTCTCGCCTATGTCGTGGAGCGCTTGTGCCGGCACAACTCGAAATTGGTTGTAGACGAGCTCCTGCCAATCCACATCACCGTATCTGGGCATCAAATGAGTTTGCCACTGATACACCAAGCCAAGATTCCAGACGACAAGTAGAAGTGTGATTGGGATCAGCCGGAATGAAGCGGCACGCGCATCACGCCACAACCGGACAGACCATGCGAACGCTGAAGCCAGCCCCAGGATAAAGATGGGTGTCAAAGAGACCAAGAAGCGATTGCCAAACCCGACCGATCCGTTGGCCCACGGAAAGCAGGAGAAGAGGCTGTAGAAAACCAAAGTAATCAGGAGACAAATCGTTCCGACAGTGCGGTTCAAGCTCAGCAGATAGAGGAGTCCCGCAAAGGCCAGCACCAGTATGGGGGTATACACGAATGCACCATGATTCTTGGAGAACAAGACTTGCGCAAATACCGGAGAAGTCCAATTCCACAGGCGAAGAGTATACGGCCCAACGCTGAATGGGCTTCCGAATACGATTTGACGCGTGATGAAGGTCGGCAAAAGGGCGAGCAAAGTGCCGATTGCAAAAAGACTGTGGAGGCGGAGCACTTTGGCAAGCATTCCAGGCCTTGCGGCGCGTGTCGCGGACCAAATTTCGGAATAGGCACAAAAAACGTCATAACCGGTCGCGAGAAGAAAAACACCGTTGAGCTGGTAAACGTCGATCATCAGACCCGCCAGCAGTCCCAGATTCAGCCATTGCCGAGCCGCACGCGTGCCGCGTGTTCGCAACCAATACCAGAGGAAGAGAGAGTTCGCAAAGACGGAATGGGCGTGGGACCATGCCGGTAACAGATAGATATAAGCCGTGACTGAACTTCCAAACCAAACGCCGATGGTGGCCCAAAAAGCCCAACGCTCGTCCACGAATCTTCGGGCCATCGCAAAGGAAAGGCATAGGCCTGCGAAACCATAGAGTGCGGTGGCAAACGCCATCGCTGCCAAATAAGGCCAGGAGTGCCCATCCGGTACAATATGCCAGCCAAGATACCCAGCGCCCAGAACTGCCAGATGCGTCGCGATCAGAAAAGGGCTCCAGAGGACGGCGGGACCAACCGCGTAGAAGTTCGGGAGATGGCCAGTTTTGGTTATCGGATTATCAACAAAATGATCTATTAGAAAAATTTTCTCGAGTTCTTCCGCTGGGTCCTGAAAATCTGAGGAGAAACTAAAGTTGTGGTCGACGAGCGGAGAGCGAATATAGGCATAGTATCCGAACCCGTCGCCATTGACGATGGCGTGGAGGAAGGGGAGGCTCAGAATGAAGAGAACGAACAGTGCCTTCTCATACTTCGAGCGCGGGCGCCAAAAGCGCTGAATGACGTTGGTTCGCATTGACATTTGTGACGATTGGAATCGATCGACGAGTACAGGCTAACATGGCGAAATAGGTGAGGGAGCGAGAGTGCTGTAAGCAGCATTATCATTTTCTACTTCTCTTTGTGCCAAAGCGCAAATGAACGCTAGGCAGGACCAGCGGGCTCCAGGGAGGAGCTAACAGGCGTCACAGCCGTTTCGAGGCCCGGCTTGCTCAGCAGTGCGATGAGCGACAATGGCGGCAAGGGCAAAATTTTGTCCAGCCTCCGGAAGAGCGGGGTAAGCAAATTCAAGAATGTGATTTGCCACAAGCCAAACGTGCGCCGTCGCAACAGTTTTCCGTTTATCCACCAGGCGATAACTCCCACCCGATTGAATTCCAACATGGAGTCCAGGCGGAAGTCCGCCTTCTTAACCAACTCCGCGAGTTGAGTTCGTGTGTACCGCCGCTGATGGCCCAGAATCTCATCCAGCGTCCCAAAGAGCCAAGGACCGCACGGAACAAGAATGATGGCTCGCCCGCCGGGCTCCAGGACTTCTCGAATATTCCGAAGTGCACCCAGGTCGTCTGCAAGATGCTCAACGACGTTCAAACAGATCACCGTGTCAAATTTTTGCTCCTTGGGGTAGGAATCCGAAGATTGGCCATCCGTGTAGCAAACATGCAGGTATGGCCGATTCCGGCCGACGTTTTCGAGGTAGGTGAGGTACAAAGGATTGATGTCGCTAGCCCAGTAGAGGCGACGCGGAGTCAACTGCAAGGTCAGATTGCCCGTTCCTGCTCCTATTTCCAATACTTTCTCGCCCACGTACGGGCGGATGACATCCGCCATCCACTTTGTAAAGCGAGGGGCGCGATTGAGGCGGCCCAAGATCTGACTACCATGAACATCCTCGGCGTAGATGTGATCGGAATACCCAAATCGCAGAATCGCAGCAATGGCCCGCACGCCATCCTTCCAGTTGATCTTTTTACCTTCCAGATACGTGCGGCCCGCGTAGCGGATGGGGACTTCGAAAATACGCGCTCCGCGCTTGGCCAGTTTGATGGCGATTTCCGGCTCAATTTCGAAGCCTTTGCCGACAAGCGGAATGCTCTTCAGCAGATCGGTTCGGACCATCTTGTAGCACGTTTCCATGTCAGTAAGATTCAGGTCCGAAACGATATTGCACAAAAGAGTGAGAAAGCGATTGCCCAGCTGATGACGGAAGAAGAGAACACGCCGGTATTCGCTGGCGAGAAAGCGGGAACCGAAGACGGCGTCTGCCTGTTCCTCCGAGAAAACCTGGACCATCTTCAGAAGATCCGACGGGTGGTACTCGAGATCCGCATCATGAATAACGGTCAAATCCGCGTTGGCGTTGGACAGGGCCGTATGAATTGCGGCCGCTTTGCCCTGGTTGGTGTCATGCCGGAGAAAGAGCCATTCCAGCCTGCCGGGAGGCGCTTCAGCCAGTGTGCGTTGAAACTCACTCAAGACTGCCGCGGTCTGATCGGTCGAACCATCGTCCACGACAATAATTTCGACACGATCGAGCAGCGACGACTGGCCCAGAATTTTGAGCCGCTCGAGACTAGCGTGGACCAAGAACTCCTCGTTATACACGGGGACAAGAATTGAGAGTGTTGTCGGGGATTTCATGGAAAAATCGGCACTCGCAGCTCTGGGATCAGAGCGGGCCAAAGGATTTAGTTCCTCTCGGGTGTCAGGCGGAGTAGCAACCTCGTAGTCCACTTCGAAATCACTCCTCTGCCAGAAATGGCCTGCCCTTCGGTCTGCGATTTTGTACCCAGAGATGCTTGGACCGCAGCTAGTTAAGGCAACGAACATTTTCTCAGAAGGCATGCGTCGCAAGATGAACTCGAGACGGGTCTCGTAGCCTTTTGGTAACGCACCCACCGGCGCAATGAATTTTATGCCTTGCCATGCGCGACCGTGCGAATCTCACCCCAGAGAACGAATGCAAGATAGACAGAGAGCAGAAGCAGCTCGGGCTCGATGGCGTGGCGGTATTTTGCGACCGGGTACGCGAGGTAGTAGGGGATGGGATAAACGATGAGCGCCGCAGAAAAGAGAAGCCAGCCGCGCGGGCGCCGAGTAAGAACAAAGAGAAGCCCCAGCCAGCCGAGCAGAGACAACGGCCAAAACTCCCAGGGCTTCCACCATTCCCGGGTCCAGTAAATCAACAAACTGCCATCCCAAAACCACCACACGCGATGAAGCGTCAGGTCGACAAACTCGGCGGGATACTTGTGGACGAAAGCGAAGCTGTCCTGCTTGTAATAGTCGATGTAGCGCATTTCACCCCAGGCGGCGTATTTCTGAAGCTCCGCAGGATTGACTCCCGGATGCTTGCCCGTATAACCCATTCCGTTGCTGAAGTGATAGTTGCCAAGATGAAATTCGAACCAGAAATTGCTGCGGAAGAAAACCGGGCGGCCGAAGACGAGTTCATTGCGAATCAGCCAGGGCGAAACCAGCACGGCGAAGAGAAGGCCGGCAAGAGCCATGGAAGCGAACCAGGGGCGGAAAGCACGATGGTTGACGTGAGCCACGTAGAGAAACGTGAATGGCATCACGCTGAGCAGGGCGGGATTGGTGAACGCGATCACGGCCCACAGTGCGCCGAGAGCCAGCCAGAGTTTTCGTGTATTTTTTTCCGCAACATCGAGAGTGATGATGAAGACGGCGGAAAGAAGAAACGCGCTGGCGCTGAAATCCCAAATCCAGGAAACGGGCCAGCGAAAAAAAATAGGGCTGAGCGTCCAGATCCACGCGGCGCAGAATCCCACTTGCGCACCGAAGGTGCGGCGGCCCAAGGCGTAGATCGTGATTCCTGTTGCGGCGGCAATGATGCACTGGATGCCGAGGAGCACGAGCGCGGAGGCCTGAGAATAGATGCCGAAGATTCGAAAGACCAGGGCACATAAATAAGGATAAATGGGAGCGATCCACGCGGTGGGGCCGGTGTCCTGGTAAAAGGGCGAACTGAAACCTTGTCCCCTGACGATATGCTCGGCGATGCTGCAAATTTCCGCTCCGAAAGGGAGAATCGAGCCGGGGGAACGGACATAGGTTTTCTTCCAGAGGACGAAGCCGAAGCGCAGAATGAATCCGCAAACTAAAAGTAAAATGTGCAAGTTGCGATCGGAAGTTTTCTGGGGAGGCGAGTCGGGAATCTCGGGAGCTTCCGGGGCAATGACGAGCATAGTGTTTATTGTGGGAGACAATCGGAAAGGCTCGCAAGGTCAAGTTGGTGAAGCGCACTCCTACTCGGCACTAGGGGGACTAGGGTGTGAGCTTAACGGGCGCGAAATCTGGCGAGACAATCAGCGAATATGCGCCGTAGAAAACTCCCTGCCAACACTACAAGCCTATTTTCGACAATTTCGCAGGCACGGTCTATGCATTCAAGTATGAGATTGATACCTGGATCAAGATTCGTTGTCGATCTTTCAGCAAATCTGTGCCGCAGGAGCGGCACGAAACTCGTGGCGATACGTGCAGGGAACAGTTGCTGGTTGTGGTTAATGGCTGCCCCGGGCTCGCATCGGCTTGATATGGACTCACGTGTCGCAATTACCGATGGAAAGGTAGATGACGGAAAAACTATTGCAACGAGCCAATCCTGGTACATGTAGTCACCAGATTTGGCCGTTCAGTAGTGCGCAGCGGTTCCGAGGGTTGTGGACGGGCAAACCGGAAGCTATCCTCGGACGCGCTTTGCCTGGCGGTTTTGTGCGAGGTGTGTGAGCGCAAAACTTCAGTTTTCCGCCCGCCAAAACTCAGGTTGCTAAGTACCTTTATATGGTGCCTTTTCGCAGCGTCTTTCGCGTGGGGTTTTTAGCTCACCCTTTTTGGAGTCTTTCGCCTACCGCTAAGCTGGAAGTAATGGCGCGAATCGGGTCTGCTGGGATTACTTCCGGTTTGCTCGTGAACCAGGCACAATCCTGGCACGGCTGCATCTGATCCCATGCTCACGTTCAGTAAGAAAAGCGGAGCGCCACAAACACGGCCAGTAAAAAGGATTGCGAGCGCGGCGGGCAACTCGTGGGGCGGTGCGTTCAATTGTGACGAACCCACTCGGTTTGTAGCCTTGGCGGCCGCAGTAAGGTCTGCATCACCACGCAATACTGTTCTGTTTTCTCTTGCAATCCGCGCAGTTGCTCCGGGGTTGCCTTAGGAGCAGCAACGTCAAAATGAAGATGGACACTCTCAAAGCCGACGGGCACGTCTTTTGATATGCCAAGGGTTCCTCGAAGATTCAAGTCTCCCTCCACTGTGACCTCAATACGTTCGGTTGGTATGCCCATAGCCGCAGCGACCATCTGACAGGTGATCTGCGCGCAAGCCGCCAGAGCCCCAAGCAAAAGGTCACCGGAACAGGCGCCGGTACCGCCGCCTCCGACTCCCTTGTGAGCTTCGGCATGGTAGATGGCACGCCCGATATCGACCGAGCATGTGATGGGAACATCCGTCTGCGCGCTTTTCGCCCGGAGAGTGATTTGCGAAGCATTTGGGTCATTGCGGTATTGCTCTTTTAGTGGCTTCTGAAGCGATCGAAGATCCATGGCAACCCCATTCTTTCATTCTCGGCCATTTTTCGCTGACCGGGCACCTTCGGCGAAGCGGTCTTGAAACCGCTCCATCTGCTTGTTAGCATATCTGCGCATCAGAGGTACGCCCATGCCGAAATTCGTCATCGAACGCGAAATACCGGGAGCCGGGAATCTATCCGACGTCCAATTGCGCGAAATCTCCCAAAAGTCGATCAGCGTTCTCAAGGTAATGGGTCCCGAGATCCAGTGGCTCCATAGCTACGTAACCGGCGACAAGGTTTACTGTGTCTACCTCGCTCCAGACGAGGCGGCGGTCAGGGAGCACGCACGAAGGGGAGGCTTCCCCGCGAATCGCATCTCCGCAGTCCGCAGAATGATCGACCCGACAACTGCAGAATGAGAGTCGGTTGTAATCCGCCGGCCGCAGGCGGCCTAAGCCATTGGGCACCAGTCATGTGGTTGGATCGTCTGGGCCCGTGGCCGTAACCGAGCGAGCCGCAGAATGTGGCATTAGCACGTCCTCAACAGCTTCCTCGACCGGCATAGCCCAACCTTCTAACCAGGCCGTCGCGCCCGCCGTGTTGGTCAATACCTGCCGGGCCGGGTCCAGGGTGGATTCCAGCTTGGCCTGTTCTGCGGGCGTGAGCGGAGCACCAATGCTTTGGCGCAGCGCCGCCGCTGCGCCTGCCAACCGCAGCGAACGCTCTGCTTCAAGTTGTGCCGCCGCTGAGCACGCGAAACACTCCAGCAGGCGGGCAATTCCGCGTTTATGTTCCAGTTCCCGGAAAATTTTTATGCTTTCCCGATACAGAGAGTCCGCTCCTGGATAATTCCGCTGTTCCCTTGCTAAGCTTCCCAGATCAGCCAGTGTGCCCGCAATGCCCCAGCGGTCACCAAGTTCCCGAAAAATTGCCAGGCCCTGTTCGTACAATGTCCGCGCGGCTGCGGAGTCTCCCAGGTCGCGGGCGACATCTCCCTCGTAGTTTAGCGACCAGGCGATGCCTGTCCGATCACCCAGTCCTCGGAAGATTGAGAGACACTCCGCGTATAGGGAGCGCGCGCGGGCATAGTCACCCTGCAATTTGACGACATTCGCCAGGTTACTGAGAGAACGAGCGACAGCCTTCTTGTCGCCCAACTCTCTCCACAGCACCAGGCTTTCTTCGAACAGAGAGTGCGCAACCGCGACGTCACCGCGGTCCCGAGCAAAGACCGCCAGCGCGTTTAGAGAGACGGCGACGCCCTGCTTGTCACGCAACAGACGCGCGATGTCGAGACTTTCCCTGATGAGCGTATCCGCCGAGGCGTAATCTCCCTGCTCGCCGGTGAGCACGCCGGCGGCAAAAAGCGCGCGCGCGCGCGCCTTCGTGGGTGCCGCCGCTCCTGCGAGCTTCAGCAGCTTGCCTAGCCTAACCCTGCCTTCGGCGAGATACTCGCGCGTCTCCCAGAAGCGAAACAGGGCTGCGCCGAGGCGCAAGCCCCACTCCGCATCTCCAGTTTCTGTCAGCCACTCAAGGCCCGCGCGAAAATTGTCATGTTCTAACGCGAAGCGTTCTAGCCATTCCGTCCCTTCCGCGTCGCTTTGCTCCGTTGCCTCTTCTTCTGCCAGCACCAGGCAGTAGGCGGCATGGGCGCGTTTCGTCAAGGCCTCCTCCCCGCTTGCCTCCAGTTTTTCCAGAGCGTACTCGCGAATCGTTTCCAGCATCACGAACCGCGATTCACCGTTCGCTTGCTCTACCTGTTGCACAAGGCTTTTGTCTACCGTGGATGCCATACCGTCGAGCAGGTCCAAATCGAGATCACTTTTGGTGTCGCATACAGCTTCTACGCCTTCCAGACTGCATCCCCCCACGAATACCGATAATCTTCGGAAAAGCTTCTGCTCTGCAGCGTTCAACAGATCGTAGCTCCAATCCATGGCAGCGCGAAGCGTCTGCTGCCTCTGCGGCAGGTCCCTTGCGCCGCCGGTTAATAGCTGCAACCGGCTCGCCAGGCGTGTCAGCATGGAAGAGGGCGAAAGAACTTTGACCCGAGCAGCTGCGAGCTCGATCGCGAGAGGCAGACCATCCAACCGCGCGCAAATCTCGATGACGGCAGGCGCGTTTTCTCGGTTAAGTTCAAAATCTGGCTTGGCAGCGACGGCGCGTTGTACGAACAGCGCGACGGCGGGGTACTGTGACAAGACCTCCACAGAAGGCATGGACCGCGAATCCGGAAGCGCGAGCGGCGGCACCGGAAATTCATGTTCGCCGTAAACGTGCAACGCTGCGCGGCTCGTTACCAGGATTTTAAGATGGGGGCCCATGACCAGCAGCTCCGCCACGATAGGCGCCGCCGGAATCAAGTGTTCGAAATTGTCCAGCAGGAACAGCATTGGCGCGCGCAATGAATCCTGTAAATTCTTTCTCAGTATTTCGAGCGGCGACTGCCCTCCTGCCTCCCCGATACCCATCGTCTGAACGATCACGGAACCGATCAAGCCCGGATCGCTTAGCGGGGAGAGCGGGATAAAATAAATCCCACCCGGAAAGCTCTCGACAAGGCCACTCGCCACCTCCACCGCGAGACGCGTTTTGCCGATCCCGCCTGGACCCGTGACCGTGACCAGGCGCACATTTTGACGCAGCAGGAGTTCTTTGGCGGCAGCTGCTTCCTTTTCTCGCCCCACAAACCCGGTCCGCGACATCGGAAGATTGGTCGGGCGGGGCTCCACCTCCCTAACTGGCTTCTCCGAGAAACAGTCTCGTATAGCTGCAAGTTCCCGTGCGAGTTCTCGGGTAGATACGTAACGTTTGTCGGGCTCTTTCGCCAGACACCTCTCAATCGCCCAACACAGCGGAGCGGGGGCGTCGCGGTTTTGCGCTCCGATCGGTTCGGCCTGTTCCCGGAGAATGGCCACCAGTGTCTCCGCTGCTGTGCTTCTCCGAAAAGCGCGCTTTCCAGTCACCATCTCGTAGAGCACCAAACCGAAAGAAAACTGGTCTGACCGGAAATCCAGCGGCCGGCCGCCGGCCTGCTCCGGTGACATGTATCCCACCGTTCCTAGAACCAGACCCGATGCACTCAGCGACGTGGACGTACTGAACATGACCGAGCGTTCTCCGCTTGGCGACCCGTGCTTCGCCAAGCCAAAGTCGAGGATTTTGACGAAGCCGTCGTGAGTGACCATCAGATTCTCGGGCTTTAGGTCCCTGTGCGTGATGCCCGCTTCATGAGCCTTGGTCAGACCCTCCGCGACCTGTGTCGCGATTTCAATTGCCTTTCGCATTGGCAGCAAGCCGGAAACAAGCAACTCGCGCAGCGTCTTCCCCTCTACCAGCTCCATCGCAATGTAGTGAGTCGAACCGTCCTGGCCGAGTTCGTAGATGGTTACGATATTGGGATGGTTGAGGGCAGATGCCGAGCGCGCTTCCTGCTCGAAGCGGTCCAAACGGTCACGGTCTGCGGAGAATGCGGCGGACAGAATCTTGATCGCCACACTGCGCTCGAGTCGCGTATCCCGCGCCCGGTACACCTCTCCCATGCCGCCCGCACCAAGTGGGGATTGGATCTCATAAGGACCGAGTTTTGCGCCAGAGGTCAGTGCCATCCGGGCGTCATTATAGTTCTAAGAGAGGGCGGACTTACACTGACATGTAACGCGCGACTTGTAGAAGTGGCGGTGCTCGGCATTTTCGATTCTAGCCACCATGCGACAACTCCCGGATGGCAACACGGAAGTTACCCTTAGACCCGATTTGTCCGGCGGTAGTTTCAGAAGCCGCTTCTCCTGAGTTAAATTTTGTGCGTGGTGAGGAGTCTTGCTCGGACTGTTCCGTAGCCGACCCCCAGGTTTGCGGCGATCTGGCGCAGGCTCCGGCCTTGCGCCTTCAACTCCAGAATCCGTTCGCGGCCTACCGCACTCTTCGGACGGCCCAGCTTCTTGCCATTCGCTCGCGCATTACGAAGTCCGGCGGAGACGCGCTCCCTTATGAGATCGCGCTCAAGCTGCGCAACTGCTGACACGATTGTAAAAAGCGCCTGCCCCAGCGGGCTACTGGTGTCCATATTCTCCTGGTAGCTGATGAATTGGATTCCGAGGGACCGAAATTCCTCCAGCGCCAAAAGTAGATGCTTGGTAGAGCGTGCGAACCGATCAAAGCGCCACACCACGATTGCATCAAACCTGCGCTTCCGGGCGTCCTCCATGAGTTTGTTAAGCTCGGGCCGGAACTCTTTCGCTCCCGATTGCCCTACATCAATATATTCGCGGGCAGGTTCAAATCCTCGCGCCGCGCAGTAGGCGCGGAGATCGCGGATTCGTAGCTCACAGCTTTGGTCTTTTGTGCTGACACGTGCATAAATTGCAACTCGCATGGGTTCGTTCTACGAGGTCGTGATCGCTGACCCGCAGTGGCCAGGAATTTATTCCGGCCGGTTGAATGGCATTCTGGACAGAACGATCCACAGTATATGCCTCCAGATTGGTCCCGATAAACGCGCCTGTGTTAACCTGTCTGGCCACTTTCCGGTTAGTCGGCAACCCGCAAGTTGGGATTTCCCCAACCAGCCGAAACCCTACTGCGAGCAGTGGTGATGCCATCTTAGTGTTCGGGTTTTGGGCAAGCTGACGAACGAAGCCGACTCCGACTTCCAAAACACCATTTACAGGTGAAGAATTACAGGTGAAGTTTCTTTGGGATTCCGAAGAACACTCTCTAAAGTATTGAAACGAATGGTAGGCCCGTGGGGACTCGAACCCCAGACCTCTACCGTGTCAAATCTCAAACCCGTCCGACATGATGCGACACCGAAGAAGTCCAAGTGATAGTTGAGGGCAGTGTTTATGCAGGTGCCGCGCATATTTTATGCCCAGTGCCTATCCCTGAGTGATACCGACGGATCCCCCCGAGATGGTCAGGGATGGCAGGGTTACGACACAAAGAACGACACAAGACCGAAGTGTCAATCATTTTCCAGGGGGTACCCCGGGGTGGTCGAAATCAGCAGATCGGCTGTGGCCGTCTCATTAAAAAATTTGCAAAAAAAGGGGGACGCGGCCCAAGGGAGGGGGATCGGTGGTGACTAAACGATGTCCCATTGGCTATCGGTGGCGCCTAGGGCGGGGACACCTGTCAGGTAATCTGACTCACCAGGAGTTACGAGATCTCTCGGGGAACATTGAGAAGGGCGGAAGGGTGCGTGGAGCAGCGTGCGACAAACGCGGCACATATTCACGCTTGACTGTGCACTTGAACCAGCTGCGATGACGCAAATTCTTGTGGCAACGATGGGAATTCTCTTAGAATCGGTGCGCGTGGACTTCCGGTCCGTATGCACTCCACGTCATAACGCTCGGGGAATGTCATGCTGAAACATATAACTGCTTTGAGTGTGTCAGGCGCCATTGTGCTAGGTGCCATCTACGCGGCAGCCAAAGCTGCCGACACTAACTTCGGTCCCTCGAACCCGTTTTATGCGAAGAGTACCCTGCCGTTCCATGCGCCTCCTTTCGACAAGATCAAGGATGAGGACTATCAGCCGGCCATCGAGGCGGGTATGGCCGAAGAACTTTCGGAGGTACAGGCGATTGCGGACAACCCGGCGGCGCCAACCTTCGAGAATGTGCTCGTCGCCATGGAGAAGACGGGGCGGCTCCTTCAACGAGCGCGAGCCTCTTTCTTCGGGGTCGCCCAGGCGAATACCAATGTCGTGTTACAGAAAGTGCGGACCGCGGAAGCCCCAAAGCTGGCGGCGCACTACGATGCTATCTACCTCAACACAAAACTCTTTGCTCGCGTGGCCGTCGTCTACAAGCGGCGGCAGTCGCTCAATCTCGATCCTGAATCGCTTCGCCTCCTCGATGTCACCTATGACAAGTTCGTCCGCTCTGGCGCAAACCTCTCAGACGCCGACAAAACCGAGTTGAAGAAGCTGAACGAGGAAATCTCGACGCTCTCGACCGCCTTTTCGACAAAACTGCTGGCCGCTACGAAGGACGGGGCCTACGTAACCACGGACAAGAGTGCGCTTGCCGGCATGAGCGATGCGCAGATTGCCGCAGCCGCACAGGCTGCGCAGAGCCGCAAGCAGGAAGGCTATGTGCTTCCGCTTCAGAACACCACGCAGCAGCCGGATCTGGCTTCTCTCAGTGTCCGGACGACCCGCGAAGCTCTCTTTGAGAAATCCTGGAACCGAACCGAGCGAGGCGATGCCAACGATACGCGCGACGGCATCGCGCACCTGGCGCAATTGCGCGCGCGGCGAGCACAACTTCTCGGCTATCCCAACCACGCCGCTTGGAAGCTGGGAGACCAGATGGCGAAAACGCCTGAGGCAGCCTTGAAGTTCATGGACGCCCTCGTGCCGGACGCCACCGCCAAAGCAGCCAACGAGGGAAAAGACATCCAGGATGTGATTGACGCCCAGAAGGGTGGCTTCACTCTCCAACCCTGGGATTGGGACTTCTACGCCGATCAGGTCCGCAAGGCGAAGTACGATTTGAATGACGTAGAGGTCAAGCCGTACTTTGAACTGAACAACGTGCTCGAAAACGGCGTCTTCTATGAGGCCAATCAGCTCTACGGAATCACCTTCAAGGAACGAAAGGATATTCCGGTCTACCACCCGGATGTGCGTGTCTTCGAGGTCTCTGACTCCGACGGCAAGCCGCTGGCTCTTTTTTATTGCGATTACTTCAAGCGCGACAACAAGAACGGCGGCGCCTGGATGGGCGTCTTCGTGAACCAGTCAAAGCTTCTGGGCACTCTGCCCTTGGTTTACAACGTCGCGAACCTTCCCAAGCCGGCGCCAGGAGAGCCGGCGCTCATCAGCTTTACCGATGTCACGACCATGTTCCACGAGTTTGGCCATGCGCTGAATGGCATGTTCGCGAACACCAATTATCCGAGCTTGTCGGGCACCGCAACTGCGCGAGACTTCGTCGAGTTTCCCTCACAATTCAACGAGCACTGGGCTCTCTATCCTGCTGTCTTCGCACATTATGCCAGGCATTATAAGACGGGAGCACCCATGCCCGCCGATCTGGTAGCCAAGATCAAGAAAGCCGCGAACTTCAACCAGGGATACAAGCTCACAGAGTTGGTCGCGGCTGCCGAGCTCGACATGCAGTGGCACACACTGCCCGCCGGCGCACCCCTGCAGCAGCCGGATGCGTTCGAGAAGCAGGCCCTGGAGAAAACTCGCCTGCTGCTCAGCGCCGTGCCGCCTCGCTACCGCTCCAGCTATTTCAGCCATATTTGGGACAGCGGCTACTCTGCCGGCTACTACGCCTATCTGTGGTCGGAGATGCTCGATGACGACGCGTACCAGTGGTTTGAGGAGCACGGCGGCCTGACGCGCGCCAATGGCGACAGGTTCCGGCAAATGTTATTGTCGCGCGGCAACACAGAGGACTTGGCAAAGATGTATGCAGCCTGGCGCGGCAAAGACCCGAGCATCGAGCCGATGATGAAGTACCGGGGTTTGCGGGAATCCGGGCACTGAACGTGGACCTGCGCGGGAATCCCTTTGGCAAGAGATGCACTAAAAAGCGGCGCAGAAATTGCATCTCACACTTGGGCTGCCGACTATCGCCGCCGGGCCCCCGTAGTCACTCGCTCATCACGTCTGCTTCTTTCAGCGCGATCAGCTTCAGCTCCACCGTTTTCGTGACGTCTTCGTTTATCTCTATGACCGTGGCCTTCGGCTCATACTCCTTCAGGAATACCGGATCTTCCCAGGCACCGTGTTCCAGCCCTGCCCAACTGAAGAGTTTGTATTTCCCTGGTGGCAATCCGCGCAGTTCGAAGTGACCGTACTGATCGGTATTCGCAGAATAGGATGAGCGGCGGGTTTTCTTGTCCGGGATCGCCTCTGCCCAAGCGCCAACTGCCGGGAGATTATCTTCATTCAGCACTGTGCCTTGCACATGTGCTCCGCGCGAACTCAATACGATTTCTAGCGATCCGACCGAGCCCTTCGCAATGCGAACCGTCGTGTCCGGCAGAACGTTGTCGTTGTAACGTACCTCTTTGATGTAGCAGTCCTTCGAGATTCCCCATGCATTAAGCTGAAACTCCTCTTCAGAAACGCCCTTCAAGATAAATTGGTTGTTGTCGTCAACTTCGGCGACGGTGCCCGGGAGTGGCTGGTTCTCCGTAGAGTTCGCGGCGATCGTCAGTCCTTGTCGCTCGATCCTCGGTGCTCCGTCCCAGGTGACTCGCCCAGGTATATTCACTCCTTCGCTGACGGTCAACGTCACTCCCTCTACATCTGTATTCGCAACACTGACGTCTTGTCGGGTGACGCGCGTTTTTCCGTCCGCGGAATGCCACAAAACTCGAATGCTATAATTCCCTGATGGCATGTCTGGAAGCTCAAAGAAGCCATCGGTATTGCTCGCGAGTGTTGAACTTACGCTTTCCCACTCCGCTCCCTGATTAATCCGCACGACGTCCACTTGAAACCACCTTTTCCCGCTCTGTTTTGACAGCAGATTCACTACCTTTCCTCGAATCCGATACACCGCGACTTGCCTCATCAGCATGTCGATAGACGCTATCTCGTCGCCCTCTTTGACAGCAATCACGGAAGCCTTTCCCGAATCCGTCACGCCGGGATAGTAGATTTTCGCGTAGGCTTTTTCTCCTTCGCTCTTGTTAGCTCCTGAGAACTCGCGGTCCCCTGCCACATGGTTCCAGGTCTCAGGTTCTGCGGTAACCAGATAGCGTCCAGGTGAAAGCCCAAAGAGTCGGAATTCTCCCAGGTCATTCGATTCGCGCTCATCGGCCTCCTGCAATTTCATTTTTCCGTTGATGTACGCTTCGCGGAGTGCATGAACACGGATGCCTTGCATGGGTTCGCCTTCCTCGTCGAATACACGCCCCGTGATTACCCCTGTCCGTCCCAACTTGAAAACAAGGTCGACCAACTTTTGGCCCGGGCTTAGAGTCAAGTTTGATCCCGAATCGTTGGGTTTCTTCTGACCATATCGCGCGTCAACGTATCCATTGCGGTGCACGGTCAATGTGTAGTGCCCCGCAGGGAGGTTTTTCAACTCGAAACGCCCGTCTGCCGCAGTTGTCGTCGCAATCGTGCGCTCGCGATTTTCATCGCTCCCGAGCCACACCGTTGCTCCTTTCAGCGGCGCGCCATCCATCTTGCGGACCACCATCCCAGAAACGGTGCAGGTCTCCTCTTTTGTCTCTGGCCTTGCATCAGGCATTGCAGGCGTTTGCGCGTCGACGAGGGAGGGAGCAACAAAAAGCGGTAGTAGAGCCAGCAGATTCCGGTACATATAGAACGCCTACCCGCGAAGTATAACCTATAGATTTATCCGGTGGATGCGATACGAGACTTTTGAGACGACGGCTGGTGGCCCGAGTGCCTGATTAGCGCTAACCGGACATCAAGTCGAATCACCCTTCCAAAAAAACGGCCCTACCAGCGTGTGCCCGAACTCCCGGACGACACGCAGAGCGTTTGCAAAGGTCAGTCACCCCGCTCTTTAATGATCACATTTCATTGCAGCGAATCATTTTCCAGGGGGGGCGCCCCGGGGGTGGTCGAAACCAGCAGATCGACTCTGACCGTCTCATAAAAAATTTGCAAAAAATGGAGGCAGAAAGAGGTTAGGTACGGATTGCTGGCGAATTGATCATCCTATCCTACACGCGGATATTTATCCGTAGGCACCGCACATGCCCCGCGCTTAGGGCGCTGTTTTGCTCGTGCCCTGCGTGCTGCCATCCGCAACATAAAACACGTACCTGCCCGTGTAAGGCACTTGCACTCGGCGACCCGCCGGGGCAACCCCACCAGACGTGCCTGTGGATTACGCTGCCGTGGGACGGCGGAACGGGCCGAGTGCGCTCATCCTCATCCAGGAGCGCGTGAAGGCCGGCCTGCGAAACGCGCGTGCGAAGGGCAAGCGCTTAGGGCGCCCAAAGAAAATTCTAGATACGAAGAGGATTGCGGCACTGCGCGCCAAGGGGATTGGCTGGAAGCGAATCGCCGCTGAAATGGGAGTGGGGGTCGGAACTATCTATCGCGTCGCCCTGGAGGGTTACAAAATTCGGGAAAAGGTTTTTTGAACTGCGCCTCTCTCTCGAGGTTTTTCGGGGAAGGACAGTCTGTCTAGGATCGCAATCAGCGAGTGTAACTGTCAGGCCTGGTGTAATCGCGCGCCAACCCGTTGACCCGGCCATGCATCATAGGCTCTATAAGGGCGAGCTTAGATGAAACGCCTTCACTCAGCCATTCTTCTGCTCCTGCCATCGCTGAAGCCTAGGATCGTCCCATATTGCTTGCTCGTCGCTTATGCAGGGCTGATGTAACAGCCGCTGCAGGCGGGGTGAGGGGCTGATGTTAGTGAACGCATTCGGCCAGGTAAATTGGAAGAACGTCGGACAGCTCATCGCTACAAATTAGCCCTTCAGGTCGAAATCAGGCTCGAACTCCTTGAGGTCGGACTCGAGCCGATCCTGGGAAGGACACGCGATATTTCGACTCACGGTTTTTACTTCAGGATCAGCCAGAGGCTCAGCGTAGGAATGAAAATTGGATTTTCGATCATGCCTCCATGGGAAGTTACGCAAGCCCCGCATGCATTTATCAGCGGGCGGGCCAGAGTGATGCGCGTCGAAGAAATTTCGGAAAGCAGTGTCGATCGCGTGGGCGTCGGCGTCGTGATCGAAGGATACAAGTTCGGCCAAGCGGAATCGTCAGCGTGTTGACCGAATCTGGCCCTAGAGGACAGTCGGGCTTTCCCACTTCCGGAAATTGCTGATTAGAGTGAGGTTTGCCCTGGCCACGCACGCGATCACGGATGCATCGTCTATCAACCCCAGTACCGGAATGGAATCAGGAATGAGATCAAACGGACTCACAAAGTAGATGACAGCGGCGACGACCATGAGAATTGAGTCGGCTGGCGCGCAAAACTTGCCCGCGAGGTGGGCGCGAAGGAGACGAAGAAATATCTGCAAGCTTTCCCAAGGAGCAAGAAGAAATTCGTAGCATCGCTCTGATTTGCGGGTGGCTTTCTCAAGAAGCCAGAGTAGTTTTTCCTTGTGTCCAACAAACGACTCGGCTCTTGCCGTTGCCCGTTCAAACGTGAGAGGGGCTCTCTCTTTCATGTGCCGCCCTCGCCTGCGAGCGTTCGTAGATAGTGCCAGACTGAAGTACGCAGGACTTTACGGGCGGGAATCGTTGCGAACGAGAGGTCTTAGGAAGCCGAGGGCGCTAGTCTTGACCGAGTTCCCGCCTCTAAACTGGGGAACCATCGTTGGATGGTAAGCTTAAGAATTTGGAATTACAACAAGAAAACTGGCGCTTCTTCCTGAAACGACTCCGTGAAACTTGCTGCCTTTCAACTTGGTAACAATTGGCATCAATCGAAGTGCAGCCCGACAGACTAACACCTGAGAAGTCGGCCATGCGGACATGTCGCTTTGGAACGATTCCACTTCTCCGGTAAGCGCGGTGGTCTCAATGGGTCGACGCAACACTCAGCTCGAACGGAGGGCAGGCGTCATGGTGAACATTGAATCGATGTGGGAACGGTTGAAATAGCGAACCACCAGTGAGATGGCGGGCATGACCAGATAGATCACGATAAGTCCCGCGGCAGATTCCGCGGGGTCGATCCGAGATTCTGGGCGAATGGCAAAGCACTCGGAAATAATCAACTGCCTGGCAGCGTTTACCAGGCATTAGATATTTCGCTGGAGATAAATCCGCTCCAAACCTCATTCCGTTCGTCGTTGTTTGAAACAAGGCGCCAATGCAAGAATATTCCCTGAACTGCTGTTTGCCACCGGGGAAATATTGAGGCTCATTTCATTTGCATTGTTCTTATTCCTGACCATCGCTCCTCAGCCCGTGTCGGCGCAGTCGGGAGTTGACCAGGAACCAGAAGCAAATCCCGGTCGTCCCACCGTCTCTACCCCGGCAACACTCACGCCTGTGGGGTATCTGCAATTTGAAACGGGTTTCATACCTGCGTATCATTCGCCTGAGTTTTCCTCGCGCTACAGCCTCAACGAAGTTGTGAAGCTTTCCGTCGTTCCGCGCTTGGAACTTCTCACTTCGGCTGAACCTATAGTGCACTTCACGGCTGAGGGGAGTACCGCTAACCGCGTGGGGGATATTTTCCTGGGCGCGCAAGGTGTGTTGTACCACGGGGAAGGAGCAAAGCCCACGCTGGCCGTCAGTTATTTCCGTCGTGTGTACAACGGCGGTGCATCGGAGTTTGATTTCGGAAGTCCCACCAACTCATTTTTGGCCTTGGCAAGCGCAGATGTGAAGGGATTTCACTATGACGCAAACGCTTTTTTTACCGAATTGGTGCAAGGTCCAGTGCGTCGGGGTCAGTTTGGCCAATCCCTGACGATTTCGCATCCCTTCCTGCATCGGTTCACGCTCTCGGGGGAAATATGGCACTTCACACAGCCATTCCTACGGAGCAATGCAGTTGGCAATCTTTGGGCAGTTAGCTATACGGCACGGAAAAACCTGGTTTTTGATGCAGGCTTTAATCATGGGCTGACCAGCACATCGACAAGCTGGGAGGCATTCGTGGGTTTCACCTATTTGTTTCCGCATCGTCTTTGGAAAGCTCAATAGCTGTCTAACTCCCGGTGAGTCGCGTTACAGGACAAATGACACCGCCCTGCGCGGGGTTCCGAAATCCCTAGAAAGACATCGCCCGTAAGTTGAGCAAAATCAGAGGGTGCTACCGGCCTCCGAGTGGGTTCCGAATACAGTTGTTTTTGGAACCTAGCGCCCGCTGCGTCGGGCAACCCGCTCTCGATACTCCTGTAGCACTTCGTCGTAAGTTATTATTCGGACTGCAGGCTGTTCAGCTTTTCTTTTCTCCCAGGAGTCCTACCGATCAACACAGCTTTCTGAGAAAATTCGGGAAGGTAACCGAGAGCCTTCTCTACCGCCTTGAGATTCAAGGGGTCGTCCAGGCTCTCCTCGTAGTCGCTAACTTGAGCCATGGCCTGGGTCACGGCAGGTGCAAGACCTCGATGTAAGTATCTCTTACTTGCCAAGACGCTTGCTCCCGGTCCCTTCAACTCCAGCAATTTTACCAAGACTCGAGGCGGGCGAAACCACAAGTTACGACACAAACCGCGACACAAAACAGGAAGCGATGAAGGTACCTTCGCCGGAAGTCATTGAAAGTATGGTAGGCCCGTGGGGACTCGAACCCCAGACCTCTACCGTGTCAAGGTAGCGCTCTAACCAACTGAGCTACGGGCCTAGAATCCATAAAGTTTAGCATGACTGGCGCGGCAAAGCTGCGGCCAGGCTCACGAGATTTGAGATGCTGCTGTAGAATGCGGCAGGCATTTGCAAGATCGTGCGGGCGGGAGCGCATCCAGAGTGAATGTGAAAATTGATGAGGGGTTGAAGAAAAAATGTCCGCGCGTGGCGCTGGGATGCGTGACGGCGCGCGTGGAGGCGGTGGCATCGCCGGCGGCGCTGACGGAAGAGATGAAGACGCGGGACGCGGAGATCCAGAAACTGCCGTTTCCGCGCGGGGTGCTGGCGTCGCCGCAGGTGGAAGCGACGCGCGCGGCGTACAAGGCGCTGGGAAAAGATCCGGCGAGATATCGCAACTCGGCGGAAGCGCTGCTGCGGCGCGTCGTTGGTGGAAAAGGATTGCCGGTGATCAACGCGGTTGTGGATGTGATCAACCTCGTGTCGGTGGAGAGCCGTTTGCCGGTGGGGCTATATGACCTGGGGCATGTGGTTGGAGAGATAGTTTTTCGCTCCGGGCGCGCGGGGGAAACGTACAAGGGCATCGGGAAGTACGATTTGAATCTGGAGGGATTGCCGGTGTTTGTTGATACCGTCGGGCCGCATGGGAGCGCGACGAGCGATTCGGAACGAACGATGGTGACAGCCGAGACGCGCGAGGTTCTTGCGGTAATTGTTTCGTTTGGCGGGGCGGAGAATCTGGAACGGTGGACGCAGAGACTTGGGGTGCTTTTGCAGCAGTATGCTTCGGGGACGGAGATGCTAACGAAGATTGTAGGATGAAAACACGTCGTCTGCCAGCCCTTTCCTGCATCCACAGTGACTGCCCACTTTGCATCTATCGTTAGCTTGTTCTTTCCATCCCCTACGCACTGGCAGCTGATGGAGACTTTTGGTGGCAAATCAATGTTCGTCGTGCCCTGCATTAAGCCGTACCATCCGTCGTCATGGTAGGTCACGTTGTATTTGACGCCCATCAGTCCTGCCGGATCTAAGTAATTCGGAGAGCTGTTCCCAACATAGTTATAGAAGTTTCTCCCGCCGCTGTACCCGATTGGATCTTCAGAAAGGAATCTTCCGGTTGTGGGATGGTAGTATCTGGCGCGGTAGGATGCTCTCGAGTTTCCTGGCAATGGCGGTTTCGTCCTCAGAGCTCGTTTGGAGTCCTCTAAATGAATAGCTCGGCGCTTACGTGAAAAAACTGCGCCAGTTTCTTTGCCTGTGTTTTGCTAATAGA
>Ga0210408_10001633_pt1 | contig 23113 bp, 29 predicted proteins | sample IncBWH4MmetaG_FD_155471 | JGI IMG/M metagenome (GOLD analysis project Ga0210408, IMG submission 155471) | Forest soil microbial communities from Barre Woods Harvard Forest LTER site, Petersham, Massachusetts, United States - Inc-BW-H-4-M | ecosystem: Environmental > Terrestrial > Soil >...
CTACGTAAATGCTTAAATATAAAGTAGTTATCGTGCATAAAGCCCTGGCGGACAGCTATGACGCGATCCCGGGCCAGGACGGAACGAACGTGGATGCGACGTCGGTGCGCGAACGCTTTCGACATTTGCAGAACTTTCCCACGGATTGAACGCCTCACCAGCATACGACCACAGATCGCCAAGCCGTCAGAAACGCGTCGCGAACAGCGCTCATTGCATTTATATAATGCAGTGGAATATCGCTACTAATAGCTGTGATTAAATATCGCCGCTAAAACACTGGCTATTGACATATCACATTAACAACTAGAATCTGCAATGCTACGTTGATTGTCGCCATATGCGCATCGCATCGTGAAGTGGCTGGATGGGCGGGCAGGGTTCGCCAGCCGGGTTGGGCCGAAGTAATGAGGTTACAATTCAGCATCGAGGCGGAGGTTCGAGCGAGCGGATGTTCCTGAAATTGTGTTGCGCAGTCCGAGGGCAGACGCAGAATCCTACGTAAATGCTTAAATATAAAGTAGTTATCGTGCATAAAGCCCTGGCGGACAGCTATGACGCGATCCCGGGCCAGGACGGAACGAACGTGGATGCGACGTCGATGCGCGAACGCTTTCGACATTTGCAGAACTTTCCCACGGATTGAACGCCTCACCAGCATACGACCACAGATCGCCAAGCTAGCAGAAACCTATGTGGAAGAGGGGCGGGAGGGTGACGAGTTCATATATCTACAAAGTGACATCTGTAATGTACTGGTACTCAAAGGTATGATCCTAAAACACTTGTTGACACTAAAAAATTACACTGGATAATAGTTGATATTGGCATCCAATAAGATATACTTCCCTCGGCGCCTATAACGGCGGGGCGAGCAATAAGAGGTGATCTTCGATGACTAAGCCTGAAGAACCAAACACGCAGACGCTTCGCGCATTGCGCCTAATTGCGCTGGCGCTGCTACGAGGTATGAAGCAGAGGGAACAGATTGATTTAATGGATAAAGCTGGATACGGCCCGACCGAAATCGCAAATTTTTTGTCTTCGACGCCCAAAGCCATTTCCGTCAGGCTCGCGGAATTGCGCAAAGCACGGGAAGGCCGGCCACTTCAAAATAGGACAAGAGCCAGCCTAGGCTCGGCACACTAACGACGAACAAGGTGGGAAGGGGAGCACATGCCACACAAGAAAGAACGAACTCAGGCGGACGCAAGCGCGGAACTACTCAGGGATCTATTGATCGTCGCACTGGCCAACTCGGACGTGCCTCAGCTCGAGATTAGAAAAATCGTTGGATGCGACATCCATAAAGTTAGCCGTATCGCGAAACACATCAAGAAAGAGAAGGCGCAATGAAGAGCCCAGAAGTCCAGGCCATCTCCGGGCAGCTCGACAGGATAATCCAAATCTTAGAAGACATTTTCATCCTGCAGGCTTCAATCACGCAAATGAACCGAAAAAAACTCCGTGCGGTAGTAGGCCTAGACATGCAGAGGGTGAGCAGGATTTCAAAGCACATCAAATCGCGGGTTAATTCGGGTGACACGCAGGGCAGCCACTCTTGAGTCATGTATCCGGCAACAGCAGTAAGTGGTCTAGGACAATACGCCGAAACGATGTTGAATCGGTAGTCGCCCAAAAGCAGAGAAATTAGTAGCCGAAAGTTAAGAGGGATCCTATTGTGGCAAAAAGGGAAAAACAAGGCGACGATCAACAGCTATTGCCGAGTCTGTTGCTCGTCTTCGGGTATATCGCTGTGAAGGACTTAGAGAGACGGGAAGACCGCGTTCGCGTGTTAAGCCGGTTGGGCTATGGCAATCAGGAAATAGCCCTAATTTGTGACACCACTCCTCTCACTGTCGCAGTCATGAAGTCGAATCTGAAAAAGAAGAAGAGGGAGGGAACAAAGTGAAAGCCGAAAACAATGGCGGGCAACCTCAGTGTTCTCTCGACTCGGTTCGCCTTATGATGGCATATCTCTGCGTCGCCCCTGAGAAGGAAGCAAGCCTCGAGACGAAGGTCGGAATACTGACGCGATTCGATTTGAGCAACACCGAGATCGCGAGGATTTGCGGGAGCAAGGTTCAATCCGTCAAGAATGCCCGGGCCGCATTGAAGAAACTTGGATCGCGTAAGGCCAAGTGACGACTGGTTGGCAGTGTAGCGTCTTTTCTGGACTTGTCTGATGGATCTGCAGGAACTAATCGTTCGCGGAAGGTTTGTATTTTCAAACGCCCCCGAGAGACTTGGTGTGTTCAAGCTCGTTAACGGGAGGCGAACTGCTTCAGATATTGGAAGAACTCTCAAACGACATGTGAACAATATTCATCGAGATCTTAGGCTGCTCAATGACGCCGAACTGATCCGGCCGCGCATTAACGGCGATGGAATGCAAATTCGGGACGCGGGATTCCTCCTATATGAGATAACGCCCCTTGCCAGGACTGTACCCACGAATTACTTCCTCGGCCCTGCGAAGCTTGTAAACGGAAAGCAGCCCTTGGCCCACCAGTCTAAGCAGCCTAAGAGGTTATCAAGCAAGCGTCTTGCCGCCGTCCCTATGCCGACTGAGGTCGAGCTCTTGGATATTTGTAAGGAAGGTGAAGACCAAGTGTACGAATTCAAATCTGCGGGGACTGAAGTGCGAAAAATAACCCGAGAAATCGCCGCCATGTTGAACACTAAACAGGGGGGGATAGTGCTATACGGGGTCGACGATGACGGAACGATTCAAGGATCCGACGTAAGCAGACAAAAATTTGATCAGCCGTTACAGAATTCCGTAAAGAATTCTATCTCGCCTGCAGTGACCGTGGGGCTGAAATCTGTATCCGTTATGGGAAGTCAGATACTCGCGATATTGGTGCCGCCCTGGAATAGGCGGGACGTATACCAGTTTGACGAGAGGGTGCTGATTCGGAAAGGGACAAATGTGTTCGCCTGTAAACCCGAAGAACTCCGAAAATTGCACAAAGGTGAATACGTCATCTAGGCCGCGTGGCCTAATCTTCGGGGCTCTTTTGTTCCAGTCTGGGAATGTCACTCGCGTTTCCCGCAACCCACTCAATCCACAGCCCTTAATTTATCACTTGACAAATAGAAGCAGGTGCGGTACTATCTAGATAAGGTTCTGCTGACGTGTCCCCGTTTCGCCCTTCCCTTTACCCTCCAATAGACGTGTTTTCGCATCCGCCCCTCACAAGCCAATCGAATTTCTCCGCCTCCTACGCAAACCCTCGCTCCTCAATAACTTGCGCACTCTTTGTTTCTCTTGCGGCCATTTTTCGCGCTCGCTCCCTTTGTTTTCAACACCTTGCGCACTCTTCGACAAAATACCGGCGTGGGGGGCATGTCACGGTCCCTCGCTACTCGCCAGCTTCGCCAAATCTCTGCATCGCAAGGAAACAAAAATCGATCGCCGACTTTGCACAATTCTGGTGCATCCATAAGTCCCTTTAGAATGAACACTTGCAAAAGTGTGTGAAAACAAATGACTTTAACTAACTTTAGAATGAACACTTACGCAAAAAGGGGGGGAGGGGGTGGGCAAGAATTGCTATCTCAATCCCAGATCGTCCTCAAACTGTTGAATCACGCCGTAACATTCACATGCCGTGCCCTGGAGTTTCCTGCGGTTCACGATCTTCACCGCGCCTCGCACATATTCTATGATCCCTTTCTTTTGCATTACGCCTGCTGCCACGCTCACGCTGGATCGGTCCGTGCCCATCATCGTCGCAATGAAATCGTGGGTGATCGGAAGCATTCCCAAATTCACCCGGTCTTGCGTCATCAGCAGCCACCGCGAAAGACGCTGCTGTATATCGTGCAGTCGATTGCACGCCGCGGTTTGCGCAACTTGCATCCCTTGCAGTCCCGTATGCCTGGCCAAGATCATCTGCAACTGCGGCGCCGACTGCAGAATTCGTTCCAGCGCGCTCCCAATCATTCGGAAGCCATCCCCCGCGATCTGCACTACTTCCCGCACCGAACTTCTGCTCAAACCAACCGCCAATCCGGCCCCAACGTAACCTTCACTCCCCACTACACCCACTTCCACTGTTCGACCGTCTTTGGTCACTACCACTTGCGATACCATTCCTCGATTCGGGAAATACACGAACTCGATGTTTTGCGTCGGCTCGTGAAGGCTAAGATGTTGCGGCATATCGACATACGTCAAATCCGCACGCATCAGCTGATATTCGTTGTCGGGCGCTGCCAGCAGTACTCTGTTCGTTACGTGCTTTCCCTCGATGTTGGTCCGTTTATCTGTGTGTTGGACTCGAAAGTTTTTCCCGCTCATGTCCGTCCTCGATGGCACCAAAATGCGGCGCATCCTGGGTAAAACCATGGCCTAGAGGTTCTATTTCAATTTACTTAAGAAAGGGTCTGACAAGCTGTGCGGAAAACGACACTTACCAAGATAAAGCCGAGCAAATCACGCGGCCGGCAGTTGACCTTTGGCGACCGGGACTGAGCCCGCGTATGTGGGGTATCGTACAGACCTGAAGAAATATCTGTGATTTGATTTTGGCTTAACCGAAATGCCCGACAATCAGCGCCAGCACCCCTGGGCGAAGTCCTTGGAACGTAAGTGGGTGCGAGTATGGTGTCGATGAAGCACAGCAGAAGGAAGTCCGAGCCCGTGCCGCGGAAAAGGGGCGAATTCGACGCCCACGCATTCCTGGATTCCGCTGGCGTCTCGAAAAAAGTTAGGCAGTTTGAGAGAGCCGATATCATCTTTTCGCAAGGCACCCCCGCCGACACCGTCATGTATATACAAGAAGGCGCGGTGAAAATTACCGTCGTTAGCGAGGCCGGCAAGGAGGCCATCATCACCGTCTTGCGGCCGGGCGACTTTTTTGGCGAGGGCTGTTTGGCGGGTCAGCCGCTAAGGATGGGGAATGCCACCGCGACTACATCTAGCACCGTGCTCGTCATTGACAAGATGGAAATGCAAAAAGTGCTGCACGAGCAGCATGCTTTATCCGACCTCTTCATCAACTTCGTGCTGAGACGAAACATTCGTGTCGAGGAAGACTTGGTCGATCGGCTTTTCAACTCCACGGAGAAGAGGCTCGCGCGCACCCTTCTCTTGCTGGCCCGCTACGGCAAGCAAGACCAACCTCACAACGTTCTCCCTAAAGTATCGCAAGAGACCCTGGCGGAAATGATTGGCACAACCCGCACGCGCGTCAATTTGTTCATGAACAAGTTCAGGAAGCTCGGTTTCATCAAATATAACGGCGGAGTTCAGGTCGATTCCTCTCTCTTAAGTGTCGTATTGCACGATTGACATCGAAAACGGTGGTCATGCCACGGAGGGAGTGACAAATTATTTGTAGCATTGATTCATTATGTAAGCGACGCGACGAAGTCAATGGACTTGCGTGCCTACCAACATTCCACCCAATGTCGAAGGGCGGTTAAGCCACCCAAATTCCCTGACCAACCACATCGGCAAGCTTGCCTAAACAAACGAGCAGCAACGTGTTCGCGGTCCAGTTCCTTGCTGGAACAAGCAGCGCTTACAGGTCCGCTGCACTGGGGACATTTGAATAACAGGATGTGAGCAAAACTCCGCGGTAGGTTTCGTGGATCAGTACCTACAGAGGTCGATTCCAAGGGAATACTCCCGTAGTTCTGCTTGGCTTCTTAATTTCAACTATCGTGTTGGCCGAACGACCCCCAGTGTGACAACAACTCGGCTTCCCGTGCTTTGGTCAAGGACAAGATACTCGCCGGGAGAAGAGGCCGCTAGTTCCTTGATGTACGCCTTGGCAGCTATGAAGGTTTCTGCTGCACCACGCCACATCACACTGCCGTCCGAATCAGTTTTGAAAATATCGAGAGGGTAGAACATCGCTGAGACCTCCCTTTCTTTGGAAGTCCTCTTGTACCAATTCGGAACACTCGCAGTCTGTCGTGTTTAGGACAGAGCGACCAGTTTGCCGTGGCGGGACTACAGGTCGTTGGTGAGGAAAACCGGCGAGCGCTGGACGTGTCCGTAATTGTACAGACCGACGAATCCCCACGCAGTAAGCTTCTTTCGTCATCCGCAATCTAGTTCCTCTCGATTCCAAACCCGGCGGCTCATTCTCAGGTGACAACTCAGGAGGGGGGACCCAGAGTTGGCGGAGCGATTCGTCCGCTACACTCGTGAAAAGCAGGAATCAGTAGAAGAGACAACCATGATGTACAAGCCATTTATTTTGCTGCTCGGAATATTTCTGGGTAGCCAACGCCTGGCCGTAGCGCAAACACCCCCACCACAGATCGTTCTAGCCCAAGAAAACGTCGCGCCGATCACATCGATGCTCCCAACGTCGATGCTCCCAACGGTATCGATCGCTTTGCCAGCATTTTCCTTTTTTCTGTTCGAAGACCTAAAATCCAATGCCCATTTCAGTCGTCCGTTAGCGGGAGCTTACCAGCGCGACTTCAGCCTGGACCATCTTTCGCCAATAAACGAAGTCAGGAGTTTGATTCTCACGCAGTCGAGCCTGCCGCTCTTCCAGTTCTGGGGAGGACGGCTACAACTGGACGCCTTCCAGAGCACGCTGCGCATTCAAAACGGGCAGCTTGGCCTTGTGGGCACTGGCGGAATGCGGAACGCTCGTCTCTCTGGACAAATCTATCCCGGCGGGCCGCCTTCGGTTCATCTCTCTGGCGTCAGCTTGAACCTTCGCTTTGGCCGCGACGCGCGAATCGGACACCCGGCCCAGCTATGGCGGCGTCTGAGTGGGATGATTGGTGCTGTTCTCAATTAAGGTGTTGACGTCCGGAGGAATGTCGGACACCCGAGGACTTTGGTGTCCTGGGGTGTCCTTTTTGGGGGGTCGATGCGTTGAGGTGGTCGATCACCTCATGTCTTACGTATTGCAGTTATAGTCGAGTTGAGGCGGCGGTGTCTGTCTTGTTTGGGACATATGCACACGGCGGCTGTTCCGGTTACTCGGCCCCGGATTGTGCCAAATGGGACAGAAGCCTGCCGCCAAACCGCGTACGATGCGGGCGGGTTTAGTCTGTGCAGGAGCAACATGGCACTGAGGATGACGAAGAATGAAGTCGATGGCACTTCCATCGTGGCACTGGATGGTCGCATCGTACTCGGCGAGGAAAGCCAGGCGCTGCGTGTGGAATTGAAGAGCCTGACCGCCGAAGGCAAGAAGAGAATTGTCCTGAACATGGACAACGTAAAATATATCGACAGCGCAGGGCTAGGCATTCTTGTCGCCGCGCACGTATGCGCGAAAGCCGAGGGCGCATCGCTCAAGCTCACTAATCTGGGCAGGAAGTTCCAGGAAGTGCTGCAACTCACCAAGCTCCTGACGGTTTTCGACGTGTACAGCACGCAAGCAGCCGCTATCGCGAGTTTCCCGACATTGACGGACAAGGCTGCTGCCGAAAAGCCGAGTGTCACCCTGCCGGGAACGGTCGAACAGGTCATCGAATCTCCGCACGCGCGCGTGCCGGAAAAAGTAGAGATTTCTGTCCAAGGGGCAGATGAACTGTATCAAGAGATTCGCATCGACAACACACTAAGGGACGAACACGGCGATGAAGTGGGACTGAAAGAGGGTGCCGTCGTAGAGGTCACGGTCGAAGCCGCGGCAGGGGCAACCAAAACAAAGGTCGCCGGCACCACGAACTGAACCGCGCTACGAATTGGATCAACCGCTAGCCAATTTTCTGGCCCGGAAAATTAAGGAAACAACACAGCGCACGGATCGAATGCCGCCACGTTCGATGGATTTTGCTCCCGTCCATGGAGCTTCCCTAAACGCGAGTTCAATGTACCGTTACTGGACGCATTGCCAGTAGGAAAAACGCGAGGTTTTAGCTATTACTTGAGCTGTCCCCGCAGGATGAATCTGCGGAGTCTTGATGTCAGATTCGACGAGCTTTCTTGACAACCTAAAGAACCTTGGACTGTTCATGTCCGTTGCCTTGGAGCACATTCAAGCGAACGGCGACGGATTCGTGAAAGATGCAACCGGGATCCAAGTACGACATTTCGAGAGGTCTATCACGCAAATCCGCACACTTGCAGAGCAAACGGAAAGAGAGTTCAACAAGCTTGAGTATTTGATGGCCAACCGCCCACGTAATTCGGGCTGAAAACTGGCGAGCGTCGCTTGTTGAGGACTGATTACGTCAGGCGCCGCCTCAGGTAGGCACCAACTAGGAGCAACCCGCCTCCCAGTAACATTAGCGAAGATGGCTCCGGAACGATTGACTCGGCATCCGACTGGAAGCTGACCGTGTCCTTAGCGTCATTGCTCCAGGTTATTGTGATGCCAGGCTGAACTCCACCGGTCTCGGTGACTTTGCAGCCGGTAGGGAACGTGTTGCAAGGTACGCCAATTCCCGGTTTTCCGGGGATCTCCAGGTCAGAGGCGAAGATCACGCGAAGTTTATTCTTATCAGAGAAGTCCGATAATACGAGGATTGCGTCACTAACGTTGCCGTTGTCTCCCCCAATCAGGGTGAGTAGCGGGGCTTTAAAGGAGCTAGAGTCATCGGGTCCAACGATCGTCGCCATGCACCCCTCTACCGACACCGGCGACCGCGGTTTAAGCTCTATGGTAAGGATTCCGCATTCATTGATTTTGACTTTGGACCCGGATGTACTGGACGTAATTGTGGCGGTAACGGTGTCGGTCAGGTCGTTGAACGTTACCACGTCGGCGCGCGCTGGCAGAGCTAGGACCACCGCCGCTGCCAAAAGGCTTGCCAACGCGGCAGTGACCCTGGCACACCTACCACATTGCATTGCAAGTCTGAGCTTCCTCATGCAGCGGCTCCTTGGTCGGCAATTCCCTTGAGCTAGCCGGAAGCCGACTCAGACTCAGGGCGCGTCCTTATTAGCCCTTATTGGCTTATCGAACAATCGGTGAATGCACGGAGTCGCTCTAGGGAAACCCTGTAGAGGCAATAAGCAAGAATGGAGGGAGCTGGAGGCAAAGGCGGACAGGCAGGGTTACGTCGGTAGGCGCTCTGATTTCGAGACGCTGCAGCGCCTGAAGCTCTTAATGCTGTTCGCCGAGAGTAACCTCGGCCAACGTGTCGCGCCAGGAACTCTCAACGTGAAGACCCGAAGGATGGTTTACGTCCACGGTTGCGAGCCCGTGCACCAGCGCTGGCGGTGTTTCTCGTGTTCCGGATCGTCGCGGTGCTTACATTACCGAGTTATTGAGCGGATTTGCGTTGTTGGCCAATTTCACATGGTCAGGACGACGCGGAACTGGGCGTTGCCGCTTATCATGCGCGCGTAAGCCTCGGCGGCCTTTTCGAGCGGATAGGTTTCGATCATGGGACGCACGCCGGTTAGTTCGGCGAAGCGCAACGTGTCCTCGGCATCGGCGGGTGTTCCGGAGGCCCAACCTTGAATACTTCGGCTTCCATTGATGAGCTGTACGGGTGTGACCTCGATGGGATCCATTGACGCACCAATGACCATCAACTTTCCGTTGGGCGCCAAGCCGTCGATTACCTCGGACATGGATTTTGAGCTTGGAGCTGTCGCTAGAATAACCTGCGCGCCGCCTAATTTTTGCAATGCCTCGGCGGCGTTGGTCGCTTTGTTGTCGATATACGCGTTCGCTCCGAGTTTTTTTGCGAGCGCGGCGCTTTCCGAGCCGCGCCCGACGGCCGCGACCTTATAGCCAAACTTGCTGGCGAATTGGATTCCGAGGTGACCCAGGCCGCCGATGCCCAGCACGGCAACCAGGTCACCGGGCATCGCACCGCTGTGGCGCAACGCGTTGTAGGTGGTGATTCCAGCGCAGAGCAGCGGAGCTGCTTCGACGTCATTTAGATTTTCGGGCATCACCGCCAGCGCCTCCGCGGGAGCCAGCATGTATTGCTGGTATCCGCCGTCATAGCTGACGCCAGGTACTTGCAGATTTTGGCAATTGCGAAAATCTCCGCGCCGGCACGCCAGGCATGTGCCGTCGTGGCCGCCATGCCAGCCAACGCCGACGCGCTGTCCGTTCTTCCACCCGGTGACACCGGCGCCGACTTCGTCGATGGTGCCAACGACCTCGTGACCTGGCACGCGAGGGTACTCGATGCCGGGCCACGCGCCTTCTTTGGTGAACAGGTCACTGTGACAGACGCCACAGGCTTGCACCTTGATGCGCGCCTGCCCCGCAGACGGCGTCGGAATCTCGCGCTCGACAATTTCGAAATCTGCCCCGGGTTTGGGGATCTGCGCCGCCTTCATTGGTGCTATCGCGACTCTTGTCGTTGCCATAGGTCCTCCCATAAATTTTAGGCATTGTACGTCTGATATTCACAGACTACTCTTTCTTCGACCATGGAGGGGTGACGCCGGACATGCGCGCGTAAGCGACGAGCTGTCCCATATGCTCGTTGGCGTGGACGATGATGCGAAGGTACATGCCGTCGACGGTGGCGTCGCGATCGGCGATGTGGACTTTGCGCTCGAGATCTTTTGGGGTGACCGAGGCGTGCGCTTCCTTCACCGCGTCAAGCGAACGCTTGAGCCAGCCGATGACGTCGGCTTTGGAGGTGAGGCTCTTTTCCATTTCGAGCTTGAGCTCGGTGGGCATTTTCGGGCCGGTGACGCTGAGCAGGTAGAAATTGGCGAGGGCGATGTGCATGTAGACTTCGCTGGTGGAGCGCACGCCGGGCGCGGGACGCCAAGAAAATTTGTCCTGCGGCGTGGCTTCGGCCAAGTCGAGCAGTTGCTTCGACACATGCTTCCACTCACCGTCGTAGCCTTGCCAAATGCCCTCCGGGGCGCTCTGCGCAAGCGTCGGGCGCGCGCAAAGTGAAAGCAGCAGCACAAGAAGCGCTTTCTGCATGGAGCCTCCTATTGGCGTCATTCTACGAGGCCCTGGTACAAAACGGAGGCCATTCTAACGCAACAGGCGAGGGCAGAAGCAGAACGACGTAATTTTTTTACATTTGGAGGGCTTCGCGATGCGCGACGCTTCACATACGGGCACGAGCTCACATGAGGCGGCGCTTTTGTGCCACTAAGTCGTCCAGGATGCGGAATTCATTCTCTAATTGTTCTGCCAGGCTGCGAATATTGCTGATCGATCTTTCCGCTTGCCGCACCTGCGGCCCACTGGCGGCTTTCAGGAATTGCTCGCGATGGGCCTGGATATGCTCCAAAGCGACGGACATGACGAGGCGGAGGTTAGCGAGATTGTCCAGAAAGCTGTGCGAATCGGGCATGGCGACGGACCTCCCATGGTGGGGACGTAGCTGGGGCGGACGGCCGACATAAGTAGCGATAGCGCAAAAAGCAGGGCCTTGCTACTGGCTTGGAGGGCAATTTTAGTGCAGGGTCAAAATTGAGTGAACACGCGGCGGACAGTGCCCAAAAGCAGCTGGGAACATCAAATGATTGCCCAAGCCCGGGACGACCTAGGGTTGCCTACAGATTTGAACGTATTGCCCCCCCGGGTACTGCCTGTATAGCGTCTTGGCTGTCTTTAAAAAACTGAGAGATACCCGCGGGGTACGAGGAAAGCTAAATGTCCGAAAAACCCAGTGTGACCTTGCCCGGAACGGTCGAAAAAATCATCGAGTCCCCGCACCGGGAGGTGCCGGAGAAAGCGGAGATCGCGGTGCACGGAGCGGATGACCTGTATCGCGAAATCCGCATTGACAACACGCTCACCGACGAGAACGGAGAGGAAGTGAAATTGAAGGAAGGCGCAGAGGTAGAGGTTACGGTGGAGGCCGAGGCGGCAGCGACAGCACCAAAGGGCAAAGGGAAAAAGAGAACGCCTGACGCTTGAACCACGGTTCGATCTTTCGCCGGGTTGAGCGAACCAGCAACGCAACAAGTTTTCCCGAAGAGCGACTTAGTGGGGATCGAATACCGCGCGCGCTTGCGTGATAAGCGGACGCAAATCCTGATGCTTGGAGAAGACGGCGCGGATGCCGATTTGCAAAGCCGCGTGCTCCGTTTCCGCCATATAGTGCGCCGTCAGCATAAAAATAGGGACCGCAGGGAAGAGGTCGCGGAAAATTTTAGCGGCCTCAAAGCCATTCATCACCGGCATGGAAAGATCCAGGACGATGAGATCGGGTTTCAGCTCCCGGGCCTTGGCAATGGCGTCGACGCCATTTTCCGCTTCTCCGCATACAACCGATGCCATTGAACTTTCAAACAGATCGCGTACGGCGGTTCGTACGGCGGCATGGTCGTCGACGATGAGGATAGTAGGCAATGTGCGTTCCTTCGGTGAGCTGGAGCGCAAGGTGCAGAGGGCAGAACGTCCCGGGGAGGAACGCTCTGGGTGTGGGCAGTCCATCGACAGTGCAAGCTGAACACAAGTCATGAAAGATGACAATCAGGTTAAATGGTTAGGCCTGACTGATAGAGCGTAAACGTTAACACGCGGCTCAGCATGGTGAAAGCGGGCGGCGTCCGGGCGAACGCGCGGCGCCGTTCACCTCAGATCGGGAGGTGTCCTTGCTTGTGGTCAAGCGTGCTATGCGCTGTTCTGCATCCACGTCCGCTGCTACCATTAATTCTATGAGACTGAAACGGGTTCTATTGGCGCTTTTGGTTCTGCCGGTGGCGGTGCTATTGCAGGCTTCGGCGGGTGCGCAGAATGTGGATGAGATTCTGAGTAAGGTGCTGGCGGCGCGGGGCGGGCTCGCCAAGATTCGGGCCATCCATTCGGAGCGGGTTTCGGGGAAGATTTCGTTTGGAGATATGACTGGTCCGTTTGTTGTGGAGTTCAAGCGGCCGCTTAAGATGCACATGCAGCTTACTATTCAGAACCAGACGCTGGTGCGGGTGTATGACGGGCAGTCGGAAGGTTGGGCGAACAATCCGTTTGCTGGGAAGGCCAATCCGGAGCCGATGAGCGAAGACGAATTGAAGAATATCGCGGACGAGGCAGACATGGACGGCCCGCTGGTCGATCATAAGAGCAAGGGGAACAAAGTTGAGCTGGTGGGGAAAGAGAAGCTCAACGACAAAGATGTGTGGCGGGTGAAGCTGACGACGAAAAATGGGGATGTGCGTTTTTACCTCTTCGACGCAAACTCGTTCCTGCTGCTCAAGTGGGAAGGCAAGCGCAGGCAGAACGGGCAGGAATTGCCGGTAGAGTCTTTTTTCAGCGACTATCACGAAGTCGGCGGGTTGAAATTTGCTTACGCCATTGATTCGGGCAGCTCGGCGACGGAGATCGAGCAGAAAATAAGAATCGAGAAAACGGAGCTGAATCCCAACTTGAACGACGCCGACTTCAGCAAACCAGCTACGCCGGCGCAACCGCCCTCCTGATTGGCGCTCACGCCGGGCGGTGGCAGCGAAAGATCATGCAGGTGATGTCGTCCGATTGGCGCGTTGCGCCAACGAAGGCGTCCACGCGGGTCATCAAAAAGTGCAGGGACTCTTGCGCGGTAACGTCTGGAAGCGAGCGGATGGCCGCTAGCCAGCGTTCATTGCCAAATTCGGCGCCGTTTTCGTCGAAGGACTCGACGACGCCGTCGGTGAAAAAGATTAGCGCGTCGCCAGGATGCAAATCCTTCGTGGAACTCTCGTACGGTGCCGCGGACTCAATTCCGAGTGGGACGCCGCCGACGTCGAGTTTTTCCATGTCGCCGTTGGCGCGCCGCAGAATGGGCGTGTTGTGTCCGGCGTTTACGTAGCTGAGGCGGCGCGTCGAGGGCTCATATTCGGCAAGCACCGCAGTGGTGAAGCGGCGGCCATCCATGCTGTAACCGCAGGCGTAGCGATTTAAGCGCATCACCAGATCGGCGAGCGACGCGCCCTCTCCCGCGATAGTGCGCAGGCTGGCTTGCAGCGTGGCCATCAGCAAGGCCGCAGGAATGCTTTTACCGGCGACGTCGGCGATGACCAGAGTGAGTTTGCCGCCGTCCGCGGGAGCTTCGGTGGCGAAAAAAGCGTCGTAGTAATCGCCGGCAACGGAATTTTGCGGGCGAGAGGCGAAGGCGATCTCCGCGCCGGGAACCTCCGGGGGGAACGATGGCACGAGCCAGGTTTGAATTTCCCGCGCGATTTCCAGATCGCGCTTCATGGTGACTTTGTCGGCTAGCTCGAGGGAAAGCAGGAGCAAAAACAGCGCCGCCGCGACGAATTCAAACTTTACATCCAGGAAGAACGCGCCAATTTGCAGCTTGAGGCTGGACAAAAGAAAAATTATGAGGGCGACGAGAAAAAGCACACGCCGGGCCGGCGTCATCTTGAGCACGAGGGCCCAGAAAAATTGTTTCGCCACCTGAAGAGGCTGGCGCCAGCGCGGAAGCTTTTTGATTTCGTCCCAATCGACGTCGGTGCCGTAAAAACCGTAACTGGCACGGGCATCGGCCGCGAATTGCGTCCATAGGTCTTCGATCTGGCGGCCTTCGCTGACGCGCTGCCAGAAATTGCGAAGCTGCGTGGTAAAACGCTCGCGTGCGCGAAGAGGCGGCGCCTCAGAAGCTGCGGGAGGGGTGCTCATCCGGAGAGAGTATAGGTCATTCCTTTTCGTCGTGCTCGTCGCTGGTTTCGGAATCGTCGGAGCGGAGTGAGCCGCCGAATTGGACGGAGGTGAAGCCAAAGCGATCGCGCAGGGCATCGGTGGCGCGGGTTAGTTTTTCGAGTTTGGCGCGGCGTTCGGCGGAGAGCAGGTCGAGTTGTTCATTCCCGTGGGTCAGGTTGCTGAGGCTTACGCCGAGGAGGCGGATTCTGCGTTTATGGTTGCGATGCTCGCGGAAAAGATTTTGGAAGGCGGCAAAAATATCGGTGTCAAGTTGTGTCGGCTCGCTAAGCGTTTTCGAGCGTGTGTAGGTATCAAAACCTGCGTAGCGAATGGTGAGAGTGAGCGTGCGCGCGGCAAGGCCCGATTCGCGCAGGCGCTTGCAGGCTTTTTGCGAGAGGTGACTGAGCATTGCGGAGAGCGCGACGGTGTCGTCGGTGTCTTCGCCGAACGTATGATTGTGCGAAATGGATTTGGGTTCGGCGTCGATTACGAATTCGTAGGAGTCGCCGCCACGGGCTTTACGGTAGAGAGCGGTGCCCCACTGGCCGAAAACCCTTTCGAGCTTTTCGAGAGGCTGCGCCGCGAGTTGCTCGACCGTTTCGATCCTTAGCGCACGCAACGCGCGTTCGGTGACCTCGCCGATGCCAGGAATTTTGCGGACCGAGAGAGGCGCGAGGAAACGGGCTTCACTTCCTGGCGGAACCCACAGCAGGCCCCGTGGCTTGGCCTGATCGGAAGCGACTTTGGCGACGAGGCGAGTGGTGGCGAGGCCGGCGGAGCAGGGAAGTCCGGTGTCGCGAGTAATTGTGCGAAGCAGTTTGTCAGTCGCAGCGAGCGGCGGACCGTGCAGGCGTTCGGTGCCGGAGAGATCGAGATAGGCCTCGTCGATCGAAACCATTTCGACGATGGGAGAGAATTTCGCTAGGATGGTGGCGACGCGATCGCTCCATTCCGAATATTTGGCGTGATGACCTTCGAGATACACGGCGTGGGGGCAGAGGCGCCCTGCGGTGCGCAGGGGCATCGCGGAGTGAACGCCGAACTTTCGGGCTTCGTAGCTGGCCGCAGTGACGACGCCGCGCTGATTAGGTTGCCCGCCGACGATTACGGGTTTGCCGCGCAATTCGGGACGCTCAAGCAATTCCACGGACACGAAAAACGCGTCCATGTCGACGTGGAGAATCGATGCGACGGTCGGCAGCGTGTGCTCGTCGACAGGGCCGTGAATAGCGCGGAAGCGAGCAAAGTCCGGCATGACGCAAGGATACGCTCTTCACTTTTTGTTCGCTATAGATTCGGCGAGATCAAAGGCGCTCAGCGGCGATGACTCGGGGGATGCCGGCTAGGTCGTTGGTTACGCCGACTGCGGTCCATTCTGGAGTGTCGAACAGAGCCTGGACCGCGGCAAGGCTATTATGGCCTAGCTCGAGGACAAGGATTCCGCCTGGCTTGAGATGCTTCGCGGATTGGGTGATTAGGTCGGCGTAGAGTTCGTAGCCTTCTTCGCCGCCGAATAGGGCGGTGTGGGGTTCGTGGTCGCGGACTTCGCGGGGGAGGGAGGGGGCTTCGCGGCGGCCGATGTAAGGAGGGTTGCTGACGATTAGGTCGAAATGAAGTGGCGAGTGGCGAGTGGCGAGTGGCGAGTGTAGGACTAGGAGATTTGCTTCGCGAAAATCGATTCGGTCGGCTAGCTGGTGGCGACTTGCGTTTCGCTTTGCTACCGCCAGCGCTGCTGGGGAAATGTCGGTGGCTAGGAAATTTGCGGCGGAGAGTTCTTTGGCTAGGGCTATGGCTATACAGCCGGAACCGGTGCCTATGTCGGCGATTTGTAGTCCGGAACCGTCGGATTTTTGGGGACGGTTGGCGCGGAGGTCGCGGAGGGCTAGGCGATCCAGGGCGACTTCGATTACGTGTTCGGTTTCGGGGCGGGGGATTAAGACTTCGGGGGTGACCTCGAATTCGAGGCCCCAGAATTCTTGTTTGCCGGTTAGGTGTTGGGTGGGTTCGCCTGCGGCTCGGCGGGCGATTAGATCGAAGAAGCGTTGTGCGTCGGCGTCGGTGAGGATTTCTTCCGGATGGGCGTAGAGCCAGGTGCGGTTGCGGCCTAGCACGTGAAGGAGGAGGAGTTCGGCGGCTAGCGTGAAGGAGGGGACGTTCCCTTCGCGGAGTTGGGCGATACCTTCTTTCAGGATTGCGCGGACGTTTAGCATTTAAGAAAAAAGATAACGCAGAGGCGCAGAGTACGCTGAGATTCGCAGAGAGGATAGGACCGGAGGACAGCCAGAAGTGGCTGTCCCACTTTTTTGGGGTTCATGCTTGGGCTAGCTCTTGTTCGAGGCGCTCGGCTTCGTAGTGGGAGACTAGGGCGTCGACCATGGCGTTTAGTTTGCCGTCCATTACTTCGGTTAGTTGGTGGAGGGTCAGGCTGATGCGGTGATCGGTTACGCGATTTTGCGGGTAGTTGTAGGTGCGGATTTTTTCGGAGCGGTCGCCGGACTTGATTTGTCCGCGACGCTCGGCGGCGAGGGCGGATTGCTGCTTCTCCATTTCCATTTCGTAGAGGCGGGCGCGGAGGACGCGCATGGCTTTGGCGCGATTTTTGATTTGCGATTTTTCGTCTTGCTGGGAGACGACCAGGCCGCTGGGAATGTGGGTGATGCGCACGGCGGAGTACGTGGTGTTCACGGACTGGCCGCCGGGACCGGAGGAGCAGAAGGTGTCGATGCGGAGATCTTTGGCTTCGATTTTGATGTCGATGTCGTCGGCTTCCGGGAGCACGGCTACGGTGGCGGCGGAGGTGTGAATGCGGCCTTGCTGCTCGGTGGCGGGAACGCGCTGGACGCGGTGGACTCCGCTTTCGTATTTCAGCTTGGAATAGACTTTGTTCCCCTGAATTGCCGCGACGATTTCTTTCACGCCGCCTTGGGAAGAGGGAGAGCTTTCCAGGACTTCGACTTTCCAGCCTTGCGTTTCTGCGAAGCGCGAGTACATGCGGTAGAGATCGCCGGCGAAGATGCCAGCTTCGTCGCCGCCGGTGCCGGCGCGGATTTCGAGGATGACGCTCTTTTCGTCGAGGGGATCCTTCGGCAGGAGAAGAAGTTTTAGCTCGCGCTCGATGGTTTCTTTGCGGGCGGTGAGCTGCTTTTCCTCTTCGTGGGCGAGCTGCTTCATTTCCTGATCGTCGGCTTCGAGGAACATCTGGTGAGCGCCGGCGAGATCTTTTTCGACTTGCTTGTACTCGCGGTGCTTGGCGACGATTTCGGCTAGCTCGGCGTGCTGTTTGGCGACCTTTTGGAAGCGCGAGGAGTCGGAGACGAGCTCCTGCGTGGAGAGCTGGTTGGTGAGCTCGTCGTAGCGGGCGCCGAGTTGGTCGAGTTTTTCAGATAGCGTGATAACGGCCATTGGTATTCCTTTGTACGAGGCGCCCGGAGTTAAAGGCGTGGATAGTGGCTTGTGACTGGTGCTTCGTAAAAAGCAAGGCGCTCGCAGGATTGCGAGAGGTCCGGGGTCAGCTAATAGAAGGCGGAAAGCATCGATTTGGTCTGTACAAAGAATAACGCGGAACGGGCCGCTGAAGCAATTACATGTGGCTAACAGAGCGGTTTCCAGTCATGGGGCCGCTTCTTCCAGCGCTCATCATCGTTGAAGGTGCCGCCTTCATCGGAATAGCTCACTTTGTGGCTAACTCGGTCCTTTCCTAAAAGACGAAACACATGCTTCGCTCTGTGATTTGTGGGAGGAAAAAGGCTGACAAACCGCAGGCATGCACCGTCCCATGTGATATTTGAAATCTTGAAGGCGGTACGGTCACTTTCGTCCACGCCACTTATCAGAAAACGCCCGTCCTTGACGGCTACAGTGAAGACTGCTGAAGTCCGATCGACAGAATTTTCCTCTTGCGCCCACGTTCCGACAAGAGGATGTGTTAAACGTACCCCTGACGCCTTCTTAAGGACGGATTTTCTTTTCATCGGACCAGTTACTCCGGTCCAAAATTCTACACCAGGTAAACCGCGCGGCAGCAAAAGGCTATACTACGATTCGGCTGGCCGCCCTAAAGGACGGCCTCTACACAGGGATTCATGAGCGAAGGGGTACGCACGATTTTGCGGGCAGATGGCGGCGTGGCGAAGGAGCCGGGGCTCGAGGCTCAAGCTGGCTTTCTTTGGGATTTTTGGTATCCGGCGGTGCGGAGTTTGGCGATACGCGGAAAGCGGCTGGTTACGGCTATGTTGTTGGAGGTGCCGCTGGTTTTGGGGCGGACTGCGGAGGGCAAGGCATTCGCTATACGGGATTCTTGTCCGCACCGGGGGATTCCGCTTTCTTATGGACATTTTGATGGCGCGACGGTGGAGTGCAGTTATCACGGATGGCGGTTTGATGCTTGCACGGCGCGGTGCGTGGAGATTCCTTCACTGACTTCGCAGGACAAGTTGAAGGTGGAGCGGATTTTTGCGGGGCATTATCCGTGCGAAGAGCGCGATGGGTATGTTTGGGTTTATATGACATCGCGCGACCGCAAAGCGGTCGACAACTCGACGGTAACGCGACTGCCAGAGCAAGTGCCGGCTGCGCCTGCGCTTCCGGTTTTCAGCAAGAAGTACAAGATTACGCATCTGGAGTGCGAGCTGCCTTCGCATGTGGACCAAGGGATTATTGGGTTGATGGACCCGGCGCATGGGCCGTTTGTGCACCAGTCGTGGTTTTGGCGCAGCAAGCACAGCATTCACGAGAAGCAGAAACAGTTTGAGCCGATCCCTTATGGGTTTCGGATGAGCCCGCATTCGCCTAGCTCGAATAGCGCGCCTTATCAATTGCTGAAGCGGATTACCGGGGAGGGCGTGACTACTACGATTGATTTTGTTTTGCCGAATATGCGGTTGGAGGAGATTCATAGCGGGAAGTTGTGGTTTTCGAGCCGGGCTACGGTGACGCCGGTGCGGCGGGATTTGTGCCGGATTGATTTTGTGGCGGCTTGGAATTTGCCGTTTTTGCCGGTGTTTTTGTTTCGCATGTTTGGGAAGACTTTTTTGCGGCAGGATCAGGAGACGATGATCCGGCAGGCTGAGGGGTTGAAGCATGATCCGAAGTTGATGCTGATTGATGATGCGGACCGGCCGGCTAAGTGGTATTTCGGGTTGAAGGCCAATTTGTTGGAGGCGCGGCGGACTGGAGTGGCGATGGAGCATCCTATGGCGGGGCCTGTGACTTTGCACTGGCGGTCGTAAGGACCATGGTGCGCTGGCTGGAAAGTTGGGCGGCGAGGGCGTAGGGAGTGAAGAAAGTGACTGAGGAGATGGGGGGACCCGTTTCGGTGGCGGAAGCACTCTTGTGTAGCGGTCCAAGAAACGGGTAAGGGACTGGTCGTGGTGCTGGCCGGGGAAATAGGCTTCGCGGACGGCTTCTTGCGACTAGGGAGTGTCCATAGAGATACGGAGATCCGGAAGGCGGCGGATTCGAGGGCGGGGCAGGTCAGCGGAAGCGGGAGAGGTCGAAGGGGACGGAGACGTGCTGGCCGTCGGTGGTGATGACTTCGACAGTGGCGTCGTCGGAGGCGACGTCGTTGGCATCGTAGACGAGCCAGGCGAGCCATCCGGTGGGGTAGACGTAACCGTTGGCGCTGGAGTAGGCGTAGGAGGAGCCTTCAGAGGCTGCCGCGTATGAGAAGAGGCCGAGGTCTTCGGGGATGAACGGATAGTGATTTGAGTTTTGAATGTAGGAGGGCTGGAGGATGGTGCGGAGAGGCTCGATCCACCGGTCTTCGTGCGATTGGGGGAAGCGCTGGGAGAGGCCGACGCGGAAGTCGCGGTAGAAATCGGGAAGGGGCTCATCTCGGCCGGAAAGCTGCTTGTCGCCTTTGGCGGAGCGATAGAGCTCGAGAGCGCCGTAGGTTTCGGTGAAGTTGATGCGAACGCGGACGTAGAGTTTGTCGTGGCCGTGGCGATAATCGAGTTCGGCTTGCTGGGCGCTATAAGAGCCGGAGAGCCGGCGGGAATGTTCGATGATCTGGGCGTAAGGCGTGTAGATTTCGACCTCGGAGACGTAGGGGCCTTTGTCGGGTGCAGGGAGAGTTTTAACGTATTGAGAAAAGAAAGACAGAGTGGATTGGTCGTTGTGCTGGCCGAGGAAGTAGGCGTCGCGGACGGCTTCTGGGGAGAGCGGGGAATTGAAGGCGAGGGACGGCGTGGCGGCTAGGAATGTTGCGAGCACGGAGGAGACGAGCGGGCGGGCGAGGGTTCGCATGGTGCTCCTAGTCTGGGACATATCTTAAGACGTTTTTGGGGGCGGAAGCGTTGCAATGATGCGCCCCTCATAACTCGCGACTTGGCGGACATAATCGCTTTAGGCTGCAACCGCAAAGGCGGCAGTTAGACTGCCGCAGTCCAAACTAGATACGGCGTTCGATATTTGGGAAATCTAGCCAGACTTTTACTCCGCAGAAGTGGGAGCCTTCGGTGCAGATTGGCGTGGTGATTCCTGCGCGTAGGTGACAGGGTGGGCCGATGTAACGCGCGAGCTGCGGGTGGACTTCGCGGAGTTGAGAAACTTCGTCGAGGGAGGCGCGGTAGATTTCTTCCTGGGCGTTGAAGCAGGTGCGCATGGTCCATTTGTGGAGGAGATGGAGGAGGGAGCCGGATTCGACGAGGCGGATGGATTTGGCGTTGGGGAGAACGTAGAGGGCGATTTCTGCGGGGACGCCGCGATCGAGGAGTTCGTTCTTGGCGGTCCAGGCTTCGTGCATGGCGCGGTCGTAGAGTTCGCGGGCGCGTGGATTTTTTTCGAGCAGCATCGGCGTTATGTAATCGGGTTCGCGAGTGTCGGCTAGGGTGAGGAGCGGGCGGGAGCCGGGGACCATGCGATGGCGCTGGTCTTGGCTGTCGGCGGTGTGGCTGATTTTCTTGGCGAAGGTGTAGTTGGCGTGCTGGAGAGCGCGCATGGCTGGGGCGTGGACGCCGACGTTGAGAGTTTCGAGTCGGTAGAGATTGCGCGCGGGATTCAGCAGGCGGTCGATGGCTTCGGCGTCGCTGCATTGCGATTCGGTTTGGCCGATTACGGCGCGATAGGCTTCGGCCATTACGCGGGGGCTGTTGGGGGAGTAGTCGACTAGCTTGGAAGTTTTCCCTTCCAGTTTGGCGTCGAATTCTTTTGCGAACGATTCGCCAGCGGAGATGCTGGCGTTACCGTTTTGTGTTGTTGACGAACGGTCGGCCCATTCGGGCATTTCATCCAGCGGCTCGGTGCCGAAGCGATCGAAAAATTGCGGGTCGAGGTTGCGGACTTGCGCGACCATTTCACCGATTACAGCGCGAGCTTCGCTGGGCGTGTCGGAGGCGTTGCTCATGCGCCAGAGACGATGGAGCACGATGCCGGAGACGGTGTGCACCATGGTGGTGAAGGCGGCGAGAGGGAGAACGTAGCGGGCGATTTCGATGGCGCGCTTTTCGGCGGCGCGCTCGATTTTCTGGATGCGCTTGGGATGAGACATGGGGCTAACGTGCCAGATGTCGCTTAGGATTTCGCGGGCGTCGGTGACCAGGAGGGCGGAGAGTTCGCGGTAGTGTTGCCATGCGCGAGCGATGGCATGTTCGTAAATTTCGCGGCTGGCGGCATCGAAGAAAAGGGATTGGGGAGGGATGTAGGCTTGAGCGCGATCGAGGCGGACGTAACGCTGGCTTTGCTGTTCGGAATTGTAGAAGGGATGGGCGTGAAGGAAGGACCAGACGAATTGGCGGGAAATGTTTTCGAGGCCAAATTCGAAGTGCGCGTGTTGATAAACGGTGTGGTGGCCGCTGTAGAAGGTGGCGGCACCTATGTTGAGGCGCTGTTTATCGGTGATTTCTTCCGGGCCGATTAGGTGCGAGGCGTAGCAGGTGCGGGCGGCGGCGATGGCGGAGTCGTAGGGATGGGCCCAGGCGTTGCGTAGGGTGACTTTGGGAGGAGCGGATTCGACTAGCTCGCCAGGGAGCGGATTTTCAAACATGCGGGATTGCGCGGCCACGGTGGAAGTTTACTTTACATCTGCGCGGATGAAGAACAAAAGATAACGCAGAGACGCAAAGGGCGCCAAGGTCCGCAGAGGAGACGAGGACAGGCAGAGATGCCTGTCCCACTTTTACTTTTTGGCGGCGTTGGACTTTGCAGCGGCGTCGGCGTACTTCTTTTGGAAGCGCTCTACGCGGCCGGCGGTGTCGACGAGTTTTTGCTTGCCGGTGAAGAACGGGTGGCAGCTCGAGCAGATTTCGACGCGCAGCATCTCGCCTTTGATGGTTGAGCGAGTCTGGAAGGCGTTGCCGCAGGCGCAATGCACCGTTACTTGATGATAGTCGGGGTGAATACCGGGTTTCATGAGGCTCCATTCTGTCGCGTCCGGTCTGCACGGCAGGCCCGACCGGGTCGGGCAACTACAGCCGCGTCGCTAGGTCGCGAAGTAATTTTTAATGATACCGGAACATTAGATGAAAGCAAAACGCGGGAAGCGTCAAAAAGTTCGAGCTTGAGGCAAACAAAGGAGTTAGCGTTTGCGGGGGCGCCACTCCTCTGCGGTAATTTCCCAAATTTCGGAGGGAAGCGGCCGGAGACGTAGTCGCGGTCTTCGGTGGCGATCAGACGCTGTTTCTAGATCAGGC
>Ga0210408_10001634_pt1 | contig 23090 bp, 17 predicted proteins | sample IncBWH4MmetaG_FD_155471 | JGI IMG/M metagenome (GOLD analysis project Ga0210408, IMG submission 155471) | Forest soil microbial communities from Barre Woods Harvard Forest LTER site, Petersham, Massachusetts, United States - Inc-BW-H-4-M | ecosystem: Environmental > Terrestrial > Soil >...
CGCCGAAGAGAGCGAGGGGTTCGGCCAGTCCAAGTCCGCAAGAACTTTGAGATAGGCTTTTTCGACTTTGGCGGGCGGCGGCTTGTCGCTTCCGTTGAGCCACGCCAGCATGCTGGGATGCGAGCGCATGCGGAGAATCTGCGAGCGCAAGGATTCTGTGGCGATCGGCAAATCGGAGGGGCGCCACTTCTCCCATTTTTCCCAGTAGGTGCAGCAGACCCAGCCGGGCATCACGAGAATGCCGCGCTCGTCGGCGAGATCGAAGAGTTCGTCGCGATCGAGCTGTCCCTCGAGGCGTATGGTGTTGAGATTCATGTCGCTGACGTAGCTGAGTTCGGCTTCAGCTTTGCGCGGGGAGTAGCGGAGAAGCATGTCCTGCGCCCAACCACCTCCGCGAATCAGGATCTTCTTTCCGTTCACGCGGAATTGGCGATAGCCTTTTTCGTTCAGTTCGGAAGTGACCTCGCGGATGCCGAAACGAGCGGTGGCGGAATCTGAGACTTCGTTCTGCACCGCGACGCTTAGGGACAGCAAATGCAAATTCTGAGGGCCGAGGGTGTGCGGCCACCAGAGTTTCGGATGGTCGACGCGGAGTTGCGGAAAATCGTCGGGCAGGAAACGCAGGGCGCGAGTCTCATTGGGCTTGAGAGTTTCGGTGCGGCTGAAGTGGATTTCTTCGGTTTGGCCGCTTACGACTGCCTCTATTTGCTTGCTAGTGGCATTGCGCAGCTCGGCGACTACGGAGAGATCCGCGCGGTCGAGTGAGGCGTCTGGAAACTTGGTGGTCACTGCGGGATAGCGAATCGTTACTGAGCCGCTCTGCTCGAGGTAAACATCGCCGAATAAGCCCATGTCGCGGTCGGGCGGGGCTGGATTCCAATCCTGGAAATTAATTCCTAGATCGATGTCGGTTTGCGCGAATGTTTCGACGGCTAGAACATTCGTGCTGCCGGCGGTAATCTGCTGCGTGACATCGAAATCGTAAATTCTGTACATGCCTGCGACATCGCGCGTGCCGGCGATTTTGTGGCCGTTCAACCAAATATTGGCGCGGTAATTGATTCCGTCAAAGTGAAGCCAGATGTGGCGGCCGGGATTGCCCTGCGGCAAGCGGAATTCGGTTCGGTACCACCACGAACAGCGGAATGGGCTGTCCTTGGGCATCGGCACGTCGGCAAAAATGACGCCGATTGGATAAGTGGCGCCGGGAATCTTGCGCAGGTTCATGCCGAAGTCTGGATCGGGGTAGGTGTTATCGGCAACTAACGCGGCAACCACTGTGGAGGGCACTGTTACGTTGTGCCAGCCGGGTGTTTGAAAGCCGGGCGCGGAAATTCTGTCGCCCGCGGCTTTTGTCTGACACGAGGATTGAAGCATCCATCCCGCGCGCAGAGGAATTTTAGAGTCAGCGCGATCCGGCGAACCCGCAACGGCAACAGCGGGAGCAAATATCAATGGGAGAAATAAGGAGGAGAGTGCGACGCTTGATACTTTTGTTATTCCCCGACGCAACAATTCCTCCGCAGAATCAAGGCACTTAGCTGGCGCGAGCCAGAGTGAGTTTATCTTTATCACAGGCGCGGAATGGGAGCCAGCGGAACGAGGAGGTCGAGGCTTGCGGGATGAGCGCGGCTGCGTCTGAAAACGCTAGACGCGAGGAATTTGAGAAACGTTCCAACCGCCGCCGATGGCTTTGATCAGCAGGACGCTCGCCGTCATTCGGCGCGTGAGGATGTCAACGGCAGTGCGTTCGTCGGCGAGAGCTGCGCTTTGCGCGGTGGTGACTTCGAGATAGTTGGCGATTCCACCTCGATAGCGGTTGAGCGAGAGGGCAACGGAGTGTTCGGCGGAAGCGACGGCAGCGTTCTCGACTTGCGCTTCATCCTGGAGGATGCGCAGCGCGGCGAGGTTGTCTTCGACGTTTTGGAACGCGGTGAGAACAGTTTGGCGGTACGTGGCGACGTTTTGATCGTAGGCCGCGAAAGCTTGCTGGGTGACGCCGCGGCGGCGGCCGGCGTCGAAAATTGTTTCCACCGCGGCACCGCCCAGAGACCAGAATCCGCTAGGACCTTGAATTAGAGTGGTGATCACGGCGCTTTCAAAGCCGCCGGTTCCGGAAAGGGTGATGAGCGGGAAATACGCGGCGCGAGCGACCCCGATTTGCGCGTTCGCTTCTTGCACGCGCCGCTCGGCTGCGGCAATGTCGGGCCTTCGCTCGAGCAACTGGGAAGGCAGTGCCTCCGGAAGCGGAGGAGGAGGCACGGTAAGCGGCATCGGCTGCAAACTGAATTCGGCTGCCGGCTTGCCAATCAGGACGGCGATGGCATGTTCGAAGGCGGCGCGCTGAACGCCGAGATCGACATCCTGAGCGCGAGTGGTCTCGAGGATGGTTTGCGCCTGGGCGACGTCCACTGCGGATGCGATGCCACCGTTGTAACGGCTGTTCGTCAGCTCGAAGGCTTTTTGGAAAGAGACGACGGTGGAATCGAGCAATTGTTTCTGCGCGTCGACACCGCGTAGCTGGAAATAGTCGAGAGCGAGTTCTGCGCGAAGGCTAAGTTCGACATTCGCCAGATCGGCGGCGGAGGCCTGCGCTTCCGAACGGCTGGCCTCGACGGTGCGACGTACGCGGCCCCACACGTCAGCTTCGTAGGACGCGTCAAACGGGATCTGGTAATCGGCGTAATTTTTCGTGCTCGAACTGCTGAACAACGGGCGATTGCTGGATTGATGGAATCGGGTGATCGAGACGCCGCCGGTGACGTTAGGAAAAAGCGCTGACCGGGCGATGCGTACGGCGGCGCGCGCTTCCTGAAATTGCGCCTGCGCTACTTTCAGGCTTTGGTTCGAGACGCTGATTTTGTCTTCGAGCGCATTGAGCTGCGGATCCTGGTAAACCTCCCACCATTTGCCTTTCGAGATGGCGTCACTTGGCTCGGCATTCTTCCAATCAGCTTCTTTGTAAGAAGAAGGGACTTCAGTAGTGGGGCGCACGTACTTCGGCCCGACGGTGCACCCGCCAAGAAATGTGGCGCTAAGACAAAACAAACGAGTATAGGTTCGGAGGCGCCGATTTCGTTGAAAGCCATCTCGTGTGGAGAACCAGATCACCGCGAGGCTCCTCCCGGCTTAGCTCCCTGCGAGGTTCCGGCTGGCGCTTCAGGAGCGATTCGGACCGATTCGCCCACGATTAACGAATCGGGGGGTTGCATGACAATCTGATCCTGGTCGTTCAGTCCGGAAATTACCTCGACTTCCGCTCCGAAATCGCGGCCCAGCGTAACGGACGACAAATTAATTTTGTTGTCCTTATCCACCGTTGCGATTTGGAGTCCTTCCGAACGAAAGATCAACGCGCTCACAGGCAGGATGTAGGCGGGCACTTCGGTCGGCAGTTTCAGATGAACCTCAGTGTAAGCGCCGGGCAGAAGTTCTCCAGCCGGGTTTTCCACGTCTACTTCGACGAGAAGAGTGCGCGAGGTGGCGTTAATCGCATTCGCCGTTCGCACGAGCTTGCCGTGGAAGCGGCGGCCGGGAAATTCCGCAAGCGTCAAATCAGCAATCAAACCAGGCCTCGCCGATTGCGAGTATTGCTGGGGCACGTACACGTAGACTCGTAATTGCTTCGTGGCGGCGATGTGGAAAAGCTCGCGCACATTGCCCGAATTGGAGATGGGCGCTCCCCCGTTGCCCGAGCCACCGCTCGCGCCGGAATCGATGAGTTGGCCCACGTCAGTATTACGCGCGGTGATGACGCCCTCGAACGGAGCATAAATTCGTTCGAACGACTGCAATTGCTCGAGGCGTTTCACGTTGGAGTCGGCCGAAGCAACCATGGCCTTCTGAGCCTGATAGGCGCCGACGGCATTGTCGACGTCCTGCTTCGAAACCGAGTCAGTGCTCTTAAGGTCCTGGTAGCGAGTCGCAGTAATTTCCGACAGATGATAGTTTGCCTGCGCGGTATTCAAGTCGGCGCGCGCCTGCGCGAGCTGCTGATCCACTTCCGGCGTCTCGATCTCAGCCAGTAGTTGGCCGGCCTTCACATGCGTGCCGATGTCCGAGTACCACTTCTTCAGATATCCGTTCGTTCGCGCGTACACGGGAGCATCCGTAAACGCCTGAATGTTCCCCGGGAGCACAATTTCCTGCTGGGGGGCGCCGCGTTTTGGATGGACCACCTTCACGGTCGGGACGGCAAGATCATACGTCTCGGTCCGCAACGCTGCCTTGGCCCGGATGCGCGGCACAATTCCGCCGACCACGACTACCGCGACAATCAGCGTAGCGACCACGGCTATCAGCAAACCGTGCTTGGACCCCGGAGCGTCGTGCCGAGGGGAATTCCCGCCGCTCTGGATTGCGCCCGTTCTTTCCGTAACCCGCTCAGTCATGAATTCCTCTTCCGTGTTGGTCTTTTCTAGAATATCAAATTTGAGCCCACGTTCCTCAGTGAGCGGGGGCCTGAGCTGCCGAATGCTTGTGGCGGCGCCCGTGGACGAAACTGAAGAACACTGGGACGAAGAATAGAGTCGCAACTGTGGCAAACAGCAGCCCGCCGATCACCGCGCGACCCAGAGGCGCGTTCTGCTCCCCGCCTTCTCCGAGGCCGAGCGACATGGGCAGCATGCCGATGATCATGGCGAGTGCAGTCATAATCACGGGCCGGAAACGCGTGAATCCCGCCTCGAGAGCGGCCTCGGCAGGCGTCTTGCCTTCCTCGAGCTTTTCCTTCGAGAAGCTGATAACGAGAATGCTGTTAGACGTCGCCACGCCCATGCACATGATCGCGCCCGTCAGAGCGGGAACGCTGACGGTGGTCCCGGTGACAAACAAGAACCACACGATTCCAGCCAGCGCCGCGGGCAGCGCCATGAGAATGATGAAAGGATCGAGCCAGGATTGAAAGTTGATCACGATCAAGAGATAAACGAGGACGATTGAAAATCCGAGGCCCGCCAGCAGCCCGATAAAGGAGGAGTTCATGGTCTGAATCTGGCCGCGAGTGATGATTTGCGACCCCTTGGGCAGATCCTTTTCATTTCGTTTCAGGATGGGCTCGATGTCGCTCGCCACTCCGCCAAGGTCGCGCCCTTCGACGGCGCCGTAAATATCGATGACGGACTGAATGTCGTAGTGAGAGACAACGCCCATCTCAGAACCGCGACTGAAAGAGGCGAGCCCGGCAAGAATTTGAGGAGCGCTCGTGCCGTTCGTTATCGGAATATTTTCGAGGTCCTGCAAAGATTCCACGCGGTACTGGGGCGTCTGAGCGGCGATGTTGTAACTTACCCCGGATTTAGGATCGAGCCAGAACGTGGGCGATGTCTGGAAGCTGCCGCTCAGCGAAATCAGGAGGTCGTTGGCAACGTCGCGCTGCGCGAACCCAACTTCGTTTGCTTTGGTGCGGTCCACCTCGATATGAAGCCTCGGATAATTGAACGGCTGCTGGATCCTCAGGTCGACCGCGCCCGGGATGAACTTCAATTCGTTCATAAGCTTCTGGGCAAATTCCCGATTGGCGGGAAGGTTTCGGCCCACAACCTCAATATCAATCGGTGCGGGCAAACCGAAGTTCAGGATTTGAGTAACGATGTCCACCGGAAGGTTGTAGAAAATGACTCCGGGGAAGTCCTTCGACAGCTTCGCGCGAAGGTCGTGGATATATTCCTTCGTCGGCCGGTGATCGGACGCGAGTTCTACCTGGATATCGGCGTCCGCCGGTCCAATTGGAGCGGACGTGCTGTAGGAAAGATTGATGCCGCTGTAGGGCAGCCCGATGTTGTCGATGATGGTGGTCAGTTCCTTCGGAGGAATCTGCTTGCGGATGTCGTCTTCGACGCGATCGCATAAAGCGGCGGTTTCCTCGATGCGCGTTCCGGTGGGTGCGCGCATGTGAATCTTGAATTCACCGCTGTCGACGCCCGGGAAAAAGTCTCGGCCTAACCACGGCAGAAGCAAAAACGAGAGCAGGCAGGCAGCGAGAAATAAGACAACGAAGGCGCGGCGATGGCGAATCGATGCGTCGAGCAGCCGATGGTAGCGATTGCGGAGGCCCTCAAAGCTGTGTTCGAATTTCGCCTGCATTTTTACGAACGGGTTTCGAGATTTCGCGGTCTCTTCGCGGCGTTCTTCTTCGGTTTGCGAAGCCAGCAAATACTTGGCCATGGTGGGCACAAGGGTCCGTGACAACAAGTAAGAAGCGAGCATCGCGAACACCACTGCTTCCGCGAGCGGCACGAACAGATACTTGGCGACTCCCGACAGAAAAAACATCGGCACGAACACGATGCAGATCGAAAGCGTCGAAACGAGGGCCGGCACCGCAATCTGCGAAGCGCCATCTAAAATTGCCTGGACGATTTCCTTGCCCTGGTCGATGTTGCGATTGATGTTTTCGATTTCCACGGTAGCGTCGTCGACGAGAATGCCGACAGCGAGGGCCAGGCCGCCGAGCGTCATAATATTGATCGTTTCACCCAGCGCGCTCATTACGATGATCGATGTGAGAATCGAAAGCGGAATCGAAACGGCAATAATCAGCGTGCTACGCCAGCTCCCCAGGAAAATCAGGATCATCAAGCCGGTCAAACAAGCGGCGATCACTCCTTCTCGAATGACGCCGCTAATCGACGCGCGAACGAACAGCGACTGGTCCGACAGCGGATGAATATCCACCTGGGTCGGCAGCGACGCCTGCACGATGGGCAACTTTTTCTTGATATTCGAAATGATATCCAGCGTTGACGCATTCCCGTTCTTAAGCACCGACATCAGCACCGAGCGCGATCCATCCACCCGCACGATATTCGTCTGAGGGGGATATCCGTCTCTTACGAATGCGACGTCGCGCATATAAATCGTCGTATTGCCAACGGTCTTAATCGGGACGTTGTTCAGATCGCTGACCAGCAGCGGCGATCCGTTCATATCCACCTGATATTCAAATGGACCGATCTTGGCAGTACCCGAGGGCAGAATCAGATTCTGGGCGCTGATCGTGTTCACCACGTCCAACGGCGACAGCCCTTTGGATTGAAGTTGAGCCGTGTTCAAATCCACCATCACCTGCCGTTGTTTCCCCCCATAGGGATACGGGATCGCGACGCCCTGGATCGTCACCAAGTTCGGTCGAATGAAATTGACGCCCGTATCGAATAGCTGCTGCTCGTTGAGCTGGGGGCCCGAAAGCGCCAGTTGTAGGATCGGCACAGTAGAAGCGTTGTATTGAATAACGAGCGGCGGCGTTGTGCCGGGAGGTAGCTGCCGAACAGCCGTCTGAGAAATGGCTGTTACTTGGGCGACTGCCGCGGCAATCTGCACGTTCGGTTGAAAAAAGATTTTTATGACGGAAATTCCATTCAGAGATTGCGATTCAATGTGCTGGATGTCGTTCACGGTGGTCGTCAGAGTCCGCTCGTATCCGACAACGATCCGGTTAGCCATATCTTCGGGCGAAAGGCCCGTATAGTTCCAGATGACGCTGACGACAGGGATATTGATGTTCGGGAAGATGTCGGTCGGGGTCCGTAAGATGGCCACCGGCCCGAGGATAAGCAGCAAAATGGAGGTCACAACAAACGTGTATGGCCGGCGTAAAGCGAGTCTAACAATCCACATCGGTCGCCATTAACCCCCAAAGATAGAACAACTCACCAAAAGCCGCCATCGGGCAGCGCGGCAAAGTATTGCATGAAGCGCAGCTTAGAGATTTGACGTCCGCCTCCGGCTATGCGTTTCATAACCGTTTCATAACAAGCACATTATCTGATCCAAACGCGACCCCTTTATGAAAGGGCGAAATCCGCCTGCAACATTCTTGGATGAGCTGGGTTTAATTGTGGAACCAGGAATATTGCGGGAGGGAATGCGGTAGTAGGAATGAGGGATTGAAGACTTTAAGACTTACGAAAAAGGACCAGCCATGCCAGCCACTGTGATGACGCTTCTATTCTTGCTTCTGTTCCTGGCGATCGCAATCTTGAGCATCCTCGCGCCTTTTTTGGGCTTGGGCTTCATGATTTGGAAACGCCATCGCTTTCTGGGTAGCGCGCGGCTAAACGAACATGACTTCCTGAAGGAGTAGTGGGTCTCCTGTATCTTCCCTTCGGAGTACTCGGGTATCGTCGCGTGGGCCTTGCACCAGACGGCCAGCTTAAAGCATAGCGATTCACTCAACTTTGGAAGCGAGAAACCTCTTTTACAGCACGATAGGCTTGATCGATGGCTTCGCTGGTGTAGGCGAAAGCGCCTGCGTCTGAATTCGCGATGGAGATACGCCCAAATGGCTGGCGGCCGATAACGCATGGCTGTTGATCGGCCGGCCACTCTGGATCGTACAATGAGTTGTATTCATAGGCGTAGCCATGCGGCCAGCGATTCACCGTGATCGCCTGGATATCTCGCGCAGGATCGAAGCCGCCGCCTCCGAGCATTCGTCCCAGTTGGCTGCGAATGTTGCGCTCGAAGGTATCATACGGAGTCTGAAACAGTTCCGTCCTGCCCGCCACTTGCTGCTGCCGCGCCGGCAATCCCGGTTTGCACGGCACCCGCTCGAGGTGAAGGACGCACGGCTCGTCCGAATTTCCGGTGAATTTGTATTCGCCCATGCTGACTGGAAAATCCATCCCGGCCGTGTCGAAGTAGCTTCCCGGGCAATCAACCAGGCTGATACCCAGCTTCTCAAACGCGCGCCAATTTCGAATCAACACGTTGGTGTATACCAAAGGCACTTTCGTACCGTACTCAAGCGCGTCTTTTTGCTCCCTCGACATGTCGGGACACAGATACGGAATTACCATGTTCCAGCATGCGAGAATGCACGCGCCGCCGCGGACAGAATGCGTGTGGCCGCCCCGCACATAGGTGACTTCTACTTCCGTGGATGCCGCAATGTCGCCCAGATTGCGCGCGGCTACGACGGTGCTGTTCAGACGAATCCGCACGGGGGATGCCGAATCATCAAGGCACGCGTAGTTCATTTTCGCCGTGACGATATCTTCCATCGTGCGGCCGGGAGCAACTGCCGGGATCAACTCGCGCACCAACAGACGTGCAATGGAAGCGCCGCCATCCGGGAAATGATAAATGTACGGAGCGCTCTCGTCCCGCTTTGTGATCTCGGCTCCGATTCCCGGGCCGGGCTTGCCCGAGAGGTCCATTCCCAGGAATCCGGGGTATCCGAGCCCGGCGCAATCGCCGGCGGGAACCGCGTCAATGCCTACGCCGTAAAGGCCATAAGTTCTCTTCTGAAGAAACGGAATCGCGTCGGCCTGCACTTTGACATGTTCGAGCAGATAGTCCTTATAGCTGATCTTCGCGAGAAGAACTTTCTTATCCCACGACGTCATGCCCGGCAGGTAGTCGACTTTCTGGGTGAAAAGGCGAGCGAGGCCTTTCTGAGCTTCGGACGAAAGAGGAGTTTTCGCAAGAAACTCGGGCCATGAAGGCTCTCCACGGCCGGACACGAGTTTGTCCACGCCGAATGTTTCTTTATCGAAGAAGACGCCGGAAGAAAGTCCGCGTGACTTGTAGAACCCTCGGTCCAAATATTTTTCAAACCGCTGAACTTCGACGCCCAATTCCTTCAGAAGTCCCGCGGCTTCGTTACTGTATCGCAGCGGTGAGTCAATCGACTGCGTGCCTCCATACCCGAGAATCATGCGATTGCCTGCGTGATATTCGTTTCGCTTGGCGTGCCCGCCAAAATCGTCGTGATTGTCGAGTATAAGAATCTTCGCCTTCGGTCCGGCAGTCTTGCGAAAGAAATGTGCGGCCGAAAGCCCGCTGATTCCCCCGCCGACGATAATCAGGTCGTAGCGTTCGGAATCCGGCGCGGGACTCGGCCAGTCGCTGCCGTCACGCAGTTGTTGATGAGCGACCTCCCACGAACCGTCGTGGCTGCCTCTCATGCCACTTCGTGTGGGTGGATAGTACAGGGGATCTTTTTCGGGCTCGAAAGGCGATTGCGGCAAACCGAAAGTTTCGAGCCATTTGGAATGCAACGGAAGAAGTGATGCTCCGGAGGCGACAGCGAATCCGTTCAGGAAATCTCGGCGGGTGATGCTGCGGCCCATTCCCAACTCGTGGTCCGCCTTCTCATACTTCACGATCTCCTCGCAGAATTTTGACCGCCGGGATCCACGAAGCCGCTATCGGCTCACCCGGCTTTAGATTTTGACGAACAAAGCATACTCCAGCTCTTCCGCGCTTGCAGAAAAGTTTTCGAGTCGATTGCAATTCCTCTCAAAACGTGGCGCAGAATTATTGGGTAAAATTCGCGGGGACAACTACAGCCTTCGTGAAGGGATTAGTAGGGGTTATCCGTATGGCGTGTAACAACGCGGATAACCCCCAAAATCTCACCGAGCGGGAGCGGTCTGCATGAACTGGAATGCGTCATCCATGGACCGCGGCGCGGCGTGAGAGCCTAGTCCGTTCGACTCAACCTTCGTAAATTGAGGCCGGCGGCGCGGAGAAAACTTCGCAGGGTCAAATGCGCCTCTCTTCATTTGAAACACCCACACATACTCATGCTTGCTCTTATCGAGCGCGTACGCTGAGACCACGGTGTCGTCCGCTCTAGTCATGGGATTCCAATCCGAGAATCCGTTCCGGTCGATGTGGACTGGATTGGGCATCGTTGAATTATAGAACCCAACGTCGTGCGTGAGTATGACCACGAAATCCACTTTGCCCGGCGCCGAAGCCGGACAGATAGCGGGATACTTCTTCTGGCGGTTGTCGACGATCCACTTGTATTGCATCGGCGAAAGGCCGTAAGCGGAAAAATAGGTTCCGCAAGCTGGATTGGCGCTTTCGTCTTCAATCAGGCGTTCGGGATAGTCCTCGGACTCAGGCTCCGTGGTGGCCGCGACGGTACGCGTGGTTGCAATCGGCTCCGACCGAAGCGTCGCGGATTTGGTTTCAACTGCCGTCACGGTTCGCGGAGTTGCGCTCGCGGAATTGGACGCCACAGTGGCCGAGCGCTTGCCGTTGTCCGGCGCCGCCGGCGCGAGGTTGGACGCGGAGCTTGTCGTACTCGGTGGAACTGCCGCGGGGCGCGCTGGCCTGGCCGGAACAGGCTGAGTCGTTTTCGCTTTGCCTGCCGCCTTCTCATTTTTCTGATTGGAAGTTCTTGATGCCGACGCATCCGTCGAACCTGTCGCGGAGTGCGCGGTGTTGTTCGCCGGCGGTTGGGCTGCAGCGGGCTTATTCGAGGCGCTCGTGCTGGTTTCAACCGTGGTAGCGCTTATCGACGCAACATCGGAAGACTTCGATGACGCCGCCACGGGCTGGAGTGATTCGCTCGGTCGATCTTGCGCAACGGCGATTTTGCTCTCCCCAGATTTATCGTTGTTTGGGATCGACGCCGCTGTGGCTTGAGCGGCATGGGACGAGGTTGCCGGCGCAGAAGCAGAGGCGGTGCGGGCTGCGCGAGCTGCACGCGCCTGCTCCGCGAGAGACAGTTGCGCGACAGGTTTCTCCTCATGGGCGTCGGCCGTCACAGGTTTTGGCAGCGCCGTTTCTGGAACGTAGCCTTCCGCGCCGCTCTGCGTGCGGATCTTTGCGAAGCCTTTTTCGCGAGACAGTATCTCCACTGTCTCTCCGCACTTCAATTTAGCCTGCACTTCAAAACTGACCAGAGAATCGTAAAGCCACACGCGGTCCTGGCTGCCGGCGCACTTCACCGCCGCGCTTTCACCAGCCATTGCCGGCATGGCAATGCACAGCCCGGCGAACAATCCGAGCAATCGAACTGTAGAACTCATTTTGCCTCCGAGAGAGTTGAGGCGAGAGACGGTGTCAGGCATGTCCACCCAAGGGTGCCCACTCACGTCGCCAGTATCAGCGATTACTGCTGTGGCCAACAACTGGCCTAAAGGACAGAAAATGGTCGCTGCCCCCGCAAGCACCCATTTTCGTGTTCTCTTCGCTCCGCAGCCAGATGTTGCTGCTCCATGTGTTAAAGTACCGCACCAGAGGTGTGCATATGCGCTGCTGCCGGCTGATTTCGATCGTGGGATGTATGGCCACGTTGCTTTTTTCCGCAGCCGAGTCTCGCACGCAGCAAGCACCGCAATTGCCCGAAGGAACTCCCGCGCCGCAAGAGGGCGATTTCGTCATCCATGATTTCCATTTCAGATCGGGAGAGACCCTGCCCGAGTTGCGAATGCACTACATAACGCTGGGCAAGCCCGCCAAGGACGCAAATGGTCGTACGACAAACGCGGTGATGATTCTTCACGGCACTGGCGGCAGCGGGCAGACTTTTCTCCAGCCCATATTCGCGGGCGTGCTGTTCGGCCCCGGTCAACTCCTCGATGCCAATCGCTACTTCATTATTATTCCAGACAACCTCGGCCACGGAAAATCGAGCAAGCCGAGCGACGGTATGCGCGCGCACTTCCCGAACTACGAGTATGCGGACATGATCGCCGCGCAGCACGATCTGCTGGAAAAGGGCCTGGGCGTCAATCATCTGCGTTTGATATTGGGAACGTCGATGGGGTGCATGCACTCATGGATGTGGGGCGAAACGTATTCCGATTTCATGGACGCGCTCATGCCGCTCGCTTGCCAACCTGTTCCGATCGCCGGGCGCAACAGGATCTGGCGGAAGATGGTGATTGACGGAATTCGCCAGGATCCGGATTGGAAGAATGGTGATTACACAACCGAGCCGCGCGCCGGGCTCCAGATTACTGCTGATTTTCTGCTGATCGCCGGAAGCGTGCCGCTGCAAATGCAGAAGGATCTCGGCACACGCGATGCCGCCGATGAATTTCTCGAGAACTCAATCAGCCGGACAACCGCGCGTCTCGACGCGAACGACATGCTTTACGCCGTCAATTCTTCGCGAAATTACGATCCCTCGCCGCACCTTGAAGACATAAAGGTTCCCGTGATGTTCGTCAACTCCGCCGACGATTTCATCAACCCGCCGGAACTTGGCATTGCCGAGCGTGAGATCAAGCGCGTAAAGAAGGGACGCTTCGTACTCATTCCTGCATCGCTGCAAACGCACGGTCATGGCACGCACACCTGGGCGGCCGTCTGGCAAGACTATCTCAAGGAGTTGCTCGATTCTTCAAAGAATTGACCCCGTCCCAGCGCGCCATGCAGCCTCTCCGCTTTTGTCCTTACACCGCGAACGCAAATCGAAACCAAGCGAGTACTGTACGTCCTGGGCTTGCCAAGCATCTCGCCATGCGTAATCGCATCAGACGGACAACTGCGGCTCGATGCTGAGATGATTCCGCTTAAATCTATTGACTTTCAACTAGGACCTAATCACAATCTGCGCAGCGTCCCCCTACCTTTACCTTGTTGGAAGGAGAAAAACAGGAATGCGAAAGTCCTTGGTATGTCTGTGTCTTCTCGCCTTTTGCTTGTTTGGTAATCTTGCCGCGTTCGGCCAGCAAAACACCGCCAAAGTACCGCGTCACCCGGTCGTCGTTGGTTCGGGTTTTTTCTCGTCTCTGAACACCAAACCAAAACACATGTCGGTCAACAAATTGTCTGCATCCACAAGTGCAGCGGCCAAGCAACAGAGCCCCCGGATCGTTTCCGTGCCTAATTTCACGCGCTCGTTCACGTTCGGCGGGCAGACCTTTCCTTACACGATGGTCGGCCAGGACCCCACAAAGAACGAGACCACCGTGGTCCCGACCCAGTATGTCCCGATGTCATTCTTCTTTGACGAATTCGTTGACCAGAACGGCAACAACATTGTGATTGACGCCACCACGATCACCGACGAAATCCGGCATTCCCCTCTATTCGAGCCCTCCCAGTTCGCTACCGGTTTTACGCAGTATGAAGACGCGGACATGCGGGCGGAATTCTTTTCGCTGTTTCACGGCCATGGTCACGACGGCGACGGCCACGATCGCGGCGACAGTTTCCACGTTCTCCTGGGTCATCCCCAGACTCTCATTCCCGTTCAGATCGAAGTGCCGTTCGGCTCGTCCCAAGTGTTCGCCGATGCAGCGGGAAACTTCTTCGCTCTGATCGACATCAACTTCATCAATTCACAATTGAATACCCTGGTTCAGACCGAGCCGATCAACGTTCAATCGATTCCGATCTTTCTCACCCGAAACGCTGTGTACGGCGACTTCGTTGCGCAACAGCCCGTGGACTGCTGCATTGGCGGATTCCATGGAGCGTTTGAAGTCAACCAGACCAATAACAAGATTTTCGTGCAAACGTTTGACTTTACCGTCTCGCTCGACGCGGCAGTCGCCAATGACATTTTTGGGGATCCCACGATTTTCGCCGATATTTTCGCTTTGTCGCACGAACTCGGCGAAACTCTCAACGATCCCTTCGTCAACAATGTTACGCCGAATTACCAACTGCCCGGCTTCCCGCCTGGCGCATGCCAGAATGTCCTCGAGGTGGGTGACATAGTCGAAGCCCAGCCCAATCCATCGCAGCCAATTACCCTGAATGGCTTCACCTATCACCCGCAAACGTTGGCATTGCTGCAATGGTTCGAGGGCATCAATCCGTCAGACGCATTTAACGGTGACTACAGTTTCCCGGACCCGACCGTCCTGACTGTGGCCGGTGGCACTGCGCCGTTCTCGCCGTGTCCAACCGGGCCGTAAGCTGTAAGTTTTTTCTCCTTCTCAACAAAAAAAGGCGCTGATTCCAGCGCCTTTTTTTTTCGTGGCGCCCTCGCCTTGTACTGGATTTTCAGTCCTCGCGACCCTTCGTTCCATCGCTGGCGTGCCGATGCTTTGCTCGATAAGATAGCCACGTCTTGCAGCTGAAGGGTGAGTTAGCGCTCGGATGAACACCCTCGAATTCGTCGCGGTGCTTTGGCTCGGCTCGGTCGTCGCCGGATTCCTCGGATCGCTAACGGGCCTGGGCGGCGGCGTCGTAATCGTCCCGCTCCTCACGCTGGTTTTCGGGGTGGACATCCGCTACGCCATCGGTGCAGCGCTGATTTCCGTGATCGCCACCTCCTCCGGCGCAGCCGCTGCTTATGTCAAGGAAGGCTATTCCAACATCCGCGTTGGCATGTTTCTGGAGATTGCCACCACGCTCGGTGCAATAGCCGGCGCATTCGTCGCCTTCTATTTGCCGATTCACGCCATCGCAGTCATCTTCGGCTTCGTCCTCGCCTACTCGGCCTATCTCTCATTTCGTCCGCCGCCTCAAGCGCGCGATGCGGGCCAGCCGGACAAGTTGGCAACTCGACTCCGGATGGACGCTGCGTATCCCACTGCGAACGGGCTGCGGCCCTACCACGTGCGCGGCGTTCCTGCAGGTTTCGCCGTAATGTTCATTGCCGGAATCCTCTCCGGAGTGCTGGGGATCGGCTCCGGCGCCGTGAAGGTCCTGGCGATGGACCGCGCCATGCGCTTGCCGTTCAAGGTTTCCACAACGACCAGCAATTTCATGATCGGCGTCACTGCGGCTGCCAGCGCCGGCATTTATCTGAACCGCGGCTACATCGATCCGGGCCTTGCCATGCCCGTCGTGCTCGGTGTTCTCATCGGGTCGCTCATCGGGAGCCGTTTTCTCGCTGGCGCCGAGGCGCGCGTGTTGCGCATCGTATTCGCGGTCGTTATTGCTTTCTTGGCGATCGAAATGATCGTTAGCGGGCTTACCGGGAGAATTTGAAATGATCGTCCAGAATCGCGAAGCATTGGACCGGCGCGCGGAAAATACAATCGGGATTCTCCTGCGCACCGGCGTCACCATTTCCGCCCTCGTCGTGCTCTTCGGCGGCATTCTTTACCTCGCGCAATCGTGGTCCTCGGCAATACACTATCGAACGTTTCGCGGCGAACCCGGCGATTTGCGGCATATTCCCGGAATTATTCGAGAAAGCGTCGCGCTGCACCCCGCGGGAATTATCCAGCTGGGCCTGCTGCTCCTGATCGCCACGCCGATTGCCCGCGTCGCATTCTCGATTTGGGCGTTTGCCGAAGAGCGCGATTGGCTCTACGTCACGGTAACTTTGATCGTTCTCGGGCTCCTCCTCTTCAGCCTCGCTGGCCCACATTCCTAGCGGGATCGCGACGCATCGCTCGAGCTTACGTCATCGAACCGCTTGACGTTCCCCCCGCACAAAGGTAGCTTCGGCTTGCTTCCGAGTTGCTTCTTCGGTTCAAGCAGGAGTTGAACTTTATGATGCGCAGCGCTTGGTGTGTTCTCACCGCTTCGATTCTGGTCTTTCTGTCTTCCAATTGGATGCGCAGCGCCGACGCCCCCGCTGAATTCAACGTCAAGGAACACTACACAAAGTACGAATATCGGATCCCCATGCGCGACGGCAAACACTTATTCACTTCCATTTACGTGCCCAAGGATTCCTCGCGTGCTTATCCATTCCTGATGGACCGCACGCCCTACAGCGTCTCGCCATACGGCGTGGATCAATACAAGAAATCAATCGGCCCATCGGAAGAATTCGAGAAAGCTGGCTACATTGTCGTCTATCAGGATGTCCGGGGACGCTACATGTCCGAGGGCGCTTTTATCGAGATGACTCCGCACATCGACAACAAAAAATCCAAGGACGACGTCGACGACAGCAGCGACACGTACGACACCATCGAGTGGCTCCTGAAAAACATCCCGAACAACAACGGCAAGGTGGGCATTTGGGGCATTTCCTATCCCGGATTCTACACTTCCGCCAGCATCATCGACTCGCATCCCGCACTGAAAGCTGCTTCGCCCGAAGCGCCGATGACTGATCTCTTCATGGGGGACGACGCGTACCACGGCGGCGCCTTCATGCTCGCGGCTAACTTTGGCTTTTACTCTTTCTTCAAGCCGCAGTCCTCGCCAGGTCTGCCTCCGCGAGGTGGTCCGCGCTTTGACCCGGGACCACCTGACGCGTACGACTTTTTTCTAAAAATGGGATCCATCTCGAACGCAAACGTTATGTATTTGCATGGCGAAAACTCGCTGTGGAATGACCAGGTCGCCCACGACACTTACGACGAATATTGGAAAGCCCGGAATCTCGCGCCTCACATGAAGAACATTCACTGCGCGGTCCTCACCGTCGGCGGATGGTTCGATGCGGAAGACCTATCCGGGCCGTTCAAGACATACGGCGCCATCGGGCGAAACAATCCGGGAATTTTCAACGCGCTCGTCGTCGGGCCCTGGGTGCACGGTGGATGGGCGCGCTACGATGGGAATCATCTTGGCAGCGTCGGCTTCGCGTCGAACACCGGGCAGTTCTTCCGCGCGCAAATCCTATTTCCATTTTTCGAGCAATATCTTAAGGGGGCGGGCGACGCGAAATTGCCGGGGGCCTACGTTTTCGAATCCGGCACAAATGTCTGGCGGCAGTATCCCACCTGGCCGCCCAAGAGCCAGGAACCGAAGACGCTTTACTTCCGCGAGAATGGTGGGCTGTCTTTCGATCCACCCGCTACTGGGGCGGATTCTTTCGATGAATATGTCAGCGATCCGAATCAGCCGGTACCTTTCGTGGGCTACACCGCAGCTTTCGTTCCGCAGGAGTATATGGTCGCAGATCAGCGCTTCGCTGCGACGCGCCCCGACGTGCTCGTCTACCAAACGCCTCCCCTCGAACAGGACATCACCATCGCCGGACCCATTTCGCCGCGCCTCTTCGTTTCAACCACAGGAACGGATTCCGATTGGGTAGTGAAGCTGATCGACGTCTACCCTCCGGATTTCGCCGACTCGACTGCGGCTGCTGCCGACGCTCCGCCAAGCGATGTCGGGCCGCCCAAAATTACCATGAGCGGTTACCAGCAGCTCGTGCGCGGCGAGCCCATGCGCGGAAAATTCCGCAAGAGCTTCGAAAAACCTGAGCCGTTCACGCCGGGAAAAATCGAAGAAGTCGATTTCACCATGCCCGACATCAATCACACCTTCCGCCGCGGCCACCGCATCATGGTCCAAGTGCAAAGCTCCTGGTTCCCGCTCACTGACCGGAATCCTCAAACGTTCGTGAACATCCCTGACGCTAAGCCGGCTGATTTCCGCAAAGCTACCGAACGTGTCTACCGAGCCGACGGACAACCGTCCGGCATAGTCGTGCCAATATTGGCGCATTAGATTCGTGTCGGAGTAGCGGGGAGCGTTTCGCGCGGTGGTGTGTGAAGCGGCCGTCGCGTGCGGTGTGCCTGTGTTCAGGCCATATTGGACCCGGCGGACCTGTAGCCATTGCCGAGCAAGGTGCGGATACTCGTGACAAGCGCGTCTGCGCCCTCGTCTTTTGCTTGCACCGAACTAATCCCCGCCGCCGTTGCATCCCGCTCCATTTGCGGACCGGCAAAGGAAGTAAACATCACTAAAGGAACTTCAGGCATCAATTGTTTCAAGTGCGTCGCTGCTTGAATGCCATTCATGCGTGGCATGGAAAAATCGAGAACGATCAGGTCCGGCCGGAGTTCTTTCGCCTTCTCGATCCCTTCGTAGCCATTCTCAGCTTCGCCGCATACCTGCAAGTCGCGCTGCGATTCCAAAAGGCTCTGTAAGCACTTTCGAAATGCCGCGCTGTCGTCGACGATTAGAATGCGTTTAGGGATGCCGGCATGAGTGTGTCTCATTCCTGTAATTTCCGGCGTACCCCCCTGTTTCCGCAATAGGGTCTCCGCTGTAAGCTACCGTACGCAGTCCTGCAGAGCGCCTCCGCGAATTGCCTGTCAAACAGTACGTAGGTAGCGTATGCTTACTACGTCTCTTTCAGCATCTTTCCGCCGGGCCTGCCTGGGCCACGGTTCCTTGCGAAATCAGACAAGGAGCCGTCAATGGTCAAGAATCCGTCCCGCCCTGCTGGTAATTCTCCGCCTGTAGGTCACAACGGCCACGCGATCCACAACGAAATTCTATTGAGTTTGTCTGCCAAAGAATGCGCCGCCGTATTTGCAAATTTGGATTTCGTCGAGCTGCCAACGGGCACTATCGGCAACGAACTCGGCGAGACGATTAAAGACTGCTATTTCGTGAACTCCGGGCTGTTCTCCATTCTGTCCGTCTTGAGCGACGGTAAGAGCGTAGAGGTGGGCTTGACCGGCAAGGAAGGCTTTGTCGGCCTGCCGCTAGTAGTAGGTTTGAAGACCAGCGCGGCTCGGTCGATCGTTCAGATCGCCGGCACGGCGTTCCGGATCAAGGCCGATAAAATGAAAGATGTCTTGCGCCAGTGCCCCTTGCTGGAAAAAGCTTTGAATCGTTACGCGCAAACTCTGGCTGTGCAATCGACGCAGGTCGCCGCGTGCAATCGCCTGCACGAAGTGGAAGAGCGCCTTTCACGCTGGTTGCTGATGTGCCAGGACCGAATCGGCGGCGAAGATATACCGCTGACTCAGGATTTTCTCGCGCACATGCTGGGGACGCGCCGCGCGAGCGTCACGGTGGCGGCCGGGATCCTCCAAAAGGCTGGATTGATCACCTACAACCGCGGAAAGGTCCACATCGTGAACCGGGAAAACCTGAAAGATGCAGCCTGTGAATGCTACGAATCCATCATCGAACAAGTCCGCAACTGGAAAAACGAATCGCAATAATGATCGAAAAATGCCGGGTGGCCAACATATCGTTCGATGTCCGCTGCCGTACCGACAATCACTGCCCTGCTAACTAACATTTTGTCCAATCTCGTAGCTGTATTCACATGGAACGGACAAGGCGGATCCGATGCGGGAGCCTATTTTTGATATTTTCATGGGCGAATCGGAAAAAGATGCGATTTGGCTGGAGAGCATCGCCGGTCTTCCCGATGCCAAACAACGAATGGAGCAGTACGCCGCAAAAAATCCCGGTCAATACTTCATCTGGTCCCACGCCACACATTCCATTTTGGATCGTGTAAATACCTTCAGCCAGCGGGAATCGCTCGCAGATTCTTCCGCTGCCGCTTCGTAACTGCCGGGTAAAATTCCGCGTGTTGATTCGGATTTATTACGGAATCGGCTAGCCTGGGTTGCAATAATGGTGGGGCCACCCGGACTTGAACCGGGATTGCAGGTTTAGGAAACCTGTGCTTTATCCATTTAAGCAATGGCCCCAACGGGTTGCCGCGCCCTTGCCGGAACAATCGCAACGTCACAATTTCGTTGCGCCCAGCACTGAAGATTCGACCGTTTCGAAACAGCTTAAGCATATCGCATCGTCATCGCGCTGGAAAATCATCGTTTCTAGCCAGTCAAAGGCGCGATACTCGCTTTCCCAGTGCGGACGCGTTTATCCGGCCTCAGAAGGGATATAATGGCCGCTATTGAAGCGCGGATAACCCGAGCGAACTTGCCTGAGCGCAATTGAGAGAAGAGGGACCTGTGGGGCTTCAGGTTGAAATCCGAAAATCGGGCGATGTCTCGATCCTCGACGTGCAGGGGAAAGCGACGATCGGCCGCAACAACGACTTGCTCAATCAGTTTTTGCGCAAGGCGTTCGACGACGGCGCGCGCAAAATACTGGTGAACCTTGCGGGCGTGACGCAAGTGGACAGCTCGGGCATCAGCACGATCGTGCGAACCTTCGTGACGCTTCACAATGCGGGAGGCGATCTGAAGCTTCTTGGTTTGACCAATCGCGTGAAAATGGTTTTTGATTTGATGGGTCTGCTCCGCGCGATCTCGAGTTACGAAAACGAGCCCGAGGCGATCGCCAGCTTTGCGCATCGGAGCCATTCCGCGCAAGACTGATCTGCCGGCTCGCATTTTAGTTTTTCTCATTACCCGGCCCGAAGGCTTGCGATTCAAACTCCAGAGATGCGTGCAGATGTTCCGCGAAATAAGGCCAGTCGTGGCGCCCGGGATAGATGTGGAATTCGTGAGCGATGCGCCGCGCGGTGAGTTCTTTGTCGAGCACGGCCGCACCAGCTTCGAAGCCGTAGTCATCTTCCGATCCGCAATCGAAATAAATCTTCAGTGCCGCGAGATTCGCCGTGCGGCCCAGCGCGAGCGGATCGTTGCGCTCCCAGAACACGCGATCGACGGGTGCGCCGAAGACATTCCCGAGCATGCGCAGTCCCGGGGTCGGCGGCCTGTTCGAACCTGCAGCTTCCGGCAGCCGCTCGATCAAGGCTGCGCTGTGCGCGCTTACGGAACCAAACAACTCGGGATGGCGGAAGGCCAGATGCAATGCCCCGTAGCCACCCATTGAAATTCCACCGATGCCACGAGCGGCGCGGCCGTGCCGCGTGCGATAGCGGCGCTCGATGAACGGCAGGAACTCCTGGATGACGAAATCTTCGTAGCGCGCCTGGCCGTCGTGCGAATTGATGTAGAAGCTGGAATCGGCGGCGGGCGTGACGATCAAGTAGTCAGCGATTTCGTGCTGCTCCCAGAGATCCTCTACCAGGTTCAGCCCGCCGCCGCGCACGAGGAACTGTTCGTTTTCACCGAGCCCGTGAAGAAAGTAGAGGATTGGATATCGGCGCGCCGCGTCAACGTCATAGCTGGGCGGCAGGAGGATGCAGTAGCCCACCGAATGACGAAGAATTTTGCTGGTGAGCGAAAGGCAATCGGCGCGGCCGGTGGCATGCGCAGTTGGCGCGAGCGCGAAAACGAGCAGCAACACCACCAGCGATGCAAACACCGTGGCTGCCCGTGACGAGGCATGTGTCACGCACTGCGCGCGATGGCGCCGCGCCCGGCGAAACATTCCCCGCCACGGACTATTCATAGCGCAGAGCCTCGACTGGGTTGAGGCGCGCGGCGCGCGACGCAGGATAAAGGCCGGCGGCGAGGCTGACGATGACACCAAAACCGATGGCGCCGAGAACGAGCCACCAGGGCACGGAGAAAACGTGAGCCGGCGGAAGATTCTGTTGCTTGAGGTAGACGTTTGTGCCGAAGGTGACCGCTTGCCCGATGAGCCAGCCGAAACCCACTCCCAAGAATCCTCCGAGCAATCCCATCACGCCGGCTTCGACGAAAAATAATTGTTTTACATCTCGATCGGCGGCCCCTAGCGCCTTGAGGATTCCAATTTCGCGGCGGCGCTCGAGGATCGCCATCACTAGCGTGTTGACGATGCCGAGGGTGGCGACGGCCAGCGCCAGGCTGCCGAAGATCGCAAGTAAAAGATCGAAGACAGCGAAAAAGATGCGCAAATTGCGCGTGGCATCGAGCAGAGAAAACGTCGAGAAACCCATGCTCTTAATTGTGGTTTCGATAGCTTCCACCTGCGACGGTTTGTTGACCCGAACCGTCAGGCTCGCGAAGGTGGATTCGCTGCCAGAGCCGCGAACGATATCGCGCAAATCGTTCGCCTGCGCAGCGCGAAGAGTTTCAGCCACCTTTAGTGGAATCAGCAAACGCCCACTGCCAAAACCGCCGAAGCCTGCGGCGGGTTCCGTCTCAACGATGCCGACAATGCGAAGTTTCCTCTGGCGCGGAACAATCGAAAAACCGGAACCGGCGGCGTCGGTGGTTTTGGCGGTATTGGATTTAGCGTCATTCGATTTAGCGCCGGAGGTGTTCGGCTTGGTTGCACCGTTTGCGTCGAGCACAGTGCGATCGTTCGCGCCTGCCTGCGGGCCGAGGGCCTGGCGCTCCGCGTAGCGCAAAACGAGATCCTTGCCGAGCAAAGTAGAAGGCTGCGGAGACAAATCCTTCGCGAACTCGACTTGGAGGATGGCTTCGTCGGCCGTGGCGCTGGAAAAAAAACGGCCGTCGATCCCATCGAACGCGCCACTGGTGCGCGCAGAATCCGGAACGCCCGCTACCATCGCGGAATAGGAAGCGTCGGCAAAACGCGCCTCGGTGATGAAGCGGATCTGCGGATACACCTCGACAACGTTCGGGAGCTTTTCCATTTCCTTGCGAGCCGCGGCATCGAGAGGCGGCGAAGGCTGTTTCGGCGCAGAGTCGTCGCGCGGCGGCCGCCCGAAACCGCGCACATTCGCGCGCGACATAACAACGACCGTGTCGAACAAGCCGGACTGCGACAGGCGCTTCGACGCCAGCTCCTGCAAACCGACGCCGAGCGACAGCATCGCGACCAGCGAAGCAATACCAACGGCGACACCGAGCGTGGTCAGCGAATTCCGGAGGAATGATTCACGAAGATTGCGGACAGCGAGTTCGCCGAGGTCGCTGGACTTCATCGCTGCACCTCCGGCCGCTGCACGCCTTCGTTGA
>Ga0210408_10001636_pt1 | contig 23081 bp, 22 predicted proteins | sample IncBWH4MmetaG_FD_155471 | JGI IMG/M metagenome (GOLD analysis project Ga0210408, IMG submission 155471) | Forest soil microbial communities from Barre Woods Harvard Forest LTER site, Petersham, Massachusetts, United States - Inc-BW-H-4-M | ecosystem: Environmental > Terrestrial > Soil >...
CTGACACCGCAGTTGCGGCTCGACCTGGGACCGACCGACCTCGTGCTGGTCGACCTGTCGGCTGGGCGTCTGAGGCTGGCCGGTTCGATCCTGGCGCAGGTTGCCGGCCAGTTCGGACGCGAGGTCTCCGACATCGAGGAGCCGGCCCGCCTGCGCGCGCTGCTGTCGGTGATCCGGCAGCAAGCGGCGGCCGGGCGGATCCTGGCCTATCACGACCGATCCGACGGAGGCCTGTGGGCCTGCGCGTGCGAGATGGCCTTCGCGGGGGGGTGCGGGGTGACGCTGAACGTCGACGTGCTGGCGGTCGACCCGCTCGCACTGGACGCCGGCGATTACCGGATCCGCGCCGAGCAGTTGCAGGCCCGCCGCACCGACGCCGTGCTGAAGGCCCTGTTCAGCGAAGAGGCGGGCTGCCTGATCCAGATCCGCCGTGCTGACCGCTCGCTCGTGATGGACGCGCTGCGCGAAGCCGGTCTGGGCGCGTGCAGCCACGTGATCGGCTCGCCCGCTGGACAGGACACGATCGAGGTCTGGTACGACGCGAAGCCCGTCGTTCGCCATTCGCGCCAGGCGCTGCTGCAGGCCTGGAGCGAGGTGTCCTGGCGAATGGCCGCGTTGCGTGACGATCCGGGGTGTGCCGACTCGGAGTACCAGGGGCTGGGCCGCCGAGGGCCGCTGTCGATGTCGTTGAGCTTCGGGCCGGACGACGACGTGGCCGCGCCATTTATCGCGCGCGGCGCCCGTCCGCGGATCGCGATTCTGCGCGAGCAGGGCGTCAACGGCCAGTACGAGATGGCGTCGGCCTTTCATCGGGCCGGTTTTGCCGCGGTCGACGTCCACATGTCGGACCTGCTGGCCGGCCGCATTTCGCTTGCGGGCTTCAAGGGGCTGGCCGCCTGCGGCGGGTTTTCCTACGGCGACGTGCTGGGCGGCGGCGGCGGCTGGGCCAAGTCGATCCTGTTCCATCCGAGACTGTCCGACGAGTTTGCGGCCTTTTTCGGCCGTCCCGACGCGTTCGCGCTGGGCGTGTGCAACGGCTGCCAGATGATGAGTCAGCTGCGATCGATCATTCCGGGCGCCGGCCACTGGCCGCGCTTCCTGCCCAATGCGTCCGAGCAGTTCGAGGCCAGGCTCACGATGGGCGAGGTGATCGAATCGCCGTCGATCTTCTTCCAGGGCATGTCCGGCAGCAGGATCCCGATCGTCACCGCGCACGGGGAAGGTCGCGCCGTGTTCGAAGATCAGGAAGCGCGCAGCCGCGCGATTGTTACCCTGCGTTTCGTCGACGCCGACGGCCGCCCGACCGAGCGGTATCCGGAAAATCCGAACGGCTCGCCGGACGGCGTGACCGGCCTGACGACGCCCGACGGCCGCTTCACGATCCTGATGCCGCATCCGGAGCGCGTGCGCCGCACCGTCCAGATGTCGTGGCAGCCGCCCGGGCTGGGCGAGGATTCGCCCTGGATGAGGGTGTTTCGCAACGCGAGGCGGTGGGTGGGGTAGCGTCGGATATCGCGCGCCTGGAACGAAATCGAAGCCGCTCTCGACGTTATCGAGAATCTGCTGGGACCGGCCCGGTCGTTGACGGTCGCCGTTCATGCAGGGGCTGTGAAGCTGGCGCGGGAGCAGGCACTCTCGTTCTACGATGCGCTGATCGTTTGCGCTGCCGCGGATGCCGGGTGCGGTGTATTGCTGAGCGAAGACATGCAACACGGTCGAAAGCTGGGCGCCGTCACAATCCAGAATCCTTTCCTGACGTGAGCTTGGGGCGTGACCAAACTTACAACCGCGCGCCTTCGACTCGAGCCCTTCGATGATGCGCATGTCGATGGGCTCAATGCGATGAACTCCGACCCAGAGGTAATGCGCTACATCCCCAGCGGAGTGGAGAAGCGGGAGCAAACGATGGCAACGGTGCAGCGTGTCAAGGCGCGCTGGGCGAAGTGGGGGTTTTCCTGGTGGAGTTTCATCGAGCTGGCGACCGGAGAAATCGTCGGGGCAGGCTGCATCCAGCATCTGCGCAAGAGCGGATCGGAACCGGACCCGGCATGTCCGTTGGAAATCGGCTGGAGACTGCGGCGCGACCGGTGGCATCAAGGCCTGGCGTATGAAGCGTCCGTCGCCATGGCCGATTTCGCATTTCGGAACCTGAGGGCCGAGCCGTTGCTGGCCGTGTGCGACCCTGAAAATACTGCGTCGGCTGCGTTAATGAAGCGGCTTGGCATGAAGTATCGAGGAATCGAGATCTGGTACGAACAGGATGTGGCTACGTACGGGATAACATCCGACGAGTGGTTTGCCAGGCGCGGCCAGGACCCGCAGCCCCGCGAGTGACTGCAGCGGATCGCAGCGCGGGCAGTGGTCTCGCCATTCAAACGGGATGGGTAAGGCGAACCCGACCGCGGAAGAGGTGGCCGCCGAATACGAGCGCACGGTCGCGAAGAACTGAGTCGGCCTTTAGCCGCCTCAGAATTCCGCCAGGTCCGCGTGGGTGTTCAGATTGGCGAACTCGCGCTCCGATTCGAACGGCACCGCAACTGCGCCCACCGACTGCAGAAAGTCGGCCGGCTTGCGCAAGGCGTCGTTGAGCGCCTCCTCGAGGCGGGCGCGCAGGTCGGTGTTCAGCAGGCAGAACACCGGCTGGACCTGCCCGCCGCACCACGCAACCGCAGCCGAGGCGTCCCCGAGAGCGTCGGCCAGCCGGTCGACCAGGTTGCCCGGCAGCGCCGGCGCATCGCACGGGACGACCGCGAGCAGGCCCGGGGCCGCCGCGCGCATCGCCTGCACGATCCCCGCCAACGGGCCCTGAAACTCGCCGAAGCGGTCGGTGTCGTCCGTCAGCACCTCGACGCCCAGGGTGCGATAGCGGTCGATGTTCCGGTTCGCGCTGATCAGCACCGAGTCGACCTGGGGCGCGAAGCGCTCCAGCACGTGCTGCACCAGCGGGCGGCCGCGAAATTCGATCCACCCCTTGTCGAGGCCTCCCATCCGCATTCCCTGGCCGCCGGCCAGGATCAGGCCCGTGATGCTGGCCGTGCGTGCTGCGGGCACCGAGCCGCCGGTTTTCAACCGCCGATGTAGGACATCTCGACCCGGGCCGCGCCGTCGGCCACGTTCTGTCCGCGCAGCTCCGAGTAGCGATCGGTGCGCGCGCTCCAGATGCGGCCGAGCGCGGTGGCCACCTGCTCGTCGTCGGCGCCGCCCCGCAGCAGGGCTCGCAGGTCGTAGCCCTGCGAGGCGAACAGGCACAGGAACAGGCGCCCTTCGATCGACAGGCGGGCCCGCGTGCACGAGCGGCAGAACGCCTGCGTGACGCTGGCTACCACGCCGATCTCGCCGTGGCCGTCGCGGTACCGCCAGCGACGGGCCACTTCGCCGGGATAGTTCGGGTCGACCGGGGCGAGCGGCATCTCGGCGTTGATGGCGGCCACGATTTCAGAGGCCGGCACGACCTGGTCCAGGCGCCAGCCGTTGGTGGTGCCCACGTCCATGAACTCGATCATCCGCAGCAGATGACCGCGCTGCTTGAACCAGCGCGCCATCGGCAATATCTGGTGCTCGTTGACGCCGCGCTGCACCACCATATTGATCTTGACCGGCAGGCCGGCGTCCGCCGCCGCCTCGATGCCGTCCAGCACCGCCGCCACCGGAAAGTCGACGTCGTTCATCCGCCGGAACACGACGTCATCGAGCGCATCGAGCGACACCGTGATGCGCTTCAAGCCGGCCTGCGCGAGGCTCGCCGCGTGACGCCGCAGCAGCGAGGCGTTGGTGGTCAGCGCCAGGTCGACGCTGCCGCCGTCCGGCGTGGTCAGCTCCGCCAGCATGCGGATCAACCGGGTCAGGTCCTTGCGAAGCAGGGGCTCGCCGCCCGTCACGCGTATCTTCTCGACGCCGTGTGCCACGAACACCCGCGCCAGGCGCGTGATTTCCTCGAAGCTGAGCAGATCCGAATGCTGCAGGAAACGGTGCTCCCGGTTGAACACCTCCTTGGGCATGCAATACGTGCAGCGGAAATTGCAGCGGTCGGTGACCGAGATGCGCAGATCGCGCAGCGGCCGCTGCAGGCGATCGGTCAGATGACCCAGGGCGGGCCGGATCTGCCCGGGCTCAGGCACCGCGACGCGACGCACGCGGGCGTCCAGCACGGGGATGAAGCGTTCCGACATCTGGTTGGGTTGGCTAAAAGCAATCGGCGATGACCAAGCCTCGGCTCTGTCGTAGATCGTACGCGCCCTTCGCCCGCGTCAGGGGGCGGTCGCCGTGCGGGAATCGAAGCGACCGCCCGCCCGCAACGGCGGGTCCGTCAAGGCTGGCCGCGCGTTTCAACCTGCGTCAGCGGCGCCTCCTCGACCGGCGCCAGTACCGGCCGCTCGCGTCCGATCCGCGCCGGCGCCGGCTGCAGTGCAGCAGCGCGAGCCTGCGCAGCGGCCAGCTTGGCCGGATCGGTCTGGGCCAGCTTCATCCCCGACGATTCGACGATCGGCAGCAATTCGGCCATCGCCATGGGGGCCGGTTCGATGGCACGCTCAAGCGGTGACTCGTGGCGCAACACGACCGGCTGCGGCGCCGGCTCGCTTTGCTGCGCCGGCGGCGGCACCGGCTCCCACCGAGGAGCCGACTCCTCTTGCAGCGCCGGCGGTGCGGCCGGTTCCCTGCGCGGCGCCGGTTCCCTGCGCGGCGCCGGTTCTCTTCGCTGAGCCGGCTCGGCTGCCTCGCGGTCCGCCTCTTCGGACTCGGCCTCGTTCAACGGCGCCTCGACCGGGCCGCCGGCTGCGCGCTCACCGCGTTCGGAGCCGCGCCCGCGGCGCCGACGGCGCCGGCCACGCCGCTCCTCGCCGCCGGCTGCGGCCTCTGCGGCTGGGCCCGAGGGAAGAGTAGCCGGGACTTCGGCGCCGGGTGCCGCCACCAGGGACTCGCTGGCGGGCAGCGTCTCTCGCGGCGCCTCGGACGGTTTGCGGCCATCGCGCGCGGGACGGCGCGCCCCATCGCCGCGAGACTCGCGCTTGCCCTGGCGCTGCTCCTCGCCCTGCTCGGGACGGGGCGTGCCGGCCGGACGGTCGCGGCGCTGACCCTGCTCGCGACCGCGATCCGTGCGCTCGCCGCGCTCGCCGCGTTGGCCGCGCCCCGGTGCTGCCCGCTCCGTTCCGGCGCGTTCGGCGCGGGCCTCGCCACGCTCGGGGCGGCGTTCGCCGCGACGGTGGCGATCGCGATCGGGCCGGCTGCGGTCGGGCGCGGCCCGCTCCCCAGTCCGGGGCGGGGCCGCTGGTGCGACTTCGGGTTCGACTGCGAACCAGTTGCGGATACGCAACCACAGGGACGGGCCTGCGGCGGCCGGGGCTGGCGCCGGGATGGTCGGCACGGCAACGACCGGAGCCGGCGTTTCCGGAACCACGCCCTTGACCACCGCTTCCTGGCGCCGATTGCGCGCCTCGTCGGGCCGTCCCGGCAGGTACGGCTGGTCCTCGCTCGGCGCGGTGACGCGGTCATAGCTCGGCTTGGCCTGGTCGAGCCGCTCATCGTCGTGCTTGAGCCGCTCGATGCTGTAGTGCGGCGTCTCCAGGAACTTGTTCGGGATCAACACGATCGAGACCTTCAGCCGGGCCTCGAGCTTCGTCAGATCCGCCCGCTTCTCGTTCAACAGGTACGTGGCCACGTCGATCGGAACCTGCGCGTGCAGGGCGGCCGTGTTTTCCTTCATCGCCTCCTCCTGCAGGATGCGCAGGATGTGCAGGGCCGAACTGTCGGTGTCGCGCACCTGGCCGACGCCGTTGCAGCGCGGGCAGGTCACGTGACTGCCCTCGCTCAGGGCCGGCCGCAGCCGCTGGCGCGACAGCTCCATCATGCCGAAACGGGAGATCTTGCCCATCTGGACGCGGGCGCGGTCGTGGTGCAGGGCGTCCTTCAGCCGCTGCTCGACGGCCCGCTGGTTGCGGGCGTCTTCCATGTCGATGAAATCGATCACGATCAGCCCGCCCAGGTCGCGCAGCCGCAGCTGCCGGGCTACTTCATCGGCCGCTTCCAGGTTGGTGCGAAGCGCCGTTTCCTCGATGTCGGAGCCGCGCGTGGCCTGCGCGGAGTTCACATCGATGGCCACCAGGGCCTCGGTATGGTCGATCACGATGGCGCCGCCCGCGGGCAGCGGAACCTGCCGTGAATGTGCCGTCTCGATCTGATGCTCGATCTGGAACCGGGAGAACAGGGGCACATCGTCCCGGTAACGCTTGACCCGGGCCGACACATCGGGCATCACCAGGTCCACGAACGTCTTGGCCTGGTTGTAGACGTCCTCGGTGTCGATCAGGATCTCGCCGATTTCCGGACTGAAGTAATCCCGGATGGCCCGGATCACCAGGCTGGACTCCAGGTAGATCAACTCGGGCGCCTTGACCTGCTGGACCGCGTCGGTGATCGCCTTCCACAGCTGCATCAGGTATTTCAGATCCCATTGCAGCTCCTCCACCGCTCGACCCAGCCCGGCGGTGCGTGCGATCACGCTCATGCCGGGCGGCAGGTCGAGCTGGTCGATCGCGTCGCGCAGCTCCTGCCGGTCCTCGCCCTCGACGCGCCGCGATACGCCGCCGCCGCGCGGGTTGTTGGGCATCAGCACCAGGAAGCGTCCGGCCAGCGAGACGAAGCTCGTCAGCGCCGCGCCCTTGTTGCCGCGCTCCTCTTTTTCGACCTGGCAGATCAGCTCCTGGCCTTCGGAGATCGCGTCCTGGATCCGGGCGCGCGCCACATCCACGCCCGGCTTGAAGTACTGCCGGGAGATCTCCTTGAAGGGTAAAAAGCCGTGCCGCTCCTCGCCGTAATCGACGAAGCAGGCTTCCAGGCTGGGCTCGACCCGGGTAATGAGCCCTTTGTAGATATTGGACTTGCGCTGCTCGCGACCGGCGGTTTCGATGTCCAGGTCCAGCAGCTTCTGGCCGTCGACGATAGCGACGCGCAGCTGCTCCGCGTGAGTCGCGTTGAACAGCATCCGTTTCATCAGCACTCCCCGCGCCCTCGCGGGCGCTCGTGTGCCGATCCGGATCCGAGCTCAGGCGGCGGCGTTGGCGCGGGGCCCCGAACGGGCGGCGCGGCGGCGCGCAGCCGCACGCACGCGGCCGCGCGGTCGGCGCCGTGCGCCACCTGCACGCGGTTCCGCGCGCCCGTCGTATACCGTCTGGTTCACGGTCAGCCCGTCCATTCGCAACACGCTAAGCCTGGTCAAATGCCTGGTTCAAACTTGCCGCGTGGTGGTCGACCAAACGGCCCAGCCAAGATCCGAATTCGGCTGGCGCCGGCCATCTGACTGGCAACGGCGCCTTCGATTGCAGAAGGACCGTTCATGCCAGCACAGCGTGCGCCGGCATCGTCGACCCTTCCTTTCCTACGCGTAACGCGCATCCGGCGCGCTACGCACCCTTTTGGCTGCACAATCCGACCTCCCGGCACGCCTCGCGTCCGACTGGGCGTGGCGGCGCCGCTTAGAATTGCAGCCGACAGGACCGCACCGCAGCAAAGGCCGCGTTCAAACCGGCAGTGAACCCGCAATGATCCCCGCATTGACCTCAGCCGGCAGAGGCTGCACGACCGGTGTTGGGTCGACCCCCTGCCCTGTGAGGGTGCATAAGCCACCCGGGTGCGAAATCGGGCGCAGTCCATTACAACTTGATTAAGTATAGGCAACATGGGGGTCGAACGCAAAGGCACGGCGGCCGTCCGATATGTGACCGTGGACCCCGAATACGCAGGCCAGCGGCTGGACAACTTCCTGATCCGGCTCAGCAAAGGGGTTCCGAAGAGCCACATCTACCAGATCGTTCGCAGCGGCCAGGTGCGGATCAATCGCGGGCGGGCCGCGGCCGATCAGCGCCTGTCGGCCGGCGACGAAATCCGCATTCCGCCGATGCGCACCGGCGGCCGCGGCGCGGTCGCGCCGGCGGCGGCCGCATCGATGTTGCCGGTCGTGTTCGAGGACGAGCACCTGCTCGTCGTGGACAAGCCGGCGGCGATGGCGGCGCACGGCGGAAGCGGCGTTTCATTCGGGGTGATCGAAGCGATCCGGGCCGCCCGCCCGAATCAGCCGTACGTGGAATTGGCGCACCGGCTCGATCGGGATACTTCGGGGCTGATGCTGCTGGCCAAATCGCGGCGCGCGCTGCTGAAGGTGCACGCGATGCTGCGAACCGGCGAGGTTGAAAAGCGCTATCTGGCGCTGGTGGCGGGGCGCTGGCTCAATGATCGCCAGCACGTGAAGCTGGCGCTGTCCCGGGGCGGCGCCGGCGCGGCCGGCAAGGTTCGGGTCGACCCCGAGGGCGGGGCGGCCGCGCACACCGTGTTCGAACTGCGCGAGCGTTTCGCCCAATTCGCGCTGCTCGATTGCGAATTGCGCACCGGGCGCACGCACCAGATCCGGGTTCATCTGGCCCACATCGGGTTTCCGATCGTGGGAGACGACCGCTACGGCAGCCACGAGCTGAACCATCGGGTAGCACGGGGCGAATTCGGTTTCGGGCTGGAGCGCATGTTCCTGCATGCCGGGCAGCTGCGGCTGCGCCACCCGGTCAGCGGCGAGCCGATCGCGCTCGCCTCGCCCCTTGCGGCCGACTGCGAGAAGCTGCTGGAGGCGCTGCGCCGTGCTTGATCGATTCGATGCGATCGTGTTCGATTGGGACGGAACGCTGCTCGATTCGACCGCGGCCATCGTGGCCGCGATTCGCGGCGCTGCGGCCGACCTGAACCTGCCCGATCCCGGCCCGCAGCGGGCTTCGGAGGTGATCGGGCTGGGACTCGCTCAGGCGCTGTCGATTGCGGTGCCCGGGCTGCCGGCCGAGCGGGCGGCGGAATTCGCGGCTCGCTACCGGGTCCACTATCTGGCCGCCGAGTCGCGCCTGCAGCTGTTTCCCCACGCGCGTGAGCTGCTGGTCGAGCTGAAGTCGCGCGGCCGCAAGCTGGCGATCGCAACCGGCAAGACGCGCGCGGGGCTGACGCGCGCGCTCGACAGCCTGGGGCTGGCGGCGCAGTTCGATGCGAGCCGGTGCGCCGATGAAACCGAGCCCAAGCCGCATCCGAAGATGCTGCTGGAACTGGCCGATCTGCTGCACACCGCGCCGGATCGGATGATCATGGTGGGCGATACGACCCACGACCTGCAAATGGCCGAGGCGGCCGGCGCGGCCGCGGTCGCCATCACCCACGGTGCGCACCCACCCGGCCTGCTGCGGCAGGCCCGTGCGCTGGCCATGCTCGATTCGCTCCAGGAGCTGCAGCGGTGGCTGATGCCGGCCTGATGCGCCCCGGTCTGATCCGAGTCTGCGAGTCGGCCGCGCTGACCGACGGCGGCGATGGCGTGCGCTTCAGCGTGACTCCGCAACGCAACGGGCCCACCGCGTTCGCGGTGCGTAATCGGGGCAGGGTGTTCGGATACCTGAACCGGTGCGCACACACGGGGCTGGAGCTGGACTGGACCGAGGGGCGCTTCCTGGACTCCGAGCGGCGCTGGCTGATCTGCGCGGCGCACGGGGCGTTGTACGAGCCCGTCACCGGAGCCTGCGCGGGCGGACCCTGTACCGGCCGCGGCGCGCTGGTGCCGCTGGCGCTGGTGGAAATCGACGGCGTGGTCTACTGGCGGCCGGACCGCGGCGAGCCGACCGCCTGAGCCGGCGCGCCGGCGCTGCTGCCGGAGGCGCTGTCGCCGTGCAGCAGGAACACCGCCGGGCGGCGCTGCAGCGCCGGGCGCTCGGCTGCCGACATCGCGCGCCATTGCCCGATGCGCCGCGTGATGGTCGCTTCCGAGCTGCTTCCCAGATCCAGCGCCAGGCACAGGCGCGTCGAGTCGGCGCAGTGCGCCAGGATGGCGTCGAACAGGCGCTCGGTCCGATAGGGCGTCTCTATGAAAATCTGCGTTTCGCCTTGCGTTGCGTCACGCTCGATGCGCCGCAAGGTCTGCGCCAACTCACCGGCCGGCTGCGGCAGGTAGCCCAGGAAGCGGAAGTGCTGACCGTTCATACCGGAGGCCATCAGCGCCAGCAACACCGACGACGGGCCCACCAGTGGCCGCACCGGCACGCCGAAATCGTGGGCGCACGCAACGATCGCGGCGCCCGGGTCCGCCACACCGGGGCAGCCACATTCGGACACCAGCGCCGCGTCGCTGGCGCCGGCGCGCAGCGGCGCCAGCCACTCCAGCGCCTGCGCCCGCTGCGGGTCGTGACCGATCTCGACGATGCGGACCTGCCGTATCGGACCGGGATGCCCGGCCGCCTTCAGGAAGGCCCGGGCGCTGCGCGCGTTCTCCGCCAGCACGTATTGCGCCTCGCGGGCCACGCGCAGAACCGGCGGCGGCAGCACCTCGCAGGCGGCCATCTCGGCCAGTGGCACCGGCAGGACGAACAGCGTGCCGGCCATGGCGTCAGCGCTGCGGCAAGGCGACGCCGCAGCCGGCCAGCATCGAGGTCAAGCGGATCAATGGCAGCCCGATCAGCGCGGTGGGATCGTCCGACCGTACCCACTCGACCAGGCAGATCCCGAGCGATTCGATCTTGGCCGAACCCGCGCAGTCGTACGGCCGCTCGATCAGCAGATACGCTTCCAGCGCCTCGGGCGGCAGTCGACGAAACTGCACCAGCGTGTCCACGCAATCGAGCTCGCTGCGGCCGTCGGCGCCGCGCACCACCGCCAGCGCCGTATGGAACCTGACTTGCCGCCCCTGCATCTGCAGCAGCTGCCGCAAGGCGTCCTGATGATCGAGCGGCTTTCCGAGCGCAACGCCGTCCAGCACCGCCACCTGGTCCGATCCGATCACGATGGCGTCGGGACGGCGCGAGCTCACTGAAGCGGCTTTCAGAAGGGCCAGCCGACGCGCCTGCTGCAGCGGCGCCTCGCCGGGCTGCGCGGACTCCTCGACGCCGGGCGCCTGCACCTCGAACGGCAGGCCCAGCCGCTGCAGCAGCTGGCGCCGGTACGGCGAGCTGGACGCGAGTACGATGGAGGTTGGCATCCTGTCGAGTGTAGCGGTGCCGAATGAAACGGACCGTCGATGTGTTCGAGCTGGCGCGCGACGCCGGCAGTGTAGAAGGGCAGCTCGCAGCCGCCGAGCTGCCGCGCTTGTCGGCCCTGCTGGCCCCGCCGATGGGCAGCATCCACTTCCACTTTGAAGGCCGCATCGACGACAAGGGCCGCAGCGCGGCCGATCTTCGGCTCGAAGGCAGCCTGGGCCTGAAGTGCGACCTGTGCGGCGGCCGACTGGAGTGGCCGCTGGACGAGAGCAGCGGATTTTTCTTCGTCGACGACGAACGGGAACTCACCGCGCTTCCGATCACGGCCGAGGGCGACGAACCGCTGCTCGGGAGCCACCAGTTCGATCTGCAGGATCTGGTCGAAGAGCAGACCATCCTGGCTTTGCCGATTTCACCGCGCCATCCCTTATGCGAGACGGCGCCGGGCGCCGAGGAGCCGGAGCAGGGCGCCAGCCGGCCTTTTGCGGCCCTGGCCGCGCTCAAGCGGGGTCGAACCGATATACAATAACCAGTTCAACTTAGTGAACCTGGTGTCACGATGGCTGTTCAACAGAACAAGAAATCGGCTTCGCGACGCGGCCAGCACCGCGCGCACGATTTCCTCACTCCTCCCCCGCTCGCCAACGAGCCGTCGACCGGCGAAGTGCATCGCCGCCATCATGTCAGCCCGAACGGGTTTTACCGGGGGCGCAAGGTTCTGCAGACCAAGAACGACGAGTAGCCTGGAGCCGGACGCCCGATGACCGTCCGGATCGCGATCGATTGCATGGGTGGCGACCAGGGCCTGGCGGTCACGGTGCCGGCCGCCGTGCGCAGCGCCTGCGCCGATCCCGAAACGGTGTTCCTGCTGGTCGGTCGCTCCAGCCAGATCGAGGCGGCCCTGCGCCAGGCCGATGCCAGCCGGGCACCGGGCCAGCTGCACATCGTGCACGCCGAACAGCAGGTCGAGATGGACGATCCGCCGGCGGTCGCGCTGCGCAACAAGCGCGATTCGTCGATGCGGGTGGCTTTGCAGCTGGTCAAGACTGGGCAGGCCGATGCCTGCGTGAGCGCCGGCAATACCGGGGCTTTAATGGCGATTGCGCGCTTCGTGCTCAAAACGCTCGATGGCATCGACCGGCCGGCCATTGCGCACCTGCTGCCCAACGAGAAGGCCGGCTTTACCACCGTGCTGGACCTTGGCGCCAACGTCGATTGCAGCGCCGAGCAACTGCTGCAGTTCGCGATACTGGGCTGCGCGCTGGTGTCCGCGCTGCGGGGGACCCAGCGGCCGACCGTGGGGCTGCTGAACGTGGGCGAAGAAGTGATCAAGGGCAACGAAGTGGTCAAGCAGGCGGCCGAACTGCTGCGCTCGAGCGGGCTGAATTTTTACGGCAACGTCGAGGGCGACGACATCTACCGGGGCACGACCGATGTGGTGGTGTGCGACGGATTCGTCGGCAACGTGGCGCTGAAGGCCTCGGAAGGACTGGCGCAGATGCTGGCCGGATTCGTGCGCGAGGAGTTCACCCGCAACCTGTTCGCGCGGCTGATCGCGCTGATCGCGCTGCCGGTGCTGTTGCGTTTTCGGCGGCGCGTCGATCACCGGCAGCACAACGGGGCCTGCCTGCTCGGCCTGCGCGGCATCGTGATCAAGAGCCACGGCTCGGCCGACGCCCACGCGTTCGGTTTTGCGATCCGGCGCGCGGTCGAGGCGGCCCGCCACCAGCTGCTCACGCGCACCGAAGCGGCCGTGGCTCCGCTGGTGGCCAATCGCTTGAACCGGCCGGCCGAAGCGAGCGCCGGGGCGCTTTGAACGGCTGATGCGAACAGCGACCGGATCACGCGTCATCGGCACCGGCAGCGCCCTGCCGGCGCGGCCCGTGACGAACGAGCAGCTCGCGGCGCAGCTCGCCACGCACGGCGTGCAGACCTCCGATGCGTGGATCGTCGAGCGCACCGGGATCCGCCAGCGCTACATCGCCGAGCCTGGGCTCACCACGGCGCAGCTGGGCCTGCGGGCGGCCCGAGCGGCACTGGCGGCGGCGGGCGTGTCGGCCGATTCGATCGACCTGATCGTTCTGGCCACCTCGACTTCGGATCAGATTTTTCCCAGCACCGCCTGCCTGATCCAGGCCGAACTGGGCATCCGGGGTGGCGCCGCTTTCGACGTTCAGGCCGTCTGCAGCGGTTTCGTGTACGCACTGGCGGTGGCCGATGCGCTGCTGCGCACCGGTGCCCACCGCCGGGCACTGGTGATCGGCTCCGAGGTCTTTTCCCGCATCCTGGACTGGAATGACCGGTCCACCTGCGTTCTGTTCGGCGACGGCGCCGGCGCGGTCGTGCTGGACGCGAGCGACCGGCCGGGGCTGCTCGCGTGCCGCCTGCACTCGGACGGCGCGCGCGCCGGTATCCTGTGCACGGCGGGGCGCCTGGCGCAGGGCAAGGTCGAGGGAGATCCCTTTCTGAGGATGGACGGGGCGGCCGTGTTCAAGATCGCGGTCGAAGTGCTGGAGAGTTCGGCGCGCGAGGTGCTGCAGGCGGCCGACATGGGCGTGAGCGAGCTCGACTGGCTGATCCCGCACCAGGCCAACATCCGGATCCTGGCGGCCACCGCGCGCCGGCTGGGCGTGCCCCCCGAGCGGATGATCGTCACCGTCGACCGTCACGGCAACACCTCGGCCGCCTCGGTGCCGCTGGCGCTCGACTGGGGCGTGCAAAGCGGCAAGATCCGCGCCGGCCACAGCGTGCTGCTGCAGGGGGTCGGCGGCGGACTGACCTGGGGCTCGGTGCTGTTGAGAATGTGAGACCCATGCGTGTGGCGTTCGTGTTTCCAGGCCAGGGTTCCCAGTCGGTCGGCATGCTGGACGCCTTTGCCGCCGATGCGGTGGTCGGCGGCATCGTGCGCCGCGCCTCCGATGCGCTGGGGCAGGACATCGGGCGGCTGATCCAGGACGGCCCGGCCGAGCAGCTGGAGCTCACGGTCAATACGCAGCCGTGCCTGTTGACGGCCTCCTACGCGATCTACGCGGCCTGGCGCGCCGCGGGCGGCCCGCAGCCGGCCCTGATGGCCGGCCACAGCCTGGGCGAGTACACGGCCCTGGTGGCGGCCGAGGCCGTCTCGCTGGAGCAGGCCGTGCCGCTGGTTCGGTTTCGGGCCCAGGTGATGCAGGAGGCCGTTCCGGTCGGAGTGGGCACGATGGCGGCCATCCTCGGGCTGGACGAAGCGGGCGTGGAGGCAGCCTGCGCCGAGGCCGCCGGCGGGGAGGTGGTCGAGGCGGTCAACTTCAACGCGCCGGCGCAGATCGTGATTGCCGGGCATTGCGGCGCGGTCGCCCGCGCCTGCGAGATCAGCCGCCGCCTGGGCGCCCGGCGGGCGGTGCCGCTGGCCGTGTCAGTGCCGTTCCACTCGAGCCTGATTCGGCCCGCCGCCGAGCGGCTGCGCGAGCGCCTCGCCACCGTCACGGTGCGCCGTCCCGAGGTGCCCGTGATCAACAACATCGATGTGCGCGAGGAGTCCGAGCCGGACCGCATCCGCGACGCGCTGGCGCGCCAGGCCGCCGGCCCTGTGCGCTGGACCCAGATCATTCAGGCGATGAGCGAGCGCGGCATCACCCACGTGGTCGAGTGCGGCCCCGGCAAGGTGCTCAGCGGCTTGACGCGCCGCATCGTGCCGGGCTTGGCGAGTCTTTCGGTGAGCGACCCGGTCACGCTGGGCCAGGTGCTTTCGGCGCTGCGAGGCTGAGTTGAACGAGCTGCCGCTGCTGCGCGCCGATGCACTGCAGGGTGAAGTGGCGCTGGTCACCGGAGCCTCGCGCGGAATCGGACGGGCCGTTTTGGTGCACCTGGCGCGCACGGGTGCGCAGGTTGTGGGTACCTCGACGTCGCAGGCCGGCGCCGAGGCGATCACGGCACAGATCTCCGAGCTGGGTGCCAGCGGCCGCGGAGCCGTGTTGAATGTCCGCCAGGCGGCGCAGATCGATCCGCTGGTGGAGTCGATCGTGCAGGCCTACGGCAAGCTGTCGGTGCTGGTGAACAGCGCCGCCGTGACCAGCGACACGCTGGCGCTGAGAATGCGCGACGAGCAGTGGGACGAGGTGATCGACACCAATCTGACCGGTGCGTTTCGTTTGTCGCGCAGCGTGATGCGCGGCATGATGAGAGCCAAACACGGCCGTATCATCAACATCTCCTCCGTCGTGGGATCGAGCGGCAACGCCGGGCAGGCCAACTATGCGGCGGCCAAGGCAGGCCTGGAAGGCATGACCCGCGCCCTGGCTCGGGAACTCGCCAGCCGGGGCATCACGGTCAACTGCGTGGCGCCGGGATTCATCGATACCGACATGACACGCGCGTTGAGCGCCGCCCAGTCGCAGGCGGTTCTGGCCCAGATCCCGCTGGGCCGGCTTGGACAGGCCGACGAAATCGCCGCCATCGTGGCGTTTCTGGCTTCACCCGCCGGCGCTTACATCACCGGGTCGACGGTGCATGTGAACGGCGGCATGTATATGTCCTGATGTGCGCGCGGTCTTGATACCGAGCTCTGATAGAATGCGGCCCGCTTTTGGGAGATGCTGGCATTTCTCGGCGATGACGAATGCGTCCGCGAGCATGCGGCGGGCCGAGAGCCTGGTCCGGGACGCTGAGGGCTCGACCAGTACGAGTGTCGCCGCTCCGGCGATGGTCCAACAAGGCGCAGGAGGAGCACATGGACAGCATTGAACAGCGGGTCAAGAAGATCGTCGCTGAGCAGCTCGGTGTCAACGAGGCCGACATCAAGAACGAGTCGGCCTTCGTCGACGATCTGGGCGCTGACTCGCTCGATACGGTGGAGCTGGTCATGGCCCTCGAGGACGAGTTCGAGTGCGAAATTCCCGATGAAGAGGCCGAGAAGATCCGCACCGTTCAGCAGGCGATCGACTACGTCAACGCGCACCTGAAGAAGGCCTGACAGTCTCCCGCGCAATCCTTCCTTTTCGAGGTTAAGCACCGATGACGTCACGACGTCGCGTCGTGGTCACGGGGCTCGGAATCGTCTGCCCCGTCGGCAATGATCTGCAGACCGCCTGGCAGCAATTGCTGGCCGGCACTTCCGGGATCGCGCGCATCACGCGCTTCGATGCCTCCACCTATCGCGCCCAGATCGCCGGCGAGGTCAAGGGTTTCGAGGTGGAGCGCTACGTGGCGGCCAAGGAAATCCGCCGCATGGATACCTTCATCCATTACGGGGTGGCCGCCTCGGTGCAGGCCATGGCCGACAGCGGCCTCGAAGTGACCGACGCCAATCGGGACCGGATCGGCTGCGTCGTCGGATCCGGCATCGGCGGCCTGCCGCTGATCGAGGACAACCACTCGGAAGCGGTCAATCGCGGACCGCGCCGCATCTCGCCGTTCCTGATTCCGGGAGCGATCATCAACATGATTTCGGGCAACGTCTCGATCATGTACGGTCTAAGGGGCCCGAATTTCGGGATCGTGTCGGCCTGTACCACGGGACTGCATTCGATCGGCGAATCGGCCCGGATCATCGAGCGGGGCGACGCCGATGCGATGCTGGCCGGAGGGGCGGAGTCGACCATCTGTCCGCTCGGGATCGGCGGCTTCGCATCGATGCAGGCGCTGTCGCTTCGCAACGACGACCCCGCCGCCGCCAGCCGGCCATTCGATCGCGGCCGCGACGGTTTCGTGCTGGGCGAAGGCGCGGGCGTGGTCGTGCTGGAAGACTACGTGGGTGCGCGACGCCGCGGCGCGCGCATCTACTGCGAGGTGGTCGGATTCGGCATGACCGCCGATGCCTACCACATGACGGCGCCGGACGTGGACGGGCCGCGCCGCTGCATGCAGCTCGCGCTGCGGGACGCCGGCATCGATGCAGCCCAGGTCTCGTACCTGAATGCGCACGGCACGTCCACGCCGCTGGGCGACCTGAACGAGACCAATGCGATCAAGGCCGTGTTCGGCGATGCGGCGCGCCGCCTGGTGGTGAATTCGACCAAGTCGATGACCGGCCATCTGCTCGGCGGCGCCGGCGGCATCGAATCGGTGATCACGGCCCTGGCCATCCATCACCAGGTGTCCCCTCCGACCATCAATCTGACCGATCCGGATCCGGAGTGCGACCTCGATTACTGTGCCAACACGGCGCGCGAGCTGAAGATCGACTACGCGCTTAAGAACTCGTTCGGTTTTGGCGGCACCAACGGCACGCTGGTATTCGGACGTGCTCCTTAAGACCGCGCCTTCGGGCCTGCGGCAGCGCGCGATCGCGGCGGCGGCCGCGTTCAGCGGCTCGCTGGCTGCGTTCTGCCTGGCAACCGCACTGGCGAGGAACGAGCCTGCGCCGGTCTGCGGCTTTGCCGCCGCAGCGGTTGCAGCCGCTGCGCTGGTCGGGCAGGCGCGCCGCGCGCGCCGCGATCGGCCAGCGCTGCGACTGGACCCCCAGGGAGCCGTGTGGCTGGATTGCGGCAGCGCGGCAGAAGTGCAGTTGCGGGCGGTAGGGATCACCCGCAACCTGATCTGCCTGACGGGGTGGGGCCCGGGCGCGCCCACTTGGGCGGTCTGGCGCGACAGCCTCTCCGAGGACGGTTTCCGGCGCATCGCGGCCTATGGCCTGTGGCGGCGCGGCGCCCGGCCGGATCGGACCGAATCATTCGAACTTATCGCGCGGGGAACTGTCAGAGGTGAGCAGTCGGTTCCGCGGATCAGAAGGCCTCGGGGCCAATGAGCGAGCGCGATGTCGACTGGGAACTGGTCAGTCGCGTGCAGCGCGGAGACAAGCACGCGTATGAATTGCTGGTTTCGAAATACCAGCGCAGAATCACGCGCCTGCTGTCCCGCATCATCCGGGACCCGTCCGACATCGAAGATGTCGCCCAGGAGGCCTTCATCAAGGCGTATCGGGCGTTGCCCAGTTTTCGGGGCGAGAGTGCGTTTTATACATGGCTGTACCGGATTGCGATCAACACGGCCAAGAATCATTTCGCGGCCCAGGGCCGGCGCGCTGCCACCCGCTCCAGCAGCGAGCTGGAGGATGCCGAAGGCGCCGAGGATGGCATGGCGCTGCGCGACGTTGCAACTCCGGACGCGCTGCTGCTGTCGAAGCAGGTCGGCGAAGCGGTCAACCGGGCCATCGAACGGCTGCCGGAAGATCTGCGCACGGCCATTGTTCTGCGCGAGCTCGAGGGAATGAGCTACGACGAAATCGCGACCGCCATGAATTGCCCGGTGGGTACGGTGCGGTCGCGCATCTTCCGGGCGCGCGAGGCGGTGGCGGCCGAGTTGCGGCCGCTGCTGGGCACTCGGGAGGATCAACGCTGGTGAAGGAGATCGTTCGATGAGTACGACGCAGGGGGCCGGAAAGCCGGTTTCCGCCGACGCAGAGCTGGAACTGTTGTCGGCATGGCTCGACGGCGAGCTGGAGCCGGGTCAGTACAACGTGATACTGGATCGGCTGAAGACGGATCCGGCTTTGCGGGCCCAGTTCGAATGGTTCAACCTGGCCGGGGACGCGTTGCGTTCGCACGAAGTGGCCGCCTGCGACGATCCGGCGCTGGTGGGACAGGTGCGGCGCGCGCTGCAGGCCGAGCCGGTCAGGATCGGTCCCGGAGCGATATCGGGGTCGAAACTGCGGCGCCACATCGCCACCGGCGTCACGGTGGCTGCGGCGGCCGGAATGCTGGCCGTGGTTGCGTTGCCGCAACTGCGCGGCCCGGGTGGGGTGCAAGTGACCCCGGTTACGGCGCCGATGGTGACGAGCACGATCCCTGCGCCGAGTCCGGCGCTCGCCCAGGCGCCTGCCACCAAGCCGAAGGCGGCTCGCAGCTCGCAACTGGACCGGTATTTTCAGGCGCATGGGGGATTGGCGGCCACTGGCGTAATGCCGGAGGCTGCGGGCTACATCAAGATGGCGGGGGAGCAGGAGCGGTGAGGTTGGCCGGCTTGGGATGCCGCCGGTGGCTGGGGGCATCACTGTTGGGCACGGCGCTCTGTCTGGCATGGCCCGTCGCGCAGGCCGCTGACGATAAAAGCCCGATCGAATGGCTGCGGGCGATCCGCAGCGCCGCGCAGCGCGCCAACTACACCGGCACGGTCGTGTACCAGCGCGGCGACGAGGTGCGCTCGTCACACATCGTGCACTATTTCGACGGCGGCGTCCCGCGCGAGCGCGTCTTGACGCTTGATGGCCGGGCGCGCGAATTCATCCGTCGGGGCGACGAGGTCCAGTGCCTGTATCCTAAAGCCCGCCGCGTGGTGATCGAGCAGACCGGACCACGCACCACGTTCCCGGCTCTGGGTCAGGTCGGCCTGAACCGGGTTCTGGAGCACTATTCACTGGCCGTGGGCGATGTGGAGCGGGTTGCGGGTATCGAATGCCGGGTGCTCAAGCTGGAGCCGCGCGATCTGCTGCGGTACGGCTATCGTTTGTGGGTCGAACCCCAAAGCGGTCTTCTGCTGAAGGTTCAGGTGCTTGGCGGCGACGATGTGATGATCGAACAGATCGCGTTCAGCGACGTGCGAATCGGCGAACCGGTCGACATGGCGGAACTGAATCCGTCCTGGTCGACGGCCGGCTGGCAGGTGGTGCGCCATCCCTCCCATCAGATCGAGCTGAGCCGGCAAGGCTGGAGCATCACGGCGCCGGAAGGCTTCTCGGTGCTGACAGAGGTCGAACGGAATCTGGGAGACGAACCGGGGCCGGCAGCGCTGCAAGCGGTGTACTCGGATGGGTTGGCCACCGTTTCGGTTTTCATCGAGCCTGGCGCCGCGACGGCCGATCCGGTGCCGCTGCAGCATCGGGGGCCGTGGAGCGCCTTCATGCGCCGGGTCGGTGATGCGCGGGTGACGGTGGTGGGCGAGGTGCCGGCGACCACGGCGCAGTCGATCGCCAACTCCGTGCGCTTCGTGGCTGCCCATTGATCGCAATTGCACCGAACCGGGCGCGTGCGCGCCGCATGAGAAGAGTCGAGACAACATGTTGAAGGTACTGATACGCAATCTGTCGATCGCCGGGGCGCTGACGATATCGGGGGTGTGCGCCGCTCAGCCACCGGATTTCACCGACCTGGTCGAACGCGCCGCGCCGGCCGTGGTGAACATCCGCACCACGGCACGGCTGTCGCAGCGCATGCAGCAGTTCCCTGACATGGACGAGAACGACCCCGGGTGGGAGTTCTTCCGGCGCTTTTTCCCGCAGCCGGGTCCGGGTCCGCAGCCCAACCCGCACCAGGGGCCGACGCCGCGCATGCCGCGCCCGGACCGCGAGGTGCCGCGCGGACAGGGTTCGGGCTTCATCATTTCGCCCGACGGCTATGTGCTGACCAATCACCACGTGGTGGAAGGCGCCGACGAGATCACCGTGACGCTGCCCGACAAGCGCGAGTTCAAGGCGCATCTGGTCGGTTCCGACCAGCGCAGCGATGTGGCGCTGGTCAAGGTCGACGGCGGCGCGCTGCCCTCCAGCAAGATCGGCGACCCGGCCAAGCTGAAGGTCGGCGAGTGGGTGATCGCGATCGGCTCGCCGTTCGGGCTGCAGAACACGGTCACGGCCGGCATCGTGAGTGCCAAGGGACGCGAGACCGGCGAGCTGCTGCCGTTCATACAGACGGACGCGGCCGTCAACCCCGGCAATTCGGGCGGGCCGCTGATCAACATGCACGGTGAAGTGGTCGGCATCAACTCGCAGATTTTCACGACTTCGGGCGCCTATGCGGGCATCTCGTTCGCGATCCCGATCGACGAGGCCATGCGGATCAGCGACCAGCTGCGCACGTCGGGCAAGGTGGTGCGCGGCCGCATCGGCGTGCTGATCGGCGAGGTGCAGCGCGAAGTGGCCGATGCGATCGGATTGCCAAAGGCCGCCGGCGCGCTGGTGTCCAGCGTCGAGGGCGACGGACCGGCCGACAAGGCCGGCGTCAAACCGGGCGATGTGATCATCAAGTACGACGGCCGCCCGGTCGAAAGCTCCAGCGACCTGCGCCGCATGGTGGCCTCGACCAAGCCCGGCTCGAAGGTCAGCGCGACGGTGTGGCGCAACGGCGCCCCGCGCGACCTGCAGCTCACGGTGGGCGAAATGCAGCCGGACCAGGCGCACCCGACGCGCGGCGAGCAGGGTCACGGCGCCGGTCCCGCCGCCGATGCGCTCGGCCTGGTGGTGTCCGACATTCCGGCCGATCAGCAAAAGGAGCTGAAGGTCAAGGGCGGCGCGCAGGTCGACAGCGTCGACGGGCCGGCGGCCCTGGCGGGCATCCGGCAGGGAGACGTGATCGTCTCGATCAACAATGTGGACATCTCCGGCGCCAAGCACTACGCCGAGCTGGTGGCCAAGCTGGATCTGACCAAGCCGGCGGCGCTGCTCGTGCGCACCGGTGAGCAGAGCCGGTATGTGATCGTTCGCCCGTCGGAGCACTGACCCTCCTTCGCCCTTCGGAGGGCGGGCCCTCCTTCGCCGGGGCAGCACCGAGGGGCCGGGCCTGCCCTCCGTAGCTGCGAAGCAGCGAAGGAGGGTTACAATCGGCCGTTTTATCAGCCAGCCCACGCAGGGGGTGATCCGAGGGATTCACCCCCTTTGCGCGTTTACTGCATTCGAATGCAGCATATCCGCAATTTTTCGATCATCGCGCACATCGACCACGGCAAGTCGACGCTGGCCGACCGGCTGATCCAGCGCTGCGGCGGTCTGGCCGACCGGGAAATGGCCGAACAGGTGCTCGACTCGATGGACCTGGAACGCGAGCGGGGCATCACGATCAAGGCGCAGACCGCGGCGCTGCGCTACAGCGCACGGGACGGGCAGGTCTATGACCTGAACCTGATCGACACGCCCGGGCACGTCGACTTTTCGTACGAGGTGAGCCGCTCGCTGTCGGCGTGCGAAGGCGCCTTGCTGGTGGTGGACGCTTCGCAGGGGGTCGAAGCGCAGACGGTGGCCAACTGCTACACGGCCATCGAACTGGGGGTTGAAGTGCTGCCGGTGCTGAACAAGATGGATCTGCCGCAGGCCGATCCGGAGCAGGCGCGTGCCGAGATCGAGGACGTGATCGGGATCGATGCGCACGATGCCATCCTGGCGAGCGCGAAAACCGGCCAGGGTGTCGACGAGATCCTGGAGCGGATCATCGAGCGCATTCCGGCCCCGTCCGGCGGTCCGGCCAAGCCGCTGCAGGCGCTGGTGATCGATTCGTGGTTCGACAACTATGTGGGCGTGGTGATGCTGGTCCGGATGGTCAACGGCGTGCTCAAGCCGAAGGACAAGGTGCTGCTGATGGCCACCGGCGCCACCCACCTGTGCGAGCAGGTGGGCGTGTTCACGCCGAAGGCGCAGGCGCGCGAGGTGCTCAGCGCCGGCGAAGTGGGGTTCGTGGTGGCCGGCATCAAGGACCTGCGCGACGCGCGGGTCGGCGACACGGTCACGCATGCGGCCCGCCCGGCCGCGCACGCGCTGCCCGGATTCAAGGAGATCAAGCCGCAGGTGTTTGCGGGGCTTTTCCCGGTCGAGGCCAACCAGTACGAGGCCCTGCGCGACGCCCTGAACAAGCTGCAGCTGAACGACTCGGCGATGCACTTCGAGCCCGAGGTGTCGCAGGCGCTGGGGTTCGGATTCCGGTGCGGCTTTCTAGGACTCTTGCACATGGACATCGTGCAGGAGCGGCTGGAGCGCGAGTACGGAATGGAGCTGATCACCACCGCACCCTCGGTGGTGTACGAGGTCGTGCTGCGCGACGGCTCGGTGTTGCGGGTCGACAACCCGTCCAAGATGCCCGATCCGGCCAGGATCACCGAGATCCGGGAGCCCATCGTGGAGGTCACGATCTTCGTTCCGAAGGAGTACGTGGGCGCCGTGATCACGCTGTGCACCAACAAGCGCGGCGTGCAGACCAACCTGAGCTACCACGCGCGGCACGTGCATCTGAGCTACGAGCTGCCGCTGGCCGAGATCGTGCTCGACTTTTTCGATCGGCTCAAGTCGGTATCGCGCGGCTACGCCTCGATGGACTACGAACTGCGCGAGAGCCGCCCGGCCGACGTCGCCAAGGTCGACCTGCTGATCAACGGCGACCGGGTCGACGCCTTGTCGGTGATCGTGCACCGCTCCAACGCGGC
>Ga0210408_10001637_pt1 | contig 23080 bp, 22 predicted proteins | sample IncBWH4MmetaG_FD_155471 | JGI IMG/M metagenome (GOLD analysis project Ga0210408, IMG submission 155471) | Forest soil microbial communities from Barre Woods Harvard Forest LTER site, Petersham, Massachusetts, United States - Inc-BW-H-4-M | ecosystem: Environmental > Terrestrial > Soil >...
CCGAGCGCGGCTCCGAAGGCATCACGATGGGCGTAACCAACGTGCTCTACGATTGGGGTTTCCAATACGACAATCCGAAGAAGCCTTATCAGATGGAAGGTTTCGTCAACTCGCCCGAGGCGGTCAAAGGGTTGGAGTTCTATAAGTCGCTCTACAAGTGCTGCACCGCGCCGGGGATGAGCAATGCCTACATGTCGGAGGGCCTCGACGCCTTCAAGTCCGGACAGGTCGCAATGCAGATGAATTTCTTTGCGTTCTTCCCGGGCCTCTACAAGGATCCCAATGTCGGCGGCGACAAGATCGGCTTCTTTGTCAATCCGAAGCAGAAGTATCACTTTACTCAGCTTGGCGGGCAGGGGATCTCGGTGGTCTCCTACTCCGAGCACAGGGACGACGCGCTCGCCTACATCAAATGGTTCGCGCAGCCCGACGTTCAGAAGAAGTGGTGGGCGCTTGGCGGCTATTCCTGCCACAAGGCGGTGCTCAACGATCCGGGTTTCCCGAAGAGCGCGCCCTTTGCCGCCGACTTCCTGAAGTCGATGGATATCGTCAAGGACTTCTGGGCGGAGCCTTCCTACGCCGAGCTCCTGCTCGATATGCAGAAGCGCGTGCATGACTACGTCGTGGCCGACAAGGGCACCGCGCAGGAAGCGCTCGATCTTTTGGTCAAGGATTGGCAAAAAGTGTTCAAGGAAGACGGCAAGATCTAGATTGATCGAAACCTGGTCTCCCGATCTCTTGGGAATCGGGAGGCCGCCTCCTTGAGCGTGTAGCGATCTGTGAACGACAGGGCCAACATGAGCACTCTCGCCGAGCAGGCCGTTGCCCGGACGCCACGCCGATTAGCGTTGCGATTCCGTGGCTTGTCCGATAGAGCCATTGCCTGGCTGTTCATTACACCGTCGGTGCTGCTGCTGCTCGCGATCAATATTTTCCCGCTGCTGTGGACGATCCAGCTCTCGTTTACCAACTATCGAGCCAACCGTCCGAATGCACCAATCAGGTACATCGGTCTCGACAACTACCGCGATATATTGACTGACACCGAGGTGTGGCACGCCATGCAGGCGACAGCCCACTTCGTGCTGTGGTCGATCGGACTCGAATTAGTGCTCGGCTTCGGCCTCGCGCTCCTGATCAATCGTCGTTTCCGTGGTCACAGTTTCTGGACCACCATCATTCTGCTGCCGATGATGCTGTCACCGGCGGTGGTCGGCAACTTCTGGACCTTTCTGCTCCAACCGCAGATCGGGCTGTTCAACAGCGCGATCGCGCTTCTGACCGGCATGGGCCCGAGTTCGTTTCAGATGATCGGCGACGTAGCGTTGGCGCCCTGGTCCATCATCATGGTCGATACCTGGATGTGGACGCCCTATGTGATGCTGATCTGTCTCGCCGGTTTGCGCTCGATACCCGATTACATCTATGAGGCCGCGGAGGTGGATCGAGCGTCCCCCTGGCGGCAGTTCTGGTCGATCACACTGCCGATGGTGATGCCGTTTTTGATGCTCGCTGTCCTTTTTCGGGCGATCGAAAACTTCAAGATGTTTGACATGGTGAACCTGCTGACCTCGGGCGGTCCCGGATCGACCACGGAGGTTGCGTCGATCACGTTGAAGCGCGAGGCATTCGAGAAATGGCGCACGGGCTATTCGTCGGCCTTAGCCATCATTCTCTTCGTGACCGTCTTTGGCGCCGCCAACATCTACGTCAAAGCCCTCAACCGGGTGAAGCAACGATGACACTGCCCGTCACCGCGCATTCAGTGGCCGAGCCGTCGCCGCGGTCGAAGATGATTGCCTCGGTCGTCGTGGTGACCTATGCGCTGATAACCATTCTACCGCTATTGTGGATATTCCTCACGGGATTCAAGACTCCGCCCGATTCAATCGCGTATCCACCAAAAATTCTGTTCGAGCCTTCCGTCGAAGGCTACGTCAACCTGTTTACAACGCGCTCGCGGCAGACGCCCGAATTTCTGGCGAGCCTGCCTCCGCCGCAGACCTGGTACGAGCGCCTGGTGCGCTCCCGCAACATGGTGATCGGCGGGCCATCGAAGGTCGTGCCGCGCTTTGTCAATTCGATGGTGATCGGCTTCGGCTCGACCTTTCTGGCCGTCTGCTTCGGGACCATCGCGGCCTATGCTTTCTCGCGATTCCGCGTGCCGCTGGCCGATGATCTCCTGTTCTTCATTCTGTCGACGCGGATGATGCCGCCGATCGCGGTTGCGATCCCGATTTATCTGATGTTCCGCAATCTCGGGCTCACCGATACCAAGCTCGGAATGATCCTGCTGTACACCGCGGTGAACGTTTCGCTGGCGGTGTGGCTGTTGAAGGGATTCATGGATGAAATCCCGCGCGAATACGAAGAGGCAGCGATGGTCGACGGCTACACGCGCCTGCAGGCCTTCTTCAAAGTTGTTCTTCCACAGGCGACGACCGGCATCGCGGCGACCGCGATCTTTTGTTTGATCTTCGCCTGGAACGAATATGCCTTCGCGGTTCTGCTCACCAGCGGCGACGCGCAGACGATGCCGCCCTTCATCCCCTTCATCATAGGCGAGGGTGGCCAGGATTGGCCCGCGGTCGCGGCCGCGACGACGTTATTCTTCATCCCGATCCTGTGCTTCACCATCTTGCTGCGTCGCCATTTGTTGCGCGGCATCACCTTCGGAGCGGTGCGCAAATGATGGACAGAATCGCGCAATCCGGATCGAGATGGCCGCGCTGGCTCCGTCGCGGCCCGTGCGAGGCTGCGGCGATGGCGCTGATCGGGCTTGGCGTCGTGATGCTGATGCAGCCGGTGTCCTTGAGTCTGTATAGCTACTCTTTCGTTACGATCCTGGCCGGGACGCTCGGCTTCGTGATCGTCAGCCATTTTCCGGATTGAGCGGCCATGGCAGAGATCAAGGTCGAGCACGTCGCCAAGACATTCGGTACTTTCGCCGCCGTGAAGGGCGTGAACTTCACGGTCGATCACGGCTCATTCTTCGTCATCCTTGGTCCTTCGGGCTGCGGCAAGACAACGACCTTGCGCATGATGGCAGGCCTCGAACTGCCGACGTCGGGCCGCATCCTGCTCGACGGTGAAGATGTCACCGCGCTACCGGCTTCGGCGCGCGACATTGCCTTTGTATTCCAGCTGTTTGCGCTCTACCCGCACATGAATGTGCGCCAGAATATCGGCTTTCCGCTGCGGTGCCAGAATTACCCGCGCGCCGTGGTCAAAAAGAACGTCGAGGAAACGGCTAAACTACTGAGGATCGATCATCTCCTGGAGCGTCGGGTCGGCGGGCTCTCCGGCGGCGACCGGCAGCGCGTCGCACTCGGCCGCGCTATTGTGCGCCGACCCAAGGCCTTTCTGATGGATGAGCCCCTGGGCGCGCTCGATTCCGAGTTTCGCAGGTTGATGTGCGGCGAGTTGCGCGAGTTGCACGACCGCATCGACGCAACCACCGTCTACATTACCCACGACCAGCTGGAGGCGATGGCGATGGCGGACCATATCGTCATCATGAATCAGGGCCGGGTCGAGCAGATCGGCACGCCTCAGGAAATCTACGATCGTCCTAGCACGATGTTCGTGGCCGATTTCATCGGCGCGCCGCCCATGAGCTTCCTCGGTGTCGAGGCCTCACTGCGCCGCGGCGACCGCAGTATCCAGATCGACGGCGTGCCGGTCGAAATGCCGGAGGTGTTCGAGGATCGTGCCGAGGGCAAGTTTGCACTCGGCGTGCGGCCCGAGAACGTGTCGTTCGCAGACAGCTCACGGCTGCGAGGCCGTGTGATAGGCGCCGAATACCTCGGTACGACGCAGATCGTCACCGTGATAACCGCCAACGGTCAAATAAAGGCGCGGTTGCCATCAGCCAATCCGGTCCGGGTCGGCGAACTGGTCGGGCTGGCGTTGCGGCCGGATAGACTCTCTCTGTTCGACGCCAACGGCGGACAGGCGTTGTCCTCGGCGCTTTATGCAGGGGGACGCCATGGCTGAGGTCGCCCTTGTCGAAGTCAGCAAGAGTTTTGGTGCGGTCGAGGCGGTCCGTGACCTCTCGCTCTCCATCGCGAACGGCGAATTCGTCGTGCTGCTTGGCCCGACCGGTGCCGGAAAGACGACGACGCTGCGATTGATCGCAGGCCTTGAGCGGCCCGATCGCGGCAATGTGGTGATCCAGGGACGGGACGTGACGGCGGAAGTGCCGGCGGATCGCGACGTCGCGTTCGTGTTTCAGCAATATTCGCTTTATCCGCATCTGACGGTCTACGACAATTTGGCGTTTCCGCTCCGCTCTCCGGCGCGGCGGATGGATGAAAAAACAATTCGCCGCCGCGTTCAGCAGGTGTCTGAACTGCTGCATATCGAGCAGAAGCTTGACAATCGGGCTACCGCTCTCTCCGGCGGTGAAATGCAGCGAGTCGCCATCGGTCGAGCGCTGGTCCGCGAGCCCGCCGTCTATCTGATGGACGAGCCGCTCTCCTCGCTGGACGCCAAGCTTCGCGCGGAATTGCGCCTTGAACTGAAACGCATCCAGCGCGAATTGGGAACGACGATCCTTTACGTGACGCACGACCAGATCGAGGCCATGACGATGGCGGATCGGATCGGCGTCATGAGCGAGGGAGTGCTGATTCAACTGGGAACTCCACGCGAGATTTATGAGCGGCCCAACAGCGCCTATGTCGCAAGCCGGCTTGGCACCCCGGCCATCAACCTCATTCCAGCGGAGCTGCTGGGCAGCGACAGAATGCCGCGTGAGGCGCGAACCGCAGGCTTGCGAACCGAGCATATCAAGATCTCTTCAGCGGATCGTCCGGGACCGCTCGCACAGGTCCATTGGGTAGAGCATCTCGGCGACCAGAACCACGTTCATCTCAAGCTCGCCACCCATTCGCTGGTGACGTTGGCCGACCCGGTCCAAGAACTCAAGGCAGGGGATCAGGTCTCGCTCGAGTTTACCGAACCGCTCTATTTCGACCAGGCCGGCAACCGGGTCGGTACCGATGGAGCAGGGGGCCGTGCATGATGATCGACCGAGAGACTCGCAAACTGTTGTTCGAAACCGTGGCCCATCGGGTCATCGACAGCGCCGATGAGCTTACCGATCTCGATCGCGCCATTGGTGACGGCGATCACGGAACCAACATGCGGCGCGGCTTTGAAGCGGTGCTGGCAGAAGTTGACGAGCTCTCCGCCAAGAATCTTGGTGAGTCCTTGAAGGGCGTTGGGACCACCCTCGTCATGAAAGTCGGCGGCGCGTCTGGTCCGCTCTACGGCACCTTGTTCATGTCACTCGGCAAGTCGCTGGCAGACGAGGTCACCTACGAACAGACCGCGGAAGCCTTTGCGATCGCGATCGAAGCGGTCAAGGCGCGGGGAAAGTCTGATGTCGGCCAAAAGACCATGCTCGACGTGCTCTTTCCAGTGGCCCGCGTCTTGCGCGAGGGCGGGCCGGGCATTGCAGCGCGGTTGAAGGCGACGGCCAGGGACGCGGCGGAAAAAACCATTCCCATGCGGGCAATCCGCGGTCGCGCGTCGTTTCTCGGCGAGCGCAGCGTCGGTCACATGGATCCCGGCGCACGATCCTCCGCGCTGATCGTCGATGCGGTTGCAGAGTTCATGGAAGGACTGGCATGAGCGAAAATGTCGGAATTGTCATTGTGTCTCACTCGGCGGACGTCGCCCGGGGCACGGCGCTCATGGTTCAGCAGATGGTCGGCGGCGAAGTGCCGCTCGGCTGGTGCGGCGGCGATCCCGGCGGCGGATTGGGCACCAGCGTCGAAGCGATCATGAAAGCGATTGAACAGGCATGGTCAGAGAGGGGCGTTGCCATTCTGGTCGACCTGGGCGGCGCCGAAACCAATAGCGAGATGGCGATTGAAATGTTGCCCGAGGAGCGGCGCGGTCGCGTCGTTGTCTGCAACGCGCCGGTCGTTGAGGGCGCCGTGATGGCGGCGACCGAAGCGGCATCGGGCGCGACGTTAGAGGCCGTGCGTCGCACGGCCGAAGAACTGACGCCGGTGTGATGCGGGGCAAGTACGATGAATAAGCATCAAGCGTCAGTGCTGATGCGGCATGAGGTCGGGTTGCACGCTCGCCCCTCGGTCAAGTTGACCAAGCTTGCGAAAGCCTTTGAATCCCGCATCGATCTTGGGCTGTCGCCGGATGGCCCCTGGATCGACGCAAAGAGTATCGTCAAGGTAATGGCTACCAAGGCACCAAAAGATTCAACCATCTATTTTCGCGCGGAGGGGAGCGACGCGAAGGCGGCACTTGAAGCGCTGGTGACGCTTGTCGACGGAGATTTTCAGGATGGACCGTAGAACGCATCGAGCTGCTCATCGCGTGGAGGGCAGGTTCGCCGCCCCCGGGATTGCGTTGGGACCGCTCGTGCGCTTGGCTGCCCCGAAGCATGATTCCCGTCAACACCGGTCCGCGGCGGAGGAGCACCGGGCTCTCGTCGACGCACTCGCGGCGTCCCAGGTGGCTCTCACCGTGTTGACGCGCGAAGTGGGAGACGCCGAAGCGGAGGCCATTCTCTCGTTCCAAATCGCGCTCCTCGAAGACGATAATCTTGCGGCTCCCGCATTCGCGCTGATTGCCGGCGGCGAGGCGGCGAGCCGGGCGTGGAGCGCTGCGATCGATCCGGAAATCGCGTCATACGAAGCGGCCGACGATCCCTATTTCCGGGCGCGAGCATCCGATTTGCACGACCTTCGTGATCGCGTGCTGAGACATCTGGCAGGTGAGGCCGATCAGGCCGTGCCGGCCGGCGTTATCGTCGCCGCCGACGATATGCCACCGTCAATGTTCCTGGCCACCGATTGGCGTGATGGCGGCTTGGTATTGCGCAGGGGAAGTCCCTCCAGCCATGTCGCTATTCTCGCGAGATCGCGCGGCGTGCCAGTGATCGTTGGCGTAGACGTCGATCATCTCGAAAATGGCGTGGACGCACTGCTTGATGGGGACGCCGGGCTTCTCATTATCAATCCCGATTCCGATATGCGGGCCCACTATGGTCAGCGCCGTGCCGAGCAGTCCGAGGCCCGGCAGGCGATGGCATCGTTCAACGGGCCGGCGCTGACGGCCACCGGCGAGCCAGTTCGGGTCATGATCAATGTCACTGGCCTTGCCGAGCTAACGGATATCGATCCGGCGCACGTCGACGGGATCGGCCTGATGCGGACCGAGTTTCTGTTTCAGGATCGCGAAACGCTTCCGACCGAGGAACAGCAATATCAGATCTACAGACGGATGGTCGAATGGGCCGCCGGCAAGCCCGTCACCATCCGCACGCTCGATGCCGGCGGCGACAAGCCGATTGCGGGTTTGACGGAGCCCGGCGATATCAATCCATTTCTTGGCGTGCGCGGCGTGCGGCTGTCATTGCGGCATCTGGACGTATTTCGTGCGCAGTTGCGGGCGCTGGCCCGCGCTGCCGTAGCTGGAAACCTCAAAGTGATGATTCCGATGGTCACGGTGCCGGAAGAACTCGACCGCTGCCGCACGCTTCTCGAGCAAGCCCTCGCGGACCTGCTGCGCGAGGGTCGGGAAGCACAAATGCCGCCGCTCGGCATGATGGTCGAGGTGCCGGCGGCAGCGCTCACCATCGAGGACTTCAACGCTGACTTCTTTTCCATCGGCAGCAACGACCTCATCCAGTATGTGGCGGCCGCGAGCCGGGACGAGCCGCAACTTGCCGATCTTGCCCGTCCGTCACGCGCGGTGTTCGGTCTGATCAGGCATGTCGTGGACTATGCGGACCGCTGCGGCCGCGAAACCAGCTTGTGCGGTGACCTTGCGGGCGATCCCGAACAAGTCGCGGCGCTGCTCGATCAGGGCTTGCGCACCTTTTCAGTCGCGCCCGGCGCGCTTGGGCCGGTAAGGGCCGCGATCTCCCGCTATAACGGCCCTGCCGCATGAGCACGCAAGCAACGCCCGCGGGTTCACAAGATCTGATCGGGGCTTACAAGGCTATCCTTCGGGATGTGCTCGATAAACGTCCTTCCGGCATGCGCCAGCGCTTGGCCGAAGCGCTCGGCAAGAACCGTAGCTTCATCACGCAGATCGCCAATCCGGCCTATCAGACGCCGATCCCGGCGCAGCACGTTCACGCCATCATCCAGACCTGCCATTTCTCGGTGCAGGAAAAGGACCGGTTTCTGGAAGCCTATCACCGCGCACACCCGCGGCGGCTGCTTCTCTTGCAGGAGCGGGAGCGGGGCAGGCGTCTTACGCTGATGCTGCCGGACCTTGGGAGCGAGCAGAAGAACCACAGGCTGGACTCGTTGCTGAGCGAGTTCGCGGAGAAAGTTGCAAGGCTGATCGAGGACACCTGACGCGGAAGCAACCAAAAACCGGGAGGCCGACATGAAGAAACTGATCAACGCGGTCGAGAATGTAGTGAGCGAAAGCCTCGCTGGGTTCTGCGCAGCGCATTCCGACATCGTGCGGATGGGTGATCAGGCACCGTTCGTGCAGCGCCGGCACCCCACGCTCGGCAAAGTTGCCCTGGTGTCGGGTGGAGGCTCCGGACACGAGCCGCTTCACGCCGGATTTGTCGGGCATGGAATGCTCGATGCGGCATGCCCCGGTCAGATTTTCACCTCGCCTACACCCGACCTCATTCTCGCCGCCGCCGAGGCAGCGGATACCGGTGGAGGCGTATTGTTCATTGTCAAGAATTACGAGGGCGATGTCATGAACTTCGACATGGCGTGCGAGATGTCGGGAAAGCCGATTGCGACGGTGATTACCGATGACGACGTGGCGGTGGAGAAATCGACCTTTTCGACGGGACGGCGCGGCGTAGCCGGCACGCTGATCGTGGAGAAAATCGTAGGCGCGGCTGCCGAGGAAGGGCGCAACTTGGCTGCCCTGAAAATCATAGGCGATCGCGTCAATGCGGCCACGCGTTCGATCGGGATCGCGCTCACGAGTTGCACGGTTCCGGCGGCAGGCAAGCCGACTTTCGACATTGCCGAGGACGAGATGGAGGTTGGTGTCGGCATCCACGGCGAGCCAGGGCGCAGGCGCGTCAAGCTCAGGCCGGCGGCCGAGATAGCGGCGGAGATGGTCAGTGCGATCACCGGCGATCTGGGCGAGCGCGCGCGTGGTGAGGCTATTCTGTTAATCAACGGCTTCGGCGCAACACCACTTTCGGAGCTTTATCTGATGTATGACGCCATTCGCAAACGGCTCGAAGCATCAGGCATTCTCGTCGCGCGATCACTGGTCGGCAATTTCGTCACATCGCTCGATATGGCCGGTTGCTCGGCGACGATATCGCTCTTTGACGAGGAGATGAAGCGCCTCTGGGACGCACCCGTCAATACGCCGGCCTTGCGCTGGGGAATGTAGCCCGCGATCGGCGTCCCCCAGAAATGTCCCCGCACGCTATAATTTCCCCTGCTAGCAGGGAATTGACGCAGAGACGAGTGCCATCATTTGACGTCGCTGGCTAGAGCTAGCTCAAAAGGGTTCATGCTGGATTGGACCGGGACATTTCAAAAAACGAAGCGCAATCAGCACTTAAGCGTGGTCGCCGTCCGCCGTGCAGGACCAAATGAAGTACCGAGCGAGGAGGTAAGATCCCTTGAGCGTGCGCTCTCGGAGCCCAGTGCGTCCGGCGGCTGCAGCGTAACGCTAACCCAGGCTGTTGCACTCCCTTGCTGTTGACGGATCGGTAGCCTCCGACGCCGCGCTAAAGTTGCGACCCCTGCCTAATGAAAAAGCCGGACCGGTCAGCGCAATATGCGAATCGTGGTCCGGCTTGCATTTTGCGTCGCTGAACCACATCAGGCCGCGGCGATGTCAGCCTCGCGATGGCAAGGCCGGGCACGCGTCTTGATGTGTCTCAGCAACGGTAGTGTGTCGGCGAGACCTACTTCTTTTTCTTCTTGCCGGTCTTTTTCTTTGCCTTCTTCGCTTTCTTGGCCAAGGTGCCCTCCGTGATCCCAAAAATTAAGTTCAACGCAAGTCGAGCATCGACATGCAGAAGATAGAATACACCACAATTGCAAAATTGATACTGCTAGCTTCGAAGAAGGTAAACGGCGGTCACACCATTGCGAGTGCACGATGGTCTCTCGCGATGCGTGGCTCACGGCTCTGCTGGAAAGAACATCGGCGACGACAGTGACAATCACTGGCGCACGACAAACCGGCTTCGCAGCCAGCCCTGGAGATGTCTGACGACGGCGCCGGCGCCGAAGCGAGCTTCGGATCCGGGACGCTTAAGCGTTTGCGTCTTCAGGCAGAAAATTCACTTCGTGCTCGCCGGAGATGCGGACGATTTCCGCGACATCCGTCAGATTGTGCAGCTGGTTGAACAGCGCTTCGAGCTTCTGCGTCGGCGACACCCAGAACAGCGCCCGCGCCGGCTTGTCCGACTTGTTGAAATAGCCGTGCGGAATGCCGCGGGGCAGCCGAACCAGGTCGCCGGCATTGGCCTTGACCCACACGCCGTCCAGTTTGAGGTCCAGCATGCCATCCTGCACCAGGATGAATTCGTCCTGGGTAGGATGGATATGCACGGGCACGAACTGGCCGGGATCGCTGTTGGTCTCGAAGGCAAAGGTGGAATCCGTCACCGCCTTCGGGAAATAAACTTGTCCGAGAATATTCCAGGACTTGCCGGAATATCCCGTTCCGTTCCGCGTAATGCCTTTTTCGAGCGCTGCCATGATACCCGTCCTCCGGTTTTTCAACTCGACGCTAGCTGCGGCGGTTGATCTGTCAAGCAACAGCGGCTGATTTCTTGCAAAAGCTTGAAGTATAAAATATATGCAGGCCTGACGCCGCTGAATTCTTTGGGAGAACCTGCGCATGTCCGGACTGCCGCGTTCCCCGCATGCGCTGGTCACCGGCGGTGGCCGCGGCATCGGCCGCGAGATCGCATCCATGCTCGTGCGAGCGGGTGCAACGGTCACGGTGCTCGGCCGCCATCGCGCGACCCTCGATGAGGCCGTCGCCGCCGGCGCCGCGCATTTCGCAGATGTCGCCGACGTGGCTCATCAGGCGGCTCTCAACGCTGCGATCGCGCGGGCGGCGGCGCGGCAACCGATCGACATTTTGATCGCAAATGCAGGCGTCGCGGAATCCGCGCCGTTTGCAAGGTCCGACGCGGCATTATTCAAGCAGATGATGGATATCAATTTCATGGGCGTGGTGCATGCGGTCCAGGCCGCGCTGCCTTCGATGAAGGATCGTCCTTACGGCCGTATCGTCGCGGTCGCATCGACCGCCGGCCTGAAAGGCTATGCCTATGTCAGCGCCTATAGCGCCGCAAAGCACGCGGTCATCGGTCTGGTGCGTTCGCTCGCGCTGGAGCTTGCTCACACCGGCGTGACGGTGAATGCGGTGTGTCCAGGATTCACCGATACCGATCTTGTCTCTGACAGCATCGACAACATCATGAAAAAGACCGGCCGCAGCCGCGAGCAGGCCGTAGCCGAACTCTCCAAACACAATCCGCAAGGCCGCCTCGTGACTCCAAGGGAAGTCGCCGATACCGTTCTGTGGCTGTGCGGCGAGGGCGCCAGCGCCATCACCGGTCAAGCTATCGTAGTGGCCGGCGGAGAAGTTTGACCCGTGCGACGCGTAAGCGCGCATAAACAATAATTCCAAAGGAGATCCCATGAGCAGGCCAGCCAATCCCGTCACCGTTCCTTTGGCGGATTATTCGTCCAAACATTTCCTGCTGGTCGTGACCGATGGGGTGGCGACAGTAACGCTCAATCGTCCCGAGCGGAAAAATCCGCTGACCTTCGAGAGCTATCGCGAACTCACGGATTTCTTCCGCGCCTGCGCATTTGACGATGACGTCAAAGTTGTCGTCGTGACAGGCGCCGGCGGCAATTTCTCTTCCGGCGGCGACGTGTTCGAGATCATCGGCCCGCTGGTGAAGATGGATACCAAGGGCTTGACCTCCTTCACCCGCATGACCGGCGATCTCGTCAAGGCGATGCGGGCTTGCCCGCAGCCGATCGTTGCCGCGGTCGAGGGCATCTGTACCGGTGCGGGCGCGATCGTCGCCATGGCATCTGATATGCGGCTTGCGGCTGCCGGCGCCAAGGTCGCGTTCCTGTTCAACAAGGTGGGGCTCGCCGGCTGCGACATGGGCGCTTGCGCCATCCTGCCGCGCATTATCGGCCAGTCGCGGGCCTCCGAGCTGCTCTATACCGGCCGCTTCATGACCGCGGAAGAGGGTGAGCGCTGGGGCTTCTTCAGCCGCATCGTCACACCGGATCAGGTGTTGCCGCAGGCGCAGATCCTGGCCCGGCAGATCGCGGAGGGGCCGACGTTTGCCAACACCATGACCAAGCGCATGCTGGCGATGGAATGGGCGATGTCGGTGGAGGAGGCGATCGAGGCCGAGGCAGTGGCGCAGGCGCTGTGCATGACCACCTCCGATTTTGAGCGCGCCTTTGAGGCCTTTTCGAACAAGGTAAAGCCGGCATTCCAGGGGAATTGAGCAGCGCCGGGGCTTGCCAATAAATGTTTTAGGTTTAAAATATCTGGATGGTGCTCTCAAGCCCGCGCCGGAGGCCCTTATGAAGATCGCGATCATCGGTGGTGGACCAGCCGGTCTCTACGCCGCGATCCTGCTTCGGAAGCACCGGCCACTGGCCGAGATCGCGGTCTATGAGCGCAACCGCACCGACGATACGTTTGGCTTCGGCGTGGTGTTTTCCGACGCGACGCTCGACAATTTCGAAAAATATGATCCGCCCAGCTACCGCCGCATCACGCAAGAGTTTGCCTATTGGGACGACATCGCTGTGCATTTCCGCGGCACCGTGCACCGGGTCGGCGGCAACGGTTTTTGTGGTTGCTCGCGCCGCAAACTATTGTTGATCTTGCAGGAGCGGGCGCGCGAACTCGGCGTCAGCTTACGGTTCGAAACCGAAATCGACGATGAGTCCCGTTTTGCCGATGCCGATCTGATTGTGCTCGCCGACGGCATCAACAGCCGCTTTCGCGAAAAACACATCGCGCATTTTGAGACTGAAGTCGATGTGCGATCCAACATCTTTGCCTGGATGGGCTCGACGCGGCCACTGGACGCCTTCACGTTTATCTTCCAGGAGACCGAGTGGGGCCCGTTCATTGCGCATGCTTATCAATACGAAGCCGGGCGCTCGACCTGGATTTTTGAGACGGATCCCGCGACCTTCAAACGTGCCGAGCTAGAGGGTCTCAACGAAAAGCAATCGGCCGACCGGATGGCCGAGATTTTCGGCTGGTTCCTCGAGGGACATCCACTCCTCACCAACCGCTCGATGTGGCGCAATTTTCCGATGATTCGCAGCAAGCGTTGGGTCAAGGACAACATGGTGCTGTTGGGAGATGCCAAGGCGACGGCGCATTTCTCGATCGGCTCGGGCACCAAGCTTGCGATGGAAGATGCGATTACGCTGGCCGAGGCCATGGAGCGCGCGCCGACGGTCGCCGCCGCGCTCGAACAATATGAGCAGGGACGGCGGGAAGAGGTCGAGAAAACCCAGCACGCCGCAGACGTTTCGCTGGTCTGGTTTGAGCATGTCGATCGCTTCTGGGAGTTTGACCCGGTGCAGTTTGCATTCGGGGTCATGACCCGATCGAAAGCGATCACCTACGACAATCTGACTTTGCGGGCGCCGGACTTTGTCGCCGAGGTCGACAAGGCTTTTGCGAAGGCCGTGCGCGCCAAGGGACTTAACGTCGATATCGAGAAGCCGCTCGCGCCGATGTTCCAGCCGATGCGTCTGCGCGAAATGGAGCTCGCCAACCGCGCCGTTGTGTCGCCGATGTGCATGTACTGCGCCAAGGAAGGTGTGCCGACCGATTTCCATCTCGTGCATTACGGATCGCGCGCCATCGGCGGCGCCGGTCTGATCTTCACCGAGATGACCTGCGTCGGCCGCGACGCCCGCATCACGCCCGGCTGTACTGGATTGTGGAGCGACGAGCAGGAAGCCGCGTGGCGCCGCATCGTCGATTTCGTCCATGCCAATTCAGCGGCGAAGATCTGTCTGCAGCTCGGCCATGCCGGCCGCAAGGGCGCGACCAAGCTGATGTGGGACGGCATGGACCGTCCGCTGGAGGAGGCCGGCTGGGACATCGTGTCGGCCTCATCGATCCCTTACTTCCCCGACAGCAAAATGCCGCGCGAGATGGATCGCGCCGCGATGGATGCGGTCAAGGGGGCCTTCGTGCAAGCTGCCGAACGCGGCGAGCGCTGCGGCTTCGACATGCTGGAGCTGCATTGCGCCCATGGCTATTTGCTCGCGAGCTTCATCTCGCCGCTGACCAATCGGCGTTCGGATGAATACGGCGGCTCGCTCGATAACCGCCTGCGCTTTCCGCTGGAAGTGTTCGAGGCAATGCGCGCGGCATGGCCGGCGCACAAGCCGATGTCGGTGCGCATATCCGCGACCGACTGGGTGGAGGGTGGCATCATCGGCGATGACGCTGTCGCCATCGCGCGGGCTTTTGCAAAAGCCGGCGTCGACCTTGTGGACGTTTCCACCGGCCAGACCGTGCACGATGCGCAGCCGGTCTATGGCCGCATGTTCCAGACGCCGTTCTCCGATCAGGTTCGCAACGAAGCCCGCGTCGCGACCATGTGCGTCGGCAACATCACGACATCAGATCAGGTCAACACCATTCTCGCCGCAGGCCGTGCCGACCTCGTGGCGCTGGGGCGTCCGCATCTGGTCGATCCCGCCTTTACGCTGAAGGCCGCGGCCTGGTACGGCGCGGAAGGGGTGTTCTGTCCGCCGCAATATCTGCCGGGCAAGGAACAGATCTTCCGCAACAGCGTGCGCGACCGGCAGGATTTTGAGGACCTCAAAATTAAGGCTAAGCCGAAGACCCGGGCCGAACTGAAGGCGGAGGCGTCAAAGCCGCTTGCCGCGGAGTGACGGACCGTGCGACCTTAGCCGCGATCGCGTAGCGTCTGTGGAGTTTGGGGCGATGAAGGCGATTATCGTCGGAGGTGGTATCGGCGGCCTCACCACCGCGCTGATGTTGCGCTCGCGCGGCATCGACTGCGAATTGTACGAACAGGCTGACTCCATTCGCGAGCTTGGCGTCGGCATCAATACGCTGCCGCATGCGATCCGCGAACTCGCCGGCATTGGCCTGTTGGACCGGCTCGACGAGGTCGCCATCCGTACCGGTGAGCTGTTCTATCTGACGCGTCATGGTCAGGAAGTCTGGTACGAAAAGCGCGGGCTTGACGCCGGCCATGACGTACCGCAATTCTCCATTCACCGTGGCCGTTTGCAGGGCGTCATTCATCAGGCCGTGATCGAACGGCTGGGCAGTGATGCCATCCGGACCGGCTGCCGCCTCGGTTCGTTCACCCAGGATGAGGGCGGCGTCACCGCCTATTTCTTCGATCGAGGCGGTGCGCATGCGCATACCGCACGCGGCGACATTCTGATCGGTGCCGACGGCATCCATTCCAAGGTGCGGCAGGCGCTGTTTCCCGAAGAAGGGCCGCCATGCTGGAACGGGTTGATGCTGTGGCGCGGCGCCCATGATTGGCCGGTCTTCCTTACCGGACGCTCGATGATCATCGCAGGCGGACTGAACGCCAAGGCGGTGGTCTATCCGATCGCGGAAGGCTCGAGCCCGGCGAGCCGCCTGACCAATTGGGCGGTGCTGGTGCGAATCGGCGATGGCAGCGCACCGCCGGCGCGTCCGGAAGATTGGTCGAGGCTCGGCAAGCCGGAAGAGCTGATGCCCCACGTCGCCGGCTTCTTGATTCCACAGGTCGACTTTGCAGCCCTGGTGAGCGCCACACCTGAGTTCTGGGAATATCCCTGCTGCGACCGCGATCCGCTGCCCTATTGGTCAAGCGGGCGCGTCACCCTGCTCGGCGACGCCGCACACCCGATGTATCCGGTGGGGTCGAATGGCGCATCCCAAGCGATCCTCGATGCCAGGTCGCTCGCTGACGCACTCGCCCGTTCGGAACATCCGCGCCAGGCGCTGTTGGCCTATGAGCGCCAGCGGCTGCCGATGACTGCCGATATCGTCGCGTCCAACCGCCGTGGCGGCCCCGAGGGCGTGATTGATGCCGTGGAGCAGATCGCCCCGCAAGGCTTTACCGACATCGACACCATTCTGGACTATGAGGCCCGCGAAGCGATCGTGCGCGGCTACGCCGCCAAGGCGGGCTTTGCGGCGCGCGTGGTATCGCGTCAGTCCTAAGAAGCGCCAAGCCGCTACGCCGGCGGTGGTGGCAGGAAGTGGATGTTGTGCTCGGCGGCGAGCTTCACGACGTCATCGGGGTTTTGCTGCTTCATGTTGTGAATGGCCCAGAACAGGTCATAGAGCCTGCGGGTAGGCGACACCCAGAACAGCGTCTTGGCGTTTTGTTGTGACTTGTTGAAGATTCCGTGCGGCTTGCCCATCGGCAAGCGCACCGTATCTCCAGCGGTCGCGAACTCATCGGCGCCATCGAGCATGAAGTCGAGCCGGCCCTCCAGGATATAGAGGTATTCGTCCTGGTCAGGATGAATATGCGGCGGAACGAAGGTGCTGGGCGGGAACGTCGCGTGCCAAGAGAAGCAATGTTCGGTGCGGTTCTTCGGCACATAGGTCTGGCCGAGAATATTCCAAGAGATTCCCTGGAGGCCTTCGTTGGCCCGGGTGATGCCGGCGACTTCGATTTTCATGTCACGTTTCCTTCCCTGGCTCATTTGCCTGGCGTGCAGTCCTTGGCGTAGCGGTCGCCGTAGTTCTCAAACACCTTCTGGACGATCTCGGTTTGGAGTTTCCCGTCCGGCCGTTTTGCCACTTTGGTCAGATAAAAGTCCTGGATCGGATAGCCGTTGGTGTTGAACTTGAAGCCGCCGCGCAGCGAAGTGAAATCGGCCTTTTTCAGCGCCGCCGATACCGCGTCCTTGTCGCTGAGATCGCCCTTCACCGCCTTCACCGCGCTGTCGATCAGCATGGCCGTGTCATAGCCTTGCATTGCATAGCTGCCGGGCACGCTGTTGTAAGTTGCTTCGTATGACGCGACGAACTTCCTATTTTGGGGATTGTCGAGATTGGGCGCCCAGTCCGCGCCGCCGAACATGCCGATCGCGGCGTCCTGCTGCGCCGGCAAGGTCGATTCATCGACAGTGAATGCCGAGAGCACGGGAATGCTGTCGGCAAGGCCTGCCTGCCGGTACTGCTTCACGAGATTGACGCCCATGCCGCCCGGCATGAAGGTGAACACGGCGTCGGGCTTGAGCGAGGCGATCTTGGACAGCTCAGGCTGGAAATCCAGCGTGCCTAGCGGCATGTAGGATTCCTCGACGACCTCGCCCTTGTAGTCGAGCTTGAATCCGGCGGCAGAGTCCCGTCCGGCCTGATAGTTCGGGACCAACAGATAGACGCGCTTATAGCCGCGATCCTGCGCGACCTTGCCGAGGATCTCATGGACCTGATCGTTCTGATAGGAGGTCACATAGAAGAACGGGCTGCATTCCTTGCCGGCATAGCTCGACGGACCGGCATTCGGGCTGATCAGGAAGGTCTTGGTGTCGACGACCGGTTTGTGGATCGCCTGCAGGATATTGGAGAAGATGGGTCCAACCACGAAATCGACTTTGTCGCGTTCGAGCAGGCCCTTCACCTTGGTCACGGCAGCGTCGGGCTTGAGTTCGTCATCGACCGCGATGACCTCGACATCGCGGCCGGCCATCTTGCCGCCGAGATCCCTGATCCCAAGCGCAAAGCCGTCGCGCGCTTGCTGCCCGAGCACCGCGGCGGAGCCCGACAGCGTCACGATCACGCCGATCTTGATCTTCTCCTGCGCGATTGCAGGGCTCGCGGCAACGCCCAGCAACACCGCCAATCCGGCCAGCTTCCATCGTTGTTTCATGATCTCTCCCCTGATCGGCGGCTCGCTTGTTCTTCAAATTCAAGCTTATGCTGACGAAGGCTTCCGCCGCAAGCGAGGCGGAAAAGAGCGTGAGCTCGCAATGGCGGCAGGCATGCAAGCCGCGCGCCAATTGCTTGAAGTCTAAAGAAATCGGAAAAGCCTGCCGAAATGGCCGGCGTTTTGACTTGCGGGTCGTCCCGAATTATTTGAAGGTCAAAACGATCGGCCGGCAGCCGTTACGCGTGTGTTGGTCCAAGGCAGGTACGATTGTATCATGATCCTCGATTCCGAGACCAAGGCCGTCGAGCTCCCGGAAGATCACGGCGACGAGCTCAGGTTGTGGTTGCGTCTTCTGACCTGCACGACCCTGATCGAGGGTGCGGTACGCAGCCGGCTGCGCGAACGGTTCGATGTCACGCTGCCGCGCTTTGACCTGATGGCCCAGCTCGACAGGGCGCCGGACGGCATGACGCTGTCGGATATCTCCAAACGAATGATGGTCTCGAACGGCAATGTGACCGGGCTCGTCGAACGGCTCGTGGAATCCGGTCATCTCGACCGACGCACATCGGTATCCGATCGCCGCGTCCAGGTCATCCGGCTGACAAAGACCGGCCGCGCCGAGTTTCGCAAGATGGCCGCCGAGCACCAAACCTGGATTTCCGATATTTTTTCGGACCTCACGCCTAAGGATGTCCGCGACCTGATGCGGCTGTTAGCCAAGACCAAGGGTTCGGCGCAGAAGGCCGCAAGCCGGCGGGCGTCGTAAGCTCGGTGGCGGGGATCGACTACGAGGTCGAATACAACAACCGCTCCCGGGTGCCGGAAAATCCTGTCCTGATGGCCGGATGGGCAAGAGATGCCGCCGCTTATCGCGAGCAGCTTGCCCCGCAATTGACGCGCTACGGTCCGGGCGCTCGTGACACGATCGATTTCTTCCCGGGCGTTGGTGAGGGCCCGATCGTCGTCTTCATTCATGGTGGTTATTGGCAGGCGCTGGATGGCTCCTTCTTCAGCCATTGTGCGCGAGGGCTGAATGCGCACGGCATTAGCGTCGCCATTCCCACTTACGACCTTTGCCCCGATGTCACCGTCGACGACATTATCGGACAGATGCGGATAGCGTCGCGTGAGTTGGCTCGGCTAGGCCGTCCGCTGGTCATGAGCGGTCATTCCGCCGGCGGGCACCTCGCGGCCTCCATGCTGGCGACGGATTGGCAGGCGCTCGATCCTTCGTTACCGAAGCAACTGGTCATAGCGGCCTACACCATTTCCGGCCTGTTCGATCTGGTGCCGCTGGTCGAGACGTCGATCAACAAGGCATTGCGCCTAGACCAGGCGACAGCGAAGGCCGCGAGCCCGCTCTTCTGGAAAATACCGACGCACGGCAGTCTTGACGCGGTTGTGGGCGGAAACGAAAGCGCGGAATATTTCCGGCAGAGCCGGACCATCGTCGAACAATGGGGCAGGGCAGGCGTCCCGACCCGCTTCGGGATCGTACCTGATGCCAATCATTTCACCGCGATTGCACCATTGGCCGATCCCGCTTCGCCGATGGTCGCGCGCCTGAAGGAGCTGGCGGGACGCGGAGGCCCGCTTGCTCCGATAACGCTTGCCCAATAAAAAGCCTTGGATCGTCCGGATTTCGGCTATTGCGCCGAGATATTTTAAGTATAAAATGTTTAGGAATAAAGCGCTTCCGGGCGCGCTCTGGATCTTGGGTCTTTCATCCCGAAAACGAGGGCGATGGAAATGCCAGGTGGAATTCAAAGCCTTGGAATTCAGGGCCTTGGCCCGTCGAGTCACATCGATGATTTTACGCGGCGAAATCTTCCGCCGTCGCAGCAATGGCCCGAATTGCTGCTCGACCGGCCGGAATTCAGATATCCCGAATATCTCAACGCCGCGGTCGAGCTGACCGAGCGTAACGTCGAGAAGGGGTTCGGCGATCGCGTCGCGCTGATCGGCAACGGCCGCCAGCGCACCTACAAGGAGCTGGCGGACTGGTCGAACCGCCTTGCCCATGCGCTAGTGGAGAATTATGGCGTCAAGCCCGGCAACCGGGTCCTGATACGCTCGGGCAACAACCCGGCCTTGGTCGCGGCATGGCTCGCGGCCACCAAGGCAGGCGCTGTCGTCGTCAACACCATGCCGATGCTTCGTGCGGGTGAGTTGACCAAGGTCGTCGACAAGGCGGAGATCGCGCTGGCATTGACCGACAGCCGCATCGCCGACGAACTGGTCGCGTGCGCGAAGACCAGCCGGTATCTCAAGCAGGTCGTGAATTTTGACGGGACCTCAAACCATGACGCCGAGCTCGATCGGGTGGCGCTGAGCAAGCCGGTTCGCTTCGACGCCGTCAAGACCGGCCGGGACGATATAGCCCTGCTCGGATTTACCTCGGGCACCACGGGCGAGCCGAAGGCGACGATGCATTTCCATCGCGATCTCATGATCGTCGCGGATGGCTATGCCAAAGAAGTACTCAACGTCACGCCGGAGGATGTCTTCGTAGGGTCGCCCCCGCTTGCCTTTACGTTTGGGCTCGGCGGTCTTGCGATCTTTCCGTTGCGGTTCGGCGCCACCGCGACGCTTTTGGAGAACGCGGCGCCAGGCGAGATGGTCAAGATCATCGAAACCTACAAGGCCACGATTTGCTTCACCTCGCCGACCGCATACCGCGCGATGATGGCCGCGATCGACAACGGCGCCGATCTGTCGTCACTGCGCCTTGCGGTTTCGGCCGGCGAAACCTTGCCGGCACCGGTTTTCGAAGGCTGGACCCGCAAGACCGGTAAGCCGATTCTCGACGGGATCGGCAGCACGGAATTGCTGCATATTTTCATCACCAACCGGGTAGGCGACGCCGTCGGTGGAACGACGGGGCATCCGGTTTCCGGTTACGAGGCCAAGATCGTCGACGACGAGATGAACGAGTTGCCGTCGGGCACTGTCGGCAAGCTTGCGGTTCGTGGGCCGACCGGATGCCGGTATCTGGCCGACTCGCGGCAATCGAACTATGTGCGCGATGGCTGGAATCTGACCGGCGATACCTTCGTCCGCGACCAGAATGGCCGTTTGTCGTTCGTCGCCCGCTCGGACGACATGATTATCTCCTCCGGCTACAACATCGCTGGCCCCGAGATCGAGGCCGCGTTGCTGAAGCATCCGGCGGTCGCCGAATGCGGCGTGGTCGGCGCGCCCGATGAGGCGCGTGGCATGATCGTCAAGGCCTATGTGGTGCTGGCTTCGGGCGCCGCCGCCGATGATGCGATGGCAACCGCCTTGCAGGATCATGTCAAGCGCGAGATCGCGCCCTACAAATATCCGCGCGCGATCGAATTCGTCGCGCAATTGCCCAAGACCGAAACCGGCAAGTTGAAGCGGTTTGCCCTGCGGCAGATGGCCCAAGGCCAAGCGGCGGCGTCGGGCGTCGCCGCGGAATGAATTAGAGTGATGGAGAATTTTTCGTGAGCACCACTAAAGCGCCCACCGTCGCTATGCTGCCGGTCGCAGAAGGCGAAACCTCGACGGCTGCGCAGATTTTGCAACCGAGCGGCTGGCCGGCGCCGAAGGGCTATGCCAACGGCATGGCGGCCGACGGCCGCATCGTGGTGACGGGCGGGGTGATCGGCTGGGACACCAAGAACCATTTGCCGATTGGATTTGTCGCTCAGGTCCGCCAGACGCTGAGCAACATCGCGGCCATTCTCGCCGAAGGCGGTGCGCGGCCCGAACACCTCGTGCGCCTCACCTGGTATGTCGTCGATATGGAAGAGTATCTTTCGAACCTAAAAGAGCTCGGCCAGTTCTATCGCGAAATCTTTGGCGCGCATTATCCGGCGATGGCGCTGGTGCAGGTGGTGAGGCTCGTCGAAAAGGCGGCGCGCGTCGAGATCGAGGCTACCGCGGTAGTGCCGCGCTGAAGGGCACCGCCGCCTCGTCCGCCAGCCATTGTGGCGAGCAGCCGGTTGGAATGTCCCAAGCAAATCCAGGCCGGACAACGGCTTAGCTGTTTATGCGAAGCGCCGACGACAACTGTCAGATCGGCAATGCCAGCGGACGCCGTCGGCGCGGTTTGCGGGACGATCTCTTGCTGCGGGGGGAACGATAAATGTCGGTTCGTCGTCCCGGCTAACCGAGACCCGTCATTCCGACAAAGGGAAAACCTGTTGCAGCTTCAGTGCAGTCTTATCGACGCATTTGTCGGAATAGCGATTGATTTTCCTAGGAAATCATACGTCTCTTAATCAGCGGGTCCCAGGTTCGAGCCCTGGTGCGCCCACCAAGGTAAAATCCTTGGTTTCCAATAGCTTCGCCAGATGTCGGTTGAGAACAAAACGGTTCTCGTGCGACGTTTTTGTGGTCGATGATGCGCGGCCAGATTGCTGTGCGACTTTTCCTTCGTTTCTGTATCTTCACCCCATTCGATACAGCGCGCAGATCCGATGGTACAGGTCGATTACATGCTCGTCGTAGAATAGGATATTAGGGCGAGCAAAACGGACAATCTGTTCTGCCCGACGCCGAAGGAGCCGCTTGCTGTAGAACCCCGAACGGGATGGTTCGGGTCGGGGGTTCGATGCTCTCCCCCCGCTACGCTTTTCCCACTATTTCCTACGCCAACCTACGATCTTCCCCGATTCCCCACGCTGGATGGTAACACCCGAAGCCGCAGCTTAGACGTAAAGTCTTAGCTGCTCCGTGATGTCCTCAGTTCGGTCGCTGTCGGGGGCTAAGCAGACATGGCGCGGACAGCCCACTTCGGTCGCTTTTTGACCCAACTCGGACAAGGGACCACCCCGCCAACTGCTGACCCGGATTGCAGGATATCGAATTGGTGGAGATCAGTCAGGAGGTACTGGAACGATTTTACAAACCTGTCATGAACTCGCGTCGTTTCAATTGGTCGAATTGCATTTGATCCCCGCCAGCCAGGGCTGCTCGGCAGCACGGTGGCACGGCCGCACGCGGCGGTTCGACACCACCGAGCACAATCTCCGCAGTACCTCAGTTAAGCAGACCTCTGGCGGCACGATTGACGAGGCTCTTACGTGCCAGGAGCGGAAGTGCTTCGTCAGCAGCGGCGAAGGTGTTTCCTATCCCTGCATTTTCTTTTCAAGGATCTGACTCAGTACCAGGAATGATACTGGCCAAACAGCGACCCAAATTCCCAACCGCTCTGCGTGAGCCTCTTGCAAAGCCGCTCTTAAA
>Ga0210408_10001638_pt1 | contig 23049 bp, 23 predicted proteins | sample IncBWH4MmetaG_FD_155471 | JGI IMG/M metagenome (GOLD analysis project Ga0210408, IMG submission 155471) | Forest soil microbial communities from Barre Woods Harvard Forest LTER site, Petersham, Massachusetts, United States - Inc-BW-H-4-M | ecosystem: Environmental > Terrestrial > Soil >...
GCACCCTCGACTACATCTACATCTTTCAGGGCGCCACTCTTGCCTATGTCGAATCCATTGACGCGGTCGCCCAGGCCCTCCTTGAAGTCCGTCCCACGATCATCGCTGCCGTCCCGCGCTTCTTTGAAAAAATCTACGCCCGCCTCGTCGAACAAGGCTCAAAAAACACCGGCGTAAAGCGAAAGCTTTTCGACTGGGCCATGAATGTCGCGGAACGCGCCACTCCCTGGCGCGCCACCGGAGCTTCAGCGAGCCTTACTCTGAAAGCACAGTGGCTGCTCGCCGATAAACTCGTTTACGAGAAAATCCGCCAGGGCACCGGCGGCCGCTTGCGCATCGTCTCTTCCGGCGGCGCCCCTCTTTCCAAAGCGCTCGCCGAGTTTTTCTGGACCATTGGCATTCCGATTTATCAGGGGTACGGGCTGACGGAGACTTCTCCAATCGTTTCCAGCAATTATCCGGACAATCGCGTCGGCAGTTCCGGCAAACCCATTGCCAACGTCCAGGTCCGTGCCGCCGAGGACGGAGAAATCCTCGTCAAAGGTTCCTGCGTCATGCAGGGCTATTACAAAAATCCCGAAGCCACCCGCGAAGTTCTCACCGAAGACGGCTGGTTCGCCACCGGCGACATCGGCTATCTCGACAAGGACAACTATCTCTTCATCACCGACCGCAAAAAAGACTTGATCAAAACCGCGGCGGGAAAATTCGTCGCTCCTCAGCCCATCGAAAACACCTTGAAAACGAGTCCCTACATTTTGAATGCCATGGTCGTCGGCGATCGGCGCAAATTTATCGCCGCGCTCATCGTCCCCAACCCCGTCACCGTAGCTGCCAGATCTGCCGACCAGGGAATCAAGTTCGCCTCCAACGCTGAAATGGCCGCGCATCCCTGGGTGCGTTCTTTGATCGAAGCGGAGATTAAGCGCCTTACAGTCCATCTCGCGCAATACGAAACCATCAAGCGTTTCGCGCTTCTCCCCGAAGATTTTACCTTCGACAACGGCAGCCTCACCTTCACCCTAAAGCTCAAGCGCCGCGTCGTTGAGCAACAGTACGCCGCCGTCATCGAATCCCTCTACGCCGACGTCGCCGAACCCCGCCCCATTCTTCAGGAATAATTCTATGCTGCTCTTGCCAAAGTCCGGGCCCACGAAATTCAGGAGAGTAGCAGATTTTTTCAATCTTCTCCCTTCTATCTTTGTGTTCTCCGCGACCTCTGTGCTGAATCCTATCGTCCGATTTGCTCCCGCGCCGGATGCCGACTGTCCCTCCGTACAGTTAAGTCAAACGAAACAATCCAGTCCGTCCCGCACGGCCGCAGGCATCTTCTCCTCGTAAACTGGAATCGAACCAAATAACGCCCACCTCAATTCTCAGCTACAGCTAGCGGCAGGCATTGCATGGCCGGATTCGAAATCCGGCGCACCGTGCAAGAAGCGAAAGAAATCTCGAAGGGGGAGCAATGATCTTCGGCGGAAACGTAAACAAGAAGGATCTCGATTCCTGTGGCAGTTGGTTTTTCCGCGCGTCTCTTTTCGGCGCCCTCTTTTTTCTGGCTGTTTGTCCTGCGTCCTTCGCGCAATCCCCGATTCCCGCCGCCAGCGGGGCGGCAAAAGATAATTCCGGAGGCTTCACTCCTGGAATCACGCTGGGAGCCAAATTCGAGGGAAGCTACAGCAGCGATGGTTCCGTCTACGATGTTGGATCTGCTCTGGGCTACAACTTTTCCCGGCACTTTGGTGTGGACGCCGGCGTGCCGTTTTATTTCGTGAGCACCCCTTCCGCCATCAAGAAAAACAACGCCGGCGCGGTTTCCGGCGTTGGCATCGGTACTCTCTTCACGGATCTCCGGCTGACTTATCCCAATCCGTCGCTGAATTTCAGCTCGGGCCTGCATGTTACAGCTCCCACTGGCGACACGAAGAAGGGACTCAGCACCGGCCACGCGACCTGGAATGTTTCGAATCATATTGACCACGCCTTCGGCGATTTTTCTCCGTTCCTTGACTTTGGCGCGGGCAACTCCATCATGGACACGAAGTATTTCCACCGTCCTTTCATCACCTTTGGCTACAACGCACAATTCAACGGCGGCGTCGAATACGATCCCGGCAAATTTAGTTTTTCAGCGTCGGCCTACGACGTTGCGCCATGGGGAAATCAGACGGTAATCAGCCGCGTTTTCCGTTGCGGCTCCGCCGCCAAATGCAGCGCCGGCGCTCCGACCAAGGACCGCAAGAGCTTCACTTCCTCCAGCGTTTCCACGGGTGGCGCGGACCTCGTGCGCGACAATGGCTTCAACGGCGGCATCGATTATAAACCGGTGGGCTACCTGGATCTCGAGTTTGACTTCAGCCGCAGCGTTCCCTTGCAACTCAACAGCTATTCGTTCGGTATCGGCGTGGACTTGAGCTGGCTGCTGCGCCCGCATGTTCGCTAATCGTTCCACCGCCCCACGGAACTAGACACCGACGTTCGAATGGCGGTATTCATCTGGATGCCAGCCTTCCTTGGCTGACCGCACTCGCCTGCGATTTGTCCACGGGCCGCTGAAGGTCTAAAATCCTTTTGAGGTCACCCATGCCGGACAACCTGGTCATCGCGGGCCGCGCTTTCAAATCGCGCCTCATCGTCGGAACGGGGAAGTACCGCAGTTTTCAGGAAATGGCGCGCGCGCACGCCGCTTCCGGCGCGGACATGGTCACGGTGGCGGTCCGGCGCGTCAATCTCACGGACAAATCGAAGGAATCGCTGCTGGATTACATCGACCGCGAAAAGATTTTCATTCTGCCGAACACCGCTGCGTGTTACACCGCCGACGAGGCCATTCGAACGGCGCGGCTCGGCCGCGAAGTGGGCCTTTCGAATTGGGTGAAGCTGGAAGTGATCGGCGATCAGCAAACGCTTTTGCCCGACACCGAGGAGCTCATCGAAGCCACGCGCATTCTTGTCAAGGAAGGTTTTGTCGTTCTCCCTTACACCAACGATGACCTCATCGCCGCGCGCAAACTGATTGATGCCGGCGCCGCCGCGGTGATGCCGCTGGCCGCGCCCATTGGCTCCGGCCTCGGGGTGCAGAATCCCGCCAACCTTCGCATTCTGCGAGAACGCATCACCGAAGTTCCCATGATCGTGGATGCCGGCGTTGGTTCCGCATCCGACGCCGCCATTGCGATGGAACTTGGCGCCGATGGCGTGCTCATGAACACCGCCATCGCCGAAGCGGCTGACTCCGTGCTTATGGCCGAAGCCATGCGCGACGCCGTCATCGCCGGCCGTAAATCCTACCTCGCCGGCCGCATGCCCAAGCGCCTCTATGCCTCCGCGTCCAGTCCTATGTCCGGCGTTGTCAGGTAAGTGCCTAGGGCGCGCCGTGGATCATGTTATCGCGCATTGTTTACTGGGAAGATTCTTCAGTTTGGGCTAGCCTGTGATTTCGCGCCTGGCTTTGTCTCGGACTGTTTCAACATCTCCGCGACTTGCTGTTGCACGCGATCCGTCATAGCGGCCATGTGCTTCTGGAGGAGCGGCATCATTGCCTCCATCTCTTCGGCCATCATAGCGGGCATGTCCCGTAACAGCTTCTGGCCCGTCGGCCCGGAATAGAATGCTACGACCGCGTCGATGTCGCCTTTCGTCAAATGCTTCTGGAATACAGGCACCATCGATTGAAGCATTTCATCCCATGGGAATCCCTTCATGGTGTCGTCCATCATTTTGTTCATGCGCACTTCGAAGTCGGCAGGAAGTTTGTCTTTGTCCTTTGTGTATTGGTCGTGAATCATCTGATGCATGGGCTTGGACATCGCTTCCAACATCTGGGCGATCATTTCGCGCGAATGCATCACGTCAAGATATTTCTGAACGTCCTCCTTTGTTGCCGGAGCGTCGGAAGGGGATTGCTGCGCCAGGACGCTCATCGTGAAGAGGAAAGATGCGCTCAAAGCCAGGAAAATGCGCTTCATGTGAGATCCTCCAGTAAAATAATGCGAGAGTAACTTACAGAAGTGCAGGTGTCACTCAGTTCTTTTTGCTTTGTGATGAATGGGTGGCTGTACGCGGAAGGCGTGCGCCTGACCGAGTGGACGGGGGCGGTTCCCGTACGAACGGACATAAGGTCTTTCCCTGATTAACCTTGCGGAAATATGGGACTAGAATGTGCTATTGGCATTAAGTTTCTGTGCCATAAGTGGAGACAGCCCTCAGGCCTCCATGCATGGAGACCTGAAAACACGAATGGCGAATTCTGGCCCCGGACTCATAACTTCTAACCCTCGGGCGCAAGCTCAGAAGATTGTACAATCCCCGGTCTTCAAACAGATTCTCATTGGACTAGCCGTTTGCGCCGCCTACATTGTTGCGGGGAAGCTGAGCCTGCGCCTGGCCTCCGTGCATCCGAGCGCCACACCGGTGTGGCCACCGACAGGCATCGCCATCGCCGCGTTGCTTACGCTGGGCTCCGGCTTCTGGCCTGCCATTTTCGCGGGAGCCTTTGTTGTGAACCTCACGACCGCGGGTTCCGTACTTACTTCTCTGGGGATCTCGACCGGAAACACTCTCGAAGCCGTCCTGGCTTGTTATCTTGTCACGCGCTTCGCCAACGGTCGGCGCGTCTTCGAAAGAACCTGGGATATCCTGCGGTTCGCTCTCTATGCGGGAATTCTAGGCAGCGCTGTGGCGGCAACGTTCGGAGTCACGAGTCTCACGCTCGGGGGCTTCGCTTCATGGAATAAGTACGGGCTCATCTGGCGGACGTGGTGGCTTGGGGACGCTGCCGGGGCCCTCCTATTCACTCCCTTCCTTCTGCTATGGGGAGAAAATCGGTCCTTAAAATGGACGAAGCGTCAATTCATGGAGGCCGGCGTAGTGCTCGCCTTATTGCTGGGCACTGCGGGGACGATTTTCGGGGTATTCTTCCAAGCGCGCATGAGCGGCGACCCCTGGGCGTTTCTTTGCACGCCGGTTCTCGTTTGGACCGCGTTTCGCTTCGGCCAGCGCGAAGCCTCGGCGGCCATGTGCCTGCTTTCGGTGATCGCGGTCACTGGAACCGTAGCCGGGAGAGGGCCGTTCGTCCGCGAGACGCCGAACGATTCACTGCTCCTTCTGCAATCTTTTCTTGGCGTCATGGCTTTGATGACGCTGATGTTCGGCGCGGAAGTGTCTGAGCGCCACCGTCAGGAGGAACACGCCCGCGTTCTGGCGGTCAGCGACCCGCTCACGGGCCTTGCCAACTACCGCCTGTTGATCGAGCGGCTGGGTTCGGAAATCAGGCGTTACACGCGCGACAGCCGGCCGTTTTCGGTGCTCCTGCTCGATATGGACGGGCTAAAGAAAATCAACGATATGCACGGCCACGTGGTGGGTAGCCTTGCCCTTTGCCGCGTGGCAGAGGTGCTGCACTTGAGCTGCCGCGCGGTCGATACCCCCGCTCGTTATGGCGGCGACGAGTTCGCTCTGGTTTTGCCCGGAACTACTTCCGAAGGTGCCCGGCGGATCGCTCAGCGCATTTCCCAGCGACTCTCCGAAGATGTCGAAGCGCCACGCCTTTCCGTCAGCATCGGCATCGCGGAATATCCGCGTGACGGGCTGACCATTGAAAACATTCTTAGCGCAGCGGATCAGGCCCTCTACAATGAAAAGCACCGCGTTGCGGGCCGTTCGATGGCCTCGCAATCGTCGTAGTGTTGCGTTCCGCGAATCATTTGTAAGTTTCGCCAGAGCGACGGACGGGGCCCTTCGGCTTCGCTCAGGGTAAACAAGCCCCGCCCCTACAGCGGTCCCATTGCTGCGAAGTGGCAGGTGAGGCTGGAGAATTGGTGTCTCGAATGTATGGCTGCGCGGTGGTAGGGCGCAGCTTGCTGCGCCCCCACAGCACAGACGGGGCCCTTTCGGGTTCGCTCAGGGTAAACAAGCCCCGCCGTTACGTGCCGTGCAAACCCAGGCGATGATCATTTTCACGCCTGGGCGGCTTTGCGGGCTTGGGCGTCGTCGTAGCTTTCTCCGTAAATCGAGGGCACTTTTGCGCCCATGCATCGCAGGTAGGAGGAAAGCTGGCCGCGATGATGAATGGTGTGGTGCAGCCCCATCATCAGGAAAGTCACTGCCGGCCGCTGCACCATTCCGCGAAAATCGACGATCTTCAGCAATTGTTCGCCGGTTAATTTTGTGAGCGCTTCAAAATTTTTCGCGTAGCGCTGCTCGTACCAGGCCGCAATCTCAGCGGGGGTCTTGACGTTTTCCGGAATCATGGACGGGCTGGTATCGAACACGCCGTTGATCACGCCTTCGACAAAGCGGTTGTCCGCGGCGGCAATGTGGCGCGCCAGTTCGATCGCCGTTCTGGACGCAGGCTCCGGGCGGTAGTCACCCTTGCCCGCGGGCACGGCTTCGAGAATTTTCTTGGTGGTGCGGCTTTCGTTTTTCAAGGGACCCAAATACACGTTTTGCAGCAGGAACACGGCTTGGTCTGGTGTCATCGCTTCGGCCATTTTTGTCCTCCTGAAGGCGTTTCGATTTTCTTGGTGGTGGGGCAGGCACGGTGCTTGCTTCGGACTTGCACGACTGGTTGCATCCGCTGATCCGTTCTTCGTTACGCGGAAAAGGTTTGGAACCTCGTGTCTCGCCGCGCAAATGCCCTCAAATTGCCCGGGTGTTGTTTTGGCGGCAGGGGGGCATTTTAACACAGAGGTCAGAGAGAGCGCAGAGAACAGAGAGCGGAAACAATCTCGGAGTATTTTCGCGGCGCGAGACTAGAGCGTTCGAAAAAGGAAATGCCAGGTGATGTCGACGGCGGCGTGGACGAGGGCGGAGGCGAAGATCGAGCCGGTTTTGCGCCAGGTCCAGCCGTAGAAAAAGCCGGCGATGGAGGCGAGGATCACGTAGCGCCAGTTGGGGAAACCCATGTTGGTAATGTGGGAGAAGCCGAAAAGGATGGAGGCGGTCCACCAGCCGGCGAGATCGCTCTTGCAGGCACGGGCGAGCATGTTTTGCAGCAGGCCGCGGAAGAGCAGCTCTTCGGGCCAGGCAGTGAAAAAGAGAATGCCTAGGGAGAGAAGCGGGAGCGAGCCTAACTGCGACCACTGCGGTTCGAATTGAATGAAATGGATGGCGTGACCGAGTGGAATGGCAATGCAGGCGAAGACGATGAAGCTGGCGAGGATGAAGAAGCTCCAATGATGGCCCCAGCCGATGTTGTAGCCGACGCCGTTGATGCGGCGGAGGAGCAGGAAGCATGCAAGCGCGATGTTGACGCAGAGGAGCACGGTGAAAATGTAGGCAAGACGGCCGCCCGGGTAGGGCCACAGCCAGTGCGACAACGACCATCCCCAGGGATTGGGCAGCGGCTTGACGGCCAGCCAAATGAAAAGAATTGTTGCGAAATCCTGCCACGCGCCTGGCGGCTTGCGTTCGGCGGAGGCGGCTAATCCGAGTGGACTCAAGACGAGAACTGCGACTGCGGCAGCACGCGTGAACGCGAAAGTATTTGTCCCCAGGGCGTAAATCAGGTAGACAAGGAACACCGCGGCGCCGAGCAAGTAGCCGCTGCCGGTGCCGAAGCGCGAGGCGAGACGGTCCTCAAAGCCGCGCGCGGCAAAAAGCAGCGTCACCAGAAAGAGAAGTGCAAAGGCCGTGAAGGTGGCGGCGAAGGCGCGGCCGCCGTTGCCGAGCCAGGCGGAGTACAACGCTGCGGTCAGAGTCAGCACGGCCCAGAGACCGAGCATGGGGAGCGGGCCGAGTTGGCGCGTGGCGGGCAAGCGAGAATTGTAACTGAAAGAAATGGCAGACCAAATGCGACCGGCGTCGGGACGGCTTGCGTACATCGACTGGATGCGCGGGCTGGCGTGCGTGCTGATGTTTCAGACGCATTGCTACGACTCGTGGATGAGCGCGGAGGCGAAGAAATCGTCGTCGCTGATCGCGTGGTCGCGACTGGGCGGGACGCTGCCGGCGCCACTGTTTATTTTTTTGGCGGGGGTATCGTTTGCGCTGGTGACGGAGAAGCTGCGGGAGAAGGGAATCGGGCGCAGCGGCATCGCGAGGCAGACAATTCTGCGCGGGGCGGAAATTTTTGGGATGGGATTACTGTTTCGCTTACAGGAATTTGCGCTGGGATATCCGTGGTCGCCGTGGACGGATTTGTTGCGGGTGGATGTGCTGAATATTCTTGGGCTTTCGATGATGCTCATGGGAGTCTTGTGCTGGGCCACGGGAGCCGGCGAGATCGCGGCGACGAGAATGAGTACTTTGATCGCCGGTATTTTCGCCGCGGTGATCGTGGCGATGGCCACGCCTCCGCTTTGGACGACGCACCGGCTGAGGTTCCTGCCCTGGCCCCTCGAGTCTTACATCAACGGCGTGCACATCTTCAAGGAGCCGCAGCCGTGGCTGTTTCCGTTGTTTCCCTGGTCGGCGTTTGCTTTCGCGGGACTGGCGGTGGGATTTTTTCTGTTTACGGACTTTGCCAAGCGCAAGGAAGCGCTGGCCTTTGCGGCGCTGGGCGGGGCGGGAATCCTAGCCTGCGCGCTTTCGGTCTTTTTCGATTCTTCATCGATCCATCTTTATGCTGTTTACGATTATTGGCACAGCGGGCCGAATTTTCTGCTGTTGCGCTGCGGGATATTGCTGGTCATTTTATTTCTGGTCTACGCGTGGTGCCGGTGGGGGCTGGCGCAAAAGGGATTCAGCCCCATCATCCAGCTGGGGAAAACTTCGCTGCTGGTGTACTGGGTACACATCGAATTTGTTTATGGAAGATTCTCCATTCTGCCGAAGGGACGGTGCAGCGCTCTGAAGGCCACCGCAGGGCTGATAACCATTTTCCTGGCGATGCTGGGGCTTTCGCTCGCGCGCACGAATTGGAAAAAGTGGCGGGTCAGGGCTTCGAAACCGAATCCTGCGGCAACTGCTGCGAGCGAGGGATCTTGATGATGACCTCACCGGGACGGGCCAGGCCAAGCTCGTCGCGGGCGATCTTTTCGATTTTGTGCGGATCGGTCTTCAACTCGCGGACTTCCTGCTCAAGCTGCAGATTTTCCTTGTTCAATTGATGCAAGTCGGAATTTACTTTTTGAATTTCCTGCTGAGTGCGGCGCATGGCCAGATAGCCGTGGGGGCCGAAAATGTCGTGCACGAAGAGGATCAGCACGAGGAGGCCGAGGAGCGCCGGCCCGTAGTGGCGCAAGAAGGGCGGAGTTTTTTCTTCAACGCGAATCTTGTTCGGCTTTTTCAGCTTTGCAGTACCCATTGCGATGCTTCTCTCACAAGTTTCGCGGAAGCGGCGGCGCTTTCGGCCTCGACATAAAGGCGAAGCAGCGGCTCCGTACCGGAGAGGCGCAGGAGCATCCACGAACCGTCATCAAAGACAAATTTTGCGCCATCGGTGCGGTCGATGGATACGACTTTCCGGCCAGTGAGTGTCGAAGCGTCCACGGCCACCCGTTTCACGGCATTTGCCTTTTGTTCGTCGGAGAGATGAAGATTCTCGCGCGCGGGCCAGAATTCGCGGCCGAGCTTTTTGTACATAGCGCGCACTTGCTCGCCGAGGGAGGCGCCGCGTGCGGCGAGCATTTCCGCCACCAGTAGGCAGGCGAGGATGCCGTCTTTTTCCGGGATGTGGCCGCGAATGGTGAGGCCGGCGCTTTCTTCGCCGCCCAGGGCGATTTTGTCTTCGCGGATGAGCTGGCCGATGTACTTGAAGCCTACTGGCGTCTGATAGATGGTTTGGCCGTGCGACTTGGCTACCGCGTCGATCATTTGCGTGGTGGCGACGCTGCGCGCGGCGGGCATTTTCCATTTACGGGTTTCGACGAGATAGTCGTACACCAGCGCCAGAATCAGGTTGGGCTGGATCCATGTGCCGTCGCTATCGACGATGCCGAAACGGTCGGCGTCGCCGTCGGTGGCCAGGCCCGCGGTGGCTTTCGAATCGACCACGGCCTTGCGGAGCGGAGCGAGATTTTCTTCGGAGACGTCGGGGCCCGTGCCGTCGAAGAGGCAATCGCGTTCGGTGCGCAACGCATGTACGGAAACGCCGTGATCGGTGAGAACACGGTCGAGATAGCCGGCGCCGCAGCCGTGGAGCGCGTCGACGACTAGAGACGGCTTGGCCTTGCGCAGCGTTTCGAAATGGACGAGTTCCTCGAGGCGCTTCAAATAATTTTCGCGCAGATTGACTTTTTCTGCTGGGGTTGCATGCGACGTGCCGTGGGGAAGCGGCGGGACGCCGCCTTTCGCGGCGAGATGCGCGGCGCGGGCTTCGATATCCTTGGTGACTTCCGGGAGCGCGGGGCCGGCGTCAGCGGAGGAGAATTTCAGGCCATGATATTGCGCGGGATTGTGGCTGGCGGTGAAGTTGATGGCGCCGTCGAGCTTGCGGCGCATGATTTCGAAAGCGACCGCGGGCGTGGGCGTGAATGTCTCGCACAGCAGCGTTCGAATGCCGTGGTGCTGAAGGATATCCACGGCGAGTTGGGAGAATTCTTCGGAATAGAAGCGCGTGTCGTAGCCGACGAGAATCGCGGGATCTTTCGCTTTAGCTTTGGCGTGTTGCGCGATGGCGGTCACCGCGAGGCGCACGTTGGCTAAGGTGAAATCGTCGGCGATGAGGCCGCGCCATCCGGAGGTCCCAAACTTGATGGGGGAGGCCGCGCCTAGACTGGTGCTCGTGCTCATGGGGCCGTATTCTAGCCCTTCGCCTGATGGAGCGAAAGTCATTATGAGGAGAAGCCGATGAGTCGAGCGGAAGCAAGAGACAAGAGAGTCGTCTTCGTGACTTGCCCGACTCGTGGGCTAGCCCGCAAAATCGCACGCGGTGTGGTGGGAAGGCGCCTTGCCGCGTGCGTCAACGTCGTTCACAGCCCCGTCGAATCGTTTTACGCATGGAAGGGAAAGCTGGAGGAAGCGCGGGAGTATCTACTGGTGATGAAGACGACGGCGAAACGGCTCGCTGAGTTGGAAAACGAAGTGAAACGGCTTCACAGCTATGACGTGCCGGAATTCATCGCAATGCAAGTTGTTGCAGGCTCGGAGGAGTATTTGGCGTGGCTGAGCACGAGCGTCGCGAAACCGCGGAAATAATCTAGGCGTCGAGCAATTCGGAGTCGTACTTTGCGAACACGGCGCGCAGCGGGGCAGGAGTGCGCTGTTTCATCCCGTGAATTTCCTGAATCAACCGATAGATGTTACCGGTCATGACCAGCAAATAGCGTGTCGGAGACGGGCCGGGATTCCAATAAGTGTGAGGCGTTCCGCGTGGCACGAACACAGCCGAGCCCGCGTGAGCTTCGACTTCCTCCTTACCAACCCGAACGCGCAGAGTCCCTTCCAGCACGTACCAGGCTTCATCGTCGTTGCGATGAAGATGCGGCGGGGCGATGAGACGCGGCGGACCTGGGGGACCACCCGGGTCGCGCCATTCGGCGATCACAAAGGCGTCGTTGATCGAACCGATGACTTGCCCGGAGAGCGGAGGAGTGATGATCGGCGAACTCATGCCTGCGTCACCTCAAAAAAAGAATCGCCTTGAACTAAACGTAGAGCAGCGCCTGGTCGAGGTCGGCGATGATGTCCTCTACGTCTTCGATGCCGACGGAAAGGCGCACGAGGCCTTCGGTGATACCCGCGCGATCCTGGACTTCCTTGGGCATGGAAGCGTGGGTCATCATAGCCGGAAGCGAAATCAAAGTCTCGACGCCGCCGAGACTCTCCGCGAGCGAACAGAGCTTGACGTGATTGAGGAAGCGGCGCGCGGCATCCAGCGAACCGACATCGAAAGAGAGCATGGCGCCGGGGCCTTTCTGTTGGCGGCGGGCTACTTCATGCTGCGGATGAGACGGCAGTCCGGGATAGAAGACCTTCTTAATCTTGGGATGCGCGTCGAGATGGCGTGCCACGGTGATGCCGTTGGCGTTGTGCTGGAGCATGCGCACTGCCAGCGTTTTGATGCCGCGGGAAATTAGGAAGCAATCCATGGGCGACAAGCCGGTACCAGCGGAGCGCTGAATGAAATAAATTTTCTCCGCATCCTCGGGACGCGTGAGTACCACAGCTCCGCCGGTGGAGTCGCTGTGGCCATTCAGATATTTCGTCATGGAATGGACCACAATATGTGCGCCGAGTTCGATGGGGCGCTGCAAATAGGGACTCAGAAAAGTGTTATCGACCACTACTAAAAGGTTGCGCTCGTTGGCAAGTTTGGAGATCGCGCCGATATCGGTGACGCTGAGCGTAGGGTTCGCCGGTGTTTCGATATACAACATTTTCGTGTTGGGGCGCAGCGCCGCTCGCACGTAATCCGGCACGGCCGTGTCAACAAAGCTGAATTCCAGCCCGAAGTGCACCAAGAGCTGCGTCGAAAGACGGTACACGCCGCCGTAGACCGCTTCCGAGAGCACCACGTGGTCGCCCGGGCGCAAAAGCCGGAAGACCGCGTCGATTCCGGCCATTCCGGAGGAAAAAACGTAGGCGCTGTGGCCGCCTTCCAGCTTGGCCACCGTGCGCTCGAGGGCTTTGCGGTTCGGGTGATTCGTTCGCGCGTAGTCGTAGCCTTTATTCTTGCCCAGTTCCTCGTTGACGTACGTCGAAGTTTGGTAGATGGGCGCGACGATGGCTCCGGTGGCGGGATCAGGCTCCTGTCCGACATGAATGGCGTTGGTGGCAAAACCCATGTTGCTCTCCTTGCGATTCTAATTACGTCGGTAACGCGGTCAGTTCGACGTCCGGCGCTGACCGTTCGGGGTGAATTTCATTTTTGAAGCGTCCCCATCTTGCCTGCCAGCAGTTTCTTGACGAAGTTACAGGAGCCAAATTGATGAGTCAAATAGCCATAGCCCGCGGTTTCCACGGCAGAGCAGCGCCGGGGCAGCACCTCGGAGGCCGGTCGCATCTAATTCTAGCGCAGCGAGACTTGACCCGGCCCGTCGTTCCGTGGACTATGGAGTTCGCCCATCTATGAGATTCTCGACGAACGTTTTTGCCTGCCTCTGCATCGCCGCGTGCTCGGTGGTCGCAGACGGGGTGGCCGCCCAGAATTCGCCGGCATCGCCGCCCAAATCGCAGACTCCTCCTGCCGCGAACGAAATGACGCGCATTACGATTGAAGTGACCGGAGGCGAGAAGAGCGTTCCGGTGGAGAACGCCAGCGTGTACGTGAAATTTATTGAAGAGCACTCGCTGAAGAAGGACAAGAAACTGGAAATGAACGTAAAGACCAGCCGCGAAGGCATCGCACACGTCCCCAACGCGCCGATGGGCCGAGTTTTAGTTCAAGTTGTCGCTGAAGGATGGAAAACGTACGGACACTGGCTCGACATCACCGATCCTAGGCAGACCATAAAGGTGCATCTTGAGCGCCCGCCGAAGTGGTACTGAAGGAAGTCCGCTGTCAATCGTTAAGAATCAACGGCTTAGGAAATTCTAACGAAATGATTTGCCCTCGTTTCCGCTTTTGAACTCTTCATTCGAATTATTTTCCTGCTGTCTTAACACTTTTGACCGCGCCATTGTGCGTGTGAAAAAACTATGTTGCACTCAAATAGTGCAAAGAGGAGAAGAGTGTTGAAGGGGGAGAAGTTAGCAGTGAGCGGATGCCGGATATCCACAACCTTATCAACAAAGATGTTGAAATCTTAATGCCACAGAAATATTTTGTCCGGAGTTCGGCACGCCTCTTGCCCTGCGCGCTGCGATGTAATTTTGACCGTTGCGAAATGACGATGGTACAGTAGAAGTCTGGCTGCACTCGATGACCGAAACTTACGACGGACCATTTTCTCTCCTTCAAATGTTCTGGGGCAGCATAACGGCCCGGCCGGTGCGCAGTTTTCTGAGCGTGATTGCCATTGCCATCCAGGTGATTCTGGTGTTGATGATCGCCGGTCTAACTACCGGCGTCATTTCAGAATGGGGAAAGCGGGTCGAAGGTGTGGGCGCGGACATCCTAGTGCAGCCGCCAAACGCCTCGATTTTCTTCGCTTTCTTAAGCGTCGGTATGCAGGAGTCGCTCGGTGAAAAAATTGCCGCGTTGAGCGGGGTCGACGAAGTGGCCCCCACAGTCATCCTCACGGAACCAAAGAACTTAGTGATGGTTTACGGCATCGATTACAAGCGCTTCAACGCGCTCAGCAAAGGTTTCCTGTTCCGCGATGGGCGGCCGTTCGAAGGGCCAGACGACGTCATCGCCGACGACATCATCGCGCAAACGCGCCACTTGAAGGTGGGTAGCCAAATCACCCTGCTGAATCATGACTTTACGGTCTGCGGCATCGTCGCTCACGGAAAAGGCGCGCGCTATTTCATTCCCATTCGCACCGCGCAGGAGATTGCCGGGGCGGAGAAGCGCGTCTCCATGTTTTACGTGCGAAGCAAAGGAGATACGGAAGCCACGCGCGCGCAGATTCTAAAGTTAATGCCGGAGAACAGCGTCCGCTCGCTGTCCGAATACATCACCCTGATGACTTCCTCAAACTTGCCGCAGTTGCGGCCCTTCACGCGCACCATGGTGGCCTTGGGAGTTGTGGTGAGCTTCCTGGTGGTGCTTTTGAACATGCACCCCATGGTGATGGAGCGCACTCGCGAGATCGGCATTCTGAAAGCGCTGGGTTTCTCCCGCCTCGATGTCGTTCAGATGTTGCTCGGCGAGACCCTCATCCTGACGTTGATGGGTGCCAGCTTGGGAATCGCGCTCACGTTCCTGACGCAGACCATTTTGAAGCAGACCAACCCGGGACTGACGATCCTAATTTCCCCCGCCTGGATTTTTTCCGCGATCGCCCTCGCCGTCGTGGGAGCCGCCACCGGCGCCGTCTACCCCGCCCTCCGCGCCGCCAGCTACGACCCCGTTGTCGCCCTCGCCTACGAATAGGCCAAAATAAATATGTGTTGCGCGCTCATGAGTTAGAGTCTCGGCATTCTTTTTTTGATGAAGCGAATTGGGTTTCATGAGAAAAAGAGGAATGGCCCCTTCCCCGGACAAGCACTATCAGGCGCGGATTCTGGAGCGACGCGACCTTTCGCCGGACCTCTGGATCATTCGAATCGACCCCGGAGGGCCGTTCGAATTCCGCGCCGGGCAGTACGCCACGCTGGGAGTCGAGCGCGACGGAAAACGGGTCGAAAGAGCGTACTCCATCGTTTCCTCACCCTATGAAGATTCGCTCGAATTTTTCTTCGAACTGGTCCCGCAAGGAGACCTGACGCCGGGTCTCTTCCGCCTGAACGAAGGCGATACGCTGCTGTGTAGAAAAATCGCCAAGGGGCGCTTCACCCTGGATTTGCGCAGCGGGAGAACGAAACACCTATTGATTTCCACGGTGACGGGAATCGCCCCGTTTGTCAGTTACGTGCGAACGCTCTATCGCGACTGGAAGAGTGGAACCGGTCCGATGCCCGGTGACCACAAACTTTTTTGCCTGCAAGGCGCAAGCCGCTCGTGGGAATTCGGCTACCGCGAAGAATTGGAGCGTTATTCGAACGAGGTGCCGTGGCTCAAATATGTGCCCACCGTAAGCCGGCCGTGGGAGGATTCGAATTGGAAGGGCGAAACCGGTCGCGTAGATGACCTCATTCGAAAGTACACGCAGGAGTGGGCATTACGGGCGGAGGAGACGACAGGTTATTTGTGCGGGCATCCCACGATGGTCGAGAATGGGCGCGGCATCCTGCAGAGGGCGGGCTGGAAAAAGGATGCGGTGTTTGAAGAAATTTATTTTCAGCCGGCAAAGGACAGGCAGTTGGAACCGGCCGATCCGCTGAACCGGCCGCGGCAAGAATAGAAGAATTCCTCCGTCCCCAGTTTTTTCAGCGGACTGCTAATGACTTTCGTGCGAGGAATTCTAGGCGGCTGGGGCATGCTCCTCAAGCTGGCTGGTGACGTCCTCGATGGTAGCCAAGGGGCAGAGGACGTGAACTTTTTGGTCCGGGGCGTCAACGTCGATCTGCAATTTCCCTCCGTGGGTGCGCACGCGCACGTGCTCATTGTTATCGTCAATTTCAACGAATTCTGTATTGGGATACTTTTTCAGTTCTTTGACGATGGCATGGAGGATGGGCAGAGCTTCACGCGCCTGCTCGGAGGCGCAGCGCAGTTGCTTGCTTGGGACGAAATGCATGGCCATGGGGACGGCGGCGGCGGGAACCCACATGTGAACGTGGGAACCGCCGGAGTGATATTCGTCGACGTCGATGCGGATGACACCTTCGCGCATGGTGTAGGCACCCGCGAGGACGAGCGATCCGCCAAGTCCGAGAACTGCTTTCGCTAGTAGCATCATGTGCGCCTCCTGGTGGTCCTAGTCCGTGACATTCTTGGAGTCGAGCCAGACGCGGACGGTGTTTTCGTGATCTTTGACCGAGACGAGTTCGGTGTCGCCTTGCGCGGAGAGGGCGTGAAGCGCGGCTACGAGATCCAATTCATCTTTGCCGGCGGAAAAGAGGGCATCGATGACCTTCATGGGGACTTTGACTTCGACTTCGGGTTTTTTGGGATTCTGCTTATCCAGGACATGAACGATCAGGTGGTTGTTCAGTTTAGCTACGCGCACATCGCAATCATTGCTCTGGACGGTGACGAACTCGCCGTCTCTGGAAGTCCGAATGGCATCGACGAGAGCGCGGAGGTCGACGTCATTGACGTGAGCGTCGTCGATCTTGACCCTGCCGCCATGGAGGCGATCCTTGTTGATTGCGGGGAGAACTTTTTCAGCCAGCTCAAGGGGGACGTTGACGCGGACGGTTTCGCCCTTGGCGTCGGAGCTGATGACGCGGACGTGCAGCCAGCGGTCCTTTGATCCGGATGTCGTTGATTGGCTGGGACTTGCGGGCGCGGCAGCGGATTGCCCCAAGGTGCCGAGGGGCGAAAGAATAAGAGCGGCAGCGGCGACGAGAGCGGTCTTCGTGAAGAAACCCCGGTTAAGGTCGGACATGACTGAACGCCTCCAGACCGGCAAAGGGCCGGTTCTTGGAGAGAGATACGAGAGTGCATGGAAGAAAGTTTCCTGAAAAGAAAGGGGGTAGGAGGAGAAGGAGTAAGAGGAGCAGCGAAGACGGGATTGGTGCCAAGACTCATTGTGCGAGCACGAGATAGTAATTTTGCACATGCGTGCACAGATTTGCACAGAGGTGTGATGAGAATTTGATTGACGGCGAAAACGGGAAAGTTTATTTTGCGTTGCAGATTGAACCGGGAAGCTTAAGAACTTTACGGATCAATTTAGAGGGCGCAGCAAGATTAAACGTCGGCTGCGCCGCGAGATTGAATCGCGAAGCTCGAAGCCTCGACGGTTTCGTTTTGGAGGCGCGACTAGCTGAAAGGCGGTCACGCCGCCAGGCAGGTTCGGGAGGGCTGGAAACTTAGCGGTTCCGTTGAAGGGGCGCGGCAGCTTAACCGCGGTTGCGCCGCGAGATGGAACCGGGAAGAGGAAGGCCTAAACGGCTCGGTTTGGAGAGCGCAATGGCCTCACGGCGGTTGCGCCGCCAGAGGGAATCGGAAAGGTTAGAAACTTTACGGCTCAGTTAGAGGGCGCAACAGGCTAAACGCCGGTTGCGCCCTCAAATTTTTTTGAAAAGGATGTTCCAGCGACAGGTTTTCAATGGATCGAAAGTCGGCCTCTCCCCTTCCACCAACTTCGCAAATACAGTTCGACTCTGTCCGTTGTCCAAGTAACAATGCCGGCACCAAAGAAACTCTGACCCTCCGTCCAGACTGGTAGATGGGCTAGCCGCCGGTTCCTTCATCGCGAAATAGCGGATGTGTAGTGAAGGATTCAGGAGGGTCTTGCTCGAATCGGAGTACTTCAGAGGGCCTATACAGATACTCTTTGCCACACTGATCGCATCGGGCCCCAAAACGGCAATCGATAGCGGGACGAGGGGTGATGGCGTCCGTCTCGGCAAGCGGGATTCTGTGTCTGAAAAATAGATTCTTCCGAAGGTGGAACCAATGGTTCTTGCAGTGGACCACCCAAAAACACCGACTGTCTTCCCACATGGGAATAGCCTCCGAGGGGGCACAACGAGGATAGGGGCTTCATTGGCTAGGATGATACCAAATCGAGCCTGACAACGAGCTGAATCACACATTAGAAGGTCGAGAAGGCCAATCCCTCCAACCAGACCGGTGGGTGCGCCACCCGATTCAAAAGCCTTTCCTCCAGCCAATTTTTTAGGCTTGGCCTTTCCACTGAAATAGAAATTCGAAATTGGAAAATAGGGAAGACGAGGTGCCCACACGCCTGGGAGGTTGACAGTCGACAGAGGAGGAAAAGGAGAATTGAGAATTCCCACTCTCCCCGACGGGGAATCGGGGAGAGTGGACGTACTGGGGGAGTGAACTTAAACGCCTGCCCACGATGGCGTCCTCGGAGGCTATCCAATGACGGTCATTGCAGGCGCAATGGTCCTTCACACTATCCACATAGAAGCTAGGACGGCGCGCGGGTTCATGTCTGTTCAATATTGGACACCCGCCAGATTCGAGGACGAAACGCCGAGGCAGGTGAGCAGAAGGCAGAGAATTGAAATTAGAAAGAGAAAAGAAAATTGCCGGCTCTGCTGAGGGCGAAGATGAGTCAGACGTCGCAGAGGTCGGCGGCTTGTCGGAGGGAGGTTAGGGGGTCACGGGTGGGGACGAATTCGTGGGCGACGTAGCCGCGGAAGTTGGTGGCGGCGATGCCACGCATGACGCCGTCCCATTGGACTTCCTGCGTGCCGTCGAGTTCGTGGCGGCCGGGAACGCCGCCGGTATGGAAGTGGGCGATGCAATCGATATTTTTTTTGATGGTGCGGACCAGATCGCCTTCCATGATTTGCATGTGGTAGATGTCGAAGAGGAGCTTGACGCGGGGGGAGTTGACGGCCTGGACGACTTGAACGCCCCAGGCAGTGTGATCGCACATGTAGTCGTGGTGGTCGACCTTGCTGTTGAGGAGTTCCATGCAGATGGTGACGCCGTGGTCTTCCGCAATTTTTTTGACGCGGTTTAGGCCGGCGATAGTGTTTTTAGCGCCTTCATCGTCAGACATGCCGTTGCGGTTGCCGGAAAACGTGATGACGTTGGGGACGCCGGCTTTAGCAGCTAGCGGAATGTATTTGCGGAAGCCCTCTTCGATTTTGGCGTGATTTTCGGGGCGGTTCATGGCGCTGGCAATTTCGCCGCCGCCGGCGTAACCCATGCTGCAGACGAGGCCATAGCGCGGGGGGACTTCCCATTCGTCCAGATTGAGGAGGTCGACGGCTTTCAGGCCAATTTCGGCAGAATAGGCGCAGAGTTTGTCCAAGGGAATTTTCTGGTAACACCAGCGGGAAACGGACTGGCGGATGTTGCCCTTGCGCTTGAGCGGAGTGATTTGGTGGGACCAGGAGATGGGTGGAAAAGAAGCGACGGCGGCAGTGGCACCGGCTCCGGAGAGGACACCCTTGATGACATGGCGGCGCGACAGTTTGGACATAGCGGACAGGCAGAGTTTACCGAGGAAAAGCCCTGTGAGGGAGGGGGAATTATTTTTTCGGGGGTTTGGGCGTTTCTGGTGACGGAACGGCGGGGGTTTCGGGGAGTTCGACGCGCCAGATGTCTTTTTCGGATTCGAGGCGGTAGACGCCGGCTTGGTTGGATTCGGAAGTGCCGACGTGGCCAATCCAGACGACGCGGAAGCGGGCCTTGCGCCAGCGGCGGCGGACTTCGATGGTCTGGCCGGGGGAGGTTAGGAAGCCGATGCCATCCAAGCGCGCGCCGTCCTCGCTGAGATCGACGGTGTAGGCGCTCTGTATGAAAGGATGGCCCTTAGGGTCGGTGCCCTTGATAATGACGCGAAGGGTCTTGGGAAAACGAGGCTTTTTGCGAGATTTTTTCCAGAAGTCGGAGATGGGTTGCTTGAAGGCCAGGCCCACGCGGCTTTCACGGTCGGTGTAAGCGTCGAGGTAGACGACGCGGACTTCCTGTTCCTGGCGGGAGCTTTTGTGGATGAGAAAAACAGTGTCGCCCAGGGCGAGTTTGGCTTTTAGGGTGACGAGTGCACCGCTGGGATTGACGAGGATGGTTTCGGCGTCTTCATGGAAGGCGCCGCCTTTTCCGGCATAACCGTAAATCACAACGGGTACGCGCATGGGGAGGCGCTCGCCAGAGCGGGAAATTTTCTTTGCCGGGACGTCCGAGTAAGGAATGGCATAAGACTGTGGCGTTTTTTGCGAGGGGCAAGGATCGTCGAGGGCAGCGACCTCCATCACTTCCTTTGGGATGCCTAGCTGAGGGCCGTGCTCGCGGCAATTGAATTCCCAGGTCTGCTGAAGGATTTGCTCGAACGATTCCTCGCGGTTGGAGAGCGTGACCCAGGAGTCGGCGTCGTCGTGCGGACACCTGAGGCGGACGGCGAAGTTCCTAGGCATGTGAGATCCCTACGCAATTTGATGATACCTGTTTGCGGCGAGTGCGGTGGCGAGGCAGCGGGCGGTATTCCTCGAAAAGTAAACGGTGGGGAGTAGCGAGAGGGAAGATCGCTTTGCTGATGCAGGCTGTAACCTTTGGAGGGCGGCGGACTCGAACGGGACGAACGGGATGCGAGGGTGGAGGTACGGCCCTCCAAAACTCAACTTAGAGGAGAGAAACAAATGGTTCGCATGAACAAGGCGGGATTGGCATTCTCGGCGCTGGCGGGGGCGTTTCTGCTTCAGCCACCACTGCGTGCGCAAGACAGCATGAAACAAGACAGCATGAAGCAAGACAGCATGAAGCAAGACAACATGAAACAAGACGAGATGAAGCACGACGACATGAAAAAAGACAAGATGCAAGACGACAAAGTGATGCACGACGGGAAGGCCAAGACGCTGGAGACCGGCAAGTTCCACGGCAAGGTGCACGCGACCTCAGGCCGCGCGACGCTGTATCAAGAAGCGGATGGGAAACTGGTGCTGCGGCTGACCAATTTCAAGACTTCGAACGGGCCGGACGTGCACGTGATCCTGGTGGCGACGAAGGACGCGGCGGATGATGCGAACTTCCTGAAAGACAACACGGAAAAGGTGGAGTTGGGCAAGCTGAAGGGGAATGAAGGCGACCAGAACTACGAAATTCCGGCGGGAACGGACCTGACCAAATTCCGCACGGTTTCGATCTACTGCGAGCGGTTCAACGCGAACTTCGGGGCGGCGCCGCTGGAGAAGTTCTAAAGATTTGAACGGCAGAGAAAGGATCGGGCAGGTCACACTGCCCGATTTTTTTCTTGGGAGAAAAACGATGAATAAGAATGCTGAATCGTGGCTGTCGCGCAAGAAGAAGGTGATGTTGAGCTTGATTGGAGTTCCGGTGCTTGGCGGTGCGTGGTGGGCGTTCCGGCCGGAAAAACTGTTTATCAATGAAAGGGTGAATGAGGCGGCGCCGGCGGCGCTGAGCGCGGAACCGGAAGCGCTGTATACCGGACGGCTGGAAGGGAAGGTTCACCAGACGAGCGGGCGGGCGACAGTTTATAAGACCACCGATGGCAAGGAGTATTTGCGGCTTTCGGATTTCACGACTTCGAACGGTCCCGACGTGCATGTGGTACTGGTGAGGGCGGAAAACAAGGCGCTTGACGATGAGATTGTGAAGGGCGAACTGGAAAGCGTGGAACTCGGAACGTTGAAGGGGAACCAGGGCGATCAAAATTATGATTTGCCGGCGAGCGTGGATTTGGACAAGTATCAAGCGGTGGCGATTTACTGCGAAAGGTTCCACGCGATTTTTGGCGTGGCGAGGCTGGAGAAGTTCTAAGATAAAACCGCGAGCTGCAGGGAGACGCCGCCCTCGAAAGAGGGCGGCTACATTTATCATGGAAAAGGCGAAGACCAATGAGGCGGGGCTGATCGCGCGGATATTGGCGGGCGAGAAGGAACTGTTTCATGAATTGATCCAGCCTTACGAGCGGATGGTTTATCTGACACTGTTTGCCATTGTGAAAAATGAGACCGAAGCAGAAGATGGCGCACAGGAGACGGTGATCAACGCTTACCGGCACCTGGCATCGTTTCGCGGCGAGGCCAAGTTTAGCACCTGGCTGACGAGCATCGCGATCAATGAAGGGCGGAAACGGCTGAGAAAGGCGAAGGGCGCGGCGGAGGAGTCGATCGAGGAACAAGAAGAAGAATACGAAGGAGACTTCACGCCTGCGCCGCTGACGGATTGGCGGGAGATTCCGCTGGAAGCATTGGAACGGAAGGAACTACGGGAAATGCTGCGGGTGGCGGTGGCGGAACTACCGGGAATTTACCGGCAAGTATTCGCATTGAGAGACCTGGAAGAACTGAGCATTGAGGAAACGGCGCGGGCGCTGGGAATCAACCCCGGGGCCGTGAAAGTGCGGCTGCACCGCGCGCGGATGATGCTGCAAAAGCGGCTTGTACCGTTTCTGAAAACGAGGGCTCCGGCACGCAGGGGATTCTTCGGGGGAGCGCTATGAAACTGGATTGCAAACACGTGTGGGAACACATTTCGGAGTACATCGACGGCAGCGTGGATGCCGAACTGCGCAAAGATATCGAACTGCATCTGGAACACTGCGAAATCTGCTCGGCGATACTGGATTCGACGCGGAACATCCTGGTTTTGACGGCGGACGACCGGACATTTGAATTGCCGGTGGGGTACAGCAAGAGATTGCACGAGCGTCTAAAGGAAGAAATCGAGAAATCGAAGCATGAGCCGCCGGTGGGCGAGAAAAAATAGCAAAAGCTCAGCTGCCAGCGTGCAGAAGACGATGAGCGACAAACTCGGCAGCGAGAAAAAGCAGGGTGAGAACGGAAAGAGTGAATTGGAACCATTCGGAGGCTATCTTTTGCCTCGGTACGGCCGTTTGACGCCAAGCTGACGCGGGGCGTCTGCGCAGCCTCCAGACTTGCCAAAGAACAACGAGATTCAGAAGAGAGCCCGCGAGCGCCAGAAGCATCATGGGGATGCGGATTGCATTGATGTGCATGCGGTCCGCCAGCTTCAGCGCGCCAGAAGCGGCGGCGAAGGCCCCGACTCCAATTAAAAGCCTAACGCCATTAAGCGCGATAAAGGCGCTGCAAACACTCTGCAGG
>Ga0210408_10001639_pt1 | contig 23039 bp, 16 predicted proteins | sample IncBWH4MmetaG_FD_155471 | JGI IMG/M metagenome (GOLD analysis project Ga0210408, IMG submission 155471) | Forest soil microbial communities from Barre Woods Harvard Forest LTER site, Petersham, Massachusetts, United States - Inc-BW-H-4-M | ecosystem: Environmental > Terrestrial > Soil >...
CGGCGACGTGTCCGCGCCTGAAGCTCACACCGCTCGGCCTCGTCCAACTCGATCCCAACCGCAGATCTCCAGGCCATTCCCGCCTCCTTGACCGGTACCGACGCGGATGGAAGCACGTAATGGCTTACGTGGCTAGATATTTCTGATACAGGACACTAGGTGTGTTTGCTACGATTCCTCCAAACTTCAATGAGGTAAACGAGGGCCGCCCCATAATCGAGGTGTTAAAAAACCCCGACATGCGGCAGGAGCTGGCGGTTACAAGGCGCCTCTGGTCAGGCTTATCAACTGGTTAGCTATGGTTGCGTGTGTTTTGCAATGTAAATAAGTCCGACATCGATGCTCTCGCCGGGCACCTATCGGCTCGAGTGTTTCGCCCGTCGCCGCCACCGAAGGCCTGCGCAACTCGGCGACCTCCCGAAAGGGGCTCCGCGGCGGGGAGGCGGTAGTTTATAGATTGCAGCGATCGGCAAGGGAGATACGGCGATGCGTGCGGCTAATGTGATGACGACCGAGGTCATCTATGTCGGCCCGGACACATCGGTGCAAGCGTTGGCGGCGCTGCTTTCCGAGCGCGGGATCAGCGGTGGGCCCGTCGTCGATGCCGACAACCGGGTGGTCGGCATCGTCAGCGACGGCGATCTGCTGCATCGCATCGAAACCGGCACCCAGCGGCGAACCACGCGCCGGAGCTCATGGTGGCTCGAGGGGATCGCGTCCGATCGCGAGCTGGCCCGCGATTACGTCAAGTCGCATGCCCGTACGGTCAAGGGCGTCATGACGCGCGATGTCGTCTCGGTCAGCGACACGACCAATCTCGCCGATATCGCCATGTTACTTGAGGCGAGGCAGATCAAGCGCGTGCCGGTCGTGCGCGACGGCAAGCTCGTCGGCATCGTCACCAGAGCGAACCTCGTGAGCGCTCTGGCAACGACAAAGAGCGCGCCGGCAACCGGCGCCGATCCCGACGATCGCACGATCAGCGACAAGCTCTTCGCCGAGCCGCAAGCAAAGGGGTGGGTGGACATTTCGTCGGCGGACATCATCGTCCGCGACGGGGTCGTGCACCTCTGGTTCTCCGACGACCAACCTCTCGAGGAGAGGCTGACGATCCGCGTCAACCTCTCGAGGAGAGGCTGACGATCCGCGTCGCCGCCGAGAACATCCCTGGCGTACGACGCGTCGAAGAGCACATCGTGGCGCCGCCGATCCCGGCTGTCAGGAAATCCTGCGGATAGCCAAATTCGTCGTCGCGCGAAAGCGGCTGTCAGGAAATCGACGGGTGCCTGGATCAGCGCTGTGCGTCCCTCGAGACGGCCGCTTCGCGGCCTCCTCAGGATGAGGAGTTTTCTCAATGCCATCAAAGGATTACCTCATGCTGAGGAGCGCCCAAAGAGCCTGCCCCAGGCTTGAACTGGGGGCGCGTCTCGAAGCACGCACCGCCTCGCTGCAGCCGACCTCTTGGTCGTCAGACAATTTCCTGACAGCCTCGAAAGCGGGGACGCAGGAACCAGCGCCTGAAATCCCTGTTGGGGTGGACGGCCCCCTACGGCATCGAATTGTGCCAGGCTGTGAGGTTGTGACAACGCAGCCAAAGGAGCCGTCCATGACGATTATCAGAGTTGGCTTGGATACGTCCAAGCATGTCTTCCAGGTGCACGGGGTTGACGAGAACGAACAGCCGGTGTTGCGGCGGCAGATCCGGCGCGGCGCGGTCGAGAAATTCTTTGCCAAGCTGCCGTCGACGCGCATCGGCATCGAAGCGTGCGGCGCCTCGCATCACTGGGCGCGGTTGTTGCGCGGGCTGGGGCACGAGGTCCTGCTGATGCCGCCGCAATACATCAAGGCCTACGTCAAGCGCAGCAAGAACGACAAGATCGACGCTGAAGCGATCTGCGAGGCGATGAGCCGGCCGACCATGCGATTTGTGCCGGTCAAGACCGCCGAGCAGCAGGCGGCGCTGACGATGCTCGGGGTGCGCGATCTGCTGGTCAAGCAGCGCACGATGCTGATCAATGCGATCCGTGGCCACGCAGCGGAGTTCGGTGTCACGGCGGCCAAGGGGCCCAAGCAGATCACCGAGCTGCTGGCGCGTCTGGCAAGCGACGAGGACGTGCCGGGGCTGGCGCGCGAGATGATCGGCGTGCTGGCCAGCCAGCTCAACGGGCTCGACATCAAATTGAAGGCGCTCGAGGCGCGGCTGATGACTTGGCACCGGCAGGATCAGACCAGCCAGTGCTTGGCGACAATCCCGGGGATCGGGCCGATCGGCGGGGTCAGCTTTGCGCTCAAGGTACCGGACGCCAAAGCCTTTCGCTCGGGCCGGCGTTTTGCCGCCTGGGTCGGCATCACACCGCGCGAGGACTCGACCGCCGGGCGACAGAAGCTCGGCCGGATCAGCCGCGCCGGCGACGAGGATTTGCGACGGCTGCTGGTGATTGGGGCGACCGCGGTGATCCGCGCCGCCAAGCCCGGCCGCACCGCGCCGTGGCTCATGGGATTGCTGGCGCGCAAGCCGAAAAAGGTCGCGGCGGTGGCGCTGGCCAACAAGATGGCCCGCATCGTCTGGGCCATGATGGTGAGCGGCGAGACCTACCGCCGGCCGGCGCAGGCCTGAGCCCGCCCACCACCGAGACCTGGCACATTCGAACCTGGCAAGGAGCGCAGCAGCAAGATGGTCATCGGTCGATCCGAGGATCGGGACAACCCGTGGAACCCGTTGGTGCTCAGACATCACGTCCCTGTTTGGGACCCGATCCGCGTAACCCATCTGGGCCAGCGGTCATGCGACCGCACCACACAGGCCGGACATATGGCTGCAACCGACCAGAGCCATCGCCGCTGCCAGCACCTTGCGAGACGGGGGCCGTCCACATATGGGTTCCCGCTTTCGCGGAAACGACGGATATGAGAGTGAGAGCGCCAAGTTCGTAATTGGATTACGGCCTCCTTCGCCGGGACGACAAAGGAATATTTGTTGATCACCACCTCGACCCCAATTCCTTCGCACGCTCTGTGGAGGGCCGAGCTTAGCCTCCCGCGAGACCGGATTCCACCGCCCGCTATGGGTTAAGCTATCGCGCAGGCCGAGGGGAGGTGGAACATGGTGGTGGTAGAGGACGAGTCGTTTCGCCTCGAAGAGTCGACGATCGACGAATTGCACCAGGCGATAAGAACCGGGCGGACGACCTGCATCGCGGTGGTTCGGCATTATAGCGAGCGCGCGAGGGCCTATAACGGGGTCGCGAGCCTGCTCGTCACCCAAGACGGTGCTCCGGTGCCCGAGGTGGGGGGTATGGTGCGCGCCGGCGCGCCGCTCGCTTTCCCGACGGAAACCGTCGCGGCCTCGGCGATCCTGCCCGTTCTCGACAGCTACAAGGGGCCTCCGCTCGAATTCGGCCGCATGGACGCGACCGCGTCCGACCCCTCGGTGCAGCAGCAATACGGGATGATTGTCGGCAAGCCCGATGGCGGGCAGCTCAACGCCCTCGCCACGCTTAACATCAGGGGCGAGCGTTCGGTGACCTGCCGTGGCGAGTTCGACCGACACCCCTCCGAAGGTCCCCTCCCTCCCGGCGCGCCGCCCGTGTGCGAGCAATTCCGCTGGCTCCCCGACGCGCTCGAACGCGCCGCCGAGCTCGACGCCCTCTATGGACGCAATCCCGATCTCGAACAGCTGCCTATGTACGGCGTCGTCTTCAGCTTCAAGGACCCATTCGACACCAAGGACATGCGCACGACCGCCGGCGGCGACGCGGCCTACGACATCGACTTCCCGGCGCGCGACCACGTCTTGGTCGAGCAATTGCGCAACAAGGGGGCGATCATCTTCGCGAAAGCGGTCTGCACCGAGTACAACGGCCGTGCCGGCGATCCGGGCGGCCGGCATCAACCGGAAAAGGTATTGCCTTCGGTGCTCGGCTATCAGCGCTCGAGCTGGGCCGGCAACCCGTCGAACCCCTACGACACGACGCGCGCTGCCTCGTTGGGCTCGAGCTCGGGCTCGGGTGTGTCGGTCAGCGCCAATCTGGTCATGGTGAGCCTCGGCGAGGAGACCCGTGCGTCGACCCGCGGCCCGGCCAACCACAATGCGGTGGCGTTGATCCTGCCGCACAAGGCGCTGCTCGGCTTCAACGGCGGTGCCATTGGCGCCGACGTCTATTGCGACCGTGCCGGCATCCTCGCTCGTACGATCGCCGATGCCGCCAAGGTGCTCGATGCGCTGAAGGACCCGGAGAGGGGCTATTATGACCCGCGCGACCCATACACGACGGTGCCGCGCTCCTCGGTGCTGAGCACGCCCTATGCGAGCCACTCCAAAATGTCGGGCGCGCCGGGCTCGCTGGCAGGCATGCGCATCGGGGTGGTCCGCGAATCGATGCTGACCCGTCCCGGCGAGAAAGGAACCGCGCCGATTTGCACCGCTGCCGCCGCGGAGATAAAGACCATCCTCGGCGAGAAGCTCGGCGCAACATTGGTCGAATCCTCCGACCCGCTGTGGGAGCGCGACCATGACCTCGAGCAGATGAATCCGGATTTCCGGCTCGCGCTCACAAGGCTGGTGCCGGTCCTCATGCCCGATCTGTTGTTTCGGCTGGGTCCGGACGGCCAGCCCTTGTTCAAGGAATTCGCCGCAGCAATCCGCCCGACCGCGTTCATGCCGGGCAAAGTATTCGGTACCGGCACGATGACCCCGATCGATTATTGCGTCGAGCTGGCCGAAGGGCGAGTGGCGCCGCCTGCCAACCTCGACATCGCCACGATCCAAGAGCAGGAGCTGGCGATGATGTTCGGCTTCCACGTCAACCAGTACCTGTCGCGGCGGGCGGCCGATTGGCGGGAACGCGGGTTCACCGAAACGCTTGCCGATTTCCCGGCGCTCAATGCGCGCTCCAAATTCTGGGGCGACGACGGCCGCGCCGGGTTCAGGAATTGGCAAGAAGTGACCGACCCGCGCAACCCGTCGGGCGGGCGCCAGGGTATCGACGAGCGTATCATGCTGCGCGAATTGCTGCGCCGCGTCGATATGATGGTGACGCTGGAAAACCGGCTCGATGCGCTGGTGCGGCTGCACACGCCGTTGCCGCCGGGCAAGATCGGCGGCGCCAACGACCCCTTGGGCGGCCGCAACAATCTGCGCCTGGAATCGTTCTACGGCCCGAATGCCGGCCTGACCGAGGTACTGGTTCCGGCGGGCTACGTGACAAGCGTCTACGACCCGGTCTTCGCCCTCAGCCCGGACGGAATGCGGTACGTCTCGGTCGCCGCCGACACACCGACCACAATACCTTCGCCCGGCCTGCCCTTCTCGCTCGTGTTCCGCGCCGAGCCGGGCAAGGAAGACCTTGTCCTCAGGATCGCCTCGGCTTACGAGGCCGCCTCGCAGCGTCGGGTCCCGCCGCCCGCCTTCGGTCCGCTATCGGCCAAGTAGTGACGTCACCGTAAAGATTGACGGGTGCCGCAAGCGGGCGGCGATCGGCCCTGCTCCGAATAGCGTGACAGAGTTTCACAACTCTTAATTCGGTGCTGCAGCGAGACCGACACAACATCCTGCTTGGGACGGGCTGAGGGACCGTGTCATGAGCAGGATCAGGACCAAGGACGACACCTACCGCCAACTTATGACGTGAGTTTGGGAGAGAAGCTTGCCGCTGGGTGGCTATACCGCGAACCGGACCGGACTATTGCTCATCGATCCCTATAACGACGTGCTGAGCGACGGGGGCAAGCTGTGGCCCGACGTCAAGGCCATCGCCGAGACCGTCGATCTCCTGCCGCATCTGCGCGCACTGGTCGAGGCCGCGCGCCGCGTCGGCGTTGTGGTGTTCTATGTCCCGCACCGACGCTGGCGCGAGGGCAATTATGACGGATGGCGTCATCCCGGCCCGGGTCAGACCTTCACCGATCGTGAATCCGTCTTCGGAGAGAGCATGTGGGGCGGCGACTGGCATCCCGATCTGGTGCCCCAGCCGGGCGACGCCGTGGTCCAGCAGCACTGGGGCCAGAACGGGTTTGCCAATACCGACCTCGACCTTCAGCTCAAGCAGCGCAGCATCGAAAAGATCATTGTGGCAGGAATGGTAGCCAACACCTGCGTCGAGGCGACCGCCCGCTACGCCGCCGAACTCGGCTATCACGTGACCTTGGTCCGGGACGCGACGGCAGCATTCAGCTCCGAGGCGATGCACGCTGCGCATGAAATCAACGGGCCGACCTTCGCACACGCCATTCTGACAACCAACGATGTGATTGCGGCGCTGGTCAAGTCGTAGGCCGCGCAGACGGACCGGTCTACTCTAATTCCTCCAACAGGCTCTTCGCCTCTCGCAGGTCCGCCGTGCCGAAACCCTCGGTAAAGCGGCGATAGACGGACCTCAGAATTTCACGCGCCTCGCCAGCTCGATGTTGATCTCTCCATAGCCGCGCGAGGCCGACGGCAGCCCGCAATTCCCAGGACATGGCTCCTTGCGGCCGTGCATAATCGAGCGCCCGTAGGAAGTGTCCTTCGGCAGCGGCAGCAGCGTCGGCCCCACCCCCCAACATCGCAAGTTCGCCCTTGATGCGCAGCAGCTCGGCCACGTACCAGCGTTCGTCGCGGGCTTCGCAGCGGGCGAGCGTCTCCTCGACGGTTTCGAGCCCCAGCGCGATCTCACCGGCTTTGCCGAGACAAACCGCCAATTCGCCAAGCAGGAGGAGGAAGCGCGGCAGAAATCTCGCCTCGCCGGCCTGTTCGAGCCCACTGCGCAACGCCTGCAGCCCGGCGCTGATGTCGCCCCGCCTGGCAATCACCAAGCCGTTGAAACAGCGGGCCCAGACTTGCCACAGACGGATCGGGTGGCGCTCGGTATGCTCGAGCAGCATCGCGCCGTAGCGCTCGGCGGCGTCAAGATCGCCCGCCCAATAGGCGATCGGGCATGCCCCCTGGCCCAGGACACTGCAAAACGACAGGGCCTGGCCGACGGCGTTCCCTTCCTCGATATTGTGCTCGACCACGCGCAGCGCCTGCTCGGCAAATCCTTGCAGCCACAGGATGCGAGCCTGGAAATAGTGCGTCGACACCCGCATTTCGAACCGCACCCGGACAATCTGGGGTTGTTGCGCCAAAGCCGCAAGCTGGGCGAGCGCGCGGTCGATATGATGGCGCGCCTCTCCTTGATCGCCGAAGTAATGCAGCGCCGTGGCGAGGATACGATCGGCCATCATCAAATCGATCGCATCGCCGGTCTGCGCCGCCAAAGCGGCGAAACGGCGGGCGAAGCCGAGCGCGGCGCGAAGATCGCCATTGTTGAACTGGTCGATGCACGAGCTCCAGAAGGCACGCAGTCGGTAGGCCGTGTCGCCGAGCCTTTCCGCGAGCTCGAGCGTGGTTGCCCAAGCCGGGCCGGCCTCTCGGGCGCGACCGACGCCATACATCAGCGACCAGCCGAGCGCCCAGGAAAGCTGCATCCGCGGCCGGTCGGTGACGGCCTCGTCGCCTTCGAGGGCGGCCAGCGCCCGCTCGACCCGCTCGCGGCACTCGCCCAACAGCGACAGCTGGACCCATAGCGGCACAGCGGCGATGGCCAAACCCACGCCGATCTGCGGGTCGCCCCCCGCAGAAAATGCCCAATCGAGCCCGGCGCGCACATTGTCGAGATGCCGGCCGTAAATGGCCAGCCACTCGTCTTGCGGCCGCGACTCGCTTTCGGTTTCGGCGGGCTCGAATAGGGCTCGATAATATTCGGCGTGACGGCGGGCGATTTGTTGGAGCTCGCCTGAGCTCCTCAGCTTTTCCAAGGCGTAGAGGCGGGTGGTGTCGAGGAGGCGATACTGCGCGACGTCGCCGCGAAGATCGGCGACGACCAGCGATTTGCCGACGAGGTTCGCGATGTGGTCGACAATCTCGGACGGACCAGGATCGGCGGCAACGGCGACGGCAGCCTCCAGCGGGAAATCGCCGACGAATACGCTGAGCCGACGCAGGACCGCTCGCTCTTCTTTCGGGAGCAGCTGATAGCTCCAGTCGAGCGTAGCGCCGAGGGTCTGGTGTCGGGGCAGAGCGGTTCGCCGGCCGGTCGTCAGAAGCCGGAAGCGATCGTCGAGATGCGCCGCCAAGTCCCGTACGCCGAAGGCACCGACACGCGCCGCTGCCAGTTCGAGCGCCAACGGGATGCCGTCGAGCCTGCGACAAATTTCCAGCGCCGCCGGTACGTCGGCGTCGCCGAGGGCGAACCCATCCACGGCCGCGCTGGCGCGCTCGTTGAACAATTGGACGGCCGAGTAGCGCAGCGCATCGCCGGCGGCGAGATCGACCGAGCCCGACGGGAGTTCCAGTGCGGCCAAGCGATGCAGCGACTCGCCCTCTGCCCGCAGAGGCTCGCGGCTGGTGGTCAAAATGCTGACGCCAGGCGCGGCCTTCAGCACCGCCTCGGCCAGCGCCGCCGCCGCATCGATAACGTGCTCGCAACTGTCGAGCACGATCAGGGCAGCCTTATCGCGCAACCACGCAGCCAATCCCGCCAGGGGATTGGCTGCCGAAGGATAGACTCCTAGCACAGCGCCGAGGGCGCTCGGCACCAGGTCGGGGTCGGCCAGAGAGGCCAGCCCGACGAACCGGACCCCGTCCTTGTATGAGGCGCGCACGGCGTCCGCGACCGCAATCGCCACCGTAGTTTTGCCGATCCCGCCTGGACCCACTATGGTCAGGAACCGGCGCCGGGTCAGCTGTGACCCCAGCGCGGTGATGACATCGTCGCGCCCAATGATGCGCATGAGCGGCGCGGGCAGATTGTCGCTTTCCGCCGCCTCGTTCGGTGGAGGAGTTGCCGGGCGCCCATGCTCGCGCGTCACCGGTGCGACAAAGCTGTAGCCGCGGCTGGGAATGTTGGCGATGTAGCGCGTGCCCGCGCGGTCATCGCCGAGCGCTTTGCGCAACGCCGCGACATGGACGCGCAGCGCGCCCTCGTCGACGACCGTGTCGGGCCAGGCACGGGCGATGAGCTGCTCTTTTGGGAGCGTCTCGCCCGCGCGTTCGACCAGCGTGACCAGAATGTCGAGTGCGCGGCTGCCGAGGCGCAGCGGCTTCCCTTCGCCGAGCAGCATTCGATGCGCTGGGGTCAGTCGGAACGACCCGAAGACGAAGGTCTCGTCATCCTCCACGCGGAACCGTCCTGAGATGCGACCCAATTCAGACAGACCGCGGAAGGTTTGGCAACGCGATAGGGATCCGCGGAGGTATTGCTCACGCAATCGTGCACTCGGTCAGCAACGCCTGAAACAAGAAGACGCCGGACGTCATCGCAACTTGTCTGTCCGGTCAGAAGGACTTCCGCCGCAGCGATCGGTATCGATCCGAGCGCGCGCCCGGACGACCTGGCGAGCGCCCTGGCGGAGATAAAAGCCGCGGACCAGCCGACCTGCGAACCGGCTGCGTCGAGCCAACAAACCCGATGCCGGCTTACGCCAATTGCTCCAACAGGGCTTTTGCCTGTTTTAGATCCGCTGTCTCAAAGCCCTCGGTATATCGATCGTACACCAGTGCGAGAATTTGTCTCGCATCGTCCTTCCGATATTGCTTTATCCTCAGGTGCGCAAGACTCAGGGCGGCCCGCAATTCCCAGAACAGGGCTCCCTGTTCCTGGGCTATATCAAGTGCCGCTTGAAAGCAGTCTTCGGTCGCCGGGACGGGCTGATCTCCCGCTTCCTGGAGCAGGAGCTCGCCCTTGATGCGTAGGAGCTCGGCAACGTAGTAGCGCTCGCCGCCGCGGTCTGCGCTCGCTAGTGCCTCCTCGACTGTGACAAGCCCGTCGGCGAGCTGGCCGAGTCCGCCCAAACCCTCCGCAAGTGCACCCATGAACTCCGGGTAGCATATCCGCCACTCGGTTTGATCGCATGTATCGAGCGCGCTGCGCAGCAGGACCGAACCCCTCCCGAATTCGCGGCGCGCAATCAGCAACTTTCCTTCCAGGCAACGCCCCACGATCTTCCAGAAAGTCGCGTCAAGGCTTGTCGCCAGATCGATCAACATCGCCACTGCCCGATCGGCGGCGACGAGGTCGCCAGTCATCAGTGCGACGGGACACACTGCGTAGTGAAGGACCCAGCAAAGTGTGAGTCCGTAATCCGTGGCCTGTGCCTCTTCGAGACTCGCCCGGGCTTGGTCATTAGCCTGATCCGCAAAGCCCTGCAGCCAGAGCGACCGTGCCAGCATCGCTCGGGCCAGGACGCGCTGATCATATTGGAACAAAATCATGTGTCGCTGATTCTTCGGCGCAACATAGAGTTCAAGCACCCGCTCAAAGCAGTTCTGAGCTTCGCGCTGTCTGCCTCCATATTGCAGCGTGTTGCCGATGAACCGATCAGCGACAAGGACGAAGGCCTGATCGCCGGTGCGACGTGCGATGAGCGAGAACTGTTCCGCAGTGGATTGCGCCGCACGACACTCGCCTGTCGTAAAGTATATGGACCACTGGGTAAAGAGAGTCCGTAACTGCGCGTCCACGTCGTCCAGGCGCTCAGCGGTTTCAAGCGCTTTGGCCACGACCATCCTTGTCCTTTCGACCGACCCCATCGTGAGAATTAGCGCAATCCCAAGTGCCATATGCAGCCGCAGTCGGAGCGGCGCACTCAGGTTCAAATCGGACTCAAGACTGTCCAGCGCACGCTCAGCGCGCTCGCGGCACTCGAGCACCAACGCACAATGCAACCACACGGGCGCATATGCGGCCGTCAGGACAACGCCGGTCGCCCTATCTCCGGCAGGGGAGAACGACCAGTCGAGCGCCGCGCGAACGTTTTCGATCTCCCGGCCGCAGCGGGCCATATCCTCGACGGTGGGTTGTGCTGGTGAGTCGGCTGCGGCTGGCGCGATGAGATCCCGAAAGAAGTCCGCATGGCGTCGCGCAACCTCTTCGGCTTCAGCACTGTCCGTAAGTTTATCGAGTGCGTAGGACCGGGTCGTGTCGAGGAGCCGATGGTAGGTGATATCGCCGCTGATGTCTGTCGTTACGAGCGACTTCTCTGCCAGATTTGCGACGCCTTCGATCACATCGGCGGCCGCGATCCGTTCGTCTACGGCGACGGCAGCCGCCGCGTCCATGGTAAAGCTGCCCCGGAAGACGGCAAGGCGCCGAAATATGACCTGCTCGGTTTCCGGCAGCACCTCGTAACTCCAATCCATCGCCGCGCGCAGAGTTTGGTGGCGCGGCAACGCGGTGCGCCGGCCGCCCGTCAAGACGGCGAAGCGATCGTCGAGCCGCGCGGCGAGTCCCTTGACACCGAACACGTCGACGCGTGCGGCGGCCAATTCGAGCGCGAGCGGCATCCCGTCGAGCCTGCGACAAATCTCGATGTCGTCGCCGTCCAGGGCGAAACCGTCCATGATCGCCCGGGCGCGTTCGTTGAACAGTTGGACGGCAGAATACTGCAGCGCCCCCTCGGGTGTGAGATCATCGGAGCGAGGCGGCAGCTCCAGCGATGGGAGGCGGTGCAGCCATTCGCCCTCGGCCCGTAACGGTTCCCGGCTGGTGGCCAGAATGGAGACACGCACCGCTGCTTTGAGGATCGCCTCGGCGATTGCCGCCACCGCGCCGATCACGTGTTCGCAACTGTCGAGCACGATCAGAGCACGTTTGTTCCGGAGCCATCCGGCCAATCCTGATATCGGGTTGGTGCCCGGCAGAGACACTCCAAGCACGGTGCCGAGGGCGCTCGTTACCAGGTCCGGATCGGGTAGCGAGGCCAACCCGACGAACCAGCCGCCGTCCTCGTATGACGCACTCATTTTCTCGGCGACGGCGAGGGCGACTGTCGTTTTGCCGATCCCGCCAGGACCGACGATGGTCAGAAAACGGCGCTGGGCGAGCTGTGCCGCCAAAGTCGCAACGATATCGTCACGGCCGACGATGCGGGTCAGCGGCGCCGGTAAATTGCCGCGCCCGGCGGCTTCGTTCGTCGGGGCGATTGCCGGCTGCCGCTGTTCGCGCGTCACCGGCGCAATGAAGCTGTAGCCGCGGCCCGGGATGTTGGCGATGTAGCGCTTGCCCGCCTGGCCGTCCCCGAGCGCCTTGCGCAGCGCCGCGACATGAACCCGCAGCGCGCCCTCGTCGACGACCGTGTCGGGCCAGGTGCGGGCGATCAGCTGGTCCTTCCCGATGGTCGCGCCGGCGCTTTCAACCAGCGTGACGAGAATGTCGAACGCCCGGCTGCCGAGGCGCAGCGGCTTCTCGTCCTCGAGCAGGATTCGTTGCGCCGGGATCAGCCGGAACGATCCGAAGACGAAGACTTCTTCACCCACCAGGGAATCGTCCTGAAGTGCGTCGCAATTCATACAGATCCCCGAAAATCTTCGTAACGTGCTGGGGACGGATCACCCTCTTGCTCGCGCGCTTGCACACGCGGTCGTCAGCGCACCTATCGGCCTCGCATCAACGAACCTAATGCTGGCTTACGCAAGGGTTGATGCTGTCCCAAAATACGACCCGCTCAATTTCGGGTAGCAGGTCCTAGCTCAATCCACGGCCGCGTCTCAGGGTTCGGTGGGCCGCGTTAACGCGGCTCTTGCATAATTTCACAACCATTAACACGACCACGGCATAAGTAGGCATCAAGTTGCAGGCTATGAAGCCGACGAAGGCGATACAGGACGCGGGCCCGGGCCTGAAGCGGGAGAGATTGGACCGGCTCTTCGACGCGTTTTACACGGCCAAGTCCGGCGGCATGGGAATGGGCGTGTCGATCTGCCGATCGATCATCAAGGCGCATGGGACGAATGTGGGCCACGCTAAACCCACCTCATGGCGCTGTCTTTCAGTTCACCCTGCCCCAATCTCGAAAGTCGATCGAATGACGAACCGGAGGCGACATCGGATAAACTCATCGAGCGATCCGTTCGTGACCGGTTTTTCGGAGCCGACGGTGGGTCATATTCGCGGGCCTTTACCCGGGAGATGTCTTCGTCCCGTTCGGTCGGACATCAAGGGACGAGCGGATACAAGCGAGCAGGTCGTTCTCGTCGAACGGCTTGCTCAGGTAGCAAACGACCCCAGCCCGCAACGCGCGCTCCCGCCCGCGGTCGTCGGGGTAAGCTGTTATTAGAATGGTGGGGATGGGGTTGCCCGCAGCCAACAAGTGGCGATGCAGTTCAGGGCCTGTCATCCCGGGCATCTGCACGTCTGCTATCAGGCAGGACGTGCGCGGGCCTTTGCGGGAGTTCAAGAACTCTTCGGCAGACGCGAACGTTTCGGCAGTATATCCCAACGACTTCATGAGTCCCCTGATCGCCTCGCGCATCGACTCATCGTCGTCGACGACCGAAATCAAGGGTTTGGCTTTCGGCACTTGACCTCCGCATTGGAGCTGCCAGCAGCATCAGCGCAAGCGATCCGCGCCAGTTTTGGCGGGAGTATCCGGCAGTGTATCGGAAAGATAAGCCAAGAGCGTGCCGCGCGCGATTATACTTTAGTTTAGACAGAATTGCGGCGAGTGCGAAAGCGGTTGGGCGTTCGCGGGTCGCAGCTTAGGTAGAAAATTCTTTTTCCTAGGATCGCACGATCTTAAGATGTTCCTGTCTCGAGATTGCCGCTGCCGGGAGAGTAGCGGGAGTCGATTGGAGCGAGCGCGAGCGATGACTGCGCAGCCAACCGTTATTATCGTCGATGACGATCCCGGGATTCGCGAGGCTCTCGAAGGCTTGCTGCGTTCCGTGGGCCTGCAAGTCACGGCACTAGGCTCGGTGCCTGAATTCGTCAAAGAAGGGCGCCCGGCCGGACCCGCCTGCCTTGTGCTCGATGTCAGGTTACCTGGGCGAAGTGGTCTTGATTTTCAGCGAGAGCTCTCGGCGGCAAACATTCATGTTCCGATCATCTTCATCACCGGATATGGCGATATCCCGATGTCGGTCCAGGCGATAAAGGGAGGCGCAATCGAGTTCCTGACCAAGCCGTTCCGCGATCAGGACCTGCTGGACGCGATCCAGCTGGGCCTCGCGCGAGACCGCGCGTGGCTGGAGAACGAAATGGCGATCGCCGCGCTGCGGGCGCGCTTCGAGACGCTCACCCCTCGCGAGCGTGAGGTGATGGCCTTGGTGGTGGCCGGCCGCCTCAACAAGCAGATCGCGTATGACATCGGCATCAGCGAGATCACCGTAAAAGTCCATCGCGGTCAGGTCATGCGAAAGATGAAAGCGGCGTCCCTGCCCGACCTCGCCCGGATGGCCGACAAGCTGGAATTCACGGCAGAAACGCCTCAACGCTCCTAGACCACCGTAAAAGCCGGCCTTCCACCTTTACCGATAGGGCTCCCTGCCCGGATATCGGCTACGTGCTGCGGCACCGGGCGATTTTTGAGAGCCGTCCTAAACCAAAGTCTAATACGGATCATTCTCAGGCGGCATTCAGGCATCCGGGGGTGCAATAGCACGGCCTGAAGCGCCCTGTTAGCCTCAACGCGTTGTTCTGCTCCTTCTGCTGGAGATCTCACGCAGCGGTACGGCGATGCCTCGGTCAAGCTTCGGCTGCCGACGGATCGTGTGTCCGCAGCAACTGCAAAGCCGCTTGTTGCACAATTTCACAACCATTAACGCGGTCTACCCACAAGGCCGCGCCAAATTGGAGACCATAAACCAAACGGAGGCTGACAATGACGACGGATACTGACGCCGAGCTGGCCCTCTACAACGATAACCCGTTTCCTCAAGCCCAATGGCAGCCGATGTGTCGTCATCGCTCGAGCCCAGCAGCAGCCGAAGCGACATTCGAGTTCGGCCGTTTCCGCTTGCTGCTGCGGCAGCGCGAATTGGTCGCTGACGGTGTGCCGTTCGAGTTGGGGGCGCGCGCCTTCGATCTCCTTTTGGTTTTGCTGGAGGCCGACGGATCGCTGGTTAGCAAAGACGTGCTCCTAAGCCGGGTGTGGCCAGGCATCGTTGTCTCGGAGGAGAACCTGAAGGTTCAGATTTTCGCGTTGCGCAAGGTTCTTGGCGAAGATCGTGACTTTATCCGCACTGAGTTCGGCCGCGGCTACCGGTTCACCGCTGCAATTCGCTCCACCATCGCCTCGAGCGTTTCTGAGCCGCCGACGCGATGGCGCCGGTCGCATCGAAGATTGGTTCCGCAACGGACTTCTCGGCGACGGGCGCACGACCAGGGTGTCCGAGTATGCCGCGTGTATGGCTGATGGGATTGGATCAGGTTCAGCGAATAGGAGGTGAAGGTGCCTAGACTATTTCTTCCGACGATCTTCGATCCATCCGCGGACCGATTGATCATACAAAAAATGCCATTGCGGCCAAAAATGCCATTGTGGAAAGCGGTGGCCTTTGCCGGCGGGCTCGGCCTCAGCATGCTTTCCTATCCGGTCCATGCCGCGGCAGCAAACGGCGGCGATATCGTGCAAGGCCTTTACGAGGTTTTGCTCAGCACGATGAAGAACGGCCGGACACTGGGCCAAAGCGGGCGTTTCGCACAACTGGCGCCGGTCATCCGCCGCAGCTTCGACATAGCCACGATGACACGGTTGGCGGTCGGCCCCTCCTGGGCCGGTTTAAGCGAGGCGCAGCGCCAGCAGGTCACCGAGAGCTTCGGACGCTACATCTCGGCGGTTTATGCCGATCGCTTCGACAGCTATGACGGCCAGCGGCTCGAGGTGACTGGCGAGCAGCCCGCGCCATCCGGGGTGATGGTGCGCAGCCAAATCATCAAAGCCAATGGGGAGCCGGTCAAGGTCGACTACATGATGCGCCGCAACGGCGGCGACTGGCTGATCGCCGACATCTACCTCGACAGCGCGATAAGCGAAGTCGCGACCCGCCGTTCCGAGTTCTCAGCGATCCTGAGAGCAGACGGCGTTGACGGTCTGATCACGGCCCTCAACCGCAAGGCCGATATCCTCACCGGGACCACGGCAAGAGCCTTCTAGTGTGCAGGGAGGCGGTCGAGTTTGGCCAGAATCGCCCAAGCGGGTGGAGAGTTGGGCGTCCATAAAATCGCCTAATTGGAACGATATGTTACGGCTGATCACGGCGCGCTTGCAGATGGTCGAGACCGCCCAGATCCAACCCCCGTCAAGTCAGCCCACGGTCTGGCCGCATTGGAACCTTTCAACCTGAAGACGAGCTCCCGCTGCAGACCCGCTGCAGGTGCAGCGGGCCGTAATATATCGGACAACCACAAGTCGCAGGACGCTCAAGGCTGCATCAGACGCACATTCAGCGGCGGCCGAAAAAACTTGTCACACCGGCGAAGGGAGGCGCCGCGGTGGGCAACCCGTTGAATACGCCCAAACGCTAGGTCGCCCGCAACGGACACCATTTGTCATTTCGCTGGCTATCGAACGGAGCGCGGCTATGCTTGCCCCCAATGATGAGCTTGTAGTCTGCTTCGCCCACGTCGCCTATCGGTTGCATGAGCGGTTTTCGCTCCTCAATACCGGCATCGCGAGCTTTGCCGTCCGCGATGCCGGGGCCTTGGAGAACAGGGTAGGCGAGGCCGATGTGCTGGTGATCTCCGGGCTGTGGCATGACGGCCTTCTCAACCGAGCCAAGAAGCTCCGCTTCATCCAGGCGATCGGCGCCGGAACCGACCAGTTCCCGCGCGGAGAGCTAGTGAAGCAAAGCATCCGCCTTGCCAGCGCGCGCGGCGTCAACTACCGCGCAGTCGCCGAGCACGCGATGGCCCTCATCCTTGCGTTGAGCCGTCGGCTTCCCGAGGCACGCGATAACCAAGCAAAGCGGAACTGGCGCGGCATGATCGGCGACCTGTCTCAGCGGGAGGACGAACTCGGCGGCAAAACGCTTCTTGTCGTCGGGCTAGGACAGATTGGCGGACGCCTCGCCCAGCTCGCCAAAGCCTTCGATATGCGCGTCGTCGGGCTGCGGCGCGATCCCGCCGCCGGCCGCGGCGCGGCGGATGCGGTGCACACCATGAGCGAGCTCAAGCGCCTGTTGCCCGAGGCCGATTTCGTCGCCCTCACCTGTCCGCTGACCGAGGAGACCGAAAGACTCGTCGACACCCAGGCGCTCGGTCGGATGAAACCCTCGGCCCATCTCGTGAATGTGGCTCGCGGACGTGTCGTCGACGAGGTGGCTCTCGTTGAGGCGCTTGCCGCACGGCGGATCGCCGGCGCCGGCCTCGATGTGACGATCGAAGAGCCATTGGTCGAGAGCTCGCCGCTGTGGGGCATGGAGCACGTGCTGATTACCCCGCATACGGCAGGCGAGACGCGCCGTTACGAAGACAATGTAATCGAGATCTTGCGCGACAACCTGGGGCGGCTCAGACGCGGCGAAGAGCAACTCCGCAACCAGGTCGTCTGAGACAATCGGCGCCGGCCGGGGGCAAGGAAATCAGTCGTCGGCCGCCGCCGTGACCGGCTGCCGGCGCGGAACGCGGACCAGCAGCAATAGCGGCAAGGAGACCAGAATGACCATTAGCATCAATGCGAAGTCATTGAGATAGCCGATCATCGCCGCCTGTCGGGTGACCTCGTGATTAAGCGCGGCGATCCCGGAGGGGTTCGTCAGACTGAACGGCGACATCAGAAACGGCGCCTGGGCCAGCGGGTTGTCCGGGCGCAGATGCTCCATCAGACGGGAGTGAACGATCTGCGTGTTCTGAGTGAGCTGCGTTTCAAGGATGGCGATGCCGATGCTGCCGCCGAGCATGCGCATCAGGGCGCGCAGCGCGGTTCCCTGGGTCAGGATGTGGTGCGGTAGACCCGAGAGGGCGAGCAGGTTGAGCGGCACGAAGGTGCAGCCGAGCCCGAAACCCTGAGCAAAACCGGCGAACAGGATCGGTCCTGACCCCATATACAGAGAGAAACCGGTCATCTGCCAGAGTGAGACCGCTGTCAGCAGAAAGCCGACCAGGATGAACAGGCGATTGTCGACCCGGTTGATCATTCGGGCCACGAGAAACATCGCCAGCATCGTGCCGAATCCGCGCGGCGCCATCATCCATCCGGCGTCGAACACCGGGTAGTTCATCAGCACCTGCATCATTGACGGCATCAGCGCCAAGGTGCCGCTGAGGATCATTCCGACCCCGAACATAAGCAGACTGCCGGCGACGAAATTTGGGCTCTTCAGTAATTCACGATTGAGGAAAGAGCGCTCGCCGGTGGTCATCGTATGGACGATCAACAGATAGAAGCACAATGCAGCGACCGCCGCCTCAATCCAGATTTCGGTCGAGTGGAACCAATCTTTGATTTGGCCGCGGTCGAGCATCAATTGCAGCGAACCAACCGCGATGCTCAGCATCGCAAAGCCGAACATGTCGAATTCGTCGCGCCGCATGGTGCGGGATTGACGGATAAAGGCGAAGACGCCGAGCGCGCACAATGCTCCGACCGGGAGGTTGATGTAAAAGCACCAACGCCAGTCGAGGTTTTCGGTTAGCCAGCCGCCGAGGGTCGGGCCAAGGATCGGCCCCATCATCGCCCCGGTGCTGAAGATCGCCATTGCCTGCCCGTGCTTTTCCCGCGGATAGATCGTGAATAGTGTCGCCTGGCCTAGCGGCACTAGCCCCGCGCTGCACACGCCTTGCAGGACGCGATAGAGCACGAGCTGCGAAAGGCTGGTCGCAGCGCCGCACAAGGCCGAGGCGAGGGTGAACCCGACGACCGAGGCAAGAAAGATGTATTTGACGCCGAAATGGCCGGCGAGCCAGCCGGTCAGCGGCATCATGATCGCCGAAGCGACGATGTAAGTCGTCAGCACCCACGAGATCTGGTCCTGCGATGCCGACATGCTGCCCTGGATGTGCGGCAGGCAGACATTGACGATCGTCGTGTCGAGCCCCTGCATGACACAGGCGCAGATGACCGTCGCGGTCATCGCCCCGCGATGGGCGACCGGCGGCGACGTCTCTCCCCTCACTGCGCCCTATCCTGAAGAGAGGGTCGTCCTCACGACCAGGCGGCTCCCGCCGCCGTCACGCCGCCTCGGCTGACCTTCGGCCGCGGAGCACCTCGCGGATTCCGTCGATGATCCGGTTGCGGTCCGGGAACACGTGATTTTCGAGGACTGGACTGTAAGGTATCGGCACCTGCAACGCGCAGACCCGCTTCACCGGGGCTTTGAGCCGCGCGAATGTCGCCGCATCCTCCGCGATAACGGCAGCGACCTCCGCCGAGAAGCCGGCGGTCGGCCCGGCCTCGTCCGCGATGACCAGCCGACCGGTTTTCTGCACCGAGTTGCGGATCGTCTCCGCATCGAGCGGCACGAGGGTGCGCGGATCGACGACTTCGACCGAGATCCCCTCGCGGGCCAGCTCTTCGGCCGCGGCAAGCGCCTCGTGCACGAGCCAGGCAAGCGCCACGACCGTCACATCGTTGCCCTCGCGCTTGATGTCGGCCTTGCCGAAGGGGATCGTGTAGTCCTCCTCCGGCACTGGTCCCTTGCGCGCCATCAACCGGCTCGACTCGAACGAGATGACCGGGTTGTTGTCGCGGATCGCCGTCTTCAACAGCCCTTTGATGTCGTAGGGGGTCGACGGCAGAAACATCTTCAGGCCGGCCACATTCATGAACATCGAATAGGGCGACTGCGAGTGCTGAGCCGCGACAAGGCCGCCGCCGCCGACGGCCGCTCGATAGAGGATCGGGAAGCTCACCTGGCCGCCGAACATGTAGTGGATCTTTGCCGCCTGATTGACGATCTGATCCATCGCGACAAAGCAGAACGTCACCTGGCGCCAGTCGACGATCGGGCGGAAGCCGCAGCCGGCAGCACCGATCGCCATGCCGGTCAGTGCGGCTTCGGTGATCGGCGTCGCCCTGACGCGCTCGGCGCCAAACTCCTTGAGCAGCGGCGGCAGCGCGTCGGTCGACATGTAGAAGATCTTGGGATCGCGCCGCATCTCCTCCGCGACGGCTTCGACGGCGGCCTCGTTATAGGTCAGCTCTCGCATCGTCTTGTTCCTCGCATCAGGCCGCAAAGGCGTCTTCGGTCGCCTGCTCGGGTGTCGGAAAGGGGCTCGCTTCGGCGAAGGCGACGGCGGCCTCGAGCGCGGCCATGATGTCGCGCTCCATGCTTTCCATCCCGGCGTCGTCGAGGTCGCTCTGCTCCCTGAGCTGCCGCTCGAGCTGGGCGATCGGATCCCGCCGCATCCACGCTTCGCGCTCTCCCGGGTCGCGGGGATCGGGCTGCCCCCGGCGCTCAGTGTGGGCGCGCCAGCGATAGGTCTTGCACTCGATCAAGGTCGGGCCTTGGCCCGAGCGCGCGCGCTCCACGGCGCGGTTAGCCGCCTGATAGACCGCGAAGATGTCGTTGCCGTCGACGACGACCCCGGGAATGCCGTAGCCCGTCGCGCGCGCCGCCACATCGCTCAACGCATGGGTTGCTGCCGCCGCGGTCTGCGCGGCATACATGTTGTTCTCGCACACATAGAGCATCGGCAACTTCCACGTCGCCGCGATGTTGAGGCACTCGTGGAACGGCCCCGCATTCGATGCCCCGTCCCCGAAGAACGAGACCGCGACGCCGCCCTTGCCCTCCATCTGCGCCGCAAGGCCAGCACCGGTGACGATCGCGATCCCACCGGCAACGATCCCGTTGGCGCCGAGCATGCCGATGCCGAAATCGGCGATGTGCATCGAGCCGCCCTTGCCCTTGCAGTAGCCGGTTTGCCGCCCGTAGAGCTCGGCCATCATGCGGTTGAGGTCGGCACCCTTGGCGATGCAGTGGCCGTGGCCGCGATGGGTCGAGATGATCCGGTCGCCGCGCTCGAGTGCCGTACAGACGCCGACCGCGACCGCCTCCTCGCCGATATAGCAGTGCACCACACCGTAGATCTTGCCGGCGAGATAGTCGGCCGAGGCGCGCTCCTCGAAGCGGCGGATCGTCAGCATCCGGCGCAGCATCTCGCGCTGCTCCTCGGGCGGCAGGTTCGGCGAAAGGCTTTGCATGGGGCGATCCCTCCAGGCCGGTCGGGGCATTTCATGATGGGCCAGCGCCCGAAGAGTGGCAACCGGAACCTCGGCACTCGCTTTGCACGCCTTCCAATGCCTTCCGGCCGGCGGGATTGCCGGAGCGGCCCACTGGCCAACCGCCCGCGCCGCTCCCGCGCCCCCTGTTCCACCTGTTTTATCAGGTCGAGATCAGGCGTCGCCAACTCCATCCTATGATTTCGCACTCGCTCAGAGCCGTGAACGTACAGTGCGACTATGGCAATGGCGTGGTCGTCGATACCGCAAATCCGGACAGCGAATATGGCGCGACCCTCTTCCCCCGTCGCAGCCCCGCCAACCCGCGTCGCCGCCGCGATCACGTTCGTGCGCGGCCGCAGATGCGCCACCGGGTCAGCCTCGCGCCTTTGCTAGGGGGCGGCAAAGGCTGCGGCCGCGGCGCCGATGGTGTAAGCCCCAGCCACCGCGAGGAGGGCAATCGCCAGCATGGCAAAGCCTTCGGCGCCGAGGCGATCACCTATTGGCCGGCCGGCGAGGCCGCCGAGGAAGCCGAAGGGGATCAGGATGCCGGCAGCAAGCCAGGTCGGGGCAGGGATGCCGATCGTCGCCGCATGGGAAACGAGCGTCACCGCGTACGAAAGCGCGAAGAACGCGAGGAGCGTCGCCCGCACGGTCCTCGCCTCCGCCCCGGCAAGCAGCAGGTAGATCAGCACCGGCGGGCCGGGCGTCCCCACCAGCGCGGCCGCGATGCCCGAGACGGCCCCGGCGGCGAGATCGAGGCCGGGGCTCATCGCAAATGCCGTCCAGTGCTTGCGCTCGCCGGGTTGGCCCGACCGGCGGCGCGAGACCGCCATCAGCACGGCGAAGCCAAAGATCGTCGCCCCGGCGGCCGCGCGCACCAGGATCGGATCGGCATGACGGAAGGCGACGAGTCCGAGCGGCAGCCCGACAAGACTGCCGAGCGCCAGGCGCAGCAACAGCCAAGGCGCGATCGCCGGCAGCAAACCGCGAACCACGGCGATCGATAGTGCTGTCGAGATGATGATGACGAGCTGAACTGCCCGTCCCGGGTCGAGAAACAACAGAAAGAGCGGTGCCGCGACGACGGCAAAGCCGAAACCGCTCACTGCATAAAGCAGCCCCGCGACAAACGTCGTCGCGGCCAGCACGACGAACATGCCGCCGGCGATGCCGAGCATCCCGCCCAGCGCGCCGGCGCCGAGCGCCATGCCGAACAGCCAAGATCCAAAGCCGGCATTCATGTCAGGCACCTCCGGTTTGCGTCGCGGCCCTTGGGCGTCGGGCAAGGCGCGTCACGAACCGGATCAGATCGCCGCGATAGTGCAGCCTCTCGTAATCGACCGGCCGATTGCCGGTGGTATAGGACGTGCGCTCGATCAGGAGGATCGGGCTGCCGGCCGGCACTTCGAGCGCCTGGGCGGCAACAGGGTCGGCCGCGGCCGCTTCCAACTTGTATTCGGCTTCGACCAGAGGCGTATCGTACTTGTCCTCCAGCAGGGCGAAGACCGGCTCGGCCTCGAGGTCGTTGTCCGCAACCTTCTCCCCGATGTCGCGAGGCAAGTATGTCTCGTCGAAAGACATCGCCACACCGTCGGCCAAGCGAACACGCTGAAGCCTGACCACCAAGGTCCCGGGCATCAATGCAAGGTGGTGCGCGACGGTTTCGTCGGCCGCCACGATGCGCTTGTCGAGTAAGCGGGCGGTCGGGGTTCGCCCCAAAGCCTGCATGTCCTCGACGAAACCGGTTAGCTCGGTCAGCTCCTGCATGATCTTCGGCTGGGTGACAAAAGTGCCCCTGCCCCTCCTGACCTCGACGAGGCCGCGCTCGATCAAATTCTGAATCGCCTTGCGCACAGTCGTGCGGCTGACTTTGAACCGCTCGATCAAGCGCTCTTCCGGCGGCAATTGGGTTTCTGGCGGCAAGCTGCCGTCAGCGATATCGCCGGCCAGAACCGACTCGACACGTTCGTAGAGGGGTGATTGTGACATCACGACAACGTGACGTTATTATGTCTTGGTGTCAAGGGTCACCCCCCTAAATTTTCTGAAGTCCTGCGATGGACACCGGCAAAACGTGAAGGTTGATTCGATATGAAAACGATAAGCTACATCGAGAGACGGTCGCCAACGTGGCGCGA
>Ga0210408_10001640_pt1 | contig 23032 bp, 17 predicted proteins | sample IncBWH4MmetaG_FD_155471 | JGI IMG/M metagenome (GOLD analysis project Ga0210408, IMG submission 155471) | Forest soil microbial communities from Barre Woods Harvard Forest LTER site, Petersham, Massachusetts, United States - Inc-BW-H-4-M | ecosystem: Environmental > Terrestrial > Soil >...
TCGAGGTGCTGCATCGCTGGTCGCTGGCGCCGGGTGAGGGACCGTCGGGGCTGGCGATAGATCGCCAGCATCGCCGTCTTTTTTCGGTTTGCGACAACCTGATGATGGTCATTCTGGATGCCGATACCGGCAAAGTCATTGCGACACCAACTGTGGGTGCCGGTACCGATGCCAGCCTCTTCGATCCGGATACTGGGAACGCGTTCGCCTCCGCTGGGGGATCGGCTGCCCTGACTGTGATTCATGAAGATTCGCCGGATCGATTCAGCGTCGTGGACAATGTTCCGACGCAGTCGGGGGCCCGCACCATGGCCCTCGATACCAAAACTCACAACGTTCTCCTGGTAACCGCCAGACACGGCCACGGTGCGACCCACTCACAGGTATTACCAAATACCTTTGTCGTGCTTGTCATGGGCAAATGAAGGCCCGGGGAGTGATGGACGGGAAGGATGCAGCTAAGAGCCACGGGCGATCCGCACTTTCCGGGCGTTGTTGCCGTCCCGACGACCTGCCGTCTCAAGCCTTGGAGCGGTAACTGGCCGGCGCCGCCGTCCGCCGATGGGCGGATCAGGTTGAAGCCCATTGACATCCAGTTCGAGTAGACGTCTTAACTCAGTCAACCCCTCGCGCGGGCTCGGAGTCAAGCGGGCAATCCACCAACGAATTGCACCCGAGCAGACGAAGAAAATGTGCCGCGCGACGATTGCCGGGTCTTCCTTGGTATGGATGCGCTGTTCGTGCTGGGCTGTCCGAATGACTTTTTCGATGCCAGAGATCAGTCGCTCGCGAATTTCATGAAAGGTCGCCGCCTGCTTCCCTTCTGAATAAAATGTCAGCTCTTGTAGCAGAATCCGGGAAAGCAGAGGATCCTTGCTGAAATAATGATAATGTGGCCGATAAATATCGATGAGCTGATCAAGCAGAGAGTTGTGGGCCTCCGCTGCCTTGAGCGCTTCGTCAGTGACGGCGGCAAGTTCCTCATTGAAGATGAGAAAGACCAGATCCCGCTTGTCTTGCACGTAATTAAAAAGGGTTCCCAGGCCGACATGCGCGCGCTTGGCTATTTGGCGAAGGGTGGCAACTTCATAGCCATGCTTCGAGAACAGTTCCCGCGCGGCGGCCCTGATGCGCTGCCGTTTCTCCAGCTTGTTTTGTTCCCGGAGCCCCGGTTCGGACGGCACAGCCTCCATGGTTTTCAACTTGCCATTACCCGCCCAGGTGCGATTTTCCATGAGGTTGGTTCGGCGCACAAGCAATCCTACTCCTTGACAATATAACTGAACATGTTCACAGTGTACGTTGTTTCATTGACTTGCTTTCTCGTGCCGGCGCTGCTGCCGTGCACGGAGTCAGCGGGCCGATCGCCTTCGAGTAGTGCTCGACTGCGGCCAGATTTGTCGTTTGGCCAGCGGAAAAGGTCGGGCTAGGTGTGACCACTCGTTGGAGAAAAGGCGATCCCCAGGGCTGGTGAGCGTTTCACGTCAAAAGGCTGACGAAAAGATGACTGAGGAGAGGCGCGTCGCCTTGATCACGGGCGCCGCCACCGGAATTGGACGCGCGACGGCGGTGGCCCTGGCGGCTGTGGGTTTCGACATCGTCGTGAACTACTGCCGTAGTCAACGTGCAGCGCACGAGACTGCGAAGCTGGCGGAGGAGAAAGGGGCGAAGAGCCTTCTGTTTGCATGCGATGTCAGCGATGATTCAGCCGTGCGCAAGATGCTTGCGGCAGTCGAGCGGGAATTTGGCCGTCTGGATGCACTCGTCAATAACGCTGGCACCACGACGGAGGTCAAGTCGCACGATTTTGACGCATTGACCGCCGAGGAATGGGATCGAGTATTTGCGGTGAATGTCCGCGGTGTCTTTCAGGTCACTCGCGCCGCTGCGCCGCTTCTCCGGAAGTCAGGCGGCAGCATCGTGAACACCGCCAGCATAGTCGGCTTGCGTCCCGGTCCGCAGCCGTTGCCTTACGCCGCGAGCAAGGCCGCAGTCGTAAGTCTCACCAAACTGCTGGCGCTGAATCTTGGACCAGAAATCCGGGTCAACGCGGTTGCACCAGGCTGGATACAGGGCGATTGGATGATGCGCATGCTAAGGGACAAGTATGACGACCTGATGACCAGGCGCGCCAGGAACACGCCGCTGCGTCGGTGTGTGACTGCAGAAGATGTTGCGGAGGTGATCGTGAACCTGATAACCAGCAACCGTCTGGTGAATGGCGAGATAGTAGTAATTGACGGTGGCTACGCAGCCACAACCTGAGGAAGAGGTTGACGAGAATGTTGAATGGGGTTGTACCGTTTCCTCCCGAGCTCGCGCAACGATATCGGGATCGCGGCTATTGGTCGGACAAATCGCTGGCGGACGAATTCCGGGTTGTGTTCAAGCGTTATGCCGATCGGATTGCCCTTATTGGGGGAGAGAGAGCGATTACCTACCGCGAACTCGATAGCCTTTCCGATAACCTGGCGTTGAATCTGCTGGACCTCGGTCTTAAGACTCTGGACCGGGTTGTGGTCCAACTACCAAATGTGGTCGAGTTCGTCATCCTCTACTTCGGCGTACAAAAAATCGGATGTATCCCCATCGCAGCACTGCCCAGCCAGCGCTATGCGGAAATCAGCCAGTTTGTGAAATTGTCAGGTGCGACCGCCTGTGTGGTCCCCGACAACTTTCAAGATTTTGATTATGCGCAAATGGTCAATCGTATCCGTGCAGAAATCCCGACGTTAACGCACGCGATCATTATGGGACCCTCGCGCCATGGGTTTGCCTCTCTCCCCGAATTGATCACGAAGCCGGCTGTGCTGTCGGCCTCGCGGCTTTCCGAAATAAGCATCGATCCCGACGACCCGGCGATTTTTCAGCTCTCCGGTGGAACCACCGGAATCCCAAAGCTCATTCCTCGCACCCACAATGACTATGCCTACAATTCCAAGACTGCGGCCAGTGTCTGCGCGGTCAAAGGCGACTCCGTGGCGCTAGTCGTGCTGCCAATTGCGCATAACCTTCCTCTCGCCTGTCCAGGCATTCAGGGCTTTCTGTTCAATGGCGCCAAGGCGGTGATCGGACCCAGCACTAAGCCGGAGCACATCGGCGAACTCATTCAAACACACCGTGTCACTCATCTGAAGGTAGTTCCTTCGCTGTTGATCCGCCTGTTGGACAGCCACGTGCTCGCGCAGTACGATCTATCTTCGCTGAAGATCATTCAAAGTGGGGGCCAAAGCTTGCTCCCACAGACACGACTGTTGGTGAAGAAACTTATTCCCAATGCCTTTGTCCAGGAGAACTTCGGCATGTCGGAAGGGCTCTTGATGTTCGTTCGCCTCGACGATTCCTCCGCTGTCTGCCTGGAAACGGTGGGACGTCCGATTTCTCCCGACGACGAAGTACGCCTTCTCGATGATGATGGCAACGACGTTCCGCGCGGACAAGTGGGCGAGTTGTGCTGTCGCGGGCCTTACACGCTGCGCGGCTACTTTGGAGTTCCCGAGTACAATGCCCGGTTTTTTACTTCTGACGGCTTTTACCGCTCCGGGGATCTGATGCGGCAGCATCCGTCCGGAAACTATATTGTTGAAGGTCGAAAAAAGGACTTGATCAACCGTGGCGGAGAAAAGATCAGCGCGGAAGAAATTGAGAACCTCATTTTGTCCCACCCCTCGGTAAAGAATGTTGCCTGCATTCCAATGCCGGACCACGATCTGGGTGAGCGCATGTGCGCCTGCGTTTTGGTGCGTGATGGAGCCAAGTTGAGCTTCGATGAATTGAAGAAGTTTCTGCTCGGGAAAGAGATTGCCAAGTATAAACTCCCTGAGCGCCTGGAGATTCTGCCAGAGTTTCCGCTGTCAACCTTCGGTAAAGTGTCAAAGAAGAAGCTGGTCGAGATGATTTGCAAGAAGACCGAGGCAGAGCAAAATTCTGGGGCAACTCTTGCAAGCAGGTCGTAGTCACAGCGGTTGGCATTGACGGTCGCATGAGAATCATCGACGTTCACTGTTATCCCAACACTAAGGAATGGATTGCATGCCAGCAGCCATACGTTGATGCCCTGGCCAAGTATTGGAATCGTTCTTGGACGGCGAAGAGCGAGGATGAGGTCGTTAAAGATTTCGCCGATGCGGGTGTTGAAGCTCTTTTAGTTGCACTGGATCTCGAAACTACTGTCGCCACACCTCCCTGCTCAAACGATTTTGTAGCGGGAATGCGAAAGCGGCATCCTGATCGAATCATCCAGGCGTGGGCTGCGGTCGATCCCTTCAAAGGCGAGCAAGCGCTCGCGGAGGCCAAGCATGCTATCCGGGATCTGAGCATGTTGGGGTTCCACTTTCATCCAATCATCGGACGCTTCGCGGTGAATGACCGGTGTCTCTATCCCCTGTTTGAACTGATCAACCAATTGCACGTGCCAGTGATGATTGATGTCGGTACGACTGGCATGGGAGCCGGCATGCCGGGCGGGATGGGCAGCAAGCTTCGACACGCTCATCCGTCTGCAATTGACGAACTTGCGGCCGATTTTCCCAACCTCACGATCATTGCTGCACATCCCGGCTGGCCTTGGGTCGACGAGATGACCGCCGTTGCCTTGCACAAAGGCAATGTGTTCTGGGAGCTCTCAGGGTGGGCGCCGAAATATTTTCCGGCACAGCTGAAAGCTGATATTCGTGGACGTCTAAAGGACAAGATTATGTTCGGCAGTGACTACCCCAGCATTCCTCACGCCCGCTTGCTGCGCGAGTGGGACGAACTCAGTTACTCAGCCGAAGTCATGGAGCGGGTGTTCCATTGTAATGCTGAACGCGTGTTGGGACTCTAAAGCTTAAGCAGTCGTGCCGCATTGCCCCCGAGAATCATCTGGCGCTGCGCGCTGGTCAGGTCGACTTGTTCGAGGAACTGCACCGGCCGGTCATAGCCCATGGCGAAACAGTAATCGCTACCCGTCATAACTCGCTCCGCTCCGACTTCCTTGATCACGAACTCCATGACCGTCTTCGAATGAGTGATGGTGTCGTAGGTGAAGCGCTGCAGGTAGCTGCTTGGGGCCTGCGGTAGCTGCTTCAACTCCGGGCGCACTTTCCAACCCTGATCCAACCGCCCAACCAGAATAGGGAGCACACCGCCGGCGTGCGGCAGGCAGACTTGGAGCTTGGGATGGCGGTCAAGCACGCCACCGAAGATCAAGCGGCAGGCGGCGATAGCCGTGTCGATGGGGTTGCCCAGCAGATTCGAGAGAAAGAAGGGCTTGAGGCGATCTCCGCCTATCGTTTCCAGGGGATGCAGAAAAATCGGCAGGTCTAGAGCTTCGATGCGCGCCAGAATCGGTTCAAACAGCGGATCGTCGAGATCATGCCCTTCGACGTTCGTACCCATGTAGATTCCGCGCATTCCGGCCAGCCTGCGAGCACGGTCCAGTTCGTCGAGAGCCCGATCGGGATAGAGCATCGGCAGGGTTAAGAAGGCGACAAGGCGAGTGGGATTGGCTCGGTGCGCAGCCGTTGCCGCATCGTTCCAGGCCTTGGCAAGCTTGCTGGAGAGATCAGCGTCGCCCCAATAAAGCATCGGACTGGTAAGCGAGATGGCTTGTACCGCAACTCCCTGTTGGTCCATGTCAGCGATCCGAGCCTTCAAGTCTATGAACTTCGGAGAGAGTGGTCCGTTGCTCGCAGCCGGCGTCTTGATGAACCAACCTTTGTCGGTCATGCGGTATGAGGCATCGAAGCGCTTGCCTTCGTCGGCCACGAGATCGAGATACGTCTCAGGGAAATAGTGAGCATGGATGTCGATCACACGGATACTGTCGGGGCGCGGAGTCTGGGTCTGAGCGAGTGTGTCGCCGGTGCTGCCGGCCGCAGCGACTGCGGCAGTGATGACTCCCGCTTTCAACACTTCACGCCGCGACATTCCCTTTTCAACTGATGCCATGGGGTCTCTCCATTGTGGCGCTTTTACTGTGAGATGTTGGGAGTCGATGCGCTATTTATCTACCGCAAACTCGAAGGCGTCGTGCTCCCCAGTAGAGACTTCCACGCCGGTGCCTGCCGATTGCACGTCGCCGCTCACTACGTGCAGGCGATTACCGATAACGCCCACGGCCAACCCGTGACGCGATACCGGCATGGGGGGCATTTCAGTCCATGTATTGCTACCCGGATCGTAAGCCTCGACTGCCCGGAAAGTGGCCATCATGTGAGGATCTTGATATTCGCCTCCGGCGACGTAAATCCGCCCACCATAGACGCCCGCACCAATCGCGCTTCGCGCAATGGGCATCCTTGCGCGTGGGCCACTCCATTGATCGCTGGTTGGATCATATTCCTCAACCACGGAGATGTCCGAAGCCAGGCCGATGAAGGCGGCACCAACGCGTCCGCCGATCACATAAATCTTGCCGTTCACCACCCCGATAGCGGCATGGTTGCGCGGCGTCGGCATCGAGCTTCGCTCTTTCCATGTGTTAGTGGCGGGATCATATTCCTCGACCGTTCCGACCGACATATGCGGATGCGTTGGGAACACGGCCGTTTCCTTCGATCCCGGAATTGTGGCCGCGCCACCAATCACGTAGATCTTGTCGTTCACTACTGCCGCTAATGCCGAACCGCGCTTCGTTGGCATTGAGGCGAGAGCCTTCCAAGTGTCGCCAGCGGGATCGTACTCCCATGCGTTGTTGATCGGCACCCACGCCGGCGGGCCTGATTCGGGCGATACGAAACCTCCAAAAGCGTAAATCTTGTCGCGATAGGTTGTGAATGCGACATGGTGCGAAGGCAGCGGCATGGGCTTCTTCTTCGTCCATTGATCGGCGGCGGGGTCATATTCGTAAACCATGCCGATAGGTTTCCAGACAGGAGCGAGTCCCGCGAAGACGTACATCCTGCCTCCTGCTGCTGCGCCTGAAATTTCCTCAGCGGGCTGGGGAAACGTAGCCAGCTTCAACCATTTCCCCTGGGCGTGCGCGACTGCAGTCGCCAACATGATTCCCACGATTACCGCGGCGAAATACAGGCTTGCCAATCTGTGTAGCCTGGCCATCGTCTCTCTTTCCAAAATTTACGGAACTCTGCCGCGCGATTTTACCGTAGCATTGCTGGCTGCTCCCGAGCGTGATTACCAGATGACCTTCAGGGCAACCTGAATCTGCCTTGAAGTGGTGGCGGTCGAGTCCAACAGACCGGGCGTCAAGCCACCTGTACTTCCATCTCCATTAAATATCTGGCTGTTGGAAGTCGGCGGATTGAAATTGGCGTGATTCAAAACGTTGAAAGCTTCCACTCGGAACTGAACGTTGAACTGCTCAGAGATCCGTGCAATCCGGTTGTTCTTTAACAAGGACAGGTCAAAGTTGACCAACCCCGGGCCCACGATGCTGTTGCGTCTACCATTGCCCAAGAGGTTCGCACAGGTGCCGGGGACGGAGGCACCGCTGAAGGGGACGCACAGGGCAGCAATATCTGGAGTGGCTTGTGGAAGCGTGAAGCAATTCAAATTAACGTAGTTAAGGCCGCCATGTACGGGGTTGCACCCATGCACGATGTCAGGAAAGCTGAACGCGTCGGTGCTGTTCATTCCGAGCGGATCAGGAGCGATTGTCATAGTGAACGGTACGCCGGTGCTCGCCTGGAAGATGCCTCCGAACTCCCAGCCGCCAGTGGCCCAGCCTAAGACATTTGAAAGCCCCTTGGCGCTTGGAATTTCCCAGGTGTAACTGACGACTAGATTGTGGGTCTGATTAAAGTCCGAAGGCCCTCGTCGAAGCCGCGGATCGAAGAAGAACTGGCTGGAAAGGCCATTCCGAAATTGATCGCCATCCGTAGAGCCGGAAGCGGTATCAATGGTCCTTCCCCAAGTGTAAGAAACTTGCCCCGACAAGCCATGACTCAATCTCTTTTGTACCTGCAGCTCCAAGGCGTGATAGATCGCGTCAGAGTTCCAAAACGTCGCTGGCACACGACCAAAGTTCGGGTTGAGTGTCGGTTGCAAGGTCTGCGGCCAGAGGTACCCTTCCGGCGTCTTGGCAATCGGCAGCACGATCGAGGAATCATCCGTCTGCATCAGATTGTGCACGGCACGCGAGCCCACGTAGGCAATCATCCCGGTGGTGTTGGCCGCAATCGCTCGTTGGATGTTGAAGTTCCACTCCATTACGTAATTGCGCTTGGGGTTCTGATCGATGAAGGCAGCGCGCTGCGCCGTGCCACTGGCCGAGAGAGTTGTGTACGCCGGGTTCGGTGTCAACGAAAAGGGCCCAAACGATCCGACTGGTACTGGGCCATTCACGGACTGGTAAAAAGGCACCGTTCCGTCAACCGTGTGCCGCAGGTTGGCTGGAAAAATCTGCACATCGAACATTCCGAAACCACCGCGGACGGCAGTCTTGCCGTCGTTGAACGGATCCCAGGAGAAGCCAATGCGAGGCTCGAAGTCGCGGCGCGTGGGATTCGAGAATAGTGGTGATCGAACCACTACTGCTGGAGCGGTCAGATTTGGCAGGCTGGCCAGCTTGCCGTGAGTCTCCGAGGGCACCGTAGCCATCTCATAGCGCAGACCCAGGTTAAGCGTCAGATTGGGGCGCAGGTGCATGTCATCCTGGAGATAAGCGCCAAACACCGTCTCTCGTACTCTTCGCCGCGACACTGTGCCAGGCGCGTCGCCGATGAGGGTCATAAGATCCGGGGGTGTGTTGGGGTTGGGCGGTCTGTTGTTGGTGAGAAAGTCCTGTAGAGAGCTAAACTCGAAGTCTCCTCCCGGTTGGGAAGGCGTGGATTGATTGTCAATGATTCGCTCCACGTTTCCGCCGAATTTTAGGCTGTGCTTGCCCTTGATGAAAAACACGTTGTCGTAGACTTGCCACGAGTTCCAGTTGTACTCCGCTGGTGTTTGGGTACTCAGTCCTCCGGTAAAGAAAGTCAGTCCTGGTACGCCAATGAATCCTACGGTATCTCCCGGTACGTATCCGAGACCGGTGTCGGCGGCCAGTGGATTGATGGCCTTGCTTCCCGACGGGGCAGCGGCATACTCGCGATGATAACCGAGTCGGAAGGAATTCATTAGGGAAGATCGAAAGATGTGGTTTTCTTCCAGACTCACCAACTGTCGCCTGGTCTTCGTGAAAATAAGTTTGTTGTTGAATTCGTCATTCTGCGAAGACGGAGAGCTGTCGTACATGTAGCCGCCGGCCAGGTTGTCTTTGTCTGAGAACTTATGGTCAAGCCGCGTCGTAAAGTAATTTTCACTGGTAATTGCGGAACCAGCAAAGCTGAAAATGCCCGTGTCACCGGAGATCGGACCGTTGGGAAGCGGGTAAAAGGCCAGATAGGGTTTTACCAGCGGATCCACCGTCACGTTACCGGTGCTCAGCTGTCCGTTGCGCGCGGCGGGCGAGGGTACATTGTCAACCATGCTCAAACCCAGTGACTGGCGCAGTCCTTCATAGTCACCGAAGATAAAGGTCCTATCTTTCTGGATGGGGCCTCCCGCAGACGCGCCGAATTGATTGCGCCGGAAAGGAGCGATTTGAGGTCCATCAAAAAAGTTCCTGGCATCGAGCGCGCTGTTCCTTAAGAACTCGTAAGCGCTGCCATGAAATTGGTTGGTGCCGGACCGGGTGATGGCGCTGATCACACCCCCTGCCGTTCTCCCGTACTCGGCGCCTTGATTAGTAGTCAAAACATTGAACTCCGACACCGCATCCACTCCTAGGTTGCCGCCCAGGATGCTGCCAGGCGCCTGGTTGGTGTAGTCGTTGATGCTGATCCCATTCAGGAGATAATTGTTCTGTTGGGGACGTCCGCCGCTAACCGACAACTCGACCCCATATCCGCGGCCTAGACGGTCTGTGCTGGAGACCGGCGCCATAGCCCGGATGGCGGAGACGCCGGGCTGAAGCTGGGCCAAGTCTGTCCATGATCTGGCGTTGAGTGGTAGCTCCACGATAGTTCTTGAGTCCGTGACGCCGCTGATGGTTGACGATTCCAGTTGCAGGTCCGGTGGCAGGTCCTTGACCTCCACGCGTTCATTGATCGTGCCCACCTTCATGGTGATGTTTGACACCGTCTGTGAGCCTACATTCAGAATAATTCCGTTCCGAACCGCGGTTTCAAAGCCCATCGCGGTAATCGTTTGCTGATAACTTCCAGGTAGCAAGTTGGGTAAGCTATAGAGCCCCTGGGTGTTGGTAGTTACGCTGGTAGTGACATCTGTCGCCAGATTTTTCAAAGTCACCGACGCGTTGGCGATCGCCGCCCCAGAGTTATCGACAACCGCGCCGGAAATGGTGCCTCCCACCACTTGCGCCGGGAGAGGGCTGGAGCTGAAAGCACCTAGAAGAAGCAGCAGCGCTGCGGGAAGACAGACGACAAATTTCCTGGAGTCATTCGCGGAACCCATTGCCCACCTCCTGAACATTGCAGGCTAGAAAAATCGGGCTGCGTTCCTTCCGCAGATTTGACCCACGTTCTGCGGAAGATTCTTCGTGTAGGACGGGAAGTATAGACGAGAATATTAGACCTACAACAACAAAATGAACATGTTCTAGCTTTTACACACCTCAGATTCTATACTCTTCACGTCAAAAGTTAGCTTGCTCTTGCTCTTGCCCGATGCGCAAGATGGTCATCAACTTAGTTACGCCTGTGCAGAAACCGGTGCCTCAGAATCGATTTCCTCAAGGCGCCGCCTTTTCGGTTCGACCCCAAACAACAGGACGACCAGGATTTGCATGACAAGCAGCCCGATAAGGAATCCTACGACACCGCCCACGCCATAGGACCGGAACAGAGCGACCACGATGAAGGGCGTCAGAATTGTCGCACCGCGCCCGAAAGTATTGCAGATGCCAGAGGCGCGCATGCGAACCTCGGTCGGAAATAACTCCGGGATATAGACAGCAAAAAGCAGGGTAACGAGGACGTAAATCGGTATCATTAACAGGAAACCAACTATTTGCAGCACTGAAGGATGCTTGGTGAAGGCATAGATGCTGCCGGTCACGATCGTAAGCATGGAGGCGCCTACGATGGATGGTTTCCGTCCCCACGAATCAGCCGTAAGCGCGCCGAGTGCCGAACCTAGTGGCGCACCCAAGGAAATGACCAAGGAATATCCAAGCGACGATGCAATGCTGAATCCCTCCCGAACAAAGAAGGTTGGCAACCAAGTGACAAATCCAAAGACTAATGTGTTGACGACGATGAGCGTAATAGCACCCACTATCATTCGCGGCAACAGCACGGGACCAAGTAGCGAGCCGAGGCCGCGGGTATGAACGAATGGTGGTGAGGGGGCGGGTGGTGGAAGCAGAATGTGATCGCGGGAAGCTTCCCGTTCCGCAGCGCACAAGATAGCGTCAGCCTCTTTGGTGCGCCCAACCGACTCCAACCAGCGCGGGGATTCCGGCAGCGCTTTTCGTAAGTACCAGACAACCATAGCGCCCAGCCCGCCGAGTGCGAACATGGCGCGCCAGCCGAAGCGCGGAATGATGAGCGTCCCCAGGAGTGCAGTCACCGGAGAGCCGCTGACCACGAAGACCGAGATCCAGCCGAGCCATTTCCCGCGGGTTTGCGGGGGAACAAATTCCGTCATAGTCGCATATCCGACAACGTTCTCGGCACCGAGCCCTATGCCCATGACGAACCGAAGCAATATCAGTACCCGCATCGAAGGCGCGAAAGCAGCCGCAAAGGACGCAATCCCGAAGATTGCCAGATTTGCTTGATAGGTGAAACGCCGGCCGTATCGGTCGCCAAGGAAGCCGGTCAAGAATGCCCCCAACATCATCCCCACAAATGTTACGGAGATGAACTCCGCATTTTGATGCATCGTGGAAAAGCCGCTGTGTAGTGTGGCGCCGAGAACCGTTGCGGCTACGTAGATGTCAAAGCCATCGAAGAACATGCCGATGCCGATCAGCCACATGATGCGGCGGTGGAAGGAGGAAATCGGCAGCCGATCAAGACGAGCGCCTGCGTTCACAGTTGCGGCCAGTTCATTTCTCCTTTTCGAGCAGGGCGATGCTCCCGGCAGTCAAAGCTTCAAGTGCTGCGTTGCAGTTCTGGTCAAAAGATTTCTGTTGGGCGGCGAGAAAGAATTCCTTGCAGCGTCGAACCGCAGCTGGATCGAGCCGAAGAATTCGCTCAACTAGAGCGTCGGCTTCACTCGACAGACGGTCGATTGGGCAAACTTGTGAGACGAGGCCGATCTCGAGCGCGCGTTCGGGGCTTATGGGATCACCCAAGAGGACAAGCGGAAAGGCAAAGCGCGGCAACGCGTACTCGCCCAGGTAGACCATGATCGCTGCAGGCGGCAGACCGGAGTGCATCTCGGGAAATCCCAGGCGGGCGCGCTCCGCCACCAGCACAAAATCACACAGGATCGCGAGTCCGAAACCGAAGCCGAAAGCGTCTCCCTGAACCTCTGCCACGCTGATCAAGGGTGAGGCTCGCAACAAACGCTTGACCTCGATGATACGAGCTGCCTCGGAACGGATCGCCGCAGCGTCACGGCCAGCGCGCTCTCGGCCCGTACAGAAAATTTTGCCTCGGGCACGAATTCGTAACACTCGCGCTGCAGCATGAGATTTTTGGTGTTGAAGCTCGGCCAGCATCGCGTCGAACATCCAGCCGCTGACCTGGTTACCGTGGTCGGCGTCATCCAGGGTAAAGGTGACGACATCGCCTGTTCGTTCGATAATCAATCCTGGCACGCTGGAGTCAGACAAGTCGGGTTCCTCAGACGACACGCGGCCAACGCTATACAAGAGACACAAGCCGTGTCAACAAGCGGACCGTTTCCTGCATCGATAAAGATGAAGCGCACCCTGGTCGAAGACCCGTATATATTGACAATTCGACGAGTAATATTTGAAAGTCACCAGTGTTTTAAGAAACGGTCGCGAAAGGGAATGTAATTCCTCATGGATCACAGGAATTTTGTTCAGGAAGCAGACGCCAAGAGCATCATTTCCGGTGCCAAGCCTGGGACCACACGTCCGCGTGGCATAGCGCACAAGCTGACCTTGCTGACCATGCGTCGTTACGGGCAATACCGTCTTGGAATCAAGACTGACAAGGGCATTCTGGATGCGGCAGAGGCAGGGAGACTGTTGAATATCTTCGCGCCCACCACGATCGACGATCTGCTTCAGGATGAAGATGGTCCAAGCCTGAATGCCCTAGTGGATGTGGCTCTCACGTCGAAGGCCGCTCACGGTGCCTTCATTAGGGAAGAAGAAGTTGAATATGGACCTGTCGTGACGCACCCCGAGAAGATAGTGTGTGTGGGTCTCAACTACAGGCGGCATGCAAAAGAAGTCAACCTGCCGATTCCAAGCCAACCAGTTCTTTTCAACAAGTACAACAATGCTCTCAGTCCTAACAAGGGAGCCATCAAGCTGCCTCTCGGCATTGCTCGCAAATTTGATTACGAAGTCGAGCTGGTAATCGTCATTGGCAAAACGGCAAAAGATATCGGCGACGTAGACGCGCTTTCTTATGTCGCGGGCTATTGCACCGGCAACGATTTTAGCGCGCGGGACCTGCAGTTCGACACCGGCGGCCAATGGATGGTCGGCAAAACACCCGATCAGTTTGCTCCCTTAGGGCCGTATCTGGTCACCGCCGACCAGGTGAATCCGGACAGGTTGAAGATTGAGTGCCGAGTGAACGGCGAAACTCGTCAGTCCTCCAACACCGATGACTTCATCTTCAGTACGGCGCAGATCGTAAGCTACATTTCCCGTCACACGACGCTGAAACCAGGAGACGTAGTCTTTACCGGGACGCCGGAGGGCGTGATTCTTGGCTATCCAAAGGATAAGCAGGTCTGGCTGAAGGCCGGCGACAAAATCGCCTGCAGTGTGGAAAAACTGGGCGAGTTGAGATTCGGATTGATTTGATTGCCATCCTTCTGGACTGTGATGCCGGGGCGGATGTATAGTGAGCCTGCCTATTTTGTGAACTTGTTCGCTTTTCACTGGAGTCGTCCCGAGTGGACTGGGTCTAGGCCATGGATACCAGGTTCATTGGTAAACCGCATGAGTGGGCCCCGCGACGTGTCTACAGCCAGACGGGAGCGGATTGGCAACATCGTGTGGACTTTGACCGCTTGCGCAAAGATCGTTTGCAGCACCTCAAGGAGCAGATGAATGCTCGTGACCTGGGCGCTTTAGTGTTGTTTGCGGGCGCAAATATTCGCTACGTCACGGCTTCCTATCAGGGCAATTGGAAATACAACATCAACATCCGCTATGCGGTGCTGCCGAACGGCGCTGAGCCAGTCCTTTTCGAAACCGCAGGATCAGACCTGCACTGCGCCGAGATCGATCTTCCCTGGATGGAGGGCCGTATCAATCCCGCCATCACGTGGCAATGGGCGGAGGGTGCGGTCCCCGTTATGGCCGGCAGAATGGCGCAGAGTGTCGTCGACGTCCTCGAGGCCCACGGTGTGCGCAAAGAACGAATTGGCATCGACAACTTCGATTGGCCGGCGCTGAAAGCCTTCCAGGAATGCGGCCTTGACATCACCGATGCCTGGCCCGCGGTATCTGCAGCACGCGTCATCAAAACTCGCGACGAGATCGAATTATTAAAACAAGCATCCAGCATTGGCGATGCCGCGATGTGGCGGATCAAATACGAGTGGCTGAAGCCGGGCGTCCGCGAACGAGAGATTGAGGCCAAGGTGCACGAGTTCATGCTCGAGCGCGGTTGCGAAATCATTTATGACATCATCGTGGCCTCAGGTGGAAATACCAGTCCATATCGCCGCTGGGCGACGGACAAGATCATTCGCCAAGGTGACCTCGTGATTGTGGACATCAATGCGGTCGGACCCTCGGGATATTTCATTGACTTTGTGCGCTGCTTTAAGTGCGCAGCAAAGATGAACCAGCAGGAAATCGATCTGTATCGAGAAGTCTACGACTCAATGTATGCGGGATTGGAAAAGCTGCGTCCCGGCAACACGACCGCCGATGTGGCGGTGGCTTTTCCTGTGTACGACGATGACAAGTACGGGACGGTCACGTTGCAGCAGTTTGCCCACAGCATCGGCCTGACTCTCTATGAGGGCATGTGGATTTCGCGCGCGTATTCGCTCAAGTTCCCGGCTGAAATAAAAGAAAACATGTATTTCGCCATCGAGACTTTCGCCGGACATCCCGGCCTGGAGCAGACTACCCGCCTGGAGGAAAACGTTCTGGTTTCCGGCAAAGGTCCGGTCGTGTTCACACTCATGGAGCACATGCAAGAAGCGATGAGATCTTAGGCATGGGGCAATCGTTGGTCAGTGTCGCGGACTCCGCGTTTCCGAATCTCGACCCGGCTCAGGAGGTGCTGGCGAGGATCGGCGCCGACATGCGGCTCGCGGAGGAACCCACGCCCGATAGCATCATGAAAGTAGCGAGGCAAGCCGACGCTGTACTCGTCACCTACGCCAAAATCACAGGTGACATGATCCGGCAAATGAGCCGCTGCCGCATCATTGCACGCTTCGGAATTGGCGTTGACAATGTTGACGTCGCAGCTGCGACCGGCGCAGGTATCGTGGTCACCAGAGTTCCCGATTACTGCGTGGACGAAGTGTCAGATCACACCATGGCTTTGCTCCTGGCCCTCGTCCGCAAGATTCCGTTTGCGAATTCGCTGGTGAATGCAGGCCGTTGGGGAATGCCTGCGGTAGCGCCCATTCACCGGTTGCGGGGGACCGTGCTGGGTCTGGTAGGTTTCGGAAAAATTCCTCAGCTGTTGGCTCCCAAGGCAAAAGCATTCGGCATTAAACTTGTTGCCTACGATCCCTACGTTTCAGAATCCGTCACGAGCATCGCAGGAGTTGAGCAGGTCGATTTCGCCAAGTTGCTCAAGGTCTCCGACTATGTGTCCATTCATACTCCGCTCCTGCCGGAGACCCATCATTTGTTTAACGCCGATACTTTTGCCCAGATGAAACCGACTGCCTATCTGATCAACACAGCTCGCGGTCCCATTGTGGACGAAGCCGCCCTGGCGCACGCGCTTGACTCGGGGCGCATTGCGGGCGCGGCGCTAGACGTTTTGTCATCAGAGCCGCCCCTGACTTCACCACTTTTCGGGCGTGACAATGTGATCCTCACTCCGCACATGAGCTTCTACTCAATAGAGTCACTCATCGAATTGCAGACCAAGGCGGCGGAAGACGTTGTCCGTGTTCTCACCGGGCAAATGCCTCGTAACCCGATAAATCCGGAGGTTCTGAAGGCAGGACGACAGCGCGGTGCTGATGCCTGATTCCCAGCACTGGCTGTGACGTAAAACTCGCGAAAGGCGTGGCACAATTCGCGGAAGATTGGTCAAGGTAGCTTCGCACAATACCGTGGCGCGAAAGGTCCTGGAATGGCCACAACCCGGCAACTCAATGTCAATGGACGCGTCTACACCACCGACGCCGATCCCGAGACGAGTCTGCTGTTTGTCTTGCGCGACCATCTCGATCTGACTGGAACCAAGTACGGCTGCGGCGAAGGTCAGTGCGGCGCGTGCACCGTGTTAATCGATGGGAAGGCGCGCCGTTCCTGCATCACCCGGCTGGCTGATGCCGCTCAAAAGCAAATTACCACGATCGAAGGTCTTGCCAAGGGTGATCGGTTGCATCCAGTGCAACAGGCTTTCCTGGATGAGGCCGCGATGCAGTGCGCGTACTGTACCTCTGGCATGATCATGTCGGCGGTGTCGCTGTTGAGCGTCAAGGCGGAGCTATCTGCTGCCGAGATCTCGCGATCGATGGAAGGCAACGTGTGCCGTTGCGGAACCTACGTCCGCATCGTGGCGGCAGTGCAAAAGGCGGCGAAGGTCATGCAGGAGCCCAGACAATGAGCAACGATCTGGACTTTCAGGCTGGACGGGAACCTGAACGCTACGAACTCACCACACCGCCCAGGTACTGTTTCGAGGTCGACCGGCGAGAATTCTTCAAATTCCTGGGTGCAGGGGTTCTGGTTGTCTGCGTGTGGAAAGACGCGCGCGGCATGCAGGAATCGGGCTCCGACAAAGGGGCGCGCGGTCAATCACTGCCAAAGGAAATTGGAGCCTGGTTGCACATCGGAGAAGACGGGACGGTGACGGCCTACACTGGCAAAGTGGAGGTAGGGCAGAATATTCGGACCTCCCTCACCCAGGGTATTGCGGAGGAGCTGCATGTGCCCGTGGAAAAGATTCAGATGGTCATGGGTGATACAAAGCTGACCTCATACGACCGAGGGACCTTCGGCAGCCGCACCACTCCGGAGATGAACCTGCAATTGCGTAAAGTGGCGTCGGCGGCTCGTGACATTTTGATCGGCATAGCGGCGGCGCAATGGCAAGTAGACCGCAATCGTTTAGTCGCGAGCGAAGGAAAAATTACGGATTCCGCAAACCAACGTTCGGTTGAGTATGCCGCCCTGGTCAAGGGGAAGCAGTTCACAGAGACGTTGCCTGCCGAAGATCCACTGATACCAGCCACCCAGTGGACAGTAGCCGGCCGGTCATTGCCGAAAGTTAATGGCCGTGATTTTGTGACCGGCAAGCATCGCTATCCATCCGATCAGAAGCTGCCGGACATGCTCTACGGCAAGATCCTGCGCCCACCTTCTTTTGGCGCGACGCTTTCTTCCCTCGATACGCATGGGGCGGAAACAATTCCCGGGGCGATCGTTGTCCATGACGGCAATTTTGTCGGCGTGGCAGCGCCCAGCGCGGAAATTGCGTCGCGCGCAGTGTCCGCTATCCGCGCAGAGTGGAAATCCCAACCCCAGATTTCGAACAAGGAGCTATTCGAGTATTTGCGGAAGAATGAGGAGCCGGCTGAATCTGGCGGCTCAGGGCCTCCAGGCTCTTTGGAGCGAAGTGATTCGAGCGGGACCGCCTTCCGCAGTGAGACCGGCTCGGTGGACAAAGCTTTGGCCTCTGCCGACCACCGTCTGCAGCAAGCCTACACGGTGGCCTACATCGCGCATATCCCACTAGAGCCGCGTGCCGCTCTGGCTCAGTGGTCCGGCGATAGTGTAACTGTCTGGACGGGCACACAGCGGCCCTTTGGGGTCCGGGCTGAACTTGCCGAAGCATTTCGCATGCCCGAAGAAAGGGTCCGCGTGCTCATGCCCGACACGGGTTCCGCCTATGGCGGAAAACACACCGGAGAAACTGCCATTGAGGCTGCACGGTTAGCGCGCACGGCCAAGCGACCGGTCAAGCTAGTGTGGACCCGCGAAGAAGAATTCACCTGGGCCTACTTCCGTCCTGCCGGGGTTATTGAAGTCACCAGTGGCATGCGCAAAGATGGAACGATCGTCGCCTGGGATTTTCATAACTACAATTCCGGAGCCATGGGAATTCGCACGTTCTACGATATCGAGAACCAGCGAATCCAATTTCATGTCACCCGCACTCCTCTGCGGCAGGGGTCGTACCGCGCATTGGCAGCCACGGCAAATCATTTCGCTCGCGAATCGGATATGGACGAACTGGCTTTTCTCGTCAAAATGGACCCGCTGGAATTTCGTCTCAAGAACCTGAAGAATGAGCGCCTGCGCGCTGTCTTTGAGGCTGCGGCGAAGAAGTTCGGGTGGGGGCAAACCAAAGCTGCAGGCCACGGCTTCGGAATGGGTGGAGGCTTCGAAAAGGGTGGAAACGTGGCCACCTTCGTCGAAGTTGCGGTAGACCGGTCGACGGACGACGTCAAGGTGTTGCGCATGGTCACTGCTTTTGAATGCGGGGCGATCGTCAACCCCGACGGTCTGCTCAATCAAATCGAAGGCGCAAATATCATGGGCATCGGTGGAGCGCTTTTTGAGGCCATTGAGTTTTCGAACGGCCGGATCCTGAATGGACGACTCTCTGACTATCGCGTACCCCGGTTCAGCGATGTCCCAGTGCTCGAGACTGTACTGCTCGACCGCAAAGACGTTCCTTCGGCTGGCGCCGGTGAAAGCTCGATGGTTGGGGTCGCTCCGGCGATTGCCAATGCAATTTTCGACGCGACCGGTGTACGTCTGCGCTCGTTGCCCCTGGTCCCAAACGGCTTGAGGATTTCCTGACCCGATGGCGCGGCTACGCGAAGCGGGCGCGATTGTTGGTTTTTCAAGAAAGCACAAATACATTTTGGAAAGAGAGGAATGCAAGATCATGCGTCGTGAAAGCACGGTTGTAATTGCGGCTGCGATTTCCTGTATTGTTACCGCTTTCTTACTGGCTGACTTTGCCCTGGCCGGCTCCTCGGGCTACCACGTCATAAAGACGATACCGATTGGTGGCAACGGCAAATGGGACTACGATCTTGTCGATAGTGCTGCCCGACGCGTCTACGTATCTCACCAAACCCATGTGGTTGTGCTGGACGCGGACTCCTACGCCGTCGTAGGTGATATTCCCAATACTTTAGGGGTCCATGGCATTGCCTTGGCCACTGACCTCGGCCGCGGATTTACCAGCAATGGACGAGCTAACACGGTCACGATTTTTGACCTCAAAACGCTGAAGGTTATCAGCACGGCCAAGTCAAGCGGCCAGAATCCCGATGCCATCTATTACGATGCTGGGTCGAAACGCGTTTTCGCCTTCAATGGCAAGAGTGCGAACGCCACCGGGATCAATGCCGCCGACGGAACCGTTGCCGGGACCATCGCCGTAGGGGGCAAGCCGGAGTTTGCGACCGGGGATGACAAAGGTCACGTCTATGTCAATATCGAGGACAAGTCCGAGCTGCTGGAGATCGACGCGCAGAAGCTTTCCGTCTTGCACCGTTGGCCACTGACCGGTTGCAAAGAACCTTCAGGGCTGGCGTTTGACCAGAAGAACCGCCGGCTTTTCTCGGTTTGCGGCAATAAGAAGATGATGGTTGTAAACGCTGACACGGGCAAAGTGGTCGCGACCCCCGCTATTGGGGAGGATCCGGACGCCGCTGGTTTCGATCCGGATACGCAACTCGTGTTCAGCTCGAACGGCGAATCGGGAGACCTGACTGTCATTCATGAAGATTCACCGGACAAATACAGCGTGCTGGAAAATGTCCCGACCAAGAAATATGCGCGCACCATGGCGATAGACTTGAAGACGCACAACATTTTTCTGCCGATCGCAGAGTTTGAACCCGTTGCACCCAAGGGTGAAGAGGACCCGCCGATGAAGCCGGACAGCTTCGGCGTTCTGTTAGTGGGAAAGTAGGCCTGGTGCACTTATGAAGCAAGTCAACGTCGGGATTATTGGGACCGGTTGGTGCGGAGGCATCCGAGCTGAGACGTGTGCCGCCAGTCCATATGTGAGCGGTTTGCACCTGGCTGAGATCAAGCCAGCGCGACTGAAGGAAATCGCAGCCAAGACAAAGCCAGCCACTGCAACCGCGGATTACCGTGATCTGCTCGACAACGAGAGTATCGATGCCATCATTATTTCAGCGACACCGGAGACAACCCATTTCCCGATGGCCAAAGAAAGCCTGCAGGCTGGCAAGGCTGTGCTTCTCGAAAAGCCGATGGCGCTGGAACTTTCCGAAGCGGATGAGCTGATCGATTTAGCACATTCGAAGGACCTACTGTTTACCATTGGCTACTCGCAACGCTTCAATCCCAAGTTTGCCTATATCAAAGGCTCCATCGAAGACGGCACGATCGGGCAACCTGTCAGTGCGCTGGTGACCCGGCACATCACGCGGAATCTGGGCGACAAGATCGGGGGGCGCATCAAGCTCTCGCCTGCTGCTATGGAAGCCACACACGACATCGACTTTGCGCTCTGGTGCTTCTCACCGCGAAGGCCCGCCCGCGTATACGCCCAGGAAGTCCGTAAAATTATGCAGCCCACGCATCATGTGCCCGACTGCGTCTGGATTGTGGTGACTTTGGAAGACGGCTGTGCGTTTACGATTGGCGCAAGTTGGGTGCTTCCGCCCGCGTATCCCAATTTCTCGTCTACCTGGATTGAGATGATCGGCACCGAAGGAGCAATTATGGCGGATGATACCCATCGCGACGTTTGCCTTAACACCATGAAGAGGGGAATCGAATTTCCGCTCTCAACCATGCCCGGCGAGAAGGTCGACCATGTGTTCGCCGGCCCAATGGAAGCGGAGACCATTCATTTCCTTGAGTGCGTGGCAAAAAGACAGCAGCCACTGGTAACGGCAGAACACGCGCGAATGGTCATGCAGGTATATCAGGCTGCGGATAAGTCGGCGGAAGAGGGCCGACCCATCGACCTCCTGCTCTCAGAACCTTCTTCTGATCGGCTAAAGCAACGCCATGCTGAGCCAATCAAAGATGTTGCAGCCGATCGCAGCTGAAAGATGCCAGATACCAATCGCACATTTTGTTCGAAAGCCAATTCTCTTTCCCCCAACGCGATCTCCAAACCAACCAAAACCCGCTGGTTGGTTCTTCTCCTGATCAGCCTGATGTACATGATCACCTACATGGACCGGACAGGCATCTCGATTGCCGCCCCAGCCATGGCAAGAGACTTTGGCCTTAGCCGGACGACTATGGGTATCGTATTCAGCGTTTTTTTGTGGGCCTACGCGATCGGACAGATACCCGGGGGCGCGCTCGCCGACCGTTTTGGCCCGCGCTTGATACTTTTGACTATCGTTCCCTTCTGGTCTCTCATGACGGGGCTAACTGCCGTAGCCGCTGGTGCGGCCTCGCTGATCGTCATTCGTGGCGTCTTCGGATTGGCAGAATCTGCGGCATTTCCCACCGCTACGCGAGCCATGCAGCTATGGTTTCCCAAGGAGGAACGCGGGATCGTCCACGGGGTCACGCATAGTTTCAGCCGGCTTGCGGTTGCGGTCGTACCCTTCATTGCAGTCAGTATTATGGTCGCATTTGGATGGCGCTGGATTTTCTACATTTTCGGAGCCGCAGGCCTGCTATGGTCGTCAGCTTTCTACCTGCTCTACCGCAACCTTCCTGAGCAGCACCCGAGAGTCAATCGTTCCGAGTTGGCTCACATACGAGGCCTTAACGCAGACGGCGCGATCAGCTCAGTTGATCTCCATCGTCACCTGGCCCCGCCATGGAGAATTATTTTTCGATCGCCCAACATGTGGTACATCGCAGGCGGTTACTGCTGCTTTTACTACAGCACGTACTTCTACATGACGTGGTTTCCGACCTACCTTCTTGAATATCGTCACTTATCGCTGAAGGCCGTTGGCACCTTGGCGTCTCTTCCGCTTTTGGCCGGAATGATTGGAGATATTGTGGGAGGAACTCTCACCGACGCAATCTACCGAAGGACAGGCAAGCTCAGATTCGCCCGCCGAATCGTGGCCGCCCCTGCCATGCTGGCCTCAGGCAGTTGCCTAATTCCAGCCGCCATGACTCACTCTGCCTGGACAGCAATATTTTGTTTGACCGCATCGTTGTTCTTTCTGGAACTTGTCATCAGCCCGGCCTGGGCTGTTCCCATGGATGTCGGCGGCGAATACAGCGGTACGGTATCGGGCGTAATGAACATGGCGGGCAGTCTCGCGGCGTCACTCTCCCCCATCATCTTTGGGTTTCTGGTTCAGCGGGGATTCTGGGTTACACCATTTTTCATTAATGCGGGCGTCCTGTTGACAGGAGCCGTAGCCTGGGCATTCTTGATCGACCCCGAAAGATCCGTAGTCGACGGTAGGCGTCAGCCATGTTGAGACCCGTCGAGAATGTATAGAATTGACGAGTGATGGAAGGTCGGGAAACGCTTCGTCGCTGTCGTTTGCGTTCTCAAACGTCCGGAAGTGCTAATCCCGCTTCAAGCTGCTTCACCGATCACCAATCTGATCATTTTGTTAGGGTCTCCGATCCGGTCAAAGCAAGACAGATGGGTTGGGTCCCAGATCTGCGCGACGTGATTGCCAAAGGCGGGGTGAAAGAGAAGCCCGACGTCGATTACTTGAACGACCAACAAATTCTTTGCAAGTAATTCAGGAGAGTTTGCGATGAAGACTGGGTTTGCTCTTCCCAACATCGGGCCGGTCGCAACAGCCGAGGCGGTGGCCAAGGTTGCCCAGCGTGCTGAGGCTCTCGCCTACGACA
>Ga0210408_10001641_pt1 | contig 23032 bp, 23 predicted proteins | sample IncBWH4MmetaG_FD_155471 | JGI IMG/M metagenome (GOLD analysis project Ga0210408, IMG submission 155471) | Forest soil microbial communities from Barre Woods Harvard Forest LTER site, Petersham, Massachusetts, United States - Inc-BW-H-4-M | ecosystem: Environmental > Terrestrial > Soil >...
CTCGGGTATCCCAACGTTCCGCAAACTGGGGGAGAGGCGGCGCAAGACATCACGAAGCAAGGCGTCACGCAAGCTGGAATTCAGGCAGCTACGGAAGTTCTTCCAGGTCTCGCAGGGCCATTGAAGAGAGCGGCTACCACGCAATATGAGCGGGCGCTCGCTCCGACAACGCAAATCAACAAAGAGATTACGAAGGACATTGTTCCTGGTTTGCTCAAGCGCGGGGAAGTCGGAAGTCTTGAGGGCCTCGAAAAGAAAGCGACTCAGAAGATAGCGGAGATCAATCCCAAACTCAGCACTGCCTACGGGAAAGCGCAAGGGACAGGACCGATTCAAGATGCTGGAACAAAAGTAATCGCGGACCTTGAAAAATTGAAGCAAACCTACATGCCTCAAGGCGTCGTAGCGCAGCCGCAAGCAGTCAATGCGATTGAAGGGTTGCAAGACATCGTGAAGCAATACGGCCCAGATGTTTCGCCCAACACTCTGCGCCGATTGCGGCAAATCTTTGAAGACCCAGTAGCGAAGGCTGGCGGATATGCAGGGAAGGATTTATCCACCAACTACACTCTGGCAGCCCAGCAGAAGGCGGCTGATTCGATTCGCGGAATTTTGAACAAAGCCCCTGACATCGGCGCTCTGAACAAGGAAATCAGTTTTTGGCTGGACGTACAGAGAGTTACATCACAATCGGCATTACGGCGAACGGGACAGGCTGGCGGTCTTGTGAAAGTCCTCAGTCCGCTCGCGGGAAGCGTGGGATTGGCGACGGGCGTTGCGACTCACAGCAGCACTGCGGGAATCGAAGCGGGTGTTATCGCTACGCTTACAGGGCTGACGGCTCAGGCTATTCGAAGCCCACTCTGGCGGACAACGTCAGCGGTCGTTAAATCCAAAATCGCGGACGCATTGGCTAGAGGGAGCGTTGGTGACCTGATGGCACTAACCGCAAGATTCGGAGGAGCAGCCATGGAATCGAAGCAATCGCCTCAACAATCCGGTCCTCCCACGCAGTAATCAATGCGATAAGGAAGACACCAAAGAGGGCGATTAGCACGTCTAGCATGGGACCAAGTATCGTATAATTCCAGCGCAAAAGGAAGCGTGAACTTATGAGCGAAACCTCCCGCATGGCGAAGATCAAGAAACCGAAGGGCGGCAAGGCTGTTCCGATTTCTGAACAGAGCGCGAACGTTCCCGTGGATGTGGGGCGCGTGGACGTGCCTAGCCACATGGGGCGCACCCGCACGGGAATGCAGCATTCCAATCTCGTTTGGGGAAACAGGGTTTTCAGCAGTGGAGACAGGAAACATCCGCACGCGAAACCAGACTGAGGAGGCAATATGAGTTTTTTCGGAACGAAGGAAGATGCAAAGAATTACGCGAACCAAGCGACAAAAATAATCGACGAAGAATCAACGACCAGTCCAGTTCGAGACGGGGGTTCCGATGTCGGCGGCGCACCGATTGCAACAAACGTGCCGAACGCGGAATTTTCGCAATCGCGCACGCGCACGGGAATACAGGACCACACAAAGACGATGCGAAGGTCGTATGGCCTGGACCATTCTTCGACGCCGAAATAACGGGGTGAGTCCTGAAAATTTGTGTTCTGTCGAAGTTCGGAGAAGGCGCTTGGCTGGCTTGGCTAATGAAGCAAGCAGGCCATGATGTTTCGCTTTCCGTCGAGAAGGATTCGGGGCGCGATGTTCTGCGAGGTTTGATCGAACAAACTCCCGAATCCGCGATGTACGAACCCGAAGAATACGACGTTATCCTGTTTGATCAGACTGGCTCTGGCAAGCTCGCCGACGAGGTGGCGCAGAAAGTTCCGACGCTCGGAGATTCCAGCTTCGCGGATCAACTGGAGGATGACAGACTCTTCGGCATTCAGTTCATGGAGCAAGCCGGGATCAAAGTTCCTCCCTACGAGCACTTCACCGACGTAGCCGACGCCATCCGCTTCATCAAGAAAACAAAAAAGACCTACGTGTTCAAACCGTGCGGGAAGAAGGCCGACACTGCTTCGACTTACGTCAGCACGTCGGCGGAAGATTTGCTGCGCTACATCGAAGTGCTGTGGCGAAACAATCCCATAACTGAGTTCATCCTGCAAGAGTTCGTTCGCGGAACGGAAGTCTCAACCGAAGTGTGGATGAACGGCAACGGCTACTATTTCCTGAATCACACGCTCGAATGCAAGAAATTTATGAATGGTGATCTGGGGCCAGCCACGGGATGCTCCGGGAACCTGGTCTTCGCGCCGGAACGCGAGAATGCGCTGTTCTGTCTGGGGCTAAAGAAAGCCTTGCACGCGCTGCACGATGCGGGCTACGTCGGCATGATCGACCTGAACTCTATTGCTACAGAGGGAGAAGTCTTTGGACTCGAATGGACACCCCGAGTGGGTTATGAGGGTACCTGTAACGTCGCTCACCTTCTGCCGATGGATTTTGGAAAATTCATTTGCGCCCTTACCCGAGGCGAGAGCCTCCCTGACCTTACTCCACGGCATTCCTTTTCTGCATCGGTACGCCTGTCGGTGCCCCCGTATCCCAACGAGCCGCACGAGCCGGGACTGGGCGATGGAATCCCCAGAAAACATTTTCGCGCGGGCATCCCGATTGAGGGCATGAACCGGAAATTGCTGACAAGTTTCTATGCGATGGACATGCGCGTGAACGAGATGGACGAAGATAAGTTTGAGACAGCGGGCGTAAGTGGATTTTTGGGTGCGGCCATTGGGTGCGGAGAGACGATTGGCATGGCTTTCGACCATGTGAAGGCCGTCATCGAAGCGATCCGCGTGCCAAACCTTCAGTACCGGACGGATATTCGCAACCTGACGGCTAAGCGTTACAACGAACTTGAGGCAAATGGCTGGTTGAAACCAGTTTACGGAGATTAAGGATGTACAAAAGGATTTTGTTGTTGGCGATCTTGTTGACTCTGGCTCGGTCAACTTGGGCGCAGTCCACAACCGTTAGCGGGCAAGTCATCGACGCTGGAGGTCAATCCTGGAACAATGGCACGGTGACGGCCTCATTTGTCCCGAATCCTCTCTACGTTCCGCAGCCTCAATATGTGTGGACGGGCGGCGCTCTCAACTTCACGATCACAGGCACGCTCACGGGAACTGGCTCCTATTCAATCTCCGTGCCGTCGAACAGTGCGATCACGCCCGTAAACTCTTCCTGGAAATTTCAGTTTTGTCCGCAGGCGACAAGCCCATGCTTCACGACAGGAAATGTTACCGTGACTGGCGCAACGCAGACGGTGAACGCCACGCCTCCCGCGATCTCCATATCTCCCGGTCCGGGAGTTCTGGCGTATGCGGACGCGGAGATTCTGAATCCCATCATTGGATCGACGTACTACAACGTGACGAGCAACGCACAAAGAGTGTGCAACGGACCCGCTCCTTGTACTTGGGCTGTGGCTGGCGGTGTAGTGGGTGGAGCGCCGACGAAGTGGGTCAACATCACGCAGTCCCCTTACTTCGCCGTGGACGACGGTCGCGACGTGCTGTGCGGCGTTACCAACACAACCCCCAATGTGACGAGTGCCGCGCTGTTTCTGCCATCCGATGCGGGCAAGGAAATCTACATCTACAACTCCAACAATGGGAACGCCTTCACGCTGGGCACGATTTCAAGTGTCACCGACACCAGCGACATCGTGCTGAGCGGCAACGCCACTCAGACCGTGGGCACGCAGCAATGCCACATCGGGACCAACAACTACGCGGCGATTCATGCGGCGGAACTGGCGCTCACGGCAGGCCAGACGCTCTATTTTCCGGTCACCAATACCGGCGTGTACATGTGGGACAACCACCAGATTTTTAACAGCGGCATATTTGCCTCCAGTACCAGCCCCTTCACGCTGATGGGTGACGGGCAGGAATCCACGCAGTTGTGGTTTCCGCCGTTTGCGACGACCGCTACTACAAGCCAAGTTTTGGGAATGGCGAATAATACAGCCTATGTCCACGACTTCAAAGTCGTTCCCGGCCCCGAAGTAGCGAATAGCACCAGCAACCAGAACTTCATGGCCAGCATTACGGGCAACCCAGTTGAGAACGTGCGTATAGACAACTTTGTCGCCACTAGCATTCCCACGGCTTGTTGGGCAAGCCAGATCGACGGCACGACGGCTATCAATCCAGTAAGTAAGAATTGCGCGGTGGGCCTTTACGATCAGTGGAAAACGCAGAGCATCATTCACGGACAGTTTAACGGCAGCGTCAACGGCGCGAAGTTGTTCGATTTCGGTGGGCAGTTGATTGGCGGGACGATTAGCTGTACCGGCGCGAACTGCTCGGCGATCACCAACGTCGCGCAGGGAACCCCGGAGGCTTGGCAGATTTTAGGAGTCACGATCTTCGGCAACGGCACCGGATGCGCTTACACAGGAGCGGCGAATACCTCTGCCGTGTTTGTCGGGAACAACCTCGGCAACCGGCTGGGCACGAACACTTCTGACATCTGCCTCACCGCAGCGAGCGCCCGCGCCTACTCCAGCCACAACTCAATGTTCAGCCAGGGTACAGGCTTCAACTACAACAACGCCGGCCAGCTTTATAAAGACGGCACCGACCAAATGGTGCAGGTAGGGACCGCAGTCTACACGGGAGCGGGCACGGTCAACGGCAAGACCACTCTCACCGGCACGGCCTACGCAAATGCCACGAACACATTTACCGTCGTCGTGGGCGGCAGCGGCGAACCCTTCCTGTGGAACGTGGACGCCAACGATCAGTTGGATGTCACTTGCCACCTGTATTATCAATCGGCGGCGACAGGTGGTCTTAACATCGAATTTACAGGGCCAGCAGGATTCACCGCGTTGCACTATTCTTTATTGCTCCCGGTGACGACGGGAACGGCCCCGATCAGTTCGGAAGCATCCGGCGCTTATAGCACATCTCTTGGTGCGGCGGTTGGGACGGCGGCGACTGACTTTGATGCTTTGGTCACGTTTAGCGTCACCAACGGCGCTACGGCTGGAAACGTGACTTTACTGGCGCGAAGTCAAGTGACTGTAGCGAACGGCCTGACGATTCAGCCGGGGAGTTTCTGCCAGTCACAGTGAAAGAAAGAGGTAGACGATTGATGTTTAAGAAGCTCGCGCTCGTGCTTGCATTGCTCTTGGCTCAGACGGCCTATGCCCAAACGACTAGTGTGAGCGGCACGATCACCGACGCCGGAAGCGTGGTGTGGAAGAATGGGACCTACAGTCTGACGTTCTTGCCTTCGCCGTCCAATCCCACGGCCAACTACTTTCAGAATGGTGTAGCGTTCAACAAAAACCAGATCATCTCAGGAAACCTTGACAATACAGGCTCTTTCGCAGGCGTTGCCGTACCGGATAACCTGACGATTGCGCCTTCCGGTTCGCAATGGACGTTCCAAGTCTGCCCTGCGGCCACGGCTACTAATGGCTGCTACCAAAAGAACCTGACCATCACAGGAGCGACGCAGAACATCACCTCCGCTGTAACTCCGCCTGCGATTGTCGTAAGCGTATCTTTTCCGGGATTCTATGCGGCCTATACGGATGCGGAGATATTTGGGGCCAAGCAGGGAGCCACGTACTTCAACTTGACGGACTCAACGCAGCATATTTGTAATGTGCCGGTCTGTACCTGGCTTTCGATTGGCGGCGGTGTCACGGGCACTCTCGGAAACATGCAAGTTGCATTCGGAAGCGGAGTAAATTCAATCGCAGGTAGCAACAACTTCACTTACAACTCTGGAAGCGGCCTTTTGACGCTTGGACTTGGCGGCATCACGGCTGCTGGCCTCGGCACATTCAGCGCAGGGATTACGGGGACAGGGAATTTGGGTAGCCTGATTGCTGGAACTGGAATACTTGGAAATTCCAATGTATATACGGCAGGATTGCAGGATTTCAGCGCGGTCACAATGGAAATACCCGAGGCGGCTGGCTTCACGACAAATGTGAACTCAACTATCGGCCTCGACACGACGAATAACAACTGTCACATCTTTGAAAATAATGCCGATGCCTTGTGTCTCGCTGAGGCTTCCGCACCGGCTGCAAACACCATCCTAAAACAGACCAATGTCACGAACGGCTTAGTGACAGCTTCCAGCTTGACGGACAACGGAACCACAGTCATCACACCAGAACCAGTAGCGACTCCCAAATTAAACGGCATCTTCTACATCGACGGCACGACCTATCCTGCCACAAGCGCGGGCCTAACAGCAGCTTGTGCCGCCGCTGGAGCATCGGGAACGGTAACTATATCTCAAGCAATAGTTATGAATGCGAGTGTAACCTGCGCGTCCGGGGTAACACTCAGGTTCATGCCGCCAGCGCAGATCACCACGACTGGATTTACGCTCACGATCAACGGGCCGATTCTGGCCCCGCCTGTGCAGATATTCGCGGGGACGGGAACACTTGTACTAGGCGCTTTAGCAAACGTTATACAAGCCCTGTGGTTTCCCGGTGCGGACATTCTCGCGCAGATCGGGAATGGTTACGCTGCACTGCCCACTGCTGGGGGTGTCATCAATGTTAGTCCGCAGCTAGGGGGAGGCTGCTACAACGCGACTTCTACCGCCAATCTCAATGTGTCGGGCAAGGCCGTAACGGTCATCGGCACGGGATCGCTCACCGCTAACAGTTCCAACGTGATTACAGACGGCGCGTGCATCAACTACACACCCACAACGGCCACCGCTGCCTTCACTCTCGATTGGACCCCCACTACGGGAGGCGCTTATACGCCTGGCGCTGGCATCCAGAATCTTGGCCTAGTGAACAATGCTTGCGCCACAAACGGCGGGTGCGGGTCTTCCGCTATCGGTTTGAATATAGGCTTAACGAATGGCGGTATCCGGCGTGCTCTATTTCTAAATTTCATGGTGCAGGGATTCGGGACTGGAGTGCAGTTCAACGATGCGACTGGTTTTGGATGGGGTGTTCATTTTCTAAACAGCGTCATCTCATACAACAGTACGGGGATAAATTATGCGCTTACCGTGGCGCATGAGAACGATGTCTTTACCAACACCACTATCGTTGTGAACGGCACGGGGATTCAGTTCAATAATGCCACGACCTCGGGCGACATCAGCATTGAGGGCGGTTCCATCGACTCAAACACGGTTGCGGGAATCGCGCTCGGTAGCGGCGTTAGCAATGCCGTATTAATGACGACGGATGTGCATTGGGAGAATAACGGGACAACGAATTTAGTCTATGTGACCGGCGGAACTTCCACCAAGTTGCTGCTCAAGGGTGGCGATATCACCGACGATACCAGTGGCGGAACGACTGCGGCAAACTGGTTTAGCTTTGGGAGCGGGTCTGCAAAAGGGTTCGCCATTTTCGGAGGAGTTGGAGGACGCACTTATTCAGGGCTGCCCTTCAACTGTGGCACCAACTGTGACATTGACGGCTTGTTTACCGGGGCCTTTGCCAATGTGAGTCCTCCGAATATCTGCAATAATTCGTTCACTTGCTCTCTCGAATACCATACGTCTACTCCTGCCGCCTTCGCGCAGATGAATTTTTCTACTTGGAAGCTGCCCGAGATTGCCGCTGCCCCGGCTAATTTTGCAGTGGGCAGTTTTGACGCCTGCTACGCGGATTCAACAGCCCATGCGGTCGAATGTACCTACAACAATGACGCCGTTCTTCCGCTAGTACGGGCGGCGAATAGCACGACTACTACGCAAGCTCTTTTCGCCACGGCCACGGCGACTCGTCCGGCATTTCGCGCGATTGCCACGGGTGATCTTCCCAACATCCCGCTCAATCAAGTCGTCAGCCCCACGGGAGCCGTAACGACGTTTGCGGATGGCAACAACCCAGTCACCTTCAACTGCGCTCAAACGAACGACGCGCAAGATTGTTTCACGCACGGCGAAACTTCCGCTGCCACGGGTGGCACGCTTACAAATCTGTTGGGCAATCAAGCGGAACTCAACGTTTCCACCGCCTCTGGCTCGACAGCGGTGCCCCTTGAGGTGCAGCAAGCGGGAGTAACCGCGACTACTGGACCGCCCATCATACAACTTGAATCGACTTGGAACAATGCGAGCCTAGTGGGGCAAGGCATCGTGGAAAACGTGACCAACACATCTTCAGCGGCGGGTTCGCTCTTGGAGAACCTCCGGGTTGGAAATGTCACGATGTTTAGCGTAGATAAGGGTGGCGTAACTTCCATCGGTGCGGTGGGTGGAACCTCTGGAACAATCAATCTTCTTGGCACGACTTCTGGTACCGCCAGCATCACTGGCCCGGCAGTAGCGGGCACTTTGACCAATGCTGTAGTTAGCAGCAATTCCTGGCAAGTAGGTGCGGCAGGAACCGCTGGTGGAGTACTCGGCTTAGGCGGATCAACTTCCGGCATTGCCACCTTGACAGCACCAGCAGTTGCCGGGACGCTTTCCAATGCTGTAATCAGCAGCAACGCATTTCAGGCAGGGGCGGCGGGCGGTGCAGGCGGGATTCTTGGTATGGGAGGCTCCACATCAGGAGTCGCTACGTTCACGGCCCCTGCTGTAGCCGGGACCATAGCGAACCCTGTTGTATCGTCCAACAATCTGAAGGTTCCTGGCCTCAACGTCACGAATCTTTTGCTGAACAGCACGGCTCCTACGATTGCAGGCGCAGGTTGCGGCGGCTCAGGTGCCACGATCTCAGCCAACAACGGCACAGCGGCGTTCAGCATCGGCACGGGCACGACTCCTACTTCCGCTTGCACCGTCACGATGCCAGCAGCAACAACAGGATGGGTCTGCGATGCCAACACGGTGAGCGCAATATCAACCACCAACTTCCTGGTAAGACAGACCGGAGCGGTGAGTACAACCTCGGTCGTGTTGACGCTTTTCACGGATGCCGCAGCGCTCCAAAGCTATGCTGGCAGCGATACGATCAGGGTAATGTGCCATGCTTACTAAGCGTCACCTCTATCTCCTGTTTGTTCTAGGCTGGCTACTGCCTGCCGGAATCGCCGTTCGTGCGCAGTTAGCTGGTTCTTCAACGTCTAGCGGAAGCGGCGCACCCACTGGAGCTTGCATTTCCGGCAGCACCTATACTGACAGCGCTACTGGAAACGCCTGGACTTGCACGGGCGGCTCTTGGAAGTTGGGAGCAACGTCCGGGATTATGACCGGCACAACCGGCTCCATTGGTGGCGGCTTACTCGCCATCGGAGCAAGCGCGTCGGGAACAGCCACAGTGACAGGAGCGACAACTGGAATGGTCTGCGAGGCCCAGGCGAGTGACGGTACGAACATGGCTGCTCTCGGAGCGACGCCGACTTGTACGGTGACGGCAGCAAACACGGTGACGGTGAATTTGGTTGCGATTATTGCATTGACGCCGGGCGCAAAGACATATTCGATTCGCGTCATACCGTAACTGTGAGTGAAAGGATTTTTATGAAAAAGTGGTTGCTTGTGTTGTTGCTATTGTCGCCGTGCTTGGCTCACGCACAATCCACGAACGTGAGCGGGCAGGTAACCGATGCTGGCGGACAATCCTGGAACAACGGCACGGTAACAGCCACGTTCGTTCCAAATCCTCTTTACGTTCCTCAACCTCAATACGTTTGGACGGGCGGTTTTTTGAACTTCACGATTACGGGCACGCTGACAGGCACAGGATCGTATTCCATTTCCGTTCCGTCGAACACAGCCATCACGCCTATAAACTCTTTATGGAAGTTCCAATTCTGCCCGCAGGCGACGAGTCCATGCTTCACAACGGCGAACGTTACGGTGACGGGAGCCACGCAAACGGTCAACGCTACACCGCCGACAATTTCGATTTCTCCAGGTCCGGGAGTCCTGGCTTATGCAGATGGAGAGATTTTGAATCCCGCTGTGGGATCGACTTACTACAACGTAACCAGTAATTCATCTAGGGTGTGTAATGGACCTGCTCCTTGCACTTGGGGGGCCGGGGGCGGTGGCGGCAGTGTCTCCGGCCAAGCCAACAACGTGATTCCCAAAGGTACGACGGCCACGACGATCACGCAGCAATCGTCCTGCACCGACAATGCAACAACATTTAGCTGCACGGAACCAATCATTTCGGCTTCAAGCGTAAGCGTCGGGACGGCCCCTGTCATCTGTGGAACGGCTACCGGCTGTCTAGCAGCAACGGAATCTTCGACGGCTTGCACACCCACTGCTGGTCAAGACTGTCATCGGGCGGATTCCGTCACGCATCACGACATCTGTTCCTGGAATAACGGGGCGGAAGTGGCTTGCAACCCGGCCTTACCTGCGTCCTCCACTAACAATGATTGCGTGAAGTTTTCAGGGACAACCGGCACGATATTAGCGGATGCGGGGGCGGCTTGCGCGAGTGCTCCGGTATTCCCGGTGACTGTTTCTGGAACTGTGACTTCCGGCGGCATTCCATATTTCAGTTCTACAACAGTTGAATCTTCCTCGGCGCTCCTGGGAACGAACGCTTTTGTTTACGGTGGCGGGGCTGGTAGTGCTCCCGCAACGGACGCAAATATCGTCCATGCTACCGCCGTGGCCGGACTAATCAACGGCAATACAAGCACCGCCATAAATTTCAACACAAACGGCATCAATTTAGTCGCGCCAAATGCGAATGAATTTGACATCAACACGAACAGCAACAATGGCGGTTTGGCAATTTTTCAGAACAGTTTATTCGGAACCAATGACCAAAGAGTAGAGATCGTCGCTGTAGGATCAACGTCTTGGGACATTCTCGAAGCAAGCGATTCGTCAGGAACATCTATGGGGCTTGCTCTTAGTACACAAAGAGCGAAGTCTATCTCTATCCGTCCAAATCGTGCGGAAACAGCCGAATTCCTTCCTTTAACTGGCGGCGGTTTGCAGATGTTCGGTTCGGCCCCAACCTGCACGTTCACCAGCGGCGGCGGTACTTCTCCTTCTTGTACTTTGGATACTGGCAGTAATAATCAAGGCGGAATTATCATCGCCACGACGGGCACCGGCGCACCAGCCTTGACAGGAACGATCACTCTGACCTTTACTGCCGCAATGGGCACCAACAAACCTCCGTGCGTCATGGAGGCGAGCAACGGCGGGGCGGGTCAGTGGGGTTCGCTAGTCACGATCCGGGATACAACTCCATCCACTACGAGCGACATTTTCACATGGACCAATGCTACTGGAGCAACCCCAGCCGGTGTAGCTCTTTCCACTTCGACAGCTTATTGGATAAATTATCAATGCCTCGCAAAGTAATTCTAATTTTGTTGCTTCTGCTTCCTAGAATAGCCAGTGCGCAGATTTCCGCAGCTTCAAGCGTCGTGGTAACTGCTCCTGCGGAAGCGCATTACTACACCTTTTCGTTTCCTGGTTATGCTCAGTTTCAGATAGGTGATGGTATCCCGAATCCAACCCAATGCAACAAGCTGGGTGGCGGCAGCAGTCAGAGTTTCACGATGTGCCAGGGGATCGTAGCTTACTATGATTTGAAGAACGACGCCTCCGCTACCTACAACCTCCGCAACGGGTTTGGCGGCGATTATCACCGCTGGAACATCTTGAACAGCGACACGACCAACCGCTACCCGGAAGCTACCGAAGGCCCCGGAACGGTTGTAGTCACAGAGGATAACAATGTCCGTAAAGTTTTGACCATGACAGGGAATTTGAGGGAGGTCGGTTATTACGGCAATCCCGCCGATTGCTGCATTGTGTTGACGGAAACATGGGTATTTTACCGTCATGGCGGGGCGGGTGCAGGCGTAGGGCAGGGAGGAGTAAAATTATTCACACAGGCAAAACTCGCCTATGATGGCACGGACGGCAAAGGTCCGCTGAACATTAGCGTCCAAGATTTCCTGCATGAGGTTGGATGGTTTGTTGCTGCCGGTGAGGTCAGCGTCAGTTATCCCTGGGGATTCGATCCCGCAACTCCGTCTCCGTGGAGCCTTATTTACCAAGCTCCTGGTGTAGGCGGGGCAAAGGATTATATTCTCTATGCTCCAGTGGCGGCGAACTCCGCCAATGCCGGGGAGTTTATTCCTGCCGATACTCACGCCACTCCTAATGGACCAACGCCTGGGCAACTCTATCTATGTAACGGAGCGTCTAATTCCGGTTGCACATCCACGACGCTTAGTTCCTACACCGTCAAAGCAAATTCCTTGTTCATCGAAAATGAGCAGCAATGTTCTGCTACCACTCCATATACCTATCTTTCGGGCGGGTATCGCACGTCTTGTACTTATGCGGCTATTTCATTGGCTGCCGGTACTCCGCGAACATGGACTTATGCTCGATTCATCGGCGACAACGGAATCATCAGTGAGTCAACCGCTTCCCCTTTCGTGGCGGAGTATAAGACGCCGCCGACAATGACGCCGACGAATGCCACAGGCGGCACCTTCGATGCCTTACAGGGATATTGGTCGCTCGCTCGCACGGCAGACACAGTGAGCATCTCAGCGAATGGAATTCTCCACAGTCCCGCATGGCTGATTTCCAACTGGTCGGCATCCTCCACCGGAATGACGGTGGGTGGCGTGACGAAAACACTCAACACGGATTTCGTGGCGGTCAAGACGGATGGTACACATCTCTTGGTTCAATACCTCGGGGATGTGGCGTCAAGCACGACGGTTACCTTTCCAAGCGGAACGGCTCCTGTAATTACTCCAGGCCAGCCCGTAGTCAACCAGGGTGGAACGATCAACTTCACAGCAGATGCGGCGGGCACATGGGCTTGCGCGGGTACAGATAACACAGGAACGGCCTCTGCCTGTCACGGCAGCATCGTTGCAGGAACCGGAGTCTATACGGCTCCAGCCAGCGTTACAGCGCAGCACATGGTTGGCGGTTTCCAAATGTTGCCGAACAATCACATTTTTAACACAGACATTTCAGGTCTTTCCGTGAACGCCAGCAATGCGACATGGATGGCGGCGGTAAACGTCGGGGGGCACCCCAGTTTTGATTTTCAAGGCACTCCTTATAACAACTGTTCGCCTTCGACGCCAACCGATACAATGAGTTTTCAATATACTCCGAGCAGTAACGGCCTTTTTGAAGTTCCTCAGTTTCCCAATGTCTACATCCAGGCAGGGTGGTTTAGTGCCAGATCGAATCGCAATGTAGACCACCATCTTTTTTGCGGCGACACAACAAGCGGTGTTTTCTCTGAGATATATCAATACTATGCAAATTGCGTTACGACCGCCGCATCCGTTACAAGCAACACAGCCAAACTGACTTGCACGAAGAATCCACAAACGGCTGGTTTTTCGTTGGGAAGTAGCGTATGCGTAGGATCATTCACGGGAGGCGACACTTATTTCAATGTCTGCCCGGTAACCCTATCCAGCGTGGACGGCGTGAGCATTAGTTATCCGCTCGTTCATGCAAATGGATCGGCCTCCAGTTTCGGAAATGTAACGCTTAATTCGGGAGGGAGCACCTGTTCTCTTGCCGGAACGTGCAATTCGCAGGGAGGTGTCAAATATAATTACTATGACTATCCCCTTCCGAACAGTGCGACCAACGCGGCGGGCACGGCCATTGAACCGTTAGAACTAACCTTTCAAGAGATGGAGCAGGCGGTTGCCAACAGCGGGACGATCAATCACGCGCTGTTGAACACGTTTGGCGCTGGATTCATGGCGAGTTCTAATATTTGGCCCGCAACGACTTTTGCCAGCGATGGGGCTACGGTCCCCTTTGGCGCGAGAGCACGTCTAAAATCTTCCTTCAACATCTCCGGCTTTTCCGCTATCGCCCAGATTCTTCTTACACAGCTTCAACATTACGGGATCATCGTCACGGATGGCGGCACGAACTGGGACATCGACCGTCAGCAAACGGCCTGGACAAAACCTTACACGGACGCTTTCCTGGTCTACAACAGTTCGGGAAAGAATTTCACGATTACGAATAGCGCCTTGACCGGCAACGTTGTGACCATCACAGCAGTAAATGATCTAGCCGCTGGGAATCGGGTGGACATCTCCGGTACGACGAACGGAGGGGGGATATTCAATCTCGGGAACGTATCCGTGGCGTCCGCTACCGGAAGTTCTTTCACTTTCAATCTGACGCACGCCAATGTGGGATCGGCGGCGGATACTGGCAACGTCTATTCTTACCTCTCCAACTATATGGAATTTGTAGATGAATCCGGGTTGCAAATCTCGGCAAATCAAACGTGCCCTTCGGCGGCACTCTGTGGCACAACCACTCGCAATCGAGAAATTATCACCTTCACTCGTACCTCGGACTCCGTAACGGCGAGCGTCGATGTAGCATTGCAGGGAGTAGCGGTCAATCTGCCGCAGGATTACCTTAATATCCAAGCCGGTACGCCCGCACAGCAACTCACCGCCCTCGTGAACATCGGGACCGTCACCTGGTCCATGAGTCCCACAGTGGGGACGCTCACAGCGGGAGGTCTTTACACGCCACCTGCTACGGTTGCGTCACCCACACAGACGACCATTACAGCTACGAGTGTCACGAATGGCGCGGTAGCTGCATCGATGCCAGTTTATGTGCTTCCAGCGGGTACGATTCGCTTGCTGGTATCTCAAACAACGAATTACACGGATAATGGGAGCAATGTCTGGTATGGATCGCTGTCCACCTCGAATGACTTGGGAACCAATCTGCAATACGACATCTCCTGCTGTGCGGGGAACAATGCGGGATCATTTGCCAATGTGACCGACAAGAATTTATGGACTTGGACGGTCGGAAACTCCAGCGCAGCAACGGGCGATAATCGCATCGACATCACGGTTCCGAACGGCAGTTACATTATCACCTATCATTACGGAACGCAGTCCCCGCTCAGGACGCAATTGTTCAAGTTATCCTCACAGGGGTCTATTTTCTATAATGGCGATCCCGATGGGGTCGCAGGCGGGCAATTCCAATTTTTCACCGCCACGGTTCCCGCTGTTGTGACCAACAACAAATTGTCATTCGTGATCTGGAATGTCAACGATCAAGGAGCGCCGATTTCATCTATTTCGATAGCGCAGGGAAGTCCGACGACGGGAAGCGCACTCACAAGCGGGGGCAGTTTTTCAGCGGGAACGAGCACGCAATGAAGAAGCCCTCCGCCATCCTGAAAACTCTAAGCCCTTTCGAGCGCGAGGTGTACTCCTGCCTGAAGGGGGGGCTAAGTGACAAAGAAATCAGCACGGCCTTAAACATGACCACAGCCCGCGCATCTCATTTTGTCAGGCAACTGCGGCGCAAGTTCGGGTACAGCAACCGTAAGCAATTCATGCTCAACGTAGCGTCTTAACGTTCACTAGTTAACATAAAGGTTAAATGCGAATAAAAGCATACATAAATCATGGACACGAATCGTGACACGCTTTAGGCTCAGGCAGGCCAGACCCAGCCTCAAGGTGTGTCATGGAATACCCGCAATGCGTGATGAAAGCGGACGAACTCATGTTTTGTCTAACGGCAACTGACCAATGCACTCTTCCCGGCAATCACCGCTTATGGGTTTGGCCGGACATGCCAGTTTGCTGCTGGCACTATGAACATTTCGTGAATCGTATCCATAATGCGGATTCGGTGGCCGCTGCCAGCCAAGCAAAAGCATCGGAGCAGGAAACCAACCATCACGAAAAAAAGAGGCTGGATATTATGAGTAATTTACATCATTACAGCCACCCCGACTTGCCGCGATCTTGTAAGTGACCATCGCCGAGTACATCGCTTTCGCTACTCTGTTGATGGCGATTGTGGCTATCATTTTCAACGCCGGGCGCAAGGATGCTAAAGACAGGGAAGCACAGAGCCACTTCAAGAAGGACTTGGACGGTCTGGGGAAACGAGAGCGCGATGACATAGCAAGGGAAGAAAGGCGCTGGTTGTTTGGCATTGCCGACTCGGTGGAAGAAGCGGATAGTCACGAGAAAAGAACGCGCCTCGCGGAGCGGATTCGGCAGGATGCCTATAGGAAATAAGGACTTAATCTCATGGTACTGATGGGTGAGTGACACCGCCGCCTCCCCATAGCAACCTCAAAGGTAAGAGGCCAAGGAGCCTACATGGGAATGTTTAAGACAGCAAGCAACTTGGATTGGGGTGGGTGGCTTAAAGGGTTGATCGGTGCGCTTGTCTCGGGCGGCGCGGGATCGGTCGCTTCGGGTTTCGGGGCCAGTATTGCGGACCCGGCGCACGACATCAACATTTTCAAGGTCATGGCGATCACATTCGCATTCAGTGCGCTGATAAGTCTCATGAAGTACCTTCAGTTGACTCCCGTTCCGAATGCGGAACAGGTAGCGAAGTAGTGGGACCGCTCGCCATTTCGTTTCTTTGCTTTCTTGGAGGTCTGCTGGTCGGCCTGATCTGCGCGAAGGTGGAAGAATGAGCCATGAGAGAGATGATTATCGTCAAATACCCAGATGCGCCCGGAGCGAAATGCAGCGCATGTCAGTGGAAGTTCCACTTTCCCGAGGAAGAAGTTCTGAGGCTGCCGACGCTGAATGAAATGATCGACAGATATAAAAGAATCAGACTAGAAAGTTTCAATTGTCACCGCTGTTCCGATTTCGGCGGGAAGAAAGCATGAATCACGTCTACACCCCGAACCAGGCAATTGAGTTTGGTCTGCTAGTCACTCTGATTGGCCGGGAATCACGCGGGCAGACGTACAATGCCAAGCTGGGAGTTGCATGGTCCGTCCGCAACCGCGTGATACGACCAGCCTGGTGGGGGACTGGCTGGATGTCAGTTTTGACTAAGAAGGCACAATACACATCAATGGAGCCGCCGTCCGGCAAAGACCCAAACCTAACGGTTTATCCTGATCTGGTGAGTCCCGCATGGCAAGAATGTATTCAAGTTGCAGAGGTTGCCTACTGGGGCGACGGAACGGACCCCACGATGGGAGCGGATCACTACTTTGATAAATCGTTAGACGACAATCCACCAAATTGGGCCACGGCATTGGTTCACACCTGCGATATCGACGCTTTGAGATTTTTTCGCACGCCTTAGCGCCTCATTGGAGCGCCCGCAGCACGGACGGAGCGTACTTGAGGATGAACCATGCGGCCAGACCGATCAGCGCGAGCCACACAACGATGGGTCCCAGGCCGTAATATCGCTTTGGGCGACGGTAGTGAACCGGACCTTTCCCGCGCGAAGGGCTGGAATCACTCCACTGCTGGTGATCGCCACTCAAAATGAGATTCTTTCTTCTGGTGGCACACCTTGTTCGTCATAGAGTCTCTGCAATTTTCGCCTGAGATACCAGATTTTTATTCGTAATCCAGCAGTGATTAACGAAAGTATGCTGATTAAGTAGAGACAACACCAGACAAAAGGATCGTGCCTCAAAGTGTCCAGCAAATCGCGCCACACACGCCTTTATATGCGGGTTGGACATCGGTCTTACTCAGCAGTAAAGGACCGCCAGAACCAGGGATTTCCTGCCAGTAGAACATCGTAACGATGATCGAATCGGCATCAGGCGTGCCGTCTAATGTCACCGCCGCGATGGTTTGGGAACCATCTTCAATCAATTCCACCTGGATCGGTTCGGACGCGATGTGCGGATGACCCGGTGGCGGAGGTGGAGGCGGTGGATAGCCTTGCGTCTTGCCTTGACTCGCCACGCCTGCCAGACCGAGAACCAGAAGTGCTAGGACAAATAGTTTGCGCATTATGTTGCTCCTTTTAATTACCACTTAGGAACATCCAACAAGGATTCTACCTGATCCTTAGTCACCGCCGTTGTGTGAACGAGTTGCACCTGAGCAAGCGCCGATTGCAATCCGTCAATGATTTCCTGCGGAGCCGAACTCTTGGTTGCCAGCGTGAGTGCCACGCCGAGAAGCTGCAAGATCACTTGGAGAATCGGAATCATCGGACGCCTCCCGCAACCTGCGCAGCACCTTGTCTCAAGTTCACGACGCGATTCAGTTTCTCGTTGTAGATGAATCCATACTTGTCCACAAACACGGCTAGGTCGCGCTCCATGGCCACGTCATCCGCGCAGTAGTTTGTGACTCGCGCCCATTGACCCGCTTGATACCACTTGGGAGCATCACCGCCATAGCCGATTTTGCCGAGGCCGAGTGTGCCTTTCGTCACCGCATCGAGACTCCAGCCCTTGTGCAGTTCCGTGAAATCCACAGCATCATCGTCAAGGCCAATAGCTCGCCAAATGCGTTGCAGAAGGTCATTTGTTTTGGGTTTGAGTTCTTCCACGCGACCGCGATTCGGAAGCCCCCAGATAACCGGAAAGTCAAAGCGGTAAATGTTGTATCCGCTGATTCGTTCGGCGCGTAGTAACCGCTCGCGCAAAGCAGGGACATCTTCCGGCCCGTAAATCCGAAAACGGTCGCCAATGAATTCGTACACGACCGCGCACGCCACACCCAACTTGTCCGTGGCATCCCAACCTCCGGGCGTCTCCTCGATGGTCTTTTGTATTTCGACATCAACAACTACATGATCTTCCATACTCGCCTCCTAAATATTCTCTGAACGTGAGCGGTTTCTGGCCCGGCTTGAGTTCGGTCGGCGAGTGATCCCCGACTCTACGTATCTCGCCATTCGGCAAAATCTCGATGTCGATTTGGTCCCATGATTTCTCTGCTTCGAACAATTCAAATAACTCTTGGATGTTTTTCGGCTTCATCGCACGCCTACCGCTGGCTGAATCGGCTTGACTTTGGTGTTGGCTGGCAGAAACATGTTTACCTGTTTGATAAGGTCTTGGATGTTCGCGACCGACGCGGAAAGCGCATTATAGGCGGACTTAACCTCGACGCATTCACCGCCTTGCGCGTAGGGCTGCGCTCCCGATTTGGGAGTACCGGAACAGTAAACCGCAAGCAGGTCAGCGGTCGTATGCTCCCCGGCAATGAGTTTGTTGACCAGTTGGCATTTCCCCTGCGTGGGAGTCGCGGTGCATTCGGCTTTCCATTCGCTCTGTCCGTAAACTACATATCCGTGTGCGCCTGCAATAGCGTCGCGCGCAGTGACTTCGGGCTTCGGGCAACCTGTCAAAAATAACAGTAGCGGGATGAAAACAAGTTTTCTCATGGCCTCTCCCGTCTAAATGCAATAGCACGTTCTATGACATTCATTGCATTGCCGGAACGCACTTCATCAGGTCCGAACTGTAGCACGATCCAGCCTAGAAGTAGTGCTTCATTTATCTTTTCCCAGTCGTTCCGCGCACCCTTTACCGATTGATGACCTCCGCGACGCCCCATGAATAAACCGCCTTGATATTCCATACCAATGTGCAACGCTGGAATGGCCACGTCGAAGCGAAACCTGCGAATCGGATGAAAGCGAAATTCATGCTCCACAGCAAAAGGTTCCTGCGTGTTTCGGGAGCGCAAAAGAATGACCTGTTGATAAAGTCCTTTAACGCTCGCCTCGAACGGCCATCGGCGTCTCGCCCTTGGAACAACTTCCTCTTGCGAGAGGACCTGCAAAAGTTGGTGAGGGCGGCTCACTGCGCTGCTTTCTTTTCTGGCATGGTAAGTAAGTTATCTGCTGTCGTATCCGCTGGACGGTAACGAAGAATCTCGTTTATTTGTCTCAATTCATCACGAATATCCATTAGAATCGCGCATTGCAAGGCGGTCCAGTCACGAATACGACCATCATCACAAGTGGGCAACTCCCAATTCACATTGGCAAATTTTCGGCTCATGCGCTTTCCTTTGGCTGGACCGCTTCGTTCTCGATAGCGGCTCGGGTAGCCGCAAGACGTTCTGCTCTCCACTTAATTACCTCTACTGTTGCACAAGAAAGTGGGACCTTATCGGCCCACAGTTCCGCTTCTGCCAGCACCACGTTCGCCACGATGTGATCCAGTGCGGATTGGTCCGGGCCGATGCGAGAAAGAATTTCCTTCTTAATGTCGAGTGCTACAGTTCGCGGGTCACGTAACCCACCATCCAAAGAAGAGAAGGTATTCATATTTTCGGCTATATCGCCAGCATCCCGCAACGCCGCCGCGCGTTCGGCCTTGATCTCGGCTCTCAGCGCATCATTTCGCTTTCCGCTTTCGCGTGCCTCTTCCACTAAACTAGCGATCTCGGCTTTGAGTGCGGCGGTGTGCGCGGCGATGAGTTCAGCCAATTCCGAAATTAAAACGATATGCATAGCTCCAGTTGAGTGCGTGGCATCGTAAGTGAAATACTTCGCTACGATGCGTTCTGCCAACTCCCTGTCATCCGTCATCTTCCTATTCCTTTCAGCAACGAAAGAACTGCGTCATAGGCAAGAATTTTCCCTTGATAGGGAGTCCATTCCTTTTGTGGAGTTTCTGCCAGCCCCTCGGCATCGCACTTTTCAGCCATGCGCTTGAGAAGGTCTACCTCAGAAGTAAGCCGGTCCCTCTCATCACGCACGAGCTCCTCCATCGCAGCGGCGACATCAGGTATTAAATCAGCAGCGCCGTAAATATCATTCCTGGTTACGAGCGTCTCTTCCGCCGCTCTCAGGCAGCGTTCATGGAGCGCGTCGGTCATCGCGGTTTCCTTTTTAGTGGGCCGTGTTCACACGGTCGCTGCTACGGCCATCACAGCGCCCGGTGCTGCGGCACGTTACAATAAATGCATCTACCGAGATTGAACTGGTGGTTGCAAAACGTTCCTGTGCTCAAGTGGCAACCCCTCCTTCCTGCCCTGGTTGGGCGGTACGGTCACCAATTAAGTGCTCACTGCGTCCGTCTTTTCTCGCAAATACTTCAACTCCTCAAGGATGTTGAAAAGCGCGTCCTGCACCAGTTCGTCAAACGGCGATTTGATTTGGCTCGGCTAATTCATCTAATCTGTCGCGCATCTCACTCCTTCCTGGCCCTGGTTGGGCGGTAACCAATTCCCGTTCACCGTATCGGCCTCGCCGAACGTGCATGGCCCGCACATGCCGGTCGCGGGAACAACGGGACTTGCCCCGCAGACTTCGCACTTTCCATTCCAGTCCGGCTTCATTTCTTGTTCGTCGTCCTCAACGTCAAAGTTGGCTTCTCGTTCAACTGGTTTTCGTTTCATCGCTTTCCCTTCCTCACGAGCCGGGCTGGTTGGTGCCGGGACCCGGTTTTTTCGGCTTGCAACTGGAGATTTCAATTTCCATCGTGTTTCCCAAATCAAAGCATTTTGCGATGTGCCCTCCGGTTAAGCTCGTTACTATCGCTTTGCGAGCGCCCCAACGTATCTCGATTTTAAGCAACTTCATGTGCGTGCCCCTCAGTTTTGCTAGTCCTTGGTTGTGCTCGGGGCTTGGTGGGTGCCCTCACTGACTGCTTGCTGAAAAGCCTTGCATTTGCAAAACACACCTCTTTTAGAATCAATCACTTCAAAGCACTCTCCCGTGAAACGCCCGTGAACTTGATTGCTGTGCCCGCACTCACACATTAGATCGCTCTGCTGTCCCCCTACGCTGTTTTGCTCTGAGGACCGTAAACCTGCCGCATTTGGCCCTAGCGTGCGTCTCACGGCTCGTTCCTGTAGCACACCTGCCCGCAGGCCGGACAACTGACGGGAAGCCATGCCGCTATGCACTTTTTGCCGCATAGACAAATCCAGAGTTTGTCCACCCGCCAAGCCCGACACTTTCGCAATTCTTCCCTGCGGGCTTCTAGTGGCGTGATGTGGTTCTCCACAAGCATCTGGCGCAACCTCGTTAGGCGTTTACGCTGACGGTCAGACTCACTCACGGCTCCCCCTGCCCGCTAGTCCATCGAAACTTGACACAGCGCAACTCGCGTCTCGCAATCCTGGCCCGTTAATCGGAAGGAATCTTCTCTGCGAACCAAAATGGACCGGCATCCGCAATACTCTTCCCTCTCTACGGGATAGGACCGAACTTCTACCTTTTCGCCTGTCGCCTGCATTGCTCTTTCCTTCGATTCCTTGAGCAAGCTGCTTAATTTGGGACACCAATCCTTCGGATGTCGGAGCGTTGCAGGTTGCCAGTCCTCACTCATTTGCGCTTCCCCGCCCCCGGCCAACGCTTCCCAGGGGCCATCACGTTTCCAAGATTGGCTTATAGTCTTTCGTCACTTCAAAACCGAAGCTCCATGCCACACCATCATCGGCTCGCGTGATCTGAGGCGGCACGCGCAAAAAATATCGCCGCGACGTTGATGGACAAATTACTTCAACGGCCTTGAGAACGCCTTCGGGATCATTGGGCAAACCAATTTCATACAGAATCCCGCGCTCGTGAGAATGAATTTGCTTTGCACCGCTTTCGGTGATGAATCGCTCCATTCCGACGCGGTCAATCATAATGCGCCGCAACTCGGCGTTTTGTTCTGAGAGGATCACTTTTGCCGTAATCTTTTCAGGATGCTCAATAATTTCTTGCGGCACGCGGACGCCATGCCATGCCCAGATGCCCCAGCCGTCACTGTAGCCGCAAGCTGGGCCATCATCACTATGCAAACGATGCTGCGAATCAACCTTGACTCGTGTGTGGCGTTCCGATGCCAGTGCAATTCCTTTATAGGGAAACCACCAATGTAAGTGGCGCGATTGGTAAAGCCAAAGATCGAGTAATTCTTCTTGCTCAACTGTATGCTCTACTCCGATTTCTAGCCCGAATTTGTAAAAAACTTCCCAGTTACACCACTGGGCTCCAGCGAAGTAATGATTCAACTGGGCCCCCAACTGGTCCCTCAACTGGTCCCTCAACTGGTCCCCCAACTGGGCCCCCAACTGGGCCCCCAACTGGTCCCCCAACTGGGCCCACAACTGGGCCCCCAACTGGTCCCTCAACTGGTACCCCAACTGGGCCCCCAACTGGTCCCCCAACTGGTCCCACAACTGGTCCCACAACTGGGCCCCCAACTGGTCCCCCAACTGGGCCCTCAACTGGGCCCTCAACTGGGCCCCCAACTGGTCCCACAACTGGTCCCACAACTGGGCCCCCAACTGGTCCCACAACTGGGCCCTCAACTGGGCCCTCAACTGGGCCCTCAACTGGGCCCCCAACTGGTCCCTCAACTGGTACCCCAACTGGGCCCCCAACTGGGCCCCCGACTGGTCCCCCAACTG
>Ga0210408_10001642_pt1 | contig 23029 bp, 21 predicted proteins | sample IncBWH4MmetaG_FD_155471 | JGI IMG/M metagenome (GOLD analysis project Ga0210408, IMG submission 155471) | Forest soil microbial communities from Barre Woods Harvard Forest LTER site, Petersham, Massachusetts, United States - Inc-BW-H-4-M | ecosystem: Environmental > Terrestrial > Soil >...
CTTTGCGCAGGCCGTCCGCGAGGCGCTGGCCGAAGAAATGCGACGCGACTCCCGGGTGTGCATTCTGGGCGAAGATGTTGCCGAGGCGGGCACGCCATTCAAGGTTCTTTCTGGGCTGGTGGAGGAATTTGGCACTGGCCGCGTAGTCGATACGCCGATTTCGGAAGCGGGTTTTACCGGCATCGCTGTGGGAGCAGCGATGACCGGCCTGCGTCCGGTCGTCGACATCATGTTCGGAGATTTCATCACGCTCACTATGGATCAAATGGTGAATCAGGCGGCGAAGGTCCACTACATGTCGGGAGGAGCCTGGAAGGTCCCGATGGTGATGCGGACGACACTGGGGGCGACCAGACGATCGGGAGCGCAGCACTCACAGTCGCTGCATGCGTGGTTCAGCCACGTTCCCGGCTTGAAAGTCGCTTTGCCGTCGACACCCTATGATGCCAAGGGATTGCTGAAAACTGCGATCCGGGATGAGAATCCAGTGGTTTTTTTCGAAGACAAGATGATGTACAAGCTGAAAGGTTCGGTGCCGGAGGAGGAATACACAATTCCGTTCGGAGTCGCGGATGTCAAGCGTGTAGGCCGTGACATCACTCTGGTGGGGACCAGCAGCATGGTGCAGGTGGCTTTGGGGGCGGCGAACTTGCTCCAGGAAGCCGGGATTAGCGCCGAGGTGATCGACCCTCGAACCACGTGGCCGCTAGACGAGCAAACGCTGATTGAATCGGCGAAGAAGACGTCGCGCGTGATCGTCATGGACGAAGGCTACGGTCGCTACGGAGTCGCCGCCGAGATCGCTGCGGTAATCGCTGAAGGTGCTTTTTACGACTTGGACGCGCCGGTTAAGCGCATGGGAGCCATGCACGTCCCCATCCCGTTCTCGCCACCGCTCGAAGATGTGACCGTTCCGACGGAAAAGTCTGTCTTCGAAGCGGCGCGGGCGCTTTGTAATCGAAGTTAGGCTTGAGCGGAGCCAGAGCTAGAAGAATTAGAAGAAGAGGAGGCGCGTCATGGCATTGCCGACTTACGGAACCATGGCAGTTGATTGGGAACAGCGGGTTGACTTCGATCGGCTGCGCCGGGAACGTTTGGTCCGGGCGAAGAACCTGCTTGCAAAATCAGAGATGGGCGCGCTTCTGTGCTTCGATATGAACAATGTGCGTTACCTTACTGCGACGCACATCGGCACTTGGGCGCAGGACAAGTGCAATCGCTTTACCCTCCTGCCACAGAACGACGAACCAATTCTGTGGGACTTTGGGTCAGCCGCTAAGCATCATCAGCTCCACTGTCCGTGGCTGGGAGAGCGATCTCGTCCAGGTATCTCGATGCTGCGTGGGGCTATGTCGCCAGAAATGGGCAGAGCCGAAGATGTCGCCAGGAAAATCCGCATCGAGCTCGAAATGCGCGGACTACAAAAAGAGCCGCTGGGGATAGACATCATCGAGCCACCTGTGCTCTTCGCGCTGCAGCGCGAAGGAATCACCGTTGTGGATGGACAGCAGCTTATGTCTGATGCGCGGGTGATCAAAACACAGGATGAGATCACTCTGCTCAACATGTCAGCAATGATGGTCGACGCCGCTTACGACGAGCTCTATCGGGCAATGAAGCCCGGCATGCGCGAGAACGAAGCGGTTGGACTGGTAAGCAAAGTTCTCTACGATCTCGGCTCGGAGTACGTGGAAGCGGTAAACGCGATCTCCGGGGAGCGTTGCAATCCGCACCCCCATGTTTTCTCCGATCGCGTACTTCGTCCCGGCGATCCCGTCTATTACGACATCCTTCATTCTTACATGGGATACCGCACCTGCTATTACCGGTGTTTCACCATTGGCTACGGCTCACACGCAATGGTGGATGCATACAAACAATGCCGCGAATATCTCGATGCCGCGATCGAGCTAGTGCGCCCGGGCCGTACCACCGCGGAGATCGCGTCGGTTTGGCCCAAAGCAGAGGAGTTCGGCTTCCCCAACGAAGAGGCGTGCTTTGCGCTGCAATATGGGCACGGTGTAGGACTCGCCATATGGGAGAAGCCAGTCATCAGCCGGCTGGTTTCCTTCGAACATTCTCACGAGATCAAACCGGGTATGGTCTTCGCGCTGGAGACCTTTTGGCCTTCGACTGACGGCTGGAGCGCCGCTCGCATCGAAGAAGAAATCGTCGTCACCGAGACTGGCCATGAGGTCATCACCCGTTTTCCTGCCGAGCAGTTGCTAGTAGCCGGAGCGCATTATTTCACTGTCAACGGACCATTACCGACTACGCGAGAAAGCGAAGCGGCGCCAAGCGAACGCGTGGTCGAAATGATTGAAGCCAGCGCCAAGAGCGAACGGGTAGGAGTGTCGGACTAACCGTGCAAGCAGAAAAAATCTGATGTGCACTTGAAGACGTAGGGATCCTTCGACTCGCCCGCCTCTTCGTTCTGAAGACGCGGATCTCGCTCAGGATGACAAATCGTCTAAACGGCAAATTGAGAATCGACCAAACAAGATGGCTTTCAGCGTCGTGATGCCCGCACTCGAGATGGCACAGGAAACCGGCAAGCTGGTCTCGTGGCGCAAGAAGGAAGGCCAAAGTGTAAGCAAGGGCGAACCGCTGCTGGAGGTAGAAACCGATAAAGCTGTGCTGGAAGTTGAAAGTCCGGCGGATGGCATCCTAACGGGTGTCAGCGCGCACGAAGGCGCTGTCATCCCCGTTGGACAGACTATTGCCTGGATCGTCCGCCCGGGCGAAGCCCCTCCCCCAGAGGCCGTTCGGTCAGTTACATCGGTGTCTGCCTCCTTTGCCCGCCCGGCGCCGGCTGCTCTGAACACTCCCGAGCCGCCGGCCGCCGCGAGCGCAAGGATTTCTCCCAAAGCCCGCCGTCTCGCAAAAGAACGTGGTGTTGACGTTGGACGTTTGCAGGGATCAGGTCCCGGGGGAGAGATCCTTGCCTCAGACGTTGCGGCCGTGGCGGTTTCGCAAAGCAGCGCGGCGCCGGCTGGGGTGGAACCGTTGAGTTCAATTGGTCGGCTCATGGCCGAGCGAACTACGCAGAGTTGGACCACCGTGCCGCACTTTTTCGTGGTTCGCGAAGTTGACTCCAGTTCTCTTCTCGCCACCCGCGACCGACTAGGGCCAACGATTGAGAAGGCACAAGGAGTTGGGATCACGCACACCGATTTGCTGGTGGCGCTTGTGGCTCGTGCCCTTATCAAGCATCCTCGCGTGAATGCGAGCTGGAGTGGCGGCGCAATCCGCCTCAATCCAGATGTCAATGTGGCGATCGCGATGGCGGTTGACGACGGCGTCGTCGCGGCAGTGATCCACCAGGCCAGCACCAAAAATCTGGGCGAAATTGCCACCGAACGCCGGGACCTGAGCGAGCGCGCCCGCGCGGGCCGATTGCGTCCACCAGATATTGCGGGCGCCACTTTTACTATCAGCAATCTCGGTATGCATCAGGTTGACGCCTTCACCGCGATCATCAGCCCTCCCCAAGCCGCGATTCTCGCAGTCGGCCGGATCACGGATCGCGTTGTGCCGGTTAACGGCCAGCCTACTATTCGGCCGATGATGACTGTTACACTGTCCTGCGATCACCGTGTGATTGATGGCGTGCGGGCTGCCGCTTTTCTGAACGACGTCACCGAAGCCATTCGCCAGCCGGAAGTGTGGCTGCGGCGATAAGTCGAACGAGGCTGAGATGAAATTACGTCTGATACTTGCTTTCTCCGTTTTCCTCATGTCAACGTCGGCGCATTCTCAAACTTCGGCGCAGACCTTCCCGACGTCGGCGGGACCGGTCAAAATCACTCCGCTCTACCATGCCAGCACGCTGATCGAGGCCGGGGGAAAGGCGATCTATCTCGATCCCGCGAAGCCCGCGAAATTCACCGGCCACCCAAAGGCTGACCTCATTCTGATTACGGATATTCATCCCGATCATATGGATACGGCTTCCATTGCGGAAGTCAGCAAAGCAGGAACGGAGATCCTGGCGCCGCCGGCGGTGGTCGAAACGGTCACTACTGCCAAGCCGATTGCCAACGGCGAGAGCAAAACCTGGCAAGGCTGGACCATCGACGCAGTGCCGGCCTACAACCTGACGCGTGGGCCCGCACCCGGCAAGCTCTTTCACGACAAGGGACGCGGCAATGGCTATGTGCTCACCTACGGCGGGGTACGATTCTACTTCTCAGGCGACACGGAGGGCATACCAGAGATGCGTGCCCTCAAGAACATCGACGTCGCATTTGTATGCATGAATCTGCCGTACACCATGCCTCCGGACGAGGCTGCCGACGCGGTCAAAGCGTTTCACCCGAAAGTCGTGATTCCGTATCACTATCGCGGCTCGGATCTCGCTGTATTTCAGAAGCGGCTTGAGGGCACGGGCATCGAGGTACGACTACTGGAGTGGTATCCGAAATAGAACCTGCGTGATGGAGCAGAGTACGTACGCTTCAGCCTATCGCCAGATAGATGTAGCGCAGAATGAATAAGATCGTGAGGATCCAGATTAGTGGGTTAATTTCGCGGAATTTTCCAGCCGCCACTTTCACGACTGTGTAAGAAATTAACCCCAAGCTGAGGCCCGTTGCAATGCTGAAGGTTAGAGGTGTGGCCAGCATTGTGATAAAGGCCGGTACCGCTTCGCTGAATTCCCGCCAATCGATGTGTGCGATGGACTGCGTCATCAAAGCGCCCACAAGAATGAGGGCCGGAGCCGTCGCATAGGTCGGAATGGCGGTCGCCAGTGGAGAAAAGAACATGGCAACTAGAAAAAGAGCCGCGACCATAACATTGCTCAGGCCGGTGCGGGCGCCTGCCGCGATACCGGCCACGCTTTCGATGTAGCTCGTGACCGTAGACGTGCCCGCCACCGAGCCGAAAATTGTTCCGGTCGCATCCGCCAACAGCGCACGTCCAACTCGAGGTATCTTTCCGTCCTTGATGAATCCGCCTTGCTCGCATACACCCACGAGCGTGCCTACATTGTCGAGAAGATCTACGAACAAGAATGCGAATAGGATTTCGAGAAAGCCGAGATGAATGGCCCCCCGAAGATCGAACTGTAGAAAGGTTGACGAAGGGTGCGGAGCCGAGAAGATTGCCGCCGGCCACTGCGAGATGCCGCGCAACATGCCAAGAAGGGCGGTTCCGAAGATTCCGATCAGGATTGCGCCGTTGATCTTTCGGGTCATGAGGAACAGTGTCAGAACTAGTCCAAAGCAGGCCATCTGTACCGCGTGGTCGGCAAAACTACCCAGCCCAATGAACGTAGCGGTATTGGCGACCACCAACTTCGCGTTTCGCAGGCCGACAAATGCAATGAAGAAACCTATCCCAGTAGCGGTTGCATGCTTCAGACAATCGGGTATGCCGTTGACGATCTGCTCACGTACCCGCGTTACTGTCAGCACGAAGAAGAGAACACCCGAGAAGAACACTACCCCGAGCGCTGTCCGCCACGGAACGTGCATGCCCAGGCAAACGGAGTAGGTGAAGTAGGCATTGAGCGACATGCCCGGTGCCAGCGCGATGGGATAGTTTGCATAAAGCCCCATCACCAAAGTGGCAACCGCGGAGGAGAGGCAGGTCGCGAAAACGACGCCATCGACGGGCATTCCTGCCTGGGAGAGGATTTGCGGGTTTACGATGACGATGTAAGACATCGTCAGAAAAGTCGTGAGGCCGCCGAGAACCTCTTGCGTCAAATTCGTCTGGTTCTCGGCAAACCTGAAGTAACGCGCGAGCAATCGTTCTCCTCGAAGGCTCAGTTCAGTATGGGATCTTATTGGGCTTTTCATCCCACGCGCGAAATGCTGCCAGCGCTTGTTCTCGCATCATCTGAATCATGGGAATTCGGCGTTGCCCATGCGGCTGAACTATTTCACGATAGATGAATGAGTCGTCAAATCCGATCTTGGATGCGTCTGTAGCAAGATTGCCGAAATAGACGCGGGAGAGACGCGCCCAATAGACTGCCCCCAGGCACATGGGACACGGTTCACAGGATGTGTAAAGCTCACAGCCTTTAAGTTCGAAGAGACCGAGTTTCCGGCAGGCCTGGCGGATGGCGAGCACTTCAGCGTGAGCCGTCGGATCATTGGTTAGAGTCACCTGATTCACGGCTTCGCCAATGACGGTGCCGTCTTTCGCGACAACTGCACCGAACGGCCCTCCTTGTCCCGACCGGACGTTCTCAATCGAGAGTTGAATGGCCCGGGCCATTAAAGGATTGGTCATGTTATCTGCTCTGCCGCTATGCTGCACCCGACACCGATCCGCGGTTGATCGGCAAGCAGAGTATAAGCGGGCGTCTGGACGACGTAGGATTTTTTCGGCATGAATTCTGAAAGTGACAGGTTGAAAAACTGATTTCGCCACGATACGCTTTGGCCTCTTACTCAAGAATTGTTTGGAAGAAGGGAAGATCGAGAACATGAGTTTGCGGGCCTTCCTCTCCCGTCAGGTGGTCACTCCGGAGGGAATTCGGCGGGCCGCCATCGTCGTAGAAGGCGGAAAGATCCGATCAGTCATTCCTCCGAACCAGGTGCCGGTCGACATCGAGGTGCAAGACCTCGGGAACGCAGCCGTTCTTCCCGGACTAGTGGATTCGCATGTGCATATTAACGATCCCGGACGAACAGAGTGGGAAGGGTTCTATACAGCAACGCGCGCCGCTGCCGCAGGTGGCTACACCATGCTGGTGGACATGCCGCTGAATTGTTTGCCGGCAACCACGTCGGTGGCTGCACTTGAGGTGAAGCGTCAAGCTGCACAAGGCGAGTGCTGGGTCGACTGGGCGGCTTGGGGTGGCATAGTGCAGGGCAACGCGGAAAACATTGAAGCCCTGGCGGCGGCAGGTGTGAGGGGGTTCAAATGCTTTCTCGTTCATCCCGGGATCGATGGCTTCACTATGGTTGGCGAAGAGGACTTACGGGCAGCGTTGCCCCATGTTGCGGGAACTGGGTTGCCACTACTGGTGCACGCCGAGCTCGCGACACCGATCGACGCGGCTACACAACATTTGGCCGGTGCTGATTGGAGAAGTTACGCAACCTATCTGCAATCAAGACCTGATGAGGCAGAGCTGGCGGCGATCCGGATGACGCTGTCACTTTGCCGCGAATACGATTTCCATCTGCACATTGTCCATCTCTCAACCAGCAAGGCGCTCGGCGATTTACGCGCCGCACGCGCTGAGGGGCTTGCGGTGAGCGTGGAAACCTGTTCGCATTACCTGCATTTGACCGCCGAGGACATCGCTGACGGAGCCACGCTGTGCAAGTGCGCGCCGCCAATCCGCACCCGCGAAAACCGCGAAGCTTTGTGGCAGGGCCTTCGGGATGGAGTCATCGATCTGGTAGCCACTGACCACTCTCCCTGTCCGCCGGCCCTTAAGCAGCTCGAGGACGGAAGCTTCAGGACCGCATGGGGCGGTATCTCGAGCCTTTCCGTCGCGCTTCCCGTGATGTGGACCGAGGCCAGCCGGCGAGGATTTACGCTCAGGGATATTGTGCGTTGGATGGCAGAGGGCCCGGCCAAACTGGCGGGGCTCCTTACGCGAAAGGGCCAAATTGCAGAGGGATACGACGCCGACCTGGTCATATTTGACCCGGATAGCGAGTTCGTGATCAGGGAGGATAAGTTGCATTATCGTCACCCCGTCTCTCCCTATCTGGGAGAAACCGTGCGTGGAGTGGTGAAGGCCACCTATCTGCGCGGGCAGCTCGTATTTCAGGAAGGCAGGTTTCCCGGCGAGCCCTTCGGTCAAGAGTCCCGCCCGTAGCGGAGACTCCTGGTGCGATAATCAATCGATGAAAAATGATTGCATTGTGGGTACATCAGTTCCACGCAAGGAGGGACGCGACAAAGTTACTGGCCGAGCGCAATACATCGATGACATGACGCTGCCGAACATGCTCTACGGTGCTACTGTTCGCAGCCGCGTTCCGCGCGGCAAGATTAAAAAGATAACTTTTGGCTCGGGAATCGCATGGAACGAGTTTGTTGTTGTGTCTGCAAAAGATATCCCGGGAAGGAATTACATCGCTCTGATCGTCGACGATCAACCATGTCTGGCGGATGGGATTGTGAACCATTCCGAGGAACCGATTGTCCTGTTGGCCCATCCGGACCGGCATATGCTCCCCAAGGCCATTGATGCGATCTCGATCGAATACGATCCACTTCCTGCCGTGTTCACGATCGAAGAAAGCGAGAGTAGCGCCCAAATCATTTGGGGAAAGAACAACACTTTCAAAACCTATTTGGTCGAGAAAGGCGATGTTGATGGCGTCTGGGGAAAAGCTGACTACATCGTTGAAGGCGAATACCGCACGGGGGCGCAGGAGCAGTTGTATATCGAAAATAATGGGATGATCGCCAGCTACGATCCAGAGCAGGGCGTCACGGTGTGGGGCTCACTCCAGTGTCCGTACTACATCCACAAGGCTTTGATGGCGCTGTGCGACTTGCCGGCGGACAAAGTTCGAGTGGTGCAAGTGGAGACTGGAGGTGCTTTTGGCGGCAAGGAAGAGTATCCGTCAATGATTGCAGGACATGCGGCCCTTCTGGCAATCAAATCCGGACGGCCAGTGAAAATCATTTACGACCGCATGGAAGATATGGCAGCTACCACCAAGCGGCATCCCTCGCGGACGCGCCATCGCACCGCCGTGACCAAAGACGGAAAAATCCTAGGCGGCGAAATTGAATTTGCGATTGACGGCGGCGCGTACACCACGCTGTCGCCGGTAGTCCTTTCGCGAGGCACAATTCATGCCGGCGGCCCTTATCATTGGCCCAGTGTTCGAATTCGCGCTAAGGCCATGGCCACCAATGTACCGCCCCACGGTGCCTTTCGCGGTTTCGGAGCGCCGCAGAGCTTGTTTGCCGTTGAACGGCACATGGAGCACATCGCGCAGGTCGTGGGACTATCCCCGATCGAAATCCGGCGACGGAATTTCTTGCAGCCGGGACAGACAACAACCACAGATCAAACTATCCGCGAGGCCATTGATCTGGAGAAGCTTCTCGACCGAGCACTGGAGGTTTCGGACTACCACTCGAAGAAGCAGCGTTTCTCAAAAGAGAATCAAATGGGAACAAGCAAGAAGGGAATCGGCGTCGCAGCCTTCTTGCACGGCGCGGGTTTTACGGGGTCGGGAGAGCGGAATCTGGGTTCTGTGGTTGACGTGGAGGCGTGCGCCGATGGTACCGTGCGCGTGCTGGTTTCAAGCACGGAATTCGGCCAGGGAACCAAGACAGTTCTGTGCCAGATCGCAGCCGAAACCCTCGGGCTCGATTATGACGATGTAACTATTGCGCAGGCAGACACTGGGGAGGTGCCGAACAGCGGTCCGACGGTTGCATCACGCACCGTCATGGTGGTAGGGAAACTGGTGCAGTCCGCGGCCTTGGGAATTAAACAGACGCTGACCACGAGCGGCGCGCTCGAGAGATCATACTCTCCGGCGGAATTCCGGACGGCCTGCCAGAACTACGTTGCGGCCCATGGAACATTCCGCTCATCCGCCCGTTTTGAAGCGCCAAGCGACGTATTCTGGGACGATGAAAAGTACCGCGGCGAGGCATACGCGGCATTTGCCTGGGCAGTTTATGTCGCAGAAGTTACAGTTGACTTGAGCACCTACAGCGTATCTGTAAATGACCTCGTAGCGCTGCAAGAGGTGGGCAAGGTCCTTCATCCAGTTTTGGCTCGAGGTCAAATCGTGGGCGGTATCGCTCAGGGGATCGGATATACGCTGTACGAGAAAGTGATCTGGCAAAATGGACGCATGCAAAACAGCCAGATGACAAATTACATCATGCCAACTTCGGCCGACCTGCCTCCCATCCGTGTGTTTTTCGAGGAAATGGGTAACATTCACGGCGCGTTTGGCGCTAAGGGGATTGGCGAGCTTCCCATGGATGGTCCGGCTCCTTCAATTATTAATGCTGTCGAGGACGCGCTCCAGATTCGTTTCGATGCGATTCCCTTGCTCCCGGAGGACATTTTCGAAAAGCTCGCCACAGAGACCATAAGTAAGAGCGGGCCTCACTCTGCCGGTGGAGTGCAATCGCAATGACAACGAACATTTCTTCGGGGGGTCGCGCCAAGTGCGAGCTCTCGTTTACCCTCAACGGCGAGATGAGGACCGTGCGCGTTCATCCAATGGAAAGATTACTGGACGTGTTGCGCCAGGAACTCGCGTTGACCGGCGCGAAAGAAGGATGCGGTGAAGGCGAGTGCGGTTCATGCTCCGTATTGATGGATGGGGCGCTGGTGAACAGCTGTCTGGTGCCGATTCTCCAGGCCAAGAGCGCGAACATTGTGACCATCGAGGGGTTGGCAGCAGGCGAGCAACTGAATTGCCTACAGGAAGCGTTCCTCGACTTCGGTGGCGCTCAGTGCGGCATCTGCACTCCGGGAATGATTCTCGCGGCTTCTCATTTACTCCAGCGGAATCCTCAGCCCTCAATCGACGACATCCGCGAAGGACTCTCAGGAAATCTTTGCCGTTGCACCGGCTACGTGCAGATTTTCGAAGCCGTCGCAAGAGCGGCGCACTGCAGGGCCAGGACATGAGATCCGATCCCGCCGATTATGAGCTAGTTGCGCCTGGTAATTTGCGGGAAGTCGTCGCGCTGCTCGCTGAGGAACCCGGCACCTGGTTGGCCATCGCCGGAGGCACCGATGTGATGGTGCAGTATGCGGCGGGAAAGCTTCCTGCACGAAAGCTGGTCAGTATATGGAACCTTCCTGAGCTACGGCGCATTGAGGTTATTGCGGGCGAAGTTCGCATTGGCGCTGGGTGTACTTATACAGATCTGCGCGAAAACGAGACTGTAGGGCGAGAATTCCCGTTGTTGGTTAATGCTGCGAGCTGGACCGGTGGAATTGCCAACCAGAATCGAGGCACGCTCGGAGGTAATATCGTGAACGCCTCGCCGGCTGCCGACTCTCTGCCGGCATTGCTAGCCTACGAGGCTGAGCTTATTCTCGTCTCCGTTCGTGGCGAGCGGCGCGTGCCTTACCTGGACTTTCATACCGATTATAAGAAAACGAAACTGGCCTCTGATGAACTGATTCGAGATATATGTCTCAGTAGGCGATTTTCAGACTACTTTTCTTATACCCGCAAAGTTGGTGCGCGACAGGCTCAAGCTATTTCCAAGGTGTGCATTGCGGCGCTGGGCCGGCTCGATGGGGAGAAAGTCGAAGATGTCAGGATCGCTGTGGGAAGCGTCGCTCCGGTTCCCCTTCGATTGCTGGAGACGGAACGAATCGTGCAGGGAAAAGCTGTCGAACCATCACTGCTACTTTTGGCGAAGAAGATCGCTGTCGCGGAAATTCGGCCGATCGACGATATTCGATCGACGATGAGATATCGGTCGACGGTGGTTGGCAATCTCGTGGCAGAATTTCTGGAAAGGCTGGGCGCGAACGGTCGGACGACATAGTGACGTGCTGGCCCGCTGGAATCGACTCTCGGTCGAAGAAGCGGCAAAGGAGATCCTACCGTGTTGCGGCTCGAAGGCATGGGCGGATGGGATGGCGAAACGCAGGCCGTTGTTCGACAAAATGGCTGTGTTGGCCGGGTCCGACGAGACCTGGCGCAGGCTCATGGAAGCCGATTGGATTGAAGCATTTCACGGTCATCCCCGGATTGGCGAGTCGCGGGCCGGGGCAACAACACCGGCGCAGTCTTTGGCTTGGTCAAGCGCTGAGCAGCAGAAGGTCACTGGTGATGCCGTTAAGACGGCGCTCGCAGAAGCAAATCGCGAATACGAGAATCGCTTCGGTCATATTTTTATTGTGTGCGCTACGGGCAAGTCTGGACCGGAGATTCTGGAAATTCTGCGCCGCCGCTTGGAGAATGACAAAGAGACCGAACTGCGCGAAGCGGCTGAGCAGCAGCGCCAGATCACACAGATTCGTTTGAAAAAATGGCTCTCACAATGAAACGCATCTCCACCCACGTTTTGGACACGGCCCTGGGCAAGCCCGCCCAAGACGTGCCTGTACGTCTGGAGCGGCAGGATACATCCGGACATTGGTTGCTGCTGGGCTCGGCGCACACCGACCAAGACGGCCGCTGCGGCCAGTTGCTGCCGGATGACAAAGTTCTTTCAGCCGGAATCTACCGCCTGAGCTTTGACACGGCAGACTATTTGGCAGCGCAGAAACTCGATAGCCTTTATCCCTTGGTAGAGGTGACGTTTAAGGTGCGGGATGGCGAGTCGCATTTCCACATCCCGCTGCTACTAAGCCCAAACGGCTACACCACCTACCGAGGAACCTGAATTCGTGATCAGCGTCTTCCTAACTGCTACAGGTTCAGATAAGGAGTCAACCAGGTGATGTCCTCAATCCGGGAGTGGCTTCACCTTGCGGTGCGCTGGTTCCACGTTTTTTCGGGAATCATGTGGGTAGGTCAAACCTATTACTTCACCTGGCTGGACGGGCAATTTAACAAACTTGAACAGAAGGTCGCCGCAGACGGAACCGCGCCGGCGCTGTGGATGGTCCACAGCGGCGGTTTTTACACCGTCGAAAAGCAAAGATCCCTGCAGGTCGGACCCGAGCTAGTCCACTGGTTTCGCTGGGAAGCGATGATGACCTGGCTCAGCGGAATTCTGCTGCTGTTCCTGCTCTATTATTTTGGCGGAGGACTTATTGACACCGACGTTGCCGACATCTCCCTCGTTCGGGGTATCTCCGTCGGACTTGGGGTGATCGTCTTCGGGTGGCTTATTTATGATCTGGCCGTACGGTCACCGCTCGGCAAGTCCGCGACTGCGTTCGCGATTTTTTCACTGCTCATGACTGCTGGCGTCTCGTGGGGGTTGGTGCACGTGTTCAGCGGCCGCGCCGCCTACATTCACGTGGGGGCGATATTCGGGACGATCATGGCGCTTAACGTGTGGGAGCGGATTCTTCCCGCACAACGCAGAATGATCGCCGCGGCCGCGACCGGCGCCACATTCGATGTTGCATTAGGCGCTCAGGCTAAGCTGCGGTCCAAGCACAATACTTTCTTAGCGGTTCCGGTCGTGTTTATTATGCTCAGCAACCATTTCCCCGTGGCCACTTATGGAAACAAATATAGTTGGGAGATCCTGGTTCTGCTCGTTGTCGTCGGTTGGGGGGCAGCGATGGTCATACGCCGGGCATGAGAGTCAGACATGCGAGTGGACGGAATCAGAAATCGCGCGGAAATAGTCGTCACTCGCTGCCAGCATCTGGCCAACTTCAGCGAAGACTTAGCCAGCACGCGTCGGACATTTCTCTCTCCACCTATGCGTGATTGTCATCGGGAAATCGCTGGTTGGTTAGAACCGCTTGGGGTCGAGGTGAGCGTCGACGCCGCGGGCAACTTGCGCGGAGTGTATCCAGCTGTAGAATCTAACGCGCCAAAGCTGCTCATCGGTTCGCACCTGGATACGGTGCCAAACGCAGGAGCGTACGACGGCATCCTCGGCGTGGTCCTCGCCGTTGCATTACTGGATGCTCTGGATCAACGCCGGTTTCCTTTTGCAATTGAAGTAGTCGGCTTTTCTGAGGAGGAGGGAGTTCGGTTCGGCGCACCTTTCATCGGCAGTCGCGCGCTCATCGGCAGGCTCGACGAGGAACTCCTGAGCCGCTGCGATGCGCAGGGAATCTCCGTGCGCAAGGCGATCGAGAACTTTGGCCTGAATCCTGGCGAAATTTCTCAGGCTGTCTTGAGAGCCGATACCCTTGCCTACGTGGAGTTTCACATCGAGCAGGGTCCAGTTTTGGAAAAACTGGGGCGACCGCTCGGAGTAGTCGACACCATCAACGGCCAGAGCCGGCTGGAATTTACATTCGTTGGTCGAGCCAGCCACGCAGGTACAACTCCGATGGATGTCCGTTACGATGCTATAGCCGCTGCGGCCGAGTGGATCACTGCGGTAGAGCGGTTGGCTCGAGATACTTCTGGACTGGTTGCCACCGTGGGCAGAATAAACGCGAAGCCAGGCGCAACGAACGTTATTGCAGGAGAGGCTCGCCTGACTCTCGACGTGCGTCACAGCTCGGATGAAGATCGAATCGGCGCCGTGGAAAATTGTATTCGTCTGGCGGAACAAATCTCCAGACGACGTGGATTGTCCGTAAGTCACAATACGCAGTTAAATCAACAGGCTGTGCCGATGGATCCCATTCTCATGAACGAGATCGAAGAGGCAATCCGAAAGACCGGATGCAAGCTGCACCGCATGGTGAGTGGCGCCGGGCACGATGCCATGATTATGGCCGAGAAGGTTCCAGCCGGCATTATTTTTCTACGAACCCCCGGCGGGATCAGCCACGACCCAGCAGAATCCGTTGAAGTAGAAGATGTAGCGAAGGCGATCGAGTGCGGTTTGCATCTGCTCGATCAGATCGAGTCTTCGAAGGCATTTCAAAAAAGGAAGTGCCGTGCTTAACTTTGGCCAGACCCGCAGTTCGCAACAACCCAATCATGTGGTGTTGACGGCCGATACTTTCGTACGCACCACCCTACCTGGCATGAAGGCTTGTTCAGCCATTGTGCATGCGGGTCCGGCGTTAGGCGCGAGATTCACCGAGTACACCGCCGAGTTCGAACCGGATGGTGAATTGGGGAGCACGCCCGCCCAACGTTTCATTTTTGTGATGGAGGGTGGAGTCAGAGTGGAAGCGGAGGGCAGACGCACCGAGTTGGGGGCGCGAGGATATGCTTATTTGCCTCAAGGTATGCCGCACCGAATCTCAGCCTCGAAAACAAGCCGTGTGGCGGTGATCGAGAAACCGTACCAGGCGCTGACTGCGATCGAGCCGCCACGCGCCATTATGTCGAATGAGGACGCAATCTCGTTACATCCCCTCGATAACGATCCCTGCTTGCAAGTGAAGTGTCTGCTCCCGGATACGATGGGTTTCGACTTTGCAGTAAATACCATGGTGTACCAGCCGGGTGCATCCCTCAGCAGGGTCGAAATACATGTGATGGAACATGGGCTCATCATGCTCGAAGGCGGCGGGATCTATCGGCTCGGCGACGCCTGGTATCCGGTCACGGCCGGCGACTTCATCTGGATGGGCCCATGGTGTCCCCAGTGGTTTGGAGCGCTAGGCAAGGTACCAGCGAAATACCTCATCTACAAAGATTGGAACCGCCATCCTTTACCCGGCACGCGACCATGAGGATTGAAATTGATCAGGAGGCTCTGCTCTCCGAGATCGAAGCGCTGGCCTCCATTTCTGAATCCGAAGCTCCCGCTGTCACCAGAATCGTCTTCACTCCGGCCGACCTCAAGGCGCGTGACTGGCTAAAATCTCGTTGCGAGAGAACTGGGCTCTTGGTGCGACAGGACGCCATTGGAAACACCTTTGCTCGATGGGTTGGTTCTGATTCTGAAGCACCGGCGGTCGGCACTGGCTCGCACATTGATGCCATCCCCAATGCCGGAAAATACGATGGCGTCGTCGGAGTGCTGGGGGGGCTGGAAGCAATCCGAGCACTCAAGCGAAGTGGATTCCGCCCGAGAAACTCAATTGAGTTGCTGGTTTTCACTTCGGAAGAACCGACACGATTTGGGATCGGATGTCTCGGCAGCCGTTTACTCTCGGGAAGCTTGTCCCCCAATGCCGCTAGAGAGTTGAAGGATAGTGACGGCTTATCAATCGAGCAAGTTCGTTGTAACGCAGGATTACGCGGAGAACTCCAAGAAGTGAGATTGCCGAGCGGCTATTACAAGGCCTTCGTCGAGCTGCACATCGAACAAGGTCCGCTGCTCGAACGCCAGCATATGTCTTTAGGAGTGGTTACGAAAATTGCCGCTCCTGCGAGTCTTCGGATTGCCATCGAGGGCTCAGGTGGCCATGCGGGCGGAGTCCTGATGTCTGATCGGCGTGACGCGCTGTGCGCGGCGGCGGAGTTGGTTCTGGCGATCGAAAATGCGGCTCGAACAAGCGGCGCGATAGACACAGTAGCCACAGTTGGCATTTGCGAAGTTTTTCCCGGCGCCGTGAATAGCATTCCGAGCCGGGTTCGCCTGAGCGTCGATATTCGTGATACCGATCTGGCCCGGCGTGATGCCACGATGAAGGTGGTTGAGGAGGCAAGTCAAACGATCTCCGCGAAACGCAAGGTTACGATTCAGTGCGAACTACTGAACGCTGATGCGCCGGCTGATTGCGCACCGGCGGTCGTGGCGGCCCTCTGCGAATCTTGCCGGAAACATACGCTGACTTTTTTCCCCATGATCAGCCGTGCGTACCATGATTCGCTCTTTATGACCCGAATTGCTCCCACGGCGATGCTATTTATCCCTTGTCGCCACGGATACAGTCATCGTCCCGACGAATACGCCTCTCCCGAACACATCGCCCGCGGAACGCTGGTGCTCGCCGAAACGCTGGCTGCGTTGTCCTCCTGAATACCATCCCGCCGCCAACTTCTTGAGTTGGTATATTCACATTAACCTATGCCTGTCGAGTCCCAACCAGCTTCTCTCGCCGTCCTGCGCGCCGACTTTCTGTTGACGCTTCGGCTGGCTCTGCCGCTCATCGTCGCTGAGGTTGGTTGGATGAGCATGGGCATCGTGGACACCATCATGGTGGGACGGTTGCCTAATAGTGCGGTCGCGATCGGGGCTACTGGCTTAGGTCAGAGCCTCTACCACAGTGTGGCCATCTTTGGCGGCGGCTTGCTGCTAGGACTGGACACGTTCGTGGCGCACGCTTACGGTCGCGAGGACCTGCACGACGCAAGAGTCTCCATGGTAAACGGGTTATTTCTCGCCATTGCCCTTACCCCGGTGCTCATGCTCGGCGTGTCGCTCTGGCCGGCGCTGATGCAGCGTTTTGGAATTAGTGCTGAACTCGTAGAACCGATGCGCCCGTACCTGAATGCGCTCAACTGGGGTACGTTGCCGCTGCTCGTCTACTTCGCACTCCGCCGGTATCTGCAGGCAGTAAACGTGGCGACGCCAATCATGTTTGCTTTGATCTCAGCGAACATAGTGAATGCGATCGGCAATTGGATTCTGATCTACGGACATCTCGGCTTTCGCGCTCTAGGCATCACCGGTTCAGGCTGGTCCACCTGCGTTGCCCGAATCTATATGGCCGGAGTCCTATCCGTCACTCTTCTATGGGTGGAGTCGAAGCGCACGTTGCCAAAGTGGGTAGGCGTCATTCGGATTGATGTGCACAGGATGTGGGCGCTGTTCAAGCTCGGAGCTCCAGCAGCAATGCAAATACTCTGCGAAATTGGAGCTTTCTCCGCAGCCACTGCTTTGTGCGCGAGACTTGGGCCAGTGCCTCTGTCCGGTCATGAGATCGCCTTGAATTGTGCCGCCCTCACCTACATGGTGCCGTTGGGAATCAGTTCTGCCGCAGCCGTTCGTGTCGGACAACAATTGGGAAGAAGAGACAGCGTGGGAGCGCGGCGGGCGGGATGGTCAGCCATCGTGCTGGGAGCGGGATTCATGACGTGCGCCGGATTAGTGTTTGTGTCCGTCCCCAGATTGATCGCGCGATTATTTTCTCCGGACCCGACTGTGATACGAGTGGGTGCGACGCTTCTCCTGGTGGCTGCCGCCTTCCAACTATTCGATGGTTTGCAGACGGTCGCAACCGGAGCCTTGCGGGGCGCGGGTGATACGCGAACACCCATGCTCGCCAACTTCCTCGCCTACTGGCTGATCGGGCTTCCCTTGGGCTACCTGTTATGTTTTCGGTTCGGGTGGGGTGCGGTGGGGGTTTGGATCGGACTGTGCATTGGGCTAGTGATCATCGGATCGGCGCTTCTTGTGGCGTGGCACCGGAGAGTTCTTGCGTAAATAAGGGAACGGCTTGCAAGGCGTTCCTGCCCTGACTATCATGCAATGCTTATGACTAGTGAGAATGCGGTCCGAAAAACCAGCCTTCGTGAGAAGGCACAACTGATGTCGGCGTCCGAAATTGAGCGCACACTCGTTCGCCTGGCCCACGAGATCCTTGAAAAAAACGGTGGAGCGGACAGTTTGGGCCTGGTTGGCGTTCGGCGCCGCGGCGTGCCGCTGGCGCAACGATTGGGGAAGTTGATCGGGCGCATTGAAGAGGTCACGGTTCCCGTGGGCACGCTGGACATTACCTTTTATCGCGATGATCTTTCTACACTCGGACCTAAGCCGGTGGTGCAGGAGTCGGAAGTCGGGTTTTCAATTCAAGACCAAAACATCATTCTGGTGGATGACGTGCTTTTCACTGGTCGCACCATCCGCGCGGCCTTGGACGCGCTTTTCTCGCACGGTCGGCCCCGCCAAGTGCAGCTCTGCGTGCTGATTGACCGCGGCCATCGCGAGTTGCCGATCGAGGCCGCATTCGTGGGTCGCACCGTGCAGACCACGATGAAAGAAGTGATCGAGGTCAAGTTAGTTGAGGTTGATGGCGCTGAAAAAGTTCTTCTCATGGAGAAATAATGTAGGCCCGAGCATCGCTCAGGACACTTCTCCGATCCACTTTCTCTCGCCTGGCTGCGTATCGAAAACCGTAGCGCAATTGTAAGTCGAGGTTTAGAATCAAGCGCTATTCTTCCGTCTGCATCGACAGTGATCAACTTGGCAAAAGCAACAATGTCGAATAAACAAAGCCAGCGTCTGGTTCGGGCAGCGCAGAAAGCTATGAAGCATGCCTACGCGCCCTATTCTCACTTCAGGGTAGGTGCCGCGTTCCTGACCTCAAAAGGTGAGCTTTTTTCTGGCTGCAATGTAGAAAACGCATCCTACGGTTTGTCGAATTGCGCAGAACGCACTGCGATCTTTGCGGCAATTGCCCAGTTGGGTCCGAAACTAGATATCCGTGCTGTCGCAGTAGTGAATGACCAGGGTGTCCCATCTTCACCCTGCGGAGCATGCCGCCAGGTGATTTACGAGTTCGGTCCAGACGCGATGGTTATCTTTCCAACTGCCAAGGGATGGAAGGAAAGCCACATCACGGAACTCTTGCCGGAAGGATTCCGCTTCAAGTGAGCCAGTCGCAGGGAAACGCCGCTGCGGCCCCAGTTCGCGCCGTCGATGTGATTCGCAAAAAGCGCGATGGGCGGGAACTCTCACGCGCTGAAATCGAATATCTCGTTCGAGCGTACACCACTGGTGAGATTCCCGATTACCAAGTTTCTGCCTGGCTGATGGCCGTAATCCTTCGTGGTCTGACGCGAGCCGAAACGTCGGTATTAACCGACGCTATGCTGCGTTCGGGCGACGTGCTTGATCTCTCAGAATTCCCGGCGAAGAAAGTAGACAAGCATTCCACCGGCGGAGTGGGCGATAAGACGTCATTGGTGTTGGCGCCGCTGGTTGCGGCGGGCGGCTTGGTCGTTCCCATGATCAGTGGGCGAGGCCTCGGCCACACCGGTGGCACTCTGGACAAGCTGGAATCGATTCCAGGCTTCAATGTCAACCTCTCAGTTCCACAGTTCCGCAAAGTCCTGGATGCGTGTGGCTGCGCCATGATCGGACAGACCCTCGAGATCGCTCCAGCTGACCGCAAGCTCTACGCCCTACGCGATGTCACGGGAACAGTGGAGAGCCCATATTTAATTTGCGCATCCATCATGAGCAAGAAGCTTGCCGAGGGAGTGGATGCTCTGGTTCTGGACGTCAAGACTGGCTCCGGAGCTTTCATGAAGAAAGAAGAGGACGCGGTATTTCTCGCCGAGTTGATGGTGGAGACGGGTGAGGCCATGGGTAAGGCGATGGTCGCCTTGATCACCAACATGGATGAGCCACTCGGGATGTATGTGGGGAATTCACTCGAAGTCGCGGAAGTGCTCGACGTGTTGCGCGGTAAGGGACCCGAAGACCTCAAAGAATTGTGTCTTGACCTGGCGGGTTGGATGTTTCACCTGGGCGGTGCCGCAGAGACGGTGGCTCAGGGTAGGAGTCTCTCTCAGCAACTTATAACTTCTGGTAAGGCGCTGGAGAAATTTCAGCAGATGGTCGGGTTGCAATCAGGCGACGCGCGCGTGATTGCTAATCCTGACCTCCTGCCTCACACGAAACATATGCTGGAGGTGACTAGCCCGAACAGCGGCCGCGTCGCTGCCATCGACTGTGAAGCGGTTGGGACGGCCTGCGTAGTTCTGGGTGGAGGACGCGAAAGGAAAGAAGATGCCGTCGACCCGGCGGTGGGGATTGTGTTGCATAGCAAAGTCGGAGATTCGGTGAAAGCCGGAGAGTCCCTTGCCACGGTTCATTACAATTCTGAAACTCGTGGTCTTCACGCGAAACAAATGCTCTTGGGCAGTTATCAAATCTCTGACACCCAAAACGTAGTGAAGAAGAAGCTTGTGCATCGAGTCATTCAAGGGTCGAGAGGAAAATAAGATGGGTCGATTCACCGGCATTCTTGGTCTGCTGAGCATGTTGGGTCTGGCATTTGCTTTCTCCACCAACCGGCGCGCGATCCGTGGAAAGACTGTCGCCTGGGGATTAAGCCTGCAATTTGCATTCGCCGTCTTTGTGCTGCGAGTTGATATCGGCCGTCAGATTTTCCAGAAAGCTGGGGATGCGGTGAACAAGCTTCTCAGCTATGCGTTTGTGGGATCAAGTTTTGTTTTCGGGGAATTAGGAAAGCAGGGCTCCCATTTGGGCTTTTATTTTGCCTTTCAGGTTCTGCCGACTGTCATCTTTATTGCTGCGTTCTTCGCTGTCCTCTACCACTATGGCGTCATGCAAATCATCATCAAGCTCGCCGCGCACGTGATGACCCGGGTTATGGGCGCGAGCGGCGCCGAGTCCTTGAATGTGGCCGCCAGTATTTTCATGGGGCAGACTGAAGCCCCTCTGACCATTCGGCCGTTCTTGCCCGACCTGACCCGCTCTGAACTTATGACAGTTATGACCAGCGGGATGGCCCACGTCTCGGGCGGGATCATGGCTGCCTACATTGCATTTGGGATCGAGCCCAAACATCTTCTTAGCGCCGTAATCATGACTGCTCCGGGCACGATTTTGGTCTCGAAGATGCTGGTACCCGAGACCGAGCAACCTAAAACTGCCGGCCGCGTGGTGATGAGCGAAGAGGAAGTAGAAACCGAGAAAAAAGAAAATGTGCTCGGCGCAGTAGCTCGGGGAACAACCGATGGCCTGAACCTTGCGCTGAATATCGCCGCTATGCTGATTTCGTTTCTGGCCCTGATCGCTCTGTTGGACGGAATCCTCGGTGGAATCCACAACGGATTAGCGCACTTCGGCTTTGTCTGGTTTCCGCCCAGTCTGGAACTCATTTGTGGCAAGCTTTTCGCGCCGGTGGCCTGGGTAATCGGAATTCCATGGAAGGACTGCACGATGGTCGGGAATCTGCTGGGGACTCGAATGATACTGAATGAACTGGTCGCATTTTCGATGCTGGGACCGCAGAAGGGCATTCTGGATCCGCGCTCGTTCACCATTGCGACTTTTGCTTTGTGTGGTTTCGCCAACCTGAGTTGCATCGGCATTCAAATTGGGGGTATCGGCGCCCTTGCCCCAAACAAGAAAGGCGAGTTGGCGCGTCTTGGAGTACGCGCGATGCTAGCAGGCACCATGGCGAATCTGATGTCGGCTTCTATCGCCGGCATGCTCATCTAGACATGTAGGCGCGAGCGTCCTCGCTCGTGCGCGTCAAGCAATCAATGGGCCGGCTGATCCTCGATCGACAATCTCTTACAACAGTTCCGGAAGAAGTGTTTGCCTCGGCCGGTCTGCGGGAGCTAGACCTTGACGGCAATCAGCTCAGCGAACTCCCGAAGAACATTGGCAATCTGACCGATCTAGAAGCCTTAAGCCTGTATGGAAATCAGCTGTCCACGGTTCCCTCGGAACTGGCAGAGCTGAAACGTCTCCGTCGCCTCAGTTTGGGAAAGAACAAGCTGACCTCGATTCCGGCTGCTATTTTCCAATTGAAAAATTTAGAGACGCTCAACCTCGCGGAAAATGCGATCAAGCAGATTCCCGCCGAGATCGCCGGTCTCAGTAATTTGCGAATGCTTGATCTCGGGCACAATCGAATCAGCCGTTTGCCGGAAGAAATGGGCGAACTCACTCAATTAAGCGATGCTTTGTATTTGAGCGAAAACCAGCTCGAAGAAATTCCAGACGGCATCTTTGCCGGGATGCAGTACTTGCGATATCTAGGATTGACGCACAACAGGCTGCGCGCATTGCCGTCGGCCATTGGCAATCTCCAAAGCCTGGAAGAACTGCGCCTGTACAACAATGCTTTGGCAGAGCTTCCCGATACTATCGGCCGCCTGGGAAAGCTCAAAGAACTGCACCTTCAGAACAACGAACTGGCCGAACTTCGTGCGGAGGTTGGGGATCTGAGTGAGCTAGTAGAACTCGTGTTGAGCAACAACCATCTGACTGTTTTACCTGACTCTCTCTGCCGGCTGGCCAAGCTGGAGCGGTTGGACCTGCGCAACAGTCCGCTCGAACGTCTTCCAGAGGAACTGGGCAGATTGCGCAGACTTACCCATCTCGACCTCAGAGCGAGTCGGCTGTCCGCCTTGCCTGAGAGCATTGCGCGTATGAATAACCTCAGAAAGCTCGACTTGCGCTGGACCAAATTGGTTGGTCAGCCAACCTGGCTCCAAGATCTGCAATCGAGAGGATGCCGAATATTGCTTTAGCTAAGGGAGCACGAGCGAGGACGCTCGCACCTACATTGAGCAATACATGCTCTCGATTATTGCTGGGAATAGAGTTGGCGCTTGAGAAATTCTCCCGCGCCGGCACGCCCCACGAATTTGTCGGCTTCCACGATCACGCGGCCGCGCGAGAGCACGGCGTCGGGCATGCCCGTGACCTGTATCCCTTCAAACATCGAATAGTCGACTCGCATGTGATGAGTCTTTGCGCTGATCGTGTGTTTGCGCTCGGAATCAAAAATGACTAGGTCGGCATCGCTGCCCACCGCGATTGTTCCCTTGCGCGGATACAGGCCGAAGAGTTTTGCCGGGGTCGTCGAAACCAGTTCCACAAAGCGGTTCACGCTGAATCGGCCCTGGGCGAC